>Ga0070741_10013974_pt1 | contig 14012 bp, 11 predicted proteins | sample Coa_R1_4_FD_66440 | JGI IMG/M metagenome (GOLD analysis project Ga0070741, IMG submission 66440) | Surface soil microbial communities from Centralia Pennsylvania, which are recovering from an underground coalmine fire - Coalmine... | ecosystem: Environmental > Terrestrial > Soil > Unclassified ... | reverse complement strand
CCGAGGGCAGTGAAAACTCCCAGCAAATGGCAGACCCGGCAGCCTATCTATGAAACTTCGGTCGCGCGCTGGCGACGCTACGAACCTTGGCTTGGCTCGTTACGCCCGCTAGTCGAGATCGGAGTCTAAGCCCTGTTGCCAATTGCCTAGCTTCCTTTCAAAGCCCGCACCATCAGTCGGCAATTCGTCGTCCGTTCCGATGCACTCTTATCCATCTGCGAGGAACGCTCTCTGGTTTACGGAATTTTCACCTGATCTTAATAGTGCCGTCATCGTCCCGTCACAAGTGGTCTGTTAAGGTTCGCGTCAATGATCGCTGATCATAGTTCTGCCCCGTCTGCCATCGTCGGTCCCTGTTCCGTGATGAAGAATTCCAAAGAGGAGAAGGGTTTTTATGTCGCGAAAAGCGTCACGAAGTAGCTCTCGTAATTCCCGAAGAACGCGTCTACGTCCGCTCGCCGGTTTAGTGGCGGCTGGACTGGGCCTTCCGGGACTCGCCGCTGCTCAGTCGAATCTCTACCCCACCTACTACACCGGCCCGCAGCCGAACGGCTCATGGGTCGTCAGCGATGGTCAAATCGTCAACCCGGCGGGTACCCAGGTGAATCTCGGCATTCGGGTCCGCGCAAAAGCCGTCGCGCTAAACCCTAATATGAAGACCCACACTGCCGCCGTACTGACCATGGGCACCTCCACCACCGATGGCAACGGAGCCGTCGAAGTGTTCGATACCAACACCGGTGTGGTGGTTCAGAATTTCATCCCGATGGGAGGAAACGATCCCAGCGGGAGCTACACGGGTATTGCTTATTCTGCCGACGGCACACACCTCGTCTTTAGCCAGGATAGCAGCAATGTTACGGTAGCCAGCGTCAACGCACAGGGCCTGCTCTCAGACGACGCACAGATCAGTGTTCCTCCCAACAACTCTTTCATCACCTGCTTTCCGAACAGCCCTCCGGGAGCGTATTTCGTTCCTTGCGGCACGTTCTATAGTCCTAGCACTTCGTACCCTGGCGGCGTCGCACTTTCACAGGACGGCAAGAGCGCTTATGCGCTGCTGAACCAGAACGACACGCTGGCCAAGATCGACCTCACCACCTTGCAGCAAGGCACTCAGATTCGTGTGGGCAACGCACCGCACAGTGTCGTGATCAACCACGCAGGCACCACTGCCTATGTAAGCAACGAGGGAGGCCGGATCGCCACAGCTGCCGACTTCCAGATCTGGTCCTCGGGCACTGAAATCGTCGCGGACCCAGTTGTCGGTGCGGCGATCACGGGTACTGTTTCGGTCGTCGATCTGCCTTCAATGACGGTGACCGCCAGCATCCCTACCGGTTTACACCCGACGGGGATGGCATGGTTCGGACAGTACCTCTTAGTCGCCAATACTTACAGCGACACCATCTCAGTCATCGACACGACCACTAACCTGGTGGCCGCGACTATCAACCTGGGCCTGCCGATCGGCATACCGGGTTCCGGTCAGGCAGCGTACGGCGCCGCGCCGAACTCAATCGCCGTTGATGCCAAATCCGCCGTTGCATATGTTGCTCTTTACAACGCCAACGCAATCGCGGTAGTTAGCCTTGCCAAGGGCGCTACGAGCCCGGTACTAGGGATGATCCCCGTGGGCTATGCGCCTAGCTCGGTTGTTTTGGACTCCGCCGCGAACGCACTTCTCGTTGCCAACGACAAAGGGATCGGCACTCGCGACTCCTTCGAGTGTGATCACGGTGTGTGCGGCTACAACACTCACCAGGACAACGGGACCGTGAGCATCGTCCCCGTGCCCAATAGCGAGACCTTGGCCACGATGACAAAAGAAGTCAACGCTTATAACCACTGGAACCGCGTTCAGAATATCGAGTCCGCCTCTGGTGGCAATCCGCGTGCGACGCCGGTTGCAATCCCTGAGAAAATCGGCTCCCCCTCGCTCATCAAGCATGTGTTCATGATCATTCGTGAGAACCGCACGTATGATCAAGTTCTGGGCGATGTGGCTGCAGGCAATGGCGATTCCTCGTTGGCAGTCTTCGGTGGCCAAGACACGCCCAACGTGCACAATCTGGTAGAGCGATTTCCGCTCTTGGATAACTTCTATGATCCCAGCCGCCAATCGGCGGACGGTCACCAGTGGATCACCGAAGCCATGGCACCCTACGCCGACGACATCCAGTCGCCGGATTGGGTCCGAAGCTATCCTGGCGGCAACGCGGGCGATGCACTTGCCTATCACAATAAGGGCTTCCTGTTCTCCGAGGCGGCTGCCGCCGGCGAGTCAGTGAAGATCTACGGTGAATACGTTGAAGGCGATACGTTCCTGCAGCCTAACGGCTCGACCAGTGAGCCGAGCTGGAGCGATTTCTATGCCGACTCACAGTGCTTCGAAGGCGGTCCAGATTGTGGACCTCCGGGAACACAAGGCGAGACCACGCTCTACTTCCAGAACACGGTTCAAGCAGAATCATCGGTTCCTGCCGTGTATCTGCATCTGGTCAAGAACTTTCCACAATTCGATCTCGGTATTCCCGATCAGTTCCGCGTCGATTTGTGGCAACAGGACTTCAACAAAGACGTTGCGGCCGGTACGGTTCCAGCTCTGAGCATTCTCTGGGTGATGGATGACCATACTGGTGGTCCGCCGACCCCCGACGCCGAACAAGCCGACAACGACCTGGCAGTAGGCCGCATCATCGACTACATCAGCCACAGCAACGTCTGGTCCTCATCCGCGATCTTCATCGAGGAAGATGACGCTCAGAATGGCGTGGACCACATCGACGGCCATCGCAGTCCAGGCTATATCGTCAGCCCGTACGCCGTTCAGTACGGACCGACCGATCACACCTACTACACGCAGGTAAACATGACGCGGACCATTGAGCAAATCCTTGGTCTTCCTCCCATGAACCAGTTCGACCTCACGGCCACGCCCATGAGGACCGACTTCACCGATAACCCGCCGCAGGAGAACTTCCTGCCCTGGGCCCACGTACCAAACCAGGTCGCACTGAACCAAGGCGTGACTCCGGGTGCGACCAACCCGAAGGACAGCCCAAAAGTGAAGGCCCTGCGAGCGGCTTGGCTGCAAAAGAAGGCGCAAGTTTTCGCCGGAAAGTTGACCAAGCCCGATTCGGAAGATCCGGAAACCGTGAACCACTTGAACTGGTACATGTCGACCGGATTTACGCGGCCATATCCTGGCGAAAGCACGGTTCGCCCACCAAGCCAATTCAACCGCCCTGCACCTAGCAAAGCTGACGACGACGACTAAACGTGTCCGACTGCAACGACCTCTCCCCGGAAATCGGGGAGAGGTTTTTTATTTGATTCTCGAACGGAGACGGCGGGGGACGCGATCAATACGTCAGCGAGGAGTAAGTGAGTCCCAGAAATGGCATTGGTCTTGAAGAAATTCGGGGCAGGGCTCAGTGTGCCTCGGCTTTATGGAGAGATATCCCGTAAGACTCCTCCCAATATTGTTGGACGGGCGGCGGTAAATGTCTAAATTGGGAGAGAAATGCGGTGATCCTCCAAATATCCTTATCCTCGAGTGTATGACTCCAGGCCGGCATTGCTGTGTATCGGATTCCCGTGCTGATCAAATAAAACGTGCGCCACTCTGGCCTGTACACCGGCCGCAACAATAGTTGCGGAGGAGGCGGGTACATTGAATCTTGAAGTGAGCTCGGCTTCAAATCGAGTGAGCCGTGGCATTGTGCGCAGTTCATGGTGTAAAGCTTCATCCCAGAAATCAAATCGTCATTCGTGACAGCGAGAGGATTCGTTATACGCCGAGCATGACGCTCCATGGAGGCGTTCAACGCATAGCTAGCAATACGACGTTCCACATTGTTCGGAAGGCTATCTGCATTGGTGGGAAATAGCCCGATAGCAGTGACGCAGAAAACGATGAACAAGAGCGCTAGTAAGGCAGCTATGCCTCCTAATAAGAAGTTACGCACAATCCCTCCTGCTGGCGGACGCCCTTTTCGGAGTACAGCGCGCCGACCATGCACCGCCAGCCAATTCAGAATGCCTGTCGGCTGAGATCGAACCCGATGAACACCTTGCTTGGCTTGTCTGCTGAAGGACTGCCCAAGAAGCTTGAGTCTGTGCCAGCACGTTGCGAAACGATCGTTGCCGGACCGTTACCGAATCCAAGAGTGAAAGCGTGTCTCCAGATTTTCTTTTGAATGCCAAAAGCAAATTCCGGACGGTGAATGCCAAGGTCAGTCGCGTTCATAAGTGTCGGCGTGACTTCTGCAACTAAGGCGGCCGTTTTTCGGATGTCTACGGCGGCTGCAATGCCCAAGGAGAATGTGTTCGAACACGGTTTGAGGCTGAGGCCGCCGGAGATTCCATTGGCCAAGGGTGCAGAACAAGGCTGGTATGGAATGGCATCGGCCAGAGTCGGGTTGAGGTTTTGCAATAGGGGGCGAGCGTGAACTGTGAATGTGGGAACCGCATACAGTTGGGCGCGGTGGCCCAGGCTGCGAGATGCGATCAGTTCGAAGTTCTCTGCGAAATTCCGTTGAAAATTGTTCTGTCCATCAATGGAAAATCTTGCCGCGAGATTAAGAGGATTGCCATCGTGCTCATCGAGCATGTTGTAGCCCAACATCAATTCGATAGGGCGCCCAATCACGCTGGGTGATCGATAGGCAAAGGCATACAGTCGGGATGTCAAACCGTAACGGAATCCGAAAGATGGAACGGCGAAGTCATCCAGTCCCAGGAGGGTATTGCCCCTGCCCGGAGTAGAAAATGCAGGTTCATACGGAAAACGGTGAGTAAAGTCGATGTACAAGCCGTGACGATCGACACGGCGTCCGGTCGGCAGGTTGAACACGAAATCGTCGCCCGCACGGTACACGGTTTCCGGTTGGCGTGTCGCTTTAGGCGCATTGGAGTTATCGGCTTTCTCCGGCTTCTGGTCCTGGGCGCTCTGGCCCCTCGAACTGCTCGACAACGCGGCCGGGTTATCCGACGCGGGAATCTCGCTAATCTGATGGGTGGTCACATCTACGAGATATCTCTTTCCGTCTTTCTCAATGATGACTTGAGACGTGGAACCATCTACGAAAGATACTCCGGCGGCCACCGAACCAGCCGGAGACGGACGCCCGCTATCATCACCCACAACCATGGTCGAGCACACAGCGACGCACAGAAGAAGGCGACTCACTTTAAAAGATAAAGATCGAATGACATTGTGACCACGTTGAGACATAAGCTGCCCTCCCTACTTGGAAACTTGTAGACGCAGCATAGCGGTCGATTGAAAGTCCGGGTGTCATAGAGAGGTCACAACACTGTCATTGTCCTGTAAATTCACGGCTTCATCTTTTTGGGAACAGTCGCATGCAATTTATTGACAACTTCATGACAAGTCAGGATCGCCGGTTTCTTAAGCTCTGTCGCAGCTCAGTTGAGCAAGGTTGGAGGGATATGAAAGTCTGGAACAATCTCGCAATGATTGCCGTCACCGCGTCTATCTTGGCAATGACGCCACAAACAATTCATGCAACAGACAAAAGCAGCGTTGTGTTTACCGGCGAAATCATGGACTCTCTCTGTGCAAAGGACGGCTCCCACGACAAGATGATGGACGAAATGAAAAGCATGGGCCGTGATAAGCAGACCTGCGCCCAGAAGTGCGTGCAACTGGGAGCGAAGTATGTTCTCTTCGATGCGGAAAAGAGAACTATATATGCTCTTGATGATCAAGATAAAGCAGCATCATTCGCGGGACAGAAGGTGCGCGTGAAAGGCTCGTTGGACAAAAAGAAGATTAAGGTATCGAGCATTGAACCGGCCAGCTAGCGTTGGGCTTTGCCGTCAATAACGCTCAGACGCACTTACTCTGACTGCGTCTCTATGTGCAGGGAGCAGACGCAACGGCGGCAAACAGGATTTGTGGCGACGTCCAACTTCGAGCGAAAGTCTAGTGCTGCGGCTCCGTTAACGATCTCTGTGAGTGGCTTATCGTGAATGTTTCCGAATGCTGGATGGAAGAAGCAGGGTCTGACATCTCCGGAGGCCTCGATGACGGCGGACACCCATGGAGCATTGCACAGCGGGGCGACGGGAACAGCTTTTCCCAGATGAACGCGAAAGTGCGTCACAATTTTACGAAGTTTGTGTGGGCTCTCCACTACGAATTCGACCTCGCGCTCCTCGCAATAAGCGCTTATGACACGTTCGATTTCTTGCGCGAGTAATTCGACCTCTTCTGCATTCAGCCCGATTTTGCTCTGCTGCTCTTCCGGCCAACCCTCAGGACGGTTAAATGCGCTCGACGTCAGGTCGGCAGCAAGAAATGAAATGGAATTCAACCCAAGATTTCCTGCCACTTGCGCGGTCCGACAAAGCGCGGAATGATTCGCTTTCTGTACAGTACATCGTGCGCTGATCGGCATATCCGCTCGCAGCTCACGAACGGCCCGTACGCCCGCAGCCAATTTCTCATACGCACCGCGAACACGTCGGATTCCATCGTGCACTGGTGGCGGACCGTCCAAAGAGACCGTGATGTCGTCTACAGCAGCGGCAATCTCGGCAGCGTGCTCCGCCAGCAACAATCCCGCCGTCAGCAATGTGATTCGGATACCTTCACGGCGCAGCATACGGGAGAGAACGAATAAGTTTTCGTTGAGTTGTGCTTCTCCACCGGAGAACGCAACCCAGCGAACCTTCAATTCGCGGAAACAATTTAGCTGCTGTTCCAGGTCTGCAGGCGCAAGTTGACGAGACTCACGGATACGCCAGATGTCGCACATGGCACAGCGACAGTTACATTGGTTATGCGGAGAGATGACCAGGACCGGCAAAGTTCTAACGATATGTTTATCGCCTGATGTCGCAGCGGTAGCGGGAGGTTGGCTCAACGTCGAGATAGGCACAAGCCCGCTCATCGGCTTCCAACCTTCGCCCAAAAAATGTAAAAACGGGAAGGTGCACGTTTTCTTGCCAATCGTGCCTTGATCGGCCGCAGTGCCCAGTCAAATCCGTACCACGGACGCAGAACTTTCCATTGCAGGGCAAATCGTTGCGCGAGATGGCTCAGGATCTCTGGCGTGAGATATTCACGGCTCGGGATGCTGTCGGATTCGAAGCCAAACCGCTGTTTGAAGGAAGCACGCTTTTCCTCTAACATGGCGCGTCCGCTTTCCTCGCGCGCGTAAAAGGCGGAATCCGCGATAAGGACGTAACCCGGCCGCCGCAGACATCTCAGCGTTTCAGCCAATGTCACTTCATAATCCACAGAATAATGAAATGACGCATTGAAGATGGCGACGTCGAACTGTGCATCTTCAAAGGGCAAGCAATCCATTTCGGCATGAAAGCGAGGAAACGGGCGATCAAGATGGCGAAGATAATGCATTCCGGCGCCCAAACCGTCAGCTTCGTTGTCAACAAGATCGACAGCAACGGCGCGATGCCCGCGCAATGCTAAACGATAGCTCAGCCAGCAGTTGCCGGCGCCGAGATCAAGTACGTCGCAACCATCGGAATACTCCCGCTCGATACCCGGCAAGAGGTATCTCTCAATGTGCCGGAAAGTACGGCCTCGAATGTTCCACTGCCATGAATTGTTTCCTGTGATATCCCGGAACGGCAGTGCCAGGTAGTAGTCGGATGAACTTGAACCTCGGCCTTCCCGCGCGCGAACAGCTGAGTACTGTTCGATGAAGCGTTCGAAATACGCTCGCCGTTCTGGCCGTAAGGTTCGAAAAATCCCAGCCTTTTCCGCAATCAGGAATCCACAGTCGCAGCAGCGGTAACTAGATTCCAAAACGTTCTCCGGCAATAAGGATCCGCCACCGCAGTTGAGACAACGCATACGGAGTCCGCTGATTGCGTTCGAAAAAGTCATTTCGTGTTGTAAATGGGATTCAATCATCGTTACTTTCTCACAAACTCCAGCAACACGTGATCCGCAAGGCCGCGCGTGCCACGACAGCGGCCAAAGATCGCGTCCGCCTTGGTCGCGAAGCGCATCGTACGAGGGAATCTTCCAACCAACGATTCGGTGTAACTCGGCGGCACTGCCACCCCGATCCCCTTCCAGGATTTCAGGCGAAACTCAGGCGCGAAGGTTCGTGCCAGAGAGCGTACACGTGGATAACGAATCCTCAATGCCGATCCATCTGCGAGCCGCGCGATAGTCCCATTCTTTTTCCATCTCCGGAAAGCCTTTTCTGGGTTTCTCCGTGCCACATGCCAAATCACCTCCCATAGACAAATCGGTCCCAGAAAACATAAGAGAGCGGTTGCCCCAGGGCGCAGTAACTCTGCGCTATCTCGAGCTACTCGTCGTAAATCTTCAACGCAATTAAGGGCAGCAAAATTGGATACAAGGCCGTCAAAAGGGCCTCTATCCTTCAACTGCCTGAGGTCCTCGATGGCAGTCACTTCAAACTCAATAGGAGTCTGTTTTGCGTGGGATGCCAATCGCTCTCTGGCGACCCTGATCATCTCTGCAGAGCTGTCCACCGCAAGAACCTTGACGCCCTGTCCGGCAAGGAACCATCCGTCGATTCCTGTGCCGCATCCTAGATCCAGCACACGATCACCCGGCCGAAACGCTTTTCGGAATGCATCCCAGGTCGCTGAGCGCTGAGCCTGGCCTACACTGGAATACGTGAACGTGCTGTCGTACGAATCAGCGATACCATCAAACGCCGTACGGTGGACATTGGAATGAGTCGCTGACACGCGTGAATCACGCCTCCATTTCGTTCGCCGATGCATACAGATTTGATCGGTGACCGGCGATTTCATTTTTCAACCGTTCAACGTCTGCATAGGGCGGATTCTCGCGAGCGGACAGGCGTTTCAGTTCGACTTCACTACGCATAAGTTTATCGGCAAAACTATAAAAACGACGTGAGTGACGTCCCCGAATCCGCACCTCGCGATCGGATCCTTGATTCCACACTTTCAGCAACTCAGTTTTGTCGGAAACTTCCGAAAAGTAAGGTGTTCCTTTGATTGGATACGCCACGGTGGTGAAGAAGATATCGGGATCGGTCGTTCTTACGTGATCGATTGTGTCTTCTATATCGCGCATCTCTTCACCTTCGTAGCCCCACATCAAAAAAATACCTGTTTGTATCCCATTCGCCTTACACAGAGCCACCGCGTTTCGTACCTGCTCGACGGTCACACCGCGTTCCATGGAGTCGAGAATTCGTTGCGAGCCGCTCTCCGACCCTATCCAAATGCGGAAGCATCCCATCCGCGCCAATGTTTCGATTACCAGAGGATTTAAACGATCGGCTCTGGATATGCACTCGAACGGAATGTGCAGATTCCGGCGGCTGAGTTCCTTGGCGTAATCGAATAACCAGCCGTGATGAATGGTAAACACATCATCGGCCATCCACGCGACCTCCGGCTTGTATTGATCGACGCACCATTCCAATTCGTCTGCCACAGCGGCGGGCGAACGCCTCCGGTGAGTCTTTCCGAAGACTTGATGGCTACACCAGCGGCAATGATAAGGACATCCCCGCGCCGTGATCAACGAGACTGAGCCCTGTCCGTGGTGTTCCCTCCACGTTGAAAGATACCGGTCGAAGTCTATGGCATCTCGCGCGGGCCATGGCTGCGCGTCAAGGTCTGGTATCTGCGCCCGTGGAGACGTTCGCACGACGGTGCCGTCGCTCTGCCGATACGCAATCCCATCAACTTTTTGGAGGGCATCGAGAGAGCCCGCCTGCAACATTGGAACAAGTTCCTCGCATGTGAGTTCTCCCTCTCCGATGACAACCACATCGGCTCCGGCGTTAAGATATTCGTCGATGTACGCGCCTGGTTCCGGCCCGCCAACAATCGTCTTCCACCCGGCATCTCTTGCGACCTTGAGAATCTCGACGACGGTCGGCCGCGTCATCAAATTTGCGTAGATACCCAGCACTGACGGAGGTCCCTGCTCAAGAATTTCGAACAAGGAAGCGCGTGAAGAAAAGGTCGAGTCGAATACCTCCACCTGCAATCCCTTGCTGCGCAGATACGAGCAGATGTAGAGAAGTCCCAGAGGCGCATATGGCTTCATGATCTGAAGCTCCTTGGGATCTTCGTAAAGAAAGTAACCGTGAGTAAGAAGTAGATCCATGAACGCAACAACACAACGGATGCCAGATTCTTATCAGCCTCTAAAAGAGTTGGGAACCGCTAGCTGCACGAGTTGGTTTACCGGCGGTTCGGCAAGTTCGGTGGCATGCGGATTCCGGCAGTTTTTTTCCAGCATCTCCACCTTTTGCCAGAGAACATCGCAATCGGAAGGGAGTTGCCCCTCCCTACTCTGGGGCCCATGCCAGGAGTTGACTTCGGCGTGCAATGCGTCGTGCAGAGCTCGATAGAATTCGTTGGTATATGTGCCGTGGAACATCATCGCCAGGTCTTCACTGTCGCTCCAGTTCGTTTTTCCGCGCAGCTGCGCCTGAACACGGTCGTAAAACTTGGTTCCCGGGAGCGGATAAGAGACCGATACACCAATATCGTCTGGCCGCGTGGTCCGGATCATCTTCACCGTCTCCTTGATGTCTTCCCATGTCTCGCCTGGATAGCCGAATTGCAGGAAATAACAGGCACGAATGTCGGCATTTCTGAGATTTTCCCGGGTGGCACCGATCTGATCGATATGAGTTCCTTTATCCATGGCGTCGAGGATTTTCTGTGACCCCGATTCAACGCCCATCCACGCTTCTACGCACCCTGCTCGATGTAAATGCTGCGTTGTTTCGGGCGTCATCAAGTCCAGCCGCGTTTGCATTTTGAACGGGACAGCCGCATCCAGCGCTTCGACCTCATCGGCAAACTGCCGCACCCACCTTGATTGCAAACCGAAGATGTCATCTGCAAACCAGATATGCTCTGCACCCGATTCATTCTTCAGCCGGTACATTTCCTCTGCGACGAGGGTCGCCGAACGAACTGCGAAAGAATTGCCATAAATTGGCCTCGCGCACCAGTTGCAGCTATACGGACATCCGCGGCTCGAGACCATATTGACCGAAAAATAGCCGTGCGCCTGCTTCCAGGCGTCCCGATATTGGTCTATTGGCACTAAATCGCGTGCCGGTAGAGGCAGCATGTCGAGATCGCGCATGAGTCGGCGCCGTTCCGTACGAATAAGCTCACCGCTGGTCGGATGCAGGTGAGCGAGGCCTGCGATGGTTCTCGCATCGCCGCCAAGTTCGCTGTTTAGTCTTGATACCAACTCCAGGAGAGTCCACTCTGCCTCTCCGAGCAGTACATAATGAAAACCCCTGTTGAGATATTCAAGGGTATGATCGGTTGCGTCAGAACCGTTAATCACAACCGTTGTCCCGGCTTCCAAAGAAGCATCGAGGATGTGATACGCCACTTCACGCATCCTCGAAAGGCACATCTTCGAGAGATAGTTAAAGCTATCTTCGTAGACAACGACGATTTTAGGGCGATGACGTCTTAGAGCTTCCTCAAACCCCTGTTCGGGGTTGTTGAGCATGGTGTCAAACACCGCGACCGATACTCCTTCCGAGCGCAGCAAGGCAGCTGCATAAAGGGTTCCCAGCGGCAGATATGGCTGCATCTTCCGGGTTTGCTTTCGGTCGTAATAAAGGTGATAGGAGTGAGTTAGCAGGACGTCAGCCACTGATTGGGCCCCCGTTTACATTAACTGGGATTCGCCCGAGAATAGGCCCCCCACTTCACCCGATTGTCAAAACCGGGTTAATTCGCTGTCACATGTGTTTTACATACCGGTAACAACTTCCAGACAACTGAGCTTTATGGCGTTGCTAACGTAACGAGCGAACTCGGTTCGAGGCAGACACCATCATTTCGGAAGGGACATGGAGCAGATGATCCTTTTTTACAACCCGAAAGCCACCAAGCCCCGTAATACCCGATTTCCGCTCTCCGTGTTGGCAATCGCCGCAACGATCGACGGACGTGAGGACTACGCAATCGTCGATGGCAATCTTGATCCGCATCCCACTGAGACGCTGATAAGTCTCATTGAGCGAAACGCAGTTGAACTTCTGGCCGTCACGGTAATGCCGGGGCCTCAAACCGTTGGTGCGGTCGCTACCTGTCGGCAAGTCCGGACACGGTTCCCGAATATTCCTATTGTTTGGGGGGGATACTTCGCCACGAATTACACTGCTGCGGCGCTGAACACACACTATGTTGACTATGCGGCGCGCGGGCAGGGAGAACAGACGTTTCTGGAGCTGATTCAGGCCATTCGCGGGCAGCGTGAACTGAAGACGATTGCCGGCCTCTCGTATAAAGATGCCTCAGGGAAAATGGTGCACAACCCCGAGCGCCCGATGCAGAGTCTCGACAATTTTCCATGGTATCCGTATCACGCCTTGCCAGTTGAGCAATATCTGCGGCCAACATTTCTCGGTAAGCGCACTGCGGTGCATCAGGCAAGCCTCGGCTGCCCTTATCGATGTAATTTTTGTGGTGTGGTTACATTTTCGGGAAGCCGCGAAAAGATGGAGTCGCCTGCGAGAACCGAAGGAATTTTGAAGCATCTCGTAGAACGTTATGGTGTTGATGCCGTCCAGTTCTACGACAATAACTTCTTCCTGCGCGAGGACCATACACGCGAACTCGTTGACCGTTTGGCGCCGCTAAACCTCCAATGGTGGTGCGAAGGACGCATCGACATCATGATGCGCTACTCCGACGCAACCTTCGAGGCCATCCGCCGGGCGGGTTGCACCATGATCTTCTTTGGCGCTGAGTCGGGATCAAACCAGCACCTCAAAGAAATGAATAAAGATCTTCGAGTCGAAGACACACTCGGCCTCGCCTCGCGAATTCGCAACTTTGGCATTGTCCCGGAATTCTCCATCATCTTTGGAAACCCGAAGGATCCCGAAGGTGATACGCGTGAATGTATCCAATTCATCCGGCAGTTGAAGCGGCTTAATCCGGATTCAGAAATTGTGGTCGAGCACTACACTCCAGTCCCACAGCGGGCTCGTATGTATGGCGATGTTGAAGACACAGTCCACTTTCCAACTACTGCGGACGAATGGGCAACCGATCGATGGCAACGATTCGCGACCCAGAAAGATCCCCAGACACCTTGGCTGCGCCCCGCCACAAAAAGCCTTATCGACAATTTCGAACTCGTTGTCTCCTCGCGGTGGCCGACAGTTCAAGATATGCGCCTTCCGATGTGGGGTCGGTGGGCGCTCAAATCTCTCAGCAGTTGGCGATATCGTCTTGGGGTTTATTCGTTTCCCTTTGAACTGCAGTGGATGCAGCAGTTCATCGAGTTGCGGAAGCCAAAACTGGAGAGTTTGTGAGTACGCGAGTGTCCAATGAGAGACGTCAGGATCAACCGGACCAGCTTCCAGAAATTCTTTCTGTGTCTGACGGATATAGGTGCTGGGCACCGACGTACGACGAAGATATGAATCCCCTGTTGCTCCGAGAAGAGCGCTGCCTCCTCGGCATCCTGCGTTCATTCACAGGAAAGAGAATGCTCGATGTCGCCTGCGGAACTGGACGCTGGCTCCATAAGTGCGTTGATTTGGGTATCCGCTGTTCCGCGGGCATCGACATTTCAGAGCCCATGCTCACAATAGCTACCCGGAAGCCGGCGATCAATCAGCGATTGGTCCTCGGGGATTGCACCGCGCTTCCTTTCGCTGACTGCATTTTCGACTTGGTGATCTGTTCATTTGCCTCCTGGCACATTCCGAACATACATCTGTTGGCTCAGGAACTAGCGCGGGTCACGAAATCGGACGGTACGGTGCTGGTGAGCGATCTCCACCCAGAGGCCTACGCGCGCGGCTGGCGTACAGGCTTTCGTGACAGCAATGGTTCAAAGCAGATCGATGCGCATCCGCTCACGGTAGCAGAGTTAATCAGCACATTCGAGATTGCGAGCCTGCAGTGCTCAAAGCATGAAGCACTTCGCTTCGGCGAGCCAGAGATGGCTGCTTTCGCTCGTGCAGGGAGGATGGATCTCTTTGAGGAAGCGATGG
>Ga0070741_10013973_pt1 | contig 14013 bp, 8 predicted proteins | sample Coa_R1_4_FD_66440 | JGI IMG/M metagenome (GOLD analysis project Ga0070741, IMG submission 66440) | Surface soil microbial communities from Centralia Pennsylvania, which are recovering from an underground coalmine fire - Coalmine... | ecosystem: Environmental > Terrestrial > Soil > Unclassified ... | reverse complement strand
AGTCGCGCGGGGATGTAAAACGCGGGATCGAGATGGTGGAATTTGCCTGCGGGATTCCATCGATGCTCATGGGCGAGAGCCTCGAGAATGTCGCCAAAGGAATCGACTGCGACACGATTCGGCAACCCCTTGGCGTTTGCGCTGGCATCACGCCGTTCAATTTTCCTGCGATGGTGCCGCTTTGGATGTATCCGGTGGCCCTGGTGTGCGGCAACACATTCGTGCTTAAGCCGAGCGAGAAAGTCCCGTTGACGCCGCTGCGCATCGCCCAGCTTTTGCTCGAGGCCGGTTTGCCCAATGGCGCGCTGAACATTGTGCATGGAGGGCGCGAGTGCGTGGAGGCGCTGCTGACGCACCCTAAAATCAAAGCGATTTCGTTTGTCGGCTCTACTCCTGTGGCCAGGCATGTCTTTGAAGCGGCGACCCGCCATGGCAAACGCGTTCAGGCCAACGGCGGCGCGAAGAATTTCGTGTTCCTCATGCCGGACGCTGACGTCGAAAACTCCGCGCGCGGTGTTATCGAGGCCGCGTTCGGTTGCGCGGGCGAACGTTGCATGGCCGGTTCCACGGCGATCGTCATTGGCGATGCCGCCAGAGATGTTCTGCCGGCGACCATCGAAGCCGCGCGCACTTTGCGGGTCGGCCCGACCGACTGCGAAGCGCAGCCGCAGATGGGGCCGGTCATCACACGTGAGCATCGCGACCGTGTCGAGCAACTCATCGCAGCCGGACTCAAGGAAGGCGCCCGGGCGGCCCTTGATGGCCGCGGCGTTCGGATCGCCAACGCGCCGGATGGTTTTTTTATTGGCCCCACTGTGCTTGACAATGTTGCCCCCGCCATGCGCGTCCATCGCGAGGAAATTTTCGGTCCCGTGCTCAACGTCATGCGCTTTGACGACCTCGACGCCGCCATCGAAGCCGCCAATCAATCTCCCTACGGCAACGGAGCCTCGATCTTTACCCGCTCCGGCAAGGCGGCCCGCGAATTCAAGCATCGCATCAAAGCCGGAATGGTCGGCATCAACATCGGGGTGCCCGCCTCCCTTGCGTGGTTTCCCTTTTCGGGCTGGGATGCCTCTTTCTTCGGCGACCTCCACATCCAAGGCAAGGAGGGCGTCCACTTCTATACCCGTCAAAAAGTTACGACCTCGCGCTGGTTCAGCTACGGCGAAGGCGATATCTGGCACAAGTGACCCTCGGCATTAGGCCCTGTCACCTTTCCACCCCGGGCGCGGTATTGAAAGAAAGGGAGACGGTATGAAACAATTCGGCCAATTAGCGCTTCAGACCGGGCTGATGCTCGCCCTCGCGGCCAGCGTTGCGGACGGCCAGGAAGCGCCAGGCATTGTGCAGCAACCGACCAATGCCTATGCCAATCTTGGGCAATCGGCCAGTTTCACTGTTTCGGCCAGCGGCTCGCCTCCGCTCTCTTACGTGTGGCAAGCCAATGGCCGGAACGTGTCCAATTCTGTCATCGCCCTGGCCTCAGCAAGCCAACCGTACGGGCTGCGTTTTGACACCGCGGGAAATCTGTTCGTTGCCGACGCCGGAAATTCGACCGTCTTCAAGGTCGATCCACACGGCGTCAAGACGATTGTGGCCGGCCTCGGTGCGCCGGGTTTTTCCGGCGACGGCGGCGCCGCCACCAACGCCCGGCTGCGTGCCCCGACCAGAGTCGTCTGCGACGCGGGAGGGCGCATTTTCATCGCCGACACCGCAAACAACTGTATTCGCAGGGTGGATGCCGCGGGCGTGATTTCTACCATCGCAGGTGTTCCGGGTCTGGACGGGGGAGATTCGGGCGATGGCGGCCAGGCGATCAACGCCGCGCTCAACCAGCCTTCCGGCGTGGCCCTCGACGGCGCGGGAAATCTATTCATCGCTGACCAATTCAACAACCGCATTCGCAAAATCACGCCAGACGGAGTGATGACGACCGTCGCCGGCACAGGCGAGGCTGGCTACTCAGGCGATAACGGAGCGGCGACCAACGCGCAATTGAACGGGCCATTTAGTGTTTCTCTTGACTCAAATGGCGCGATTCTCGTGGCAGATTTTTACAACAATAGCATTCGGCGCATTGATCCTTCCGGAGTGATCACTACGGTCACCGGCACAACTCATTTGCGCGGCCCAAACGACGCAGTGTCCGATGCCAACGGCGGCATCTATGTCGCGGCCGCGTCGGCCGGGGCGGTGTATGACGTCACCGCCTCCGGCAACGCGACCAAACTCGCCGGGGGGGTTCCCGTCGGGTGTGGCTTTGGATCATTCCGGCGCACTGTGCTACACGGATTCCGGCGCGCACATGGGCGTCAATTCCGTCCTGAAGATTCAGCCTGTTGGGCCCACCTACCGGATACCGCTGGTCGCCGACGATTGCGGTCCGTACGATGTCATTGTTTCGAATCCCTGGGGCAGCGTCACGAGCAGTGTGGCCCATTTGTTGCCGCTTCCCGCCCCGCCACCGCCCCCATCCATCACCTACAGCAATGGCTTCAGTGGCAACCCCAATCTTAGTCTTGTCACGTTGGATTTCACCGTCGCAGCCGGCTCCAACTACCTTCTCCAAGTCACTTCCGATCTGACTCCGCCGATCCGTTGGGCTAACGTGGCCATTCAAGCCGCCGGCGGCGCGAGCAACAACAACTGGAGCTTTGTGGCGACCAATGACACCCTTTATCCGCATCGCTATTACCGTCTCACTGCCTACCCGTGATTGTATTCGTCACGGTTCGCCTCCATTCAATCCTGCTTTTGCCCATCGTGAGTAAAACAAAACACCATTCTTCAGCGTCCGATTCTTGTTTACTTGCAATCGTTCCGCCGGTGGTAGTCGTCGGCGTCGCATAACTTACTGCGGTGCAATGAGAACCATCAATGAGAACCATATCTGCGCACCGCGTTCGCGGATTCCATCAAAATTTCGCAAGTGGCGCTTCACCGCATGGCGCCAACGCTGCTCTATCGTTGCTGGATTTTAGTTCTGGAGCAGGTGCGAAGGATCGCCCGGCCCGCCCGCGGAGGCCCGCCCGCTCCGGAACTTACGCGGCTTGACGCTTTAGGCATGGAGGCGCCTGGACACCGCCTCTTGTTTGGACCGTCCGGCCGGCGCCAGAACCGCCGGCCGGACTATAATTGACGAATGTTTGACAGCCATACATTTTTGATTTTCGGCTTCGCCCTGCCGGTGATTATCCTTCTATTCTACGTGCTTTGCTCCAAGGAGGCGCAAGTCCGGTTGAAGCCGATACCTTTCCCTCGCGCCCGTCCCGCGCCGCACTCACTCCAGCGGCTGCCCGTCCAAGAATGGGAAGAATCGCTGTTCCCTCAAATCGCCCTGCGCTTCGCTTAAGCGCGCCAGGCGACAGCGCAAACTTTCTTCGCACAAAACACGCCTGCGCGTTGTCATTCTTTCTGGACGGCGCTGCGGCAATTCGCCCGGCAAAGCGCGTGCAAACGCTCCCGTCTTTGCGATGATCAGTCGAGCCATGCCGTTTCCACCAGCCCTTGTGCGGTTGCCCGCGCCGAGACCAAGGTGACGCCATGGTCGTGCTTCCCATCGTCGCGCGCGAGTTGCGCGTCGTCTCCCGCCGCAAGGGAGTTTACCGTTTGCGCCTGGCCTCCGGGCTGCTCACGCTGGTCCTGGGCGCGTATTTCTTTTTTCTCGGCGACAACCTGGCCGTCAGCGCCCCACCCGGGCGCATCCTTTTTCTCATCCTCAGCGTGCTGCTGGGCGTTGGCGCCGTGGCCGCCGCGCACGAGAGCTACGACAGCATCAGCGCCGAAAAACGCGACGGCACCATTGGTTTCCTGTTTTTGACAGAGCTTTTCCCGCACGACATCGTCCTTGGCAAACTTTTCGCCGCCGCCCTGCCCTCTTTTTATGCAATGCTGGCGACTTTTCCCTTGCTAGCCGCGGCGGCTTTGATGGGCGGAGTGACCGGCGCGGAGATTTGGCGCATGTGCCTCGCCTTGCTCAACCTCTTTTTCTTCGCCCAGAGCGCGGCTTTGCTTGCTTCATCGATCTTTCGCGCGCGGGCCAGCGCCGGTCTGGCCGCTTTCCTGATCGTTGCCTTCTTCACCGGAGGCCTTGGGGCCTGGCCCAGTGCGGCGGGACACGCCGCTCCGTTCCTCCGCGAGTTTAATCCCGCTTACGATTTCCTGCTGGCGCTCGACCAAGGCGGACCCGGCGCGGCCCGAGGATTCTGGCTGTCGTTCGCGGCCGTCAATGGGATCGCCTGGATTTTTCTCGCCTTGGCGAGCCTGACGTTGCCGCGTTTATGGTTTGACCGACCCGCGCAACAAAAGCCTTTTTTCGCGACGCCGAGAACCGCCCCCTTTCGAGTTGGCGAGCAACGTCCTTTCACCTGGCTGGCCAAGCGCTCCGTCGGCGAGCCGACCCGAATCTGGCCTGGATTTATTGTGATCGCACTGGGCTCCTTGCTGATTTCAGCCGCAGAACACGCCGTCAGCCCGGCGTCCATCATGTTCGCCATCATGGCGCCACATGCCCTGCTGAAATTTTGGATCGCCACCGCCTCGAGCCGCTCGACCGAGGAGCATCGGCGCAACGGCCTGTTCGAGCTTCTCATCGGCTGCACGCCCTTGACCGGGGCTGATGTGCTGGACGGGCAGCGCGCCGGCTTGATCCGGTTGTTCGCCGGGCCCGTCACAACATTATTTGTCATTGACTTAATGCTCGCTTCGGTCGCGCCTTACCAGCGGGTGGCCGCGTGCCTGGCGGGCGCTGCTCTGCAACTTCCCTTGGACATGCTCGCTCTCGCCTGGACGGCGATGTGGTTTGCCGTCTCGCAAAGCAAGCCGCGCCGCGCCGCCGCCGCCGCCTGCCTCCTGGTCTGCGTGGTTCCGTCCGTCTTGCTCAGCGTTCCTCTCGGCGTTGCTCTCAACAAAGGAGCGAGCGTCGCCTCCACCGTTTTTGTCTGGGTCGTGGTCGGATGGGCGGTGGACGCGGCGCTGCTCTTTCTCGCCCGCCAGAAACTCCGTATTTACTTCCGCGCCATGTCCTGCGGCGCGCCCGAGGAAGCCCGCAAGCTCAGTCTCTTTGTAGAACCAACCGGCGCTCTTGCTGGGTAAGTTTCCGCCACTGGCCGGCCGGCAATCCACCCAATTCAAAATTTCCAATCCGCACCCGCATCAATCGCAACGTCGGATGCCCCACCGCTGCGGTCATGCGCCGCACCTGACGATTCTTGCCTTCGACCAATTCGAGCGCGATCCACGTCGTCGGAACCGTCTTGCGGAAACGAATCGGCGGGTTTCGCGGCGGCAACTCCGGTTGCGGCTCCACTCGCCAGGCGCGACACGGCAACGTCTGCCGCCCTTGGATTCTTACTCCTTTGCTCAATCTCTGCAGCGCCGCGGGCGTCGGCTCTCCTTCCACCTGCGCCCAATAGATCCGCGGATGCCCCTCCGCCGGATGCAAAAGCCGCTCGTTCAGTCCCCCCTCGTCGCTTAACAACAGCAACCCCTCCGAATCCGCGTCCAGTCGCCCAATCGGATAAACCTTGGGCGCAAATCCAAACTCCGCCAGAGTTCGATTCGACGAACCATCCGGCGTAAACTGCGTCAACACCCCATATGGCTTATGAAAGGCGATCAACATGCCATTTCGCCCATCAAAACAGCCCCCCCACAGGATGCCAATTTTTCTTTTGGGTCGGACAACAAATGTCCGACCCACGGGCGTAAGGTCGAGGCAAAAGAAAGGCAAACTATGATCGACCAAATGGAACTCGGACTCGCTGGCCGCCACAACCGCCGCCGCAAACAAAAGGGCCTCGAACGCCAGCGCCGCGCGCAATGGTGGTTCGCCCGCATGCGCGGCGCGGTTAATGACGCCCTCGAATGGCGCCCTGCGCCGCGCGCCCGTCCCGAGCAGGTTTATATGCCGCTGGGACCAAGCCGCTCTTGATGGGCTTTATCTGACCAGGCTTTTCTCTGGCCGGAGGCTTCGTCTTGTGCAGGATCGTTCTCGATACGTGCAGGCGGGTTCAATCCGCGGCCATGAAGAGAGCCTTCTTCATAATCAAGATAATCCTTGCCGGAACCGCTGGCGTTTTCGCCCAAGGGCAGGCTACCTTGACGGACAAGGATCCCAATGTTGTGGACTTTCATATCTATGGACCGGGATTCCCAGGTTTGCGCGTTTCAGGCAACGTCTCGACCGCTTGGCCACCGCCAATCATTCAGGCGACTTTCCCACCGGAACGGCTGTTTATAGCGGCCCATTACTGGGGGGAAACACCAGCGGCACGTTTTCGAACGGCCATGCTTACGAACTTGAAGTCGCCGCAGTGTACGGCAGCGGACCGGTCGGGCTTCAGAACCTGATTCCGTCAACCATCGAAAACTTATCAACGAGCTTTTCGACTCTCGGCGGAACCGGCAACGCCGGGGCTTTTACGGCAGAAGTTGTTACTGTCCCCGGCACAAGTTCCACGGGCGCTGACACCGCCGAGTTCCAGATCTTTGCCTGGTACTCCGGCAATAGCCAATACACTAGCTACGGCGCCGCCATTGCCGCGGGCGTTATGTCGGGTGCTTCTGATCCATTCAGCGGCACGACAGAAGGCGCCCCTGCTCTCCCGCCTGTTCTCGTCAATGCGCGCAGCTTCAATTTAACCGGGCCGGTGCCCACCCCCGAACCGGACACGCTGGTTCTGGGCCTTGTCGGCGCTTCCACGTTCCTGCTCCGCCGCCTCCTGGCCAAATAGCCCTGGCACGATGATTGCCGCGCGGCGACCCAGGGCGATGAGCGAATTGGCGCCGTCGCTGTCAAAGGAACGGCCCGCGTAAAATCGCGGCGTCTTCGATGAACAGGCGATGGATCATTTTGGGGATTTTAGCTGCAGGAATTTTTGCGGCGCCACGTCGCGCGCCAACTCGGGAAGCCATGGCAGCACAATGGATCGTCGTTGCCCCCAAGACTTGGACTTCCGCCTTGCGGCCGTTGATCGACCGTCGAAAACAGGCGGCATACCATGTTCTGGTGGTGGACTCGTCCGACGACGCCACGAACGGAGCATTGATCCTGTCGCGGTTGAGAACGGCTGAAGCCTCTGCGCCTGGACAAACTTGCGTGTTGCTGGCCGGCGCGCCGCCATTTGTCGCAAGTCTGCGTGGCAGCGTCGCACGGATGAAAGGCTCGCAAACAGACGCCGGTTTTGGTTTTCCCGACGCGGAAGGCGCGCCAACGATCTCCGTGGGAAGATTTCCGGCACGGACAGAGGCCGAATTGCGCGCGATGGTGGAAAAGACACTGCGCTTCGAGGATGATCGCCTGCCGGCAGGCTGGCGCTCTGGCGTGCTCTTGCTCGTGGGCGATCCGGGCGGCGGGATGTTGCCTGATCTATATGTGCAAGGAACCGTCGATGGCGATCTCGCGCAGTTGGACCCCTCATGGAGGGTGCGCGCATTGTTCAATGTTCCCCCTTCGCGGTTTTTTTATCCGCCGCCGCTCGCCGCAAATGCCGTATCCAACATGTTTCAACAGGGCGCGCTCTTTTCGGTCTATCTGGGCCATTCCAATGCCGGGGAAATGGATTTCCTGGGGCGCGACGCCTTCGCCGCCATGTCCATTCCGCATGGCAACGGCCCGTTTTTTACCTGCGGGTGTTACGCGTTGCAGTCAAATAAAGATGGCGATGGCTATGGGTTGGCAGCGATGCGCAATCCGCATGGGCCGGCGGCCATCATCGGCGCAACAGGAGAATCCTATAGCGCGCCCGGTCAGTGGGCGGCACAGGGGCTGATGACCTGTTTTGCCAAGCCGCAACCGCCGGAGCGTTTAGGCGATTACTGGCTGGCCACAGCGGAAGGTTTGGCGCGCGGAAAAATGGACGCCGCCACCTACGCTTTGCTGGACTCGGCTGACGGCAGCGGCGGACAGGAAACGATGGAAACGGCGCGGCGCGAGCACTTGGAAATGTGGATGCTGCTGGGCGACCCGGCTATGCGGCTGCCCGTCGTATCGCGCGATGTTAGGTTTGATGTAGCTGGGACACCCTCGGCCGGCCAGTCCATCACCGTCAACGGCTCGTTGCCTGCACGCCTGACTGGAGCGACTGTTATTGTGGCCTTGGAGCGCCCCCTCTCGTCCTCGCCCGCCGCCCTGGAAAAGGTTCCCGACATGACGACGGAAAAGGCCGACGACGCGCTCCGAGTTATCGTAGCGAACAATGAGCGCGCCAACAATTATCTGCTCGCCTCGACGCAAACCGAAGCCAAGGGCGACCAGTTTTCCGTCACGTTGCCGTTGCCACCTCAATTGCCCTGGAGCCGTATTGTCGTGCGCGTCTCCGCGTGGGTGACTAACGACTGCGGAGGCGGCGTCAAAGCCCTGAACATGACGCAAAAATAGATCGAACGGGCGGCGTTGGCTCCGGTGCGCTAAAAGCCTCCCTTGCCTCTCTCTCTCGCCTCTCTCGCAACAACCTTGACCACGGGGGCTGGACTTGGCTACTATGAGCGCCAACAAACAAGGTTGTGCGGGCGGCCATTTCATGAAGCTATCCACTGGCAAAAAGATTTCCCAAAGCGCCGCCGCATCACTGACGATTTTGCTGGCATGCGCGCTGCCGATTTCGGCGGCGGCGCCACCGAATGACCAATGCAGCGGGGCGATCGTTGTCACCGACGATAATTACGTCAACACGCAGTCCACCACCACTGCGACCTCAAATAACGACCCCACGCCAACGTGCGTGGCGGGATTCGGCAACGGCGTCTGGTATGAATTCACCGCTGGCGCCAACGGCCAGTTGGAAGTGGACACAGCCGACAGCGACTACGACACGGGGCTGGCGGCCTACACCGGCCAGTGCGGCGCGCTGACCGAGATCGCGTGCGACGACGACGACTTGCTCAACGGCGTCGAAACCTCGCGCATCACCATATCGGCCACCAATGGAGTGACGTATCATTTCCTCGCCGGGGGCGCCGACGACGCGACAGGCAATCTGGTGTTCCATCTGAATTTCATCACCCAAGGGCCTCCGGTGATCACGATGCAACCCGCCGACCAAACCGTCGCAGTGGCCAGCAACGCCACGTTCACCGTGGCCGCCGTGAGCCTGACGCCCATGACGTATGCCTGGAAACGAAACGGGAATTTCATCGTCAACGCAAATGGTTCGAGCTACACCCTGACCAACGCGCAACGGAGCGATTCGGGCAGCCAATTCAGCTGCGTGGTGGCCAACAGCTCCGGCTCGACCCCCAGCGACAGCGCTACCTTGCACGTCGAACAACCGGTCTTGCTGTATCACTTCGATTTCGAGAGCGGGATGCAAGGATTTACCACCAACAACCAAATCAACCACAGCGCGGGTTACACTAATGGACTGTGGCATTGGAGCACAGGACGCGGGAACGATCCAGGACACAGCCCGACCCACAGCTTGTATTACGGACAGGGCGAAACAAGCGCCGGCGGCGGGAATTATGACACGGGCAGTTTTGCCAACACGGGCGTCGCCATTTCCCCGCCGCTGCGCTTTGCCGGCCCGCCGGTGACGCTGTCGTTCAGTTATTTCATGGACGTGGAACCGCCGCAGGGTTACCCGGCGGACGAAGCTTACGTGGAAGTCTCGACCAATGGCGGAACCTCCTATTCCATTTTGGCAAGCAAGGAAAACGGCCTGACCAACACCACCGGCGGCCGCTGGGTCACGAACGTCGCTGACATGTCGGCTTACGCGACGACAAATGTCCTGCTGCGTTTTAGGTTTGACACCATCGATTCGCTCTTCAACGACACCGAGGGTTGGTATGTCGATGACATCAACATCACCGGCTTGGGGACGGCGGCGCCGGTCTCGCTTTATTTCGAAAGCATCGCGCAGACCAATTCCCAGATTCTGCTGACCTGGAACGCGGTCACCGGACAAGGTTATCAACTCCAATACAAGACCAACTTGAGCCAGACCGGTTGGATAGATCTCGGCGCCCCGGTGACGAATGCGCCGATGCCGTTCGCCACCCCCATGGGGCCGGAACCGGACCGATTTTATCGATTGAGGACCGTGCCGTAAGAGGAGCGGCCCGCCAGGATCACTTCTTCGCCTGGGCGTAGAGCTCGGTCGCGTTCCACCCTCCGCCCAGGGCCTTGATCAATTGCACCGCCGCGGTGAGACGCTGACCGGTCAATTGGGCTTCCGCGCGCTCGGCAGTGAGAGCATCGCGGCTGGTGTCGATGACTTCGAGGTAGCTGACAATGCCGCAAGTGTAGCGGTCAGTGGCCAGTTGTGCCGCGCGGCGGGAATTGGTGACCGCGCGTTCCTGGGCCTGCTCCTGATCGTAGAGACACTTGATGGCCGAGAGACTGTTTTCCACGTCGCCAAAAGCGATGAGTGTTTGTTGCCGGTAATTGGCCACAGCCTCGGCGAACGCAGCCTGCGCGTGGTGGTAATTCGCGCGGAGCCTCCCTCCCGCGAAAATCGGCAGCGATAGCGATGGGCCAAGCGTCCAGACGCGGCTGTCCCAATTGAAAAGAGAGTTAATATCGGCGCTCAGAAAACCGGCCGAGCCTGTCAACGACAGGACAGGGAAGAACGACGCTTTGGCGACGCCGATGCGCGCGTTGGCGGCGGCGAGATCACGCTCGGCGGCGGAAACGTCGGGGCGACGTTCGAGGAGCTCGGACGGCAATCCAGCCGGGACGGCTGGCGGCAGGGGATGCCAATTCGTCACCGCAGGAAGGTGAAAGGTCGCAGGATTCTGTCCCGCGAGAATGGCAATGGCGTTTTCGAGTTGCGCACGGCGCTGGGCGAGCGACGCGGCGTCAGCCTCGGTGCTCGCCAATTCGGCCTGCGCCTGCGCCGTTTCCAATTCGTTGCCGATGCCCCCCTCGTACCGGCTGCGCACCAGGTTCACCTGCTGATGGCGAAGGTCAATCGTGTTGGAAACGATGGTTATCTCCGAGTCAAGCGAACGCAGCGCAAAATAGTTTTGGGCGACATCAGTTTGCAGCATCAACAATATATTGTAAAAGGTGGCCAGCGAGGATTGGGCGTCCGCGCGGGACGCCTCGAAATTCCTCCGGACCCGGCCCCAGAGATCAACCTCATAACTTAGATCCAGCGGCGTTTGCCATGTGTTGGCGGTTAACGCGCCAAAGGCCGGCTCTTGATTGGGCGAATAGCGCTGTCGCTCCAAACTGGGATTGAAATAGAGGCTCGGCATCAATTCGGCGCGGGCCACGCGCGCGGTCGCGCGGGCCTGATCAACACGAGCCACGGCAGCGCGGAGTTGTTGATTGGCGTTTTGGGCCTGCCCTTCGAGTTCAGTCAACGTCGCGTCATGAAAAGTCTCCCACCACGCGCCCTTGGGGACGCTGTCCAACGGGGCGCCTTCTTTCCACTGGCCAAGTTCGGCAGATTTGTAGGCGGCGGGAGCGGCATTCGTCGGCGCATGGTAGGTCGGTCCCGCTTTGAACCACCCCGCCGTGGCGGAAGGCGCGCTCAACAGTAGCGCCAGCGCTGCCAACCCAGCGGCGGCGCCCACCGCGCCGTGCGCGCCCGGAGCGGTCGCTGGCGCCGTCTTGCGCGCGCCCAGTTTCATGAGAACGACATAGAACACCGGCGTCAGGAACAATCCAAAAAACGTCACGCCAATCATCCCCGAGAAGACAGCGATCCCCATCGCCTGGCGCATCTCTGAACCCGCGCCGGTGGCGACCACTAGCGGAAAAACCCCCGCAATAAACGCAATCGACGTCATCAGAATCGGACGCAGCCGCAATCGACTCGCCTCGATCGCCGCTTGCACGGGCGACATGCCCTGGTCCTGGTGGTGCTTGGCAAATTCGACAATCAGAATGGCGTTCTTGCACGCCAATCCCAGGAGCACGATGAGGCCGATCTGCGTAAAAATATTGTTGTCGCCGCCTTTGAGCCATACCCCGGTGATCGCGAACAGCAGGCACAGCGGCACAATCAGGATGATGGCCAGGGGCAGCCGGAAACTCTCATAAAGCGCCGCCAGGACCAGAAACACCAGCAACACGCACAATGGATAGACGTAGATGGCCGAATCGCCGGCGAGGATCCGCTGGTAGGTCAACTCCGTCCACTCATAGTTCATGCCTTTGGGCAAATTGGCGGCGACGATCTTCTCCATCGCTGCCTCCGCCTGTCCGGAACTGTAGCCCGGCGCCGGGCCGCCGTTGATTTCGGCCGCCGGATATCCGTTATAACGCTCCGCGCGGTCCGGTCCATGCGTTTCCGTCACCTTGACCACGGCCCCCAACGCCACCATTTCTCCGCGGTCATTCCGCGTTTTCAATCGCGTGATGTCCTCGGGATGGTCGCGGAAACGCCCGTCCGCCTGCGCGATGACCTCATAGGTGCGACCGAAACGGTTGAAATCGTTCACATAGAGCGAGCCAAGATAAATCTGCATCGTCTCGAAAAGATTCTGCAGCGGCACGCCCTGTTGCTTGGCCTTGACGCGGTCGATGTCGGCGTCCAGTTGCGGAACATTGACCGTAAACGTGGAAAAGACGCTGGCGAGGGCCTTGTTTTGATAAGCCTGCGCAGTGGCGCTCTGCAGGGTTTGATACAGCGCGTCATAGCCCACATCGGCCCGGTCCTCCACATACAATTTGAAGCCGCCTAATTGCCCCAAACCCATCACAGGCGGCGGCGGAACCGTCAAGACGAAAGCATCCTGGATGGAGCCGAAGCGTTTGTTCAACTCGGCCGCGATGGCCGGGCCGCTGAGGCTCTTGCTTTTGCGATCTTCAAAGGGATCAAGGCAGAAAAAGACGATCCCGGCATTGGGCGCCACGCTGAAGCCATTCACACTGAGCCCGGGAAAAGCCACCGCGCTCTGCACTCCCGGCACTTTGAGGCCGATGTCCGTCATCCGGCGAATCACCGCCTCCGAACGGTCCAGCGAAGCGGCGTCAGGCAATTGCGCAAATGAGATCAGGTACTGTTTGTCCTGTGACGGAAGAAATCCGGTCGGGACCTTGTTAAAGCTCCAGCCTGTCAGAAAAACCAACCCGCCATAAACCACCAGCGCCATCGCGCTCTTGCGCAAAATCCCCCCGACGCTTTCGGAATACTTTCCTCCGGCCCAGGCAAACGCCCGGTTAAACGGCCGGAAAAACCAGCCCAGCACGCTGTCCATCGCCCGGGCAAACCAATCCTTCGGCGCCCCATGCCCTTTCAACAACACCGCGCACAACGCCGGCGAAAGCGTCAACGAATTAAAGGCTGAAATGACGGTCGAAATGGCAATCGTGATGGCGAATTGCTTGTAAAACTCACCCGTCAACCCGGTGATAAACGCCGTCGGCACGAACACCGCGCACAGCACCAACGCCGTGGCGATGATCGGGCTGGTCACCTCCGACATCGCCCGCCTGGCCGCCTCCGGCGGCGTCAAGCCCAGCGCGATGTTGCGCTCCACATTCTCAACCACGACAATCGCATCATCCACCACAATGCCGATGGCCAGCACCAGTCCGAACAGCGAAAGGTTGTTTATTGAAAAACCCAACGCCAGCATGACGGCGAACGTCCCCACCAGCGAAACAGGCACCGCCGCCAGCGGAATGATGGACGCCCGCCACGTTTGCAAAAAGATAATGACGACGATCACGACCAACAGCACCGCTTCGAGCAGCGTGTGGATCACCGCTTCAATCGAGTGCCGCACGAAGACAGTCGGATCGTAAACCACTGAATAGTCGATGCCGTCCGGGAAATTCTTCTTCAACTCCTTCATCGCCTTGCGCACGTCATCGGACAGTTGCAGGGCGTTGGCGCCCGGCAGTTGGAAAATCGGCAACGCCACCGCTCGCTTGTTGTCCAACAGCGAGCGCAACGCGTAACTATCGGCGCTCAATTCAATCCGCGCCACATCGCGCAGCAGCGTCTTCTCGCCGTTCGGGCCAACCTTGACAATGATCTGGCCAAACTCTTCCGGCGAAGCCAGGCGCCCTTTGGCGTTGATTTGCAACTCGAAATCCACCGGGCTGGAAAC
>Ga0070741_10013972_pt1 | contig 14014 bp, 11 predicted proteins | sample Coa_R1_4_FD_66440 | JGI IMG/M metagenome (GOLD analysis project Ga0070741, IMG submission 66440) | Surface soil microbial communities from Centralia Pennsylvania, which are recovering from an underground coalmine fire - Coalmine... | ecosystem: Environmental > Terrestrial > Soil > Unclassified ... | reverse complement strand
GTTACACTGATATCGGAAAGCCGGTTGATCACGTTGGCCGCCGTCAACTGCCAGACCTGCGCCGGCCCCTGGGTGGCGAAGTTCGCCACGTTGAAGGTCACCGGGGTATTGCCGGAGAGCACCTTGCTGATCGCCATAATCGTGAGCGCGCCGTCGGACGAACGCAATGCGGCGAAAGAAGAAAGATTGTCGGGGTTGGGGACGATATCGGAGATGCTGACGTCGCCGAATGCGGATTTGTTGCCATCATAGTTGCGGTAGATCCTAATGGCCTTGTACGTCGGGGTGGATGGATCGGGCGTGGTCCAGCGAGCGGCGATGTCAAGGCCTTCCCGCCCGAAAATTCCCAGAATATCGGCCTGAGCTGTAGCTCCGTTGATGTGGCTTTCCGCGCCCCAATTGTATTCAGTGATGGCGATCTGCGTTCCCGGGTAATACGTGTTGACCCAATTGTGCAGGCGCGGAATCAGTTGCACCTTGTCGTTAATCCAACTCTGGTCAACGTAGTTCGGATCCCAGAGAGATCTGGTCGATTTGTTCCGCAGCAGTTGCATGCTGGTCGAGGTGTCATTGCTGAATTCCCCGCCCTGCGGATAATAATGAACGCTAAAAACATCGAGCAGCCGCTGGCCGGTATTGGCGTTGTTCTGGCGGAGCTGATCCAGCAACCAGGGGAGATAATCCCAGCCGCCGTGATTGGCGCGGTCCGGCAAATAGCTCCAGCCGTGCAGGTTGCCGTACTGCTGGTCGTATCCGCTGAAAAAATAGCCGCTCCAGCCCCACTCTTCGGGACCCACAACCAACGCCGAGGGATCATTCGCCTTGACCTTTCCGGCGTAGTCGATAGTCTTGCTCAAAACCTCATCCATGGTGGGGCCGGCCGGGTGCACATCGCGGTGCGTCGAAAACCAGAGACTCGGCTCGTTGTCCATGATGTAATAACGCAGGCCTCCGCCGGCGGCCGGGCCCCACACCGAAGTCAAATGCTGCATCCAGCCTTGCTGAAAATTTGAGTCGGAAGGAACGTTGGCGTCATTCGGATCATTGCCTGTCACATATTGACCATTGGTATAGATGCCGTTGCCGGCGTCCGGAAACCATTGCCAGTCGTCGCCGGTTTGTGCGCCGTATTTGGCGATGGAGAAGCTGCACAGCTTGGAACGGTTCGATCCCAGCTTGGCCACCCAGCCAATGGTGGGAACCGTCAGCATGGCCTGGGCGCCGGCGGCCTTGCAGTTCGAAATGAACGTGTCGCCGCGCTCGCCCGGTGTGCTGCTCGAATCGCCGATGCTTTCGAAATACCAGTCGTTTCCGCGATTGTCTCCGTTGAGCTGCCAATTGTACCGGCTCGTGTTATTCCCGCCCTGGCGGTTGATGGGAACGTTCAGATCGTTCAATTGCGACGTAGTCGCATACGCCAGGCCATATATGTACGGGCTTATGGGATGGCGGCCGGCGCCGGCATCAACAGCGACCGTAACGGCAGGATTTTGAGCGAAAACAGTTCCGGCACAGAGAATGGCGATGTAGAGTATAGAACGCATCGCCCAAGGCTAACAAACGCCGGCTCTGCGATGCTATAGGATACAGGATCTATACCAGGTACTACGACTTCCCAGTCCCGGCCAGGCGGGGCACGTTCTTTTCCTTGGGCGCCGCCGCTTCCAGCCGCCGCTCCGCCTGAGTACGGAAGCTTGCGTCCGCGATCGAGGCGAGATTGATAGCCACGTTGGCGCGCGCTCCCTGCCAAGCCGCAAGCGCCAGCGCTTCCGCCGCATCGATGTCCGAGTGCATCGAAACAGGAGCGACTTCTCTCAGCCTCCGCAACGATTCGCGAACCGGTCCCAGCGCCTCCGCTACTTCCAGAGGAACGCAGGCCGCCGTCTGGAGGGCCGCCTCCAACTCCCCGGCGCGCCGCTCCTTGGGAATGCGATAGGCCGCGAGCACGGCGTCATAGCTTGCGGCATCGCGCCAGACAGCCTCTTCGAAAAAGGTCCGGGCGCTTTGGAACTGCCCGGCAAGCTGATCAAGTTCCCTCGAGTCCGGGGTCTTTTTTGCCGCCAGGCCGGCAACCATCGCACCCAAGGCAGCGGCCATGGCTGCCGCCGCCCCGGCCGCGCTGCCTCCGCCCGGCGTTGCCGCCGGAAACGCCAGAGCGTCAAGAAAGGCGTGCAAGCCCGAGGCGGGCTGCCGGCCATCGGCTGGTGGCGGGGAGGCTCCGGCTTCCGGCATGACCTTGGCCAGGCGATTCTCCAGCACCAGTCCCGGATCGAAATTTTCTATTTTCAAAAAATGGGCGGCGCACATCTCCAAAGCTTTTTTCGGGACCAGTCCGACAATCTCGCTTCCTTCAATTTCGGTCCCCTGCTCTTCCGCCTCGCGCCGCACGGCCTCAAAAACGACGTGCAGCGGAGTGCGCTCGAAATCCGTCAGATTCATGGAAACCTGCGCCCGGTTCCGGGCCTTGAGATCGACTCCCATCGCCTTTACGCAGGGCAGGCCTCCGGAAGACTCCCTGATTTTGCGAGCGATCGCCTTGGCCACCGCGACATCGGCAGTAGCGAGATTGATGTTATAAGCGATCAGAAACTTGCGAGCCCCGACTACGGTCGCCCCGGCTGTGGGATGCAGGCTGGGGCCGCCGACGTCGGGCCGGCGCGCGGGATTTCGCAGTACTTCCTCGCGCAGTCCTTCGAACTGGCCCCGCCGAATGTTTTCGAGCTTCACGCGCTCCGGCCTTTTGGCCGCAGCTTCGTAATAGTACACAGGAATGCGGCAGCGCCGCCAGATTTCCTCGCCCACTTGCCAGGCCAGTTCCACGCACTCCTGTAGCGACACTCCTTCCAGAGGCACGAAAGGCAGAACGTCGGCCGCGCCGATGCGCGGGTGCGCTCCGGTGTGGCGCGTCAGGTCAATCAGCTCGGCGGCTTTGGAAACCGCCGCCACGGCCGCTTCCAAGGCAGCATCCACGGGGCAAACGAACGTGATCACCGAACGGTTGTGATCGGCATCCATTTCGCGATCCACTACGATCGCGCCCGGCGCACCACAGATGGCAGCTGCGATCTGATCCACGACCGCTGAGCTCCGTCCTTCCGAGAAGTTCGGCACGCACTCGATTAGGCGCCTCAATTTTGCGTCTCCTCGCCGCCCGGGGCCGAGGCATCCCAAACGATTTGACCGCGTCGCATCGTCAGGCGCACCAAGTTCATGCCAAAATAGTAAGCGATTTCGCGATAATCTCCGGCGTCCAGCATAATCAAGTCAGCAAATTTATCCGGCTCGAGAGAGCCGATTTGAGCCGCGCGGCCCAGCGCAGCGGCGCCGTTGATCGTAGCCGCGCTTACGGCTTCTGCCGGGGTCATTTTCATTTGCGAGCAGGCCAGTGCCAGGATCATTTGCATGTTCAGCGTTGGGCTGGTGCCGGGATTGAAGTCGGTTGCCAGCGCTACCGCCGCCCCTCTCTCGATCAATGCGCGGGCCGGCGGATAGCAGCCGGAAGCGAGGTGAAAAACCGAACCCGGCAGCAGCGTCGCAATCGTGTTCGAGGCGGCGAGCAGATCCAGCTCCCGGCCCGAGAGTTTATCGAGGTGGTCGGCGCTCTTGGCTCCCAGTTCAACGGCCAGCCGGACCGCGCCCAAGCTGGTTAGCTGATCGGCATGGATCTTGAGGCCGAATCCCAAAGCCTTCGCCGCGGTTAAGATTCTCCGCGCCTGGGGAACATCGAAGCCTCCGGAATCGCAAAAAACATCGCAGAATTCCGCGAGGTGCCGCCTGCGGATCTCCGGGAGCGCCTCCCTCGTGAGCACCTCGACGTAATCATCCGGATTCTGGCGGAACTCCGCCGGCGGCACGTGCGCTCCCAGAAATGTTCGCACCACCTCGATCGGCCGGCAGTCCACCCTTTTCATGACACGCAGAATTTTCCGCTCGGCCGCGGGCGTCAGCCCGTAGCCCGACTTCCCTTCCACGGTCGTAGTTCCGCAGGCCGCGAACATCCGCAGCCATCGCAGAGCTTTGGTTTCGAGCGTCTGGGGCGACGTGGCGCGCAGCGCCTGCACTGTTGAGAGGATGCCGCCGCCGGCTTGTTCGAGTTCGAGATAGGAGGCCCCCTGGATGCGCCGCTCGAAGTCGGCCAGGCGGGGCGCCGGAAAAACGAAGTGGGTATGACTGTCAACGAAGCCGGGCATGACCACTTTGCCCGTCGCATCGATGACTTCGGCGCCGCGCGCTTCCTTGATATTCTCCAGGCGCCGGCTGGGGCCCACGCACTCTATCTTTTCGCCGACTACCAGCAGCGCGCCGTCCTGGATGATCGCCAACTCTGAAAGGTGGCGTCCGCGCCTCGGAACGGAGCCCCGCAAGGTCAGCAATTGCCGCGCCCCGCGTATGAGCAGCCGCCTTGGCCTCCTGGGATCGTTGGTCAGATTTTCAATCCCGCGAGCTGCGCGAAACGCAGCGCTTCTTCGTAACCCGCGTCGGCATGGCGCAGTATGCCGATTCCAGGGTCGCACGTCAGAACCCGCTCGATTCTGCCGGCGCCGTCGGCGGTTCCATCGGCCACGGTAACTTGCCCGGCATGCAGAGAGTACCCGATACCCACCCCGCCTCCATTATGTACAGAGACCCAGCTCGCGCCGGCCGCCGTGTTCAGCAGCGCGTTGAGAATGGGCCAGTCGGCGACGGCGTCGCTGCCGTCCCGCATACCCTCCGTCTCCCGAAACGGTGAGGCCACGGAGCCGCAATCGAGATGATCGCGGCCGATCACAATGGGAGCTTTCAGCCTGCCCCGCGCCACCAAATCATTCACCGCCAGCCCGAACCTGGCTCGCTCCCCGTAGCCGAGCCAGCAGACGCGTGCGGGAAGGCCTTGGAATTTTACGCGCTTTTGCGCCAAACGGATCCACCGGGCGAGGCTCTCATTTTCGGGAAAGAGATCCAAAACCAGATCATCTGTGGCAGCGATATCGCCCGGCTCGCCGGAGAGCGCCACCCACCGGAACGGGCCCCGGCCTTCGCAAAAGAGCGGGCGTATATACGCGGGAACAAAGCCCGGGAAATCGTACGCATTGGCCACGCCGCGCTGAAACGCCATGGTCCGGATGTTGTTGCCGTAATCGAACACGACCGCGCCCATTTTTTGCAGGTCCAGCATCGCCTGGACGTGCGTGGCGATGGAATCGAGCGCGGCCTCGGTGTACGCCTTGGGGTCCCGCGCCCGGAGCTCGGCAGCCTGCGCGACGCTATAACCGCTGGGGATATAACCCTGTAGGGGATCGTGAGCGCTGGTCTGATCCGTCAGCAGGTCGGGCACGATGCCCCGCCGCACCATCTCAGGGAGGATATCCGCGCAATTGCCGACCAGACCCACCGACAGCGCCTTCTTCTCATGGACGGCGCTGCGCAGGATGCGCACCGCTTCCTCGAGGCTGTTTACCATGATGTCGCAGTAGCCGGAACGTTCACGGCGCTTGATGCGCTCCGGGTCCACTTCGATGCCCAGGAACGCGCCGCCATTCATCGTCGCGGCCAGAGGCTGCGCTCCGCCCATGCCGCCCATCCCGCCCGACACGATAAGCTTTCCGGCGAGAGTACCGCCGAAGTGCCTGCGCGCGGCGGCGGCGAAAGTTTCGTACGTCCCCTGCAAAATGCCTTGGGTTCCGATGTAAATCCAACTGCCAGCGGTCATCTGGCCATACATCGTCAGGCCGGCGCGGTCGAGATCATGGAACGTTTCCCAATTGGACCAGTGGCCGACCAGGTTCGCATTGGCGATCAGGACGCGCGGCGCCATCGGATGCGTAGTGAAAATACCTACAGGCTTGCCCGATTGCACGAGCAGCGTCTCGTCATTTTCCAGCCGCTGGAGGCATTCTACTATGCGCTCGAAGCACTCCCAGTTGCGAGCCGCCTTTCCAGCCCCGCCGTAAACAATCAGATCGGCCGGCCGCTCCGCTACGTCCGGATCCAGATTGTTCATCAGCATCCGCAGCGCGGCCTCCTGGCCCCAGCCCTTGCAGCTCAGCTTGGGTCCCCGGGGCGCCCGGACTGTGCGGGCGCGAACAGTCTGTGTTTCGAGCATTGGGACGCTGCTCCTGCTTCGATTCTAACATCGAGCTGAAAGCTCAAAACGGCGCGGAACATCGCGGCAGCAACGCTTTGGCCGAGAGAATCTACGCGCTTCGGAAGCCCCGCTCAACGAAAAATTACGAACTTCTCTCGTTCTCGAGGCCCTTGCCCGCGCGGGCTCTTTTCGACGCGCGGGCTGTCCGATCGGGCCATACTTTGGCTTTGTTATCCTTTCAACAGATGCAAAGTTTTCACCAGATGCGGCGCCGTATTCTCGCGCTGGCCCTGGGGGCGGCGGCCGCTTGCGCCGGCTGCACGGCGCGCCGTTATCCCGTCTCCGGTTTGGTGTTGCGAGTAGATAAGAAGCAGCAAGCCATTTTGGTTTCCCACGGCAAAATTCCGGGCTACATGGACGCGATGGCCATGCCCTTTCGAGTGCGGGACGCGGGTGTGCTCGATATGCTTCGACCCGGGATGCGGGTCGAGTTCCAACTCGTGGTCGGAAAGGAAGGGTCGTACGCCGAAGGGGTGCAACTGCAAGGCGGCGGGCAGATGGCAGCCGATCCTAACCTTCCAGCGCCGGCGCCGGGAAATTCCATCGCCGTGGGAGACGCAGTGCCCGACTTCGAGTTGACTGATCAAGCCGGCCGGAAGGTCAAGTTTTCCGGCTTCGCTGGCAAGGTCGTCGCCGTTACTTTTGTATACACGCGCTGCCCTCTGCCGGATTATTGCCCGCGCCTTTCCTCCAATTTCGCCGATTTGCAAAAGCGCTTTTCCGACCGGCTGGGTCGTGACTTGTTTTTGTTCACGATCACTCTTGACCCGCAATACGATCGGCCCGAGGTGCTGGCTCGGTACGCCCGGGGCTGGAAAGCCGACGCGGACGGATGGCGGTTTCTAACCGGCCCAATGCCCGAAATTCGGCGGGTGTGCGGGCTTTTTGGCGTCGAATTTTGGCCCGATCAGGGCCAGATTACCCACTCGCTACGCACCGGCGTCATCGACCGCCGGGGCCGGCTCGCCGCCAATCTTTCGGGAAATGATTTCACGCCGAAAGAACTGTGCGATCTCGTGGATGCCGTGCTGCACGGGAGCAGTTGAGCCCCGGCGCGCTCTGCCGAACCAGGATTTGCTTCCGGTTGTACGCGGTCAGCACCGCATCCTTGTTAAGAACGGCTCCTAGGCCGGAAGAAAATCCGGCGGACGCGCTGAAGTAAGGGAATCCCCCGAACACCGCGGCGCGCCGTGCTACAATGCGTGCTCCAATTCAACATGCGATCTTTCGCCTGCCTTCTACTAGTTACAAGTGGATCGTTGCATGCCCAGCAGGTGCTGCGCTGCACGCCCTACATGCCGGTGCACGTGCCTGGCGCCCTTTTCTCCGTTGGCGACGGACACGCTGCGCAGGGCGATGGCGAGGTCAATCTGACCGCCATCGAGTCTCCGCTCACCGGCGTGTTCCGGTTACGGTTCGAAAGGACATGAAACTGCGCTGGCCGCGCGCCGAGACGCCCACGCACATCATCACGATGGGATTTCACGAGACGCTCGATGAAGCGGCGCGGCGCGCCGCCAAGGAGATGATCCACTATCTTATGACCGCGCGCGGCCTCTCCCGCGACGATGCCTACATGCTTTGTAGCGCCGCGGTGGATCTACAGGTCACGCAGGTCGTCGACGGAGTGAAAGACGTGCATGCGATGCTTCCGAAGTCCGTCTTCGGGTCCCGTTGAGGGCAACGCAGCACGGTGCGGCAGAGGGCGTGGCGCAAGGATGTTGGAGTGAGCCGGCTGCCGCGCCCGGGCTCCTCCAACACCCTTCGGGCTACTTTGCCGGTTTGGATGTCGAAGCAGTGGAAGATCCGCTGGAAGTGGTGTTTGCGGCCTTGGCCTGCTTCTTGTTCCTCTTGTGCTTCTTCTTTTCTGTCTGATTGGCGGTAGCTGTCTTGCTTTGGTCCTTGCTCTGCTCCGCCTGAGCCGCCGCGAAAGCAGCGGTTCCCAAAACCAGCGACATGCCCAATACTAAACTAGCAATCCGTTTCATTCGGTATCTCCTCCGTCGGGGCGGCTTTTGCCGCCTCCAATTAGTGAGACGAAGCAGACGATTAACGCTGGCTTAAGCAGAAATTAAACTTTATTAATGACCGCCGGCAAAGGGGATTTATGGCCCCACAGCCACTGCCGTCACCGCCTCAGCCGCCCGCCGGCAGGCCGCGTGGTCCACGTCAGAGTGAGTGACAATACGCATCTGGCGCTCGTTGATGGGATTAATCAATACGCCAAGCGCTTTCAATCTCGCCGAAAATTCGCTTGCCGAAAGCCCGGCGCCCGAGACGTCAAAAATGACAATATTGGTCTGTACATTGCGGAGATCGACGGCGATTCCCGGCACTTTCCGCAGCGATTCAGCCAGGAATCGCGCGTTACGGTGATCTTCGGCAAGCCTGACAGGATGCTTCTCCAGAGCGACCAACCCGGCTGCTGCCAGAACGCCTGCCTGCCGCATCCCCCCTCCGAGCATTTTTCGGACGCGGAGCGCCTTATCGATGAAGGCGCGCCGCCCGGCAAGCAGAGAACCAACCGGCGCTCCCAGTCCTTTGGAAAGACAAAACATTACCGAATCGAAGGGAGCCGCCAGTTCCCTTACCGGCCGGCCGAGACAGACCGCGGCATTGAAGATGCGGGCTCCGTCAAGGTGAACTGGGAGCCCGGCTTCATGCGCGCGGTCGCAAATTTCCTGCATCTGCTCCAGGGAATAAACCGTGCCGCCGGCCATATTGTGCGTGTTTTCCAGAGTGATGAGGCCGCTCCGCGAATAGTAGTAGATGCCGGGACGCAGTTTTTCACGTATCTGGTCCCACGTCATGATGCCGTTTTTCGTGGCCACGGTCCGCACCTGGCATCCCGAGAAGGCGGCCATCATCCCCATTTCGAAATTGAAGATATGGGAGCGCTCTTCGCAAATCACTTCCTGCCCCGGCTCGGTGTGCACTTTCACAGCGATCTGGTTTCCCATGGTGCCGGAGGGGACAAACAGCGCGGCCTCTTTGTCCAGTATGGCGGCGGCTTGCTCCTCCAGCCGGTTCACTGTGGGATCCTCGCGGTAAACATCGTCCCCTACTTCCGCCTCAGCCATCGCCTGGCGCATCTCCGCGGTGGGCTTGGTCACGGTGTCGCTGCGAAGATCCACGACCGGCTCCTCTGCTCCCCCCGCCTCAACCGCCCTGGCGAATTCGTATTCCGATCTCGCGCTCATGGATTTACGAACTCCTCGAATACAAGGTTGGACAACAACACTCCGCGGCCAGTCAGCCGGAGACGTTCTTCGTCGCGCTCAAGCAGGCCGCTGTCGATCAAACGCCGGATCGGCTCGGCAAACCGCGCCCATTCCCGCTCGGCCGGCGCAATCCCAGCCGTCTGGCGCAGTCCGACGAAAAAACGCTCTTCCATCGACTGTGTATCACTGAGCAGCTCGATGTGATCCACGGGCGAGGCCCCGGCTGCCCATCTCTTGACATACTCCCACGCCGATTCCACGTTCGACCAGCGCCGCAAGCCGTCAAACGAATGCGCGCCTGCCCCAAAGCCCCGATAGGGCTCGCGGCGCCAGTACTTCAGGTTGTGCAGCGATTCATGCCCCGGCCGGGCAAAATTAGAAATCTCGTAACGGTGAATACCCAGCGTGGCGAGGCGGGCCACGGCTTCCGAGTAGAGGGCGGCGACCTGGTCATCCCCGGGAACGGCGCCGGCGCCGTAGCGCGTTCCGCCGCTCAAGATCTCGCGCCCCAGGCGGCTGGCCTCGTCGGCTTCCAGCATGTAGACCGATACGTGCGGCGGAGCCAGCGCCTCGATCCAGTCTAGGGATTCCCGCCAGCTCTGGTCCGTCTGGTAGGGCAGGCCGGCAATCAAATCCACATTGATGTTGTTGAGGCCCTCTCTGCGCAGCGCCTCGATCTCCAGTAGCACCTGCGTCGCGGTGTGGGTCCGGCCGGTTGCCCTGATTTCCTGCGCCACAAAAGACTGCACGCCTAAGCTGACGCGGCTGATTCCCAGCGAGCGCCAGGCTGCCGCCCTCTCGCGAGTCACGGTGCCGGGGGCGGCCTCGATCGTCGCCTCCTTCCAAGGGACGCCTGGCAGGCGTCCCAAAATCCTTCCCAACTCGTCAGGATCAAGCAGGCTTGGAGTCCCGCCGCCCAAATATACAGTCTCCGGCGGCTCAGGCCACGGCTCATCCGCAATCTCAGCTTCCAAGGCGGCCCGGTATCGTTCTTTCAGATACGCCGGAAACACGCCGGAAGAAAAGTTGCAGTACGTGCACTTCTGTTGGCAAAAAGGGAAGGAAATGTATACGCCAATACCCTTGTTCTTGTTGACGTCAGCGTCTGGAGCCAGCATCACTGGGGCCCCGCCACCCGGTCAGGGAACCGCGGATCCGGTCCCGGACAGCCTTCCGACATGCCCGGGATTGTGGATTCCACGCTCGCCCCCATAGGGGAGAATCAGATGATCTTAATCCAGAGCTCCCGCTGCCGGGGGCCGTCAAACTCACAGAAGAATACGCCCTGCCAGGTTCCGAGCAGCAGCCGCCCCTCTTCGATGATAACAGTTTGTGAGCAGCCGGCCAGCGCGGACTTGATGTGCGAGTCAGAGTTCTCCTCGTAGTGCCGATAATCCCCTTGGCGCGGAACCAGTTTTTCGAGTGTAGACAGGATGTCGCGGGCGACATCCGGATCGTCATGCTCGTTAATGACCACCCCGGCAGTGGTGTGCGGGGTAAAAATGCACGCCAGGCCACTGCGGACGCCCGAGCGTTCGACCGCTTTTTGCACTTGGCCGGTCACGTCCAGCATCAAGGTCCGCGCGGTCGTTTGCAGCTTCAATTTCTGGAGCATGATTTCTGCTATTCTATCGAAGGCGCGCCTGTTGAGACATCTCTGGCGTTGGTGTACTTGAGAGCTTGGAATTCATTTTCCGGATCCCATGACCTGTCGCTGTATCCGCCACACCGAACTGCCCCACACCTCGAAATTGTTCGCGGATTTCATTTACGATTTCGATCGCGTCCGGAAGTTTTATCCCTATCCGCCGTACGCCGCTGAGTCGTTTGCCGCAGCGGCCGGCGCGATCCGGATGGATCCCCGGCGGCGGGCGCAGTTGGTGGAAGCTCTCGCAGAAGAAAATCAAAACGCCGGAGAGGCGGTGCTCAATAATCTGGACCGCCTGAGCCGGCTGGATACGCTGGCGGTAGCCACAGGGCAGCAAGCCGGCCTTTACACCGGCCCGATCTACACGATCTACAAGGCCCTGACAGCGGTTCGGCTCGCCGCCGACCTCACCGAGCGGGGCACGCCGGCCGTGCCCATCTTCTGGCTGGCAACCGAAGACCATGATCTGGCCGAGGTAAACCATAGCTGGGTATTCGACGTTTCCGGCCAGCCGGTCCGTCTGCAAGCCTCCGCTACTGCCCAGCCAAACCAGCCAGTCGGCACGATCCGGCTCACCGGCAATGACGGCGGCAAGCTGCGGGAAGCGCTGGCGGCTCTACCCTTCGGCGGCGAGGTCGCAGAGCTGGCCCTCGAAGCGTATGCAGATGGCGTAACCTTTGCCGAGGGGTTTAAGCGCCTCCTGGCCCGCCTGCTCTCCCGCTATGGCGTACTACTGCTTGACCCGCAGTCGCCCGCTTTACGCCGCCTGGCAGCGCCTGTCATAGCGCGGGCGATCCGGGAGGCGCCGGATCTCACGGCGGCCCTTTTGGAGCGAGGCAAGGATCTGGAGACGGCCGGGTATCACGCGCAAGTCCACATGGAGGAGAAGACCTCCCTGTTTTTCCTTATCGAAAACGGAACGCGGACTCACCTGACCCGGTCCAGCCAGGGCTACACCGAAAACGGAAATTTATTGACGCCGGAACAGCTCCTCGTGCGGCTCGATGGCAATCCGGAGGATTTCTCACCCAACGCCCTGCTCCGGCCCGTAGTCCAGGACTATCTGCTGCCCACCGTGGCCTACATCGGCGGACCTGCCGAGCTCGCATATTTGGCTCAGGCCGAGGTTCTGTACCGGCGCGTCCTCGGACGGATGCCAGTGGCCGCTCCTCGGGCTGGATTCACCATTCTGGACGCACGCGCCGAGAAGCTGATGAAGCGCTACGGCCTCGATCTGGGCGACGTTCTGCATGGGCCGGCGGCATTGGAGCAGCGCATCGCCCTCACGCTGGCGCCTCCCGAACTGCAAGCTGCATTTCACGCTGCCACCCAGGAAGTCGAAAGCGCATTGGATGGACTCGGCGCCAAACTGTCGGCCTTCGACCCGACCCTCGCCGCCGCTCTCGAAAACTCTCGTAGAAAAATTCGCTACCAACTCGCTAAAATCCAGGGCAAGGCGGCGCGCGAAGCCATGCGCCGGACCGAGCGCGCCCGCTCCGATGCCGCTTATCTGATCAATCTCATCCTTCCAGAAAAGACTTTGCAAGAACGGCTCTATTCGGTCCTGCCCTTCCTCGCCCGGCACGGACTGGGTCTGCTCGATGACATTGCCAAGGCCATCCAGTTCGGCTGTCCCGATCATCAAATCCTTAGCGTCTGAGATTCAGCCGCAGAGGCGTCCTGTGACCGGCTTTTTGAGATCTGGACTGCCGCCCTATGAAGGAAGAGCCTCGCGCGCCGGCAGAAAGCGGCCAAAAGGAACGGCGGCAGGGCCCTCCTGGCTGGTTCTGGGAAAGCCTTCAAAGTCTCGATATCGCCAGCAGACCCAACGCGAGGATGACAACGAGCGCCAGCAGAACTGCGATAACCAGCCGAAAGAGCACACCGAAGCCGCTGGTCTGGCCCGCGGAGGGCTGTTCCTCGTCTCTTCCGTGATCGAGCTGAGAGCGGACAGACAAGCCGGTTCCAGGGATACCTGCATTGATGTACGGGCCGCGGGGGCCCGTTCCGACTCGGAAGCCCTTCACGCCGGCGCTCAGGCCGACCCCGCTCCGGCTAAGGTTCAGCCGAAGCAATTTCCCGAGCCGAATGGAACGTTGCAGGCGGATGCCCATAGGCTTTTCACGAATTATACAGCGGTAAAGCGGAGTCCAGCGGGGCCTTTACTCGTACCGGAGCGCCTCGATCGGGTCCAACCGCGCCGCCTTGCGGGCGGGGTAAAGGCCGAAGAAAATTCCCATAGCCGCAGAGAAGACCACAGACACGGCAATTGATGCCACGGAAATCCGGCTCGGCCACTCGAGCACTGTGGCCAGGATCTTCGAGGCTGTCAGGCCGAAAATGATCCCCAATATGCCTCCAAACAAGCTCAAAACCATGGCTTCGGTCAGAAACTGGGCCTGCACGTCCCGCTCGGTCGCCCCAATCGCCATGCGGATGCCGATCTCGCGCGTACGCTCGGTTACCGAGACCAGCATGATATTCATGATTCCTATCCCGCCCACGAGCAGTGAAACCGAAGCTACTGCCGCGAGCATCAGCGTCATCACCTGCGAAGACTCGTCAGCGAGCTGCGCCACCTCCACGTTGTTGCGGACAATGAAGTCGTCCGGAGCGCCCGGCCGGATACGGTGCCGTTCCCGCAGCACATCTTCGATCTGCTTCTGCACCAGATAGGTCGCTTCGCGCGATACGGCCTGCGCCTGAATAAAGCTCAGCCACGTAGTGCCCAAGACCTTTCTCTGCGCCGTGGTGTAGGGCATAAAAATCCGATCATCCTGGTTGGCGCCCATGCCGCTTTGCCCGCGGGGCACGGGCACGCCCACTACGCGGAACGGAAGGTTTTTTATGCGCACCGTCTTGCCGATGGGGTTCTCTTCCCCGAACAAATTCTGGGCCACCTCGGACCCGATCACCACGACGGTGTTGCCCAGCTCGACATCCTGGTCGGTGAAGCTCGAGCCGAAAGCAAAATCCCACCCTCTCATAAGAAAGTATTTCGCGTTGACCCCTTGCATTGGC
>Ga0070741_10013971_pt1 | contig 14017 bp, 14 predicted proteins | sample Coa_R1_4_FD_66440 | JGI IMG/M metagenome (GOLD analysis project Ga0070741, IMG submission 66440) | Surface soil microbial communities from Centralia Pennsylvania, which are recovering from an underground coalmine fire - Coalmine... | ecosystem: Environmental > Terrestrial > Soil > Unclassified ... | reverse complement strand
TGAAAACTAGCAAGTTTTTTCCGGAATCCGGTAACTTGCATATCGTGGCCAGCTGGACTTTCCTCACCGCGCACGCCAGGGTTCTGCTGTGCGTCGCCCGTGACCCAGGAGTACGCCTGCGGGACATGGCGGCCAGTCTCGGCATCACCGAACGAACCGCCTACGCCATCATCACGGACCTGACCGAGGCAGGATACGTGGTCAAGGAGAAGGACGGCCGCCGTAACCGCTACCGCATCCAGGAGCATCTCCCGCTGCCAGAGCCTGCCGCCCGGGACCGTACCGTCGGCGAGCTGCTGGCCCTGCTAGCCAGCACGGAACAGACCGCCACGTAAGAGGAGCAGTACACAGGTCACCGAACGGCGGGACGTTCATCCCTATGGCTCGTGCTTGGACCGCGATGGCCTGAATCCCGTGTCCGGCACCCGCGGAAAGGAGCCGTCGCGATGAGCACCACGGTCAAGGACGTGATGACCACGAAGGTCGTCGCCGTCAAGAAAGATGCCTCCGTCAAAGAGATGGCCGCCGGCTGCGCCAGCACCGGATATCCGCCGGCCGCCCATGTGCCCACCTCGGGTCCGCTGTTCTAAGACCATGAACAGGGAGTTCAACCTCGCCGCCAGCATGACACGATCGTGCCCGCCACGGTGGGGAAGATCCCTGGCGCCCAGGCGCTGGTCGGCGGCAACCTCGCGGCCTCGAACGACTGGAACAACCAGCTAGCGCAGCGCATGGCGCCAGTCTTCGGTTTCGTGATGGGCATCACGTTCCTGCTGATGTGCTCACCCCCTCCCATCCCGAACTGCTCACGGTCGCCGCGGCCGGTGACTTCGAGGGGGTGCTGTCGTTCGGCATCGGCCTTGCCGGGCAGGGCGGCTACCACGTCTTCACGCTCACCAGCCCGAGCCGGGTAGTGATCGACGTGAACCACGTCGCGCTCGGCACGTTCCCCGGCATCTGGAACATCACCAGCTGGCCGAAGTACTGGGCCGCGCAGTACGCCTGGCTCAACGGCCATCAGCCGTGGCTGAGCAATCCGCCGGTGGTCGTCCAGGTGTGGGCACGCGGCCGGTACGACACCGCCGCGGTCATCCATCAGGTGAACCCGGACACCTTCAACGTCACCGTGCCCGGCGGGAAGGCCGTCATGGTCACCGGGACCCGGCCCGTCCGTGTCCCAGGCCCGTGGGTTATCACCAAGATCAGTTAGCGGAGGTCGGACATGGACGCCTTTCCCAAGCTCGTCGCGGCGGGCCCGATGTTCTTCGTCAGCGCGTGGCTGCTCATGCTGTTCGCCGGCGTGGTCGGGACCGACGTGGGCATCCGCCCGTTCGGGTACGTCACCTCGATGGTGGTCACCATCGGCCTGTGGCTGGCGCTGGCTCCCGCGATCGGCGCGGCCGCCAGGTCGGCACCCGGTCACCCGAAAGAATGACGTAACCCGAGGACCGTCCGGACCTGGCGGGCGATCTCTAGGTCCTCGCGGGCGGCGATCACCGCGGCCCGCACCGGGGCGTCCGGCGTGCCGATCTCCCGGTCGCCGGTCCCGGACTCATTACGCGCGGCATCGCCCCGTATGCCGAGGAATCCGAGCGCGTCCATCGCCCGGGACCGGATCTCGGCGGAGTTCTCCCCGACGCCGCCGGTGAACACCAGCAGGTCCAGGCCGCCGAGGGCGGCGGTCATGGCGGCCGCGGCTCCGGCCAGCCGGTGCAGGTACACGTCCCGCGCCAGCACCGCCCGGGCGTCCCCGGACGAAGCCCGCGCGAGGATCTCGCGCATGTCCGCGGTCCCGGCCAGCCCGTACAGCCCGGACCGGTATTCCAGCGTGGCGGCCAGCTCCGCGGCCGGCATCCCCGCGTGGGACTCCAGCCACAGCACCAGGCCGGGATCCACCGATCCGGACCTGGTCGCCATGACCAGCCCGTCCAGCGGCGTGAACCCCATCGTGGTGTCCACCGAGCGGCCGTCCAGGACCGCGCACAGCGACGCCCCGGCGCCCAGGTGGCAGCTGACGATCCGGGAGGCGCCGCCGGGAACCAGCTCCGCCGCGCGCCGCGACACGTACGCGTGCGAAAGGCCGTGGAATCCGTACCGCCGCAGGGTCCACCGCTGCCGCCATTCGGCGGGCAGCGCGAACGTCGACGCCGCCTCCGGAAGAGAAGCATGGAACGCGGTGTCGAAGCAAGCCACGGCCGGCACATCCGGGAGCACGGCGGACACCGCGTCGAGCGCGGCCAGCGATTTCGGCTGGTGCAGCGGGGCCAGGTCGGTCAGTGACTCAAGCCGCTGCCGCACCGCGGCGTCCACGACGACCGGGGACTGAAACAAGGTCCCGCCGTGCACGATCCGGTGCCCGGCCGCGGCCACGCCGCCGAACGTCGACAGAGCGGATTTCAGTGTCTCTGTGTCGGCCGCGCCGCGTGGCGCCGGCAGATCAGCGGAGGCCACCACCAAATCGGAGCCGGAGAGCACGCGCAGTTTCAGGCTGCTGGATCCGGCGTTGACGATCAGTATTTCCACGCCCAGTCCCTGATCTCGGGCGCGTCTTCGCCTTCTTGCCGGGTGTAGGCGCGGCAGGCGATGCGTTTGTCGGCCATGAGCTGGCGCAGGTGCCCGGTTGTGGCGGACAGCCCGGGTACCCGGTCGATGACGTCCATCACCAGGTGGAACCGGTCCAGGTCGTTGAGCATCACCATGTCGAACGGCGTGGTGGTGGTGCCTTCCTCTTTGTAGCCGCGGACGTGGAAGTTGGAGTGCCCGGCGCGCCGGTAGGTGAGCCGGTGGATCAGCCACGGGTACCCGTGATAAGCGAAGATCACCGGCACGTTCACGCCGAACAGCGCGTCGAACTCCGCGTCGGACATGCCGTGCGGATGCTCGGTGTCCGGCTGAAGCCGCATCAGGTCGACCACGTTGACGACGCGCACCTTGAGCGACGTCAGGTGCTCGCGCAGGATCGACGCGGCGGCGAGGATCTCCAGGGTCGGGATGTCGCCGCAGCACGCGAGCACCACGTCGGGTGCGCCGCCGGCGTCGGTGGACGCCCAGTCCCAGATCCCCGCGCCGCGGGTGCAGTGGATGACCGCCTCGTCCATCGGCAGCCAGTTGAACTGCGGCTGCTTCCCGGCCACGATCACGTTCACGTAGTGCCGGGACCGCAGGCAATGGTCCGCGACCGACAGCAGGCAGTTCGTGTCCGGCGGCAGGTAGACCCGGATCACCGACGCCTTCTTGTTCACGACGTGATCGATGAAACCGGGATCCTGGTGGGAGAACCCGTTGTGGTCCTGCCGCCACACCAGGGACGAGAGCAGGTAGTTCAGCGACGCGACCGGCCGCCGCCACGGGATGTCCCGGGTGACCTTGAGCCACTTGGCGTGCTGGTTGAACATCGAGTCGATGATGTGGATGAACGCCTCGTAGCAGTTGAACAGGCCGTGCCGCCCGGTGAGCAGGTAGCCTTCCAGCCACCCCTGGCACAGGTGCTCGGACAGCACCTCCATGACCCGCCCGTCCGGCGCGAGGTGGTCGTCGCCGGGCAGGATCTGCCCGTCGAAGGCCCGGTCCGTCACCTGGAATACGTCCTGGAGCCGGTTGGATGCCGTCTCGTCGGGGCCGAACAGCCGGAACGAAGCAGGGTTCGCCGTTATGACATCCCTGAGCCAGGAGCCGAGGACACGGGTAGGCTCCGAGACTCCGTCGCCGGGCTTGGTCACGTCTACCGCGTAGGACCGGAAGTCCGGCAGGGCCAGGTCGCGCAGCAGCAGCCCGCCGTTGGCGTGCGGGTTCGCGCCCATCCGCCGGTACTCGCTCGGCGCCAGCCTGGCGATCTCCGGCAGCAGGGCACCGGCGTCATCGAACAGCTCCGCGGGCCGGTACGACCGCAGCCACTGCTCCAGCAGCGCCAGATGCTCCGGGTTCGTCCGGGCCGCCGCGATCGGCACCTGGTGCGCCCGCCACGTCCCCTCGACCGGGAGCCCGTCGACGACCTTGGGCCCGGTCCAGCCCTTCGGCGTGCGCAGCACGATCGCCGGCCACTTCGGCCGCGTCAGATCGCCGTCTTCGCGGGCCCGTCGCTGGATCGCGTGGATCTCGGTGACCGCCGCGTCCATGACCTCGGCGAGCCGCTGGTGCACCAACGCGGGATCAGCACCCTCGACCACGTGCACCTGGTAGCCGTAGCCGCGCAGCAGCGACTCCAGTTCCTCGCCGGGGATCCGCGCCAGCACAGTGGGGTTCGCGATCTTGTACCCGTTCAGGTGCAGGATGGGCAGCACCGCGCCGTCCCGCGCGGGATCGAGGAACTTATTCGAATGCCAGGAACCAGCCAGCGGCCCGGTTTCCGCCTCGCCGTCCCCGATCACGCATGCCACGATCAGGTCCGGGTTGTCGAACGCGGCGCCGTACGCGTGTGCCAGCGAATACCCTAGCTCGCCGCCCTCGTGGATCGAACCGGGTGTTTCCGGCGCGACGTGCGACGGGATCCCGCCGGGAAACGAGAACTGCTTGAACAGCTTCGCCATGCCCGCCGCGTCCGGCGTGATCGCCGGATACAGCTCGCTGTAGGAGCCCTCCAGGTACGTGTTCGCGACCATCCCGGGGCCGCCGTGACCCGGCCCGGCCACGTAGATGACGTTCAGGTCCCAGTTCCTGATCACCCGGTTCAGGTGCGCGTAGATCAGGTTCAGCCCCGGCGTCGTGCCCCAGTGCCCGAGCAGCCGCGGCTTCACGTGCTCCGCCCGCAGCGGCTCGGTCAGCAGCGGATTACCTAGCAGGTAAATCTGCCCCACCGACAGGTAATTCGCCGCCCGCCACCACGCGTCGATAAGCCCCAGCTCAGCCGGAGTCAGCGGGCCGGTTTCCGTAATGGTCACTTATTTAACCCCTTTTATTCAGAACGACAGTGGTGTCACCGCAATTTTCTCAAGAACGGATCCTGAGGCTCACGCGGCATCACCTTTACCCGCGCGTCAATGGCCGGCGTCCCGGTGGGCCCGAGGTCCAGTTCGATGACTTCGGGCAGGTCGTCCGCCAGCCGGGACACCCGCAGCAGCAGGTCACGCACCGCGGGCACGTCCGCAGAATGGATCGACCGGGTCATCGCCTCCGCGTCCGCGTCGGTGAGCGGCGCGAACCGTGCGGTAGGCCCGCACATCACGAGCGGCCCGAACACGTGGTCGTCGGTGACGCGCACGATCACGTCCGCCCCGGCCTGCGGGATGCCGTAGCAACCGAGCAGGCCGGCGGTCTCGGCGGGGGAGAGCCAGCCGCCGTCGTGATGTCTGTCCAAGTAGCCGCGGACAAGGGTGTGCGCGTCCCATGTTCGTACGTCGGGGAAGCTGGGCACCTCGCCGCGCGGCGCCGTGCGCCACGCCCCGTAACTGGCGGCGCGCGCGATCGCGGCGGCGGCCGCTTCCGGGTATGCGTAGGACGGGATCCGTTCGTCCAGCAGGCGCACTGACTCCGCCTGGTCCAGCACGACCGCGGCGAACGGGACGGTTACCTTCGCTTGCTCGATGGCTGCGACCAGGTCACCGGTGGCGCCTGTCGGCAGCACCAGCGCGATCATCGCGTCGACCGTCTCGTCGGCGGCGATCAGCTCGAGCACCTGCCGGAAGTCGTCGCCGCCGATCGCGGCGGTGGTGTCCACCGGCCCGGTGACCGCGCCGGTGTCCGGGATCAGCGTGCGCAGCTTGCGCCGGTTCAGGCCGCGCGGCCGGTGCACGGTCAGGCCCAGGTCGGCGCACGCGTCGGCGGCGAGCACCCCGGCGCCACCCACGTTCGACACGATCGCCACGGTCCGGCCGGCCGGCACCGGCTGGGTGGCGAGGAACGCCGTCGTCTCGATCAGCTCGCCGAGACCGGGCAGTGCGATGATGCCGGCCTGCTCGAACAGCGCTTCCCGGCTGACCAGCGGGGACGCGGCTGCCGCGGTGTGCGAGGCGGCGGCCTGCTGGCCCGCCTCGGACCGCGCGGCGTCCACGACGAGCACCGGCATGCTGGCGCCGACCCGGCGCGCTGTCCTGGCGAACTTGCGCGGGTTGCCGAACGATTCGATGTACAGCACGGCGAGCTTGGTGAGCCCATCCTGCTCCCACCACATCAGCAGGTCGTTGCTCGACACGTCCAGCTTGTCGCCGACCGACGCGAACGAAGAGACCCCGATGCCGAGCCGGGACAGCTGGTCCACCACGGCCAGGCCGAGCCCGCCGGACTGCATGACCAGGCCCGCGACGCCGGGCTTGGGGTGGCTCGCGGCGAACGTGGCGTCCAGGCCGATACTGGGCACTGCGACCCCGAAGCAGTTGGGGCCGACCAGCCGCATGCCGTGCCGTCGGCAGGCGGCGAGCAGGTCAGCGCTGGCGGCGACCTCGAGCCCCGAGGTGATGACGACGAGCGCCTGCACGCCACGCTTGCCACATTCCTCTGCGACGCTAAGCACGGCGGGGGCGGGCACCGCTACCACCGCGAGTTCGGGCGGCTCGGGCAGGTCGGCGACCGACGGCACGCAGTGCACGCCGCCGACCTGATGCGCGCGCGGGTTCACCGCGTACAGCCGGCCCTGGTAGCCCGCGGTCCGTATGTTGTCGATGATCGTCCGGCCGACCGTGCCCGTCCTGCGGCTGGCGCCGATCACCACGACGGATTCCGGCGCGAGCACGTGCCGCAGGCTCGCGGCGTCGGCCGCGCGTTCTCGCCGCGCCACCTTGTCCAGGTAGGCGTCCAGCACGGTACCGGTATCGTCCGATGGCAGCGGAATACGCACCTCTACCACTCCCTGTTCTGTGCGGCGCTGGACGGGCAGCCCGGCGTCCGCGAAGACGTGCAGCATGGGCCAGTTCTCCGCGAGGGTCTGCGCGGTGAGCGCCGTGATCTGCTGGGTCCTGGCGATCGAGACGAGGTGCTCGAGCAGCAGCGTGGCGATGCCCTTGTGGTGCATGTGGTCGGCGACCGCGAAGGCTACCTCAGCGGTCTTGTCGCCTGCCGCTACGTCGTAGCTGGCGACGCCGATGACCTCGCCGTCGCTGAGCGCGAGCAGCGCGACCCGGCCGGGCGGCGGATCGGTGCACACCCGCCGCGCCTCGGTTTCCGCGGCCAGCCTGCTGATGTTGAAGAACCGCAGGTATATGTTGTCCGGCGACATCGCCTCGTGCATGGCCTTGACCGCGTCGAAGTCTCCTGGCGTGGCGGACCGGATCTCGACGATCTGCCCGTCCGCCAGGAGCGCGTGTACGTTCATCGCCGGGCGGCCACGGTGTCGGGTTCTGGGTATATGAGCCGGTCGCGCACCGAGACCACGCCTTGTACATGCCTGGCCATGCGGACCAGCTCGTGTCCCAGGTCGGCCGTCTCCGGCTCGCCCTGCAGCGTCACGATCCCGTCCTTGACCGTCACCTTGAACCGCCGCGGATCCTCTAGCAGGTCGCGCAGTACCAGCTGGATGATCTCCGTGCGGATCTCGGTGTCCGGCCGGTCGAAGACGGCGAGGATGTCGGTCCTGGTGACGATCCCGGCCAGGCGGCCGGCCGCGTTGACCACCGGGAGCCGCTTGAGCCCGCGGGAGTACATCAGCTTGGCGGCGTGCGCCACCGTGTCGTCCGGCGATACGGTTACCGCCGGGCTGCTCATCAGGTCGGCGGCCGTTGTCCCCTCGGCCTTCTCGTGCTGCTTGCGGTGCACGATGCCGTCGAGCATCCCGGCCACGCCCGCCGTGTCGTCCAGACCCTCCTTGGGGAGCATGTCGGCCTCGGAGATCACGCCGATTACCCGCAGCTGGTCGTCCAGGACGGGAAACGCGCTGATCCGGAATTCCCGGAGCCGCTGGGCCATGTCCTTATAGGTCGCGTCCTTCCGCACCCACAGCACATGGGTGGTCATCACGTCCTTGATGGTGCTGTTCATCTCCATCGTCCCCTTAGCGGCTCAGCACGACCTTGAGCGCGCCGGTCTCGCCTGCCCGGGCGAACACGTCGTACGCCTCGTCGAACTCGTCGAGGCCGAAGTGGTGCGTGATGAACGTGCGCGCGTCGATCTGCCGGGTCCGCACCAGCTCGAGCAGCACCGGGATGGTGAACGTGTCCACCAGACCGGTGGTGATCGTGATGTCGCGGATCCAGTCGCGCTCCAGGTGCAGCGTCGCGGGCTCGCCGTGCACGCCGATGTTCGCGACGTGGCCGCCGGCCCGGACCAGGGCGACCGCCTGCTCGAAGCTGGCCGGCACGCCGACCGCCTCGATCGTGACGTCCGCGCCGAGGCCGTCGGTCAGCTTCTTGATCACGTGCATCGGGTCTTCGCGAGTGCTGTTCACGGTGACGTCCGCGCCGAACCGCTTGGCCGCCTCAAGGCGAGCGTCGGCCAGGTCGATCGCCACGATGTGGCTGGGGCTGAACAGCCGCGCGCCGGTAATCGCGGACAGGCCGATCGGGCCGGCGCCCACGACCGCGACGACGTCGCCGGGCTTGACCTGACCGTTGAGCGCACCGACCTCGTAGCTGGTGGGCAGGATGTCGGCCAGCATGAGCACCTCCTCGTCGGGTGCACCGTCGGGGATCGCGTAGGTAGACGTGTCGGCGAACGGCACGCGGACGTAGTCCGCCTGGGTGCCGTCGATCTTGTGGCCGAGGATCCAGCCGCCGCCGCACAGGCACTGCCCGTACCGGCCCTCCCGGCAGAACCGGCAGGTGCCGCACGCGCTGACACAGGAAACCAGCACCCGGTCGCCCGGCCGCAGCGTGTGCACGCCGTCGCCGGTCTCGTCGACGGTGCCGACCGCCTCGTGGCCGAGGATCCGGCCATTGCGCACCGCCGGGACGTCGCCCTTGAGGATGTGCAGGTCGGTCCCGCAGATCGTGGTGGCGTCGACCCGGATGATCGCGTCGCCGTCGTCGGTGATCTCCGGGTCGCGTACCTCTTCCCAGGCCTTCTGGCCGGGCCCGTGGTAAACCATTGCTCGCATCTGTCCTCCTAAGTCACTGTTCAGCCTCGTCGGGAAAGGCGCCTTCCGGCAGGGCCATACGTCCCATCGACCCGGGTTGTAGGGCCCTACCCCGCAGGCAGCGGCGCTGGCGATGCTGAGGATGAAAGCGAAGGAGGCAGGGCGATGCTGAGCTACGCAAGCGACTTCTGGCCGTTGTTCTGGATCATCGTCGGAAGCGGAGCTGTGCTGACGGCGCTGATATGCCTGCTGGTGGCGACCTTCTCGCCATCGTGGTTCAAGCGCCACGGCCAGCACGCACCACTGATCAGGCTCCATCAGCCGCCCAAGCCCGCGCAGACGCGAAAGGCAGCATGACATGACCACGTCTGAGCGTGTGATCGAGACACTGGACGAAGCGGAATGCCGGCGGCTCATCTCGCACGGCGGCATCGGCCGCATCGCCTACCAGAGCAGGTTCGGCCAGGCCGTGCTGCCGGTGAACTACCAGATGCACGACGGCGCGATCCTGTTCCGGACCGCGGCGCACAGCCCGCTGGACGAGGACCTGCGCACCGGGATCGCCGACGCCGAGTACCGCGTGGCGTTCGAGATCGACGACTTCGACCCGGCGAGCAGGCAGGGCTGGAGCGTGCTCGTCCAGGGCGCGGCACACCATGTCGCACCGGGCGCCGAACGCGAGGCGGCGCTCAGCGCCCGCGTCGAGCCCTGGCCGGGCGGCGAGCGGGAGCTGTTCGTGCGGATCGTCCCGGCCCGGATAACCGGCCGCCGGATCAGATGAAGGAGATCGCCATGTACGACCGGATACTGGTACCGGTGGATAGTTCGGCGCCGTCCGACCGCGCGGTGCTCGCCGCGCGTGACCTGGCCCTGCTGTCCAAGGGCGAGGTCTGGGTGCTCCACCTGCGCGAGCTGCGGGAGGTCGGTGGCAAGGGCGGCGTCGCGGTGCCGTTCGAATCGTCCGAGGACGCGAAAGCAGAGGTCGAGACGTCCCTCAAAGTGCTGACCGAAGCAGGGGTGACGGCGCACGGCGAGGTACGCGGCACGATCTTCGGCTATGCGGCCAAGGAAATCGTCGCCGACGCCAAGGAGATCGGCGCCGACGTCATCGTGATGGGCTCACGCGGCCGTGGCAACCTGGCAGGCCTGGTCCTCGGCAGCACCGCCCACAAGGTCATCCACCTCACCGACCGCCCCGTCCTCGTCATCCGCTAGCTCCCGCCAGAACGCCGGCTGCTGCGGTTTCCGTGGTTGGGGGCCATAGCGGTCTCGCGCCGGGCCGCGTGCCGGTGGCCGTCCGTGTCCGGCCCGGTGCCCGCTGCGCGCTGCTGCTGCGCTGGGGCTGGGGCTGGGGCTGGGGCGCAGCATGTGGCTGGCGGTGCGCGAGCCCTCCGCATCAACGTGGCGGATTTGCCTATCGTGGACGACTGACCCCCGTATCCGGGGGTCAGATCACCACGAAGAGGTAATCCATCACGTTATCCGTGCAACCGCCAGTGCGCCCAGGGATTAGGCCGTGTTCAAAAGCGCCGTCGCAACCGCGTGGTTGTGGCAACCACGCGCATAGAACCGCGTGGTTGCCACAACCGCCAAGCCCTCCTTCCGGGTGCGCGCCATGGTACGCACACCACGCGTACGCGGCTAGGCCGGCGGTCCGGGTGGTTGAGGACCTTGTTCCCTACCCCGGACGGCTCGCCGCGGCGCATCGTCGGAGCATGGAATACGTCCTGGACCGCGGGGACCTGGATCTGCTGCTGGCGGCGATCCGGCGGCGGGGTTTCCGGCTCGTCGGGCCGGTGGTCGCCGACGGGGCCATCTGCTACGGGGACGTCGAGTCGTCGGCAGACCTGCCGGCCGGCTGGACCGACGAGCAGGACTGCGGGACGTACCGGCTGAAGCGCCGCGACGACGACGCGTTGTTCGGTTTCAACATCGGGCCGCAGTCGCCGAAGAAGTACCTGTTCCCCGCCACCGCCACGCTGTGGCGGTCCAACCGGCCTGATCCTCGCCGCCTACGTGGCCACCTGGCTCGCCGCGCTCGCCAGGACCGGCGCGATCGACGTCACAGCGCTGCTGGTGCCGGGCGCGATCATCACCGCGCTGCTGCAAGCCGGGGTGCAGGGCAAGGCGCTGGCACCGCAATGGGCCGGCCTGGCCCTGGTAGCGGCCGGTGCCGTCGCCATCGCCCTGCTGGCCTTCGCCCGCAAACCCGCGCCGGCGACGGTGGAGGTCCGTTGATACCCGGCCCGCTGCTGTTCGCTAGGTACGCTTTTCCGCCGAACGAGCGGGGGTACTGCGGGCCGGCCGACCATGCCGCCCTGCATGGCTACGGCATGGCCGGGGTGAGCGACCCGGGCCTGGTGCTGCTCGCCCGGGCATTTGCCGGCGCGTGGCCCTACCTCCAGCTCATCGCGGCCGCCAACCGCATCGCCGACCCGCTGGACGCTCGGGTGGTGGCGGCGTACTGGGTAGGCAACAGCCTGCTCGATAACGCCCCGATGAGTGACTTCGGCCCGTTCCTCGAGGAGGCGTTCCGGCCCCGGGCAGGCCGGGGCTGGGCGCCGATCGCCGGAACGGTCGTGGCGGGCGCGGTGCCGCACCACAGCTTTCACGTGTTCTGCGTCTACCCGTGGACCGGGCTGCTGCGGGCGGGGCGGTCCGAGCCGTCGCTGCACGTCCTCGACCGCTGCCGCATCGGCTGGGGCCGGGTCGTCAGCGCTCCGGACGACGGCACCGTGCTGGTCAGGCAGCATCCGCTGACCTGGGACGGCCGGTCGTTCGGCCTAGGACCGGCAGAGCCGCGGCCAGCCAGGATCGGGTTCGTCGCCTCGCTGGCACCCGGCGACTGGGTGAGCCTGCACTGGGATTGTGTATGCGACCGGCTCACCAGCGCGCAGGTCAGGACACTCAGCGGGCTGACGCGCCGCCACATGTGGCTAGCTCAGACCGGGACTTCCGCAGGCCGCCACCGCACCGCCGAGCTGGCCGATCTCTGACGGTTCGTGACGATCCGAGATATGCTTGAGTCAAGTATACTTCGGTCAAGTACACTTCGGCAGCCTGTGAGGGCGAGGCCTGATGATCAAGCCCGGTCACATCTTCGACAGGGATGCCGAATGGGCGGCGCTGACCTCGTTCGCCGTCGACTCGCGTCCGGGGGCGACGCTGGGTGTCGTCAGCGGCCGCCGTCGGCAAGGGAAGAGCTACCTGCTCCAGGCGCTCGCCAAGACGACGGGCGGGATGTACTTCCCTGCCCTCGAGATGACCGAGGCCGTGTTGCTTCGCCTGTTCGCTGATGAGCTCATCCGTTTCACCGGGGCGCCGGTACCCGCGTTCCGGGACTGGCTGGAAGCCATCCCTTTCATGTTCGAGGTCACCCGCGAGCGGGCCGTGCCAGTGGTCTTCGACGAGTTCCCCTACCTCGTCAAGTCATCCCCGGGCTTGCCGTCGATCATCCAGCGCGAGCTGGGCCCCGGGGGGTCCGGGACCTATAGCAAGGCGCGGCTCCTGCTCTGCGGCTCGGCCATGTCGGTGATGGGCGGTCTGCTTTCCGGCCGGGCTCCGCTGCGCGGACGAGCTAGTCTCGAACTCCTCGTACAGCCGTTCAGTTATCAGGATGCCGCGCGTTTCTGGAGCATCGATGACCCGAAGCTCGCGGTTCTCGTGCACTCTGTGGTCGGTGGCACGCCCGCCTACCGCCGGGAGTTCGTCCGTGACGACGCTCCGCGTAACCTCGACGACTTCGACAACTGGGTGGCGCGCACCGCATTCAACCCGAGTACGCCGCTGTTCCGCGAGGCGCGATACCTACTGGCCGAAGAGACCGAGATCCGGGACCCATCGCTTTACCACTCGGTCCTGGCCGCGGTTGCCGAGGGCAACAGCACCTCTGGCGGCATCGCCAGTTACATCGGCCGGAAATCGAACGAGGTCGCGCACCCCATCCGCGTTCTCGAGGACAGCCGCCTGCTCGTCCGGGAGCCGGATCTGTTCCGCTCCGGAAGGGCTGAATACCGGATCGCCGAGCCGCTGATCACGTTCTACCAGGCGGTAATGAACCGGGAGTGGACCCGGCTCGAACGAGGAGACGCCACTGCCGTATGGCAGGGGTCGCGCGCACGGTTCCTGTCACAGGTGGTGGGGCCGCATTTCGAGGCGATGTGCAGGGAGTTCGCGACGCTCGCGAGTACCGGCCTCTTCAACGGTCCGGCCGGAACGGTCGGTTCCGGAGTAGTGCCAGATCCAGAGAACCGAACCCAGATTCAGATCGACGTCGCGGTGCTAGCCCCAGCCGATCACGGGCACCCGCGCCGTGTGCTTTCTCTGGGAGAGGCGAAGTGGGACAGGCCAATGGGTACGGCCCACCTCGGAAGGCTACGGCGCGCTCGCGACCTGCTTGCCGTCAAGGGCTTCGACACCCGCGACGCAGTGCTGGCCTGTTACTCGGGAGCCGGTTTCACACCCGGCCTGCGCACCGGAGATGACGTGGCACTTATCGGGCTGGACCGCCTGTACCAGTAACGTCCCTGATGCCCCGCCCGGTCAGGTCGCCTCCGGGATCATTTCGATGGCGCCGCAGGGGCATTCGGCGGCGCACAGGCCGCAGCCTTTGCAGTAGTCGAGGTCGACCTCGTAGGTGCCGTCCGGGTGCTTGATGATGGCGTTGTCGGGGCAGACGCCGTAGCAGTTGTCGCAGCCGAAGCAGTTCCCGCAGGACATGCAGCGGCGTGCCTCGAACAGCGCGGTCGACTCGTCGAGGCCGCCGGTCACCTCGTCGAAGGTGGAGATCCGCCGCGCGGCGTCGAGGACTGGCCGCACCGTGGCGGGGGCGTCGCTGTAGTACCAGGTGTTCAGCCCGCCGAACTCGGCGCGCGCGTGCTTGGGGGCGGCCGCGGACGTCGCATTGCGCAGCCATGCGTCGATACTCCGGGCGGCCTTCTTGCCGTGGCCGATGGCGATCGTGACGGTGCGCTCGGACGGGACCATGTCGCCGCCGGCGAAGATGCCGGCGTGCCCGGTCATCAGGTCCGGTCCGACCTGGACGACGCCGTCCTCGAACCTCACGCCGGGCACGCCGTC
>Ga0070741_10013970_pt1 | contig 14018 bp, 12 predicted proteins | sample Coa_R1_4_FD_66440 | JGI IMG/M metagenome (GOLD analysis project Ga0070741, IMG submission 66440) | Surface soil microbial communities from Centralia Pennsylvania, which are recovering from an underground coalmine fire - Coalmine... | ecosystem: Environmental > Terrestrial > Soil > Unclassified ... | reverse complement strand
CGTAAGAGCACCCCCTATGCCGCACAGGTGACCGCCGATGCGGCTGCACGTAAGGCAATGGACCACGGCCTGCGGCAGATTGATGTCTTTGTTAAGGGACCTGGCTCTGGTCGTGAGGCCGCCATCCGCTCTTTGCAGCAGGCAGGCCTTTCCGTGACTTCAATTACTGATGTAACACCTATTCCGCATAATGGATGCAGACCGCCCAAGCGACGACGTGTGTAATTATCGCCGCGCGTAGCGACACACCTTTGTGGTTGTTGCAGCTCCTAAGAAGCAAGCGCTATGTGATTAAGTATTGGTTGGGCAGTATCTAGCAGTAACTCAGGGTAATGCACGCAGGATATGCGTGTGAGGAGGATTGAATTAGATGGCACGTTATACCGGCCCCGTCTGCAAACTTTGCAGGCGTGAGGGGGTAAAACTTTTCTTAAAAGGCGATAAGTGTATTACCAAGTGCACACTGGAGCGTCGCAATAGTCGCCCCGGCCAGCACGGTGGCGGTCGTGCACGTAAAGAGTCGGGTTATGCAAAGCAGTTGCGCGAGAAGCAGCGCGTTCGTCGAACCTATGGTATCCTGGAGCGACAGTTCAGCAAGCATTTTGATGCTGCGGCTCGCCACACTGGCAAGACCAGCGAAAATCTCTTGCAGATTCTAGAGATGCGCCTGGACAACCTGGTGTATCGCCTCGGTTTTGCTGACTCACGTGCTCAGGCTCGCCAGCTGGTGAATCATGGTCATTTCGCCGTGAATGGCCGTAAGACTGATATACCTTCTTTTATAGCGAAACCAAATGATGTGATTACTGTACGTGAGAGAAGTAAAGGTCTGGAGTACTTTAAAGCTCGCGCGCTGGTTCTGGCGCAAAAGGGCGTACCTTCCTGGTTGCGCCTGGATACCAATGAGATGTCTGGTCGTGTCATAACCATACCCTCACGAGCGGATCTTGAACTGCCCTTCGATGAGACGATGGTGGTTGAGTTCTATCAGCGCTAATATTGTTGCTTTGGTAGAAGGATGTTGGGTCCGATCCGCGCCTGCATGTGACCGCGTGTGACCGGTGGGTAAACGACGGGATTACATCAGGCAAAGACCTCTTGGACTACCCGTGTTTCTGGTCTCCGTCTCCCTGGCTGTGGATGCCAGAAGGAAGAACATAGTGCCCGAAGCAAGTTATGGTAGAAAAAGAAAGGCAGGTTAGAACCTTGCTAGATATTGCTCTGCCTCGCATTAAAAATACGAAAACACAAGGAAACTATGCGAGCTATGATATTGAACCGTTAGAGGCGGGCTATGGCATGACCCTGGGCAACGCTCTGCGGCGTGTGCTGCTGTCATCGTTACCAGGTGCTGCGGTGACCTCTATTCGGATTGAGGGTGTGCAACACGAGTTCCAGGATATCCCTGGTGTGCTGGAGGATGTCACTGATATTGTGCTCAATGTGAAGAAGTTGCGCCTGCGCTGCTATTCGGACCATCCTGTCTCGATGCGCCTGGAAGTGAGCGGTGAGCGCGATGTCACAGCAGCAGATATCATTGCGCCAAGCACTGTAGAGATTGTTAACCCTGAGCTGCATATTGCAACGCTCGACAGTGAAAATTCTCGCCTGGATATGGAACTGGTCGTCGAGACCGGCAGAGGCTATGTGCCTGCCGATTCGAAGGAAGATCAGCCTATTGGCGTTATCCCGGTCGATGCTATCTATACGCCTGTGCAGAAGGTAAATTATACCGTTGAGCATACGCGCGTAGGGCAGATGACCAACTTTGATAAAATTGTTCTTGAAATAACGACGGATGGAACGATTACGCCCGATGAGGCGCTGCGTCAGAGTGCGGACATCCTGGTGCGGCACTTCACCCTGCTCGCAAACTATCGCGCTGTGGTGCCCGAGATCGACAAGGCCCCGCTGAGCAGCTTGCCCATCCCACAGAAGATTTACGATACACCTATCGAAGAGCTTGACCTCTCGGTTCGTGCTTATAACTGCCTCAAGCGCAGCAATATCACGAAGGTTGGTCAGGTGCTCTCGATGAACGAGGAAGACTTGCTTGGTGTACGTAACTTCGGTGAGAAGAGCTTGCAGGAACTGCGTGACCGTTTGCTTGCACGCAATTTCTTGCCAAATCCGCGTACCAGCCCCGTCGGAGCCGACATGGACGGCGATCACGAAATGGAGGAATGAGTTGAGGCACCGAATTGCCGGTTCCCGGATGAGCATGCCTGAGCCGCGCCGTCGTTCTGCGCGTCGTAATTTGATGGCGGGCCTTATCCGGTATGATCGTATCTCAACTACGGAGGCTCGCGCCCGCGCTATCCGTGGTGAAGTTGAAAAGCTGATTGATGTGGCTGTCAAAGGACGCCAGGCCGCCTGGGCGCATCTGTCCTCTGTCGTTTCCGACGAGGAAAAGGCTCAGCAGGTCCTGGATTTTGCACGCCGTGGGCGTTTCTCGCTCGATAAGAAAGTGGCCTCGAACGAGGAGCGCGCGGCGCAGCAGAAGGCACCTTTGACCGATGAAGGCCGCAGATTCCTGGAAGAGAAGCTCAAGACGCGCCGCGAGGAACTCTTGCACATTATCTCAGACGAGGATGAGGCGGCGAAGGCCCTTGAGGCAGCATACGAAGCGATGGTTATCGAGCTGCGAGCTCGACGCCATATCTTGAGTGCGTTGCCCGATGAACTGGTTGTCAAGAAGATGTTTGACGAACTGGCTCCTCGTTATGTCAATCGTCCTGGTGGCTATACGCGTATTACCAAACTGGGTCGGCGCAAAGGCGATGCGGCTGAAATCGCGCAAATCGCCCTCGTATAAATCGCCTCTCGTATGAAAATCGCGTGTGGTATTGAGTACGATGGCACCGACTATCATGGCTTTCAGCGCCAGCGCGAGGAGCATGGTCCGACGGTGCAGGGAACGCTGGAGGCTGCGATTACACGCATCTCTGGCGAGCCATTGGTAGTCTACGGGGCTGGCCGTACCGATGCGGGAGTGCATGCAAGCGGACAGGTGATCCATTTTATCACGCAGTCGCGCTTGACTCCTGAGGTCTGGCGGCGCGCATTGAACGCGCTCTTACCCGATACCCTGGCGGTACGATGGGCAAAAGAGGTTCCTGAAGAGTTCCATGCGCGTTTTAGTGCGCAGAAGCGTTCTTATCGCTACACGGTCTGGAACGATAGCGCCCCAACGGCATTGATGGCGCGGTATAGCTATCATTGTGCACGGGCATTAGATGTTGGTCTGATACAAGAAGCCTGTCGGATGTTGTTGGGGCGCAAGGATTTCGGGGCCTTTGGGCATAGTCCCGATGATACGAATCCGATGAAACCAGGGCCGCATCATTGTGTGCGTACCATGCTAGAGGCGCGTTGCACACGTGATGAAAGAAAAAAGGCACTCATCTATTATGATTTTACTGCGGACGCCTTTCTCACGGGGCAGGTACGCAGAATGGTTGGAACGCTGTTGCTGGTTGGGCAAAAGCGGCTCAGTCTCGAAGAATTTGCGACAATCGTGCAACGTGCGGAGAAGACGCACCCTGGTTCAGCGGCCCCACCTCAAGGGCTATGTCTGGTACGGGTTGAATATCCTGAGATGTTTGGAGTAACGAACGATGATGAAGACATATAGCGCCAAGGCCGCCGATCTGGAACCCCAGTGGTATGTCATTGATGCCGAGGGACAGGTCCTGGGCCGTCTGGCATCGCAGATCGCACAGATCTTGCGCGGCAAGCATAAACCTACATTCACGCCGCACCTCAACAGCGGCGATTTCGTAATTGTGATCAATGCGGACAAGATCGCTGTAACGGGCAAGCGCCTGGATCAAAAGGTCTACTATCGCCATTCGCAGTATCCCGGTGGCTTGAAGCAGGTCACGCTGCGTCAGGTGCTCCAGGGCAAGCATCCCGAGCGTGCCATTGAGCATGCTGTGCGCGGCATGGTGATGCATAATCGCCTGGGTGCGGATATCATGAGGCGCCTGAAGATTTACGCAGGCCCCGAGCATCCACACCAGGCGCAAAAGCCGGTACGCTGGACGGGACCGGAGGCGTTGTTGAAGCAGTCGACAGAGACGGAATAAAGAAGAGGAGAACCTACCTTGGCCGATACCATCAAAGCTGAGAGCAGCAGAGGTGATTACTACTACGGCGTTGGACGGCGCAAGACGGCTGTTGCTCGCGTGCGCCTCATCCCCAATGGCGATGGTAGTATCACTGTGAATGGCAAGAATGCCCAGAACTATTTTGGGCAACGTGAGACACTGTTGGCGCTGATTGCTAGCCCATTGCGCTTGCTCGATCTGGGAAATTATTCGGTAACAGTTCGTGTTGTGGGCGGCGGCTCCAGTGGTCAGGCTGGTGCAATCCGTCATGGCCTGGCACGTGCTCTGGTACGCTTGAACCCCGATTTCAAGGCGGCTCTGCGCAAGGCCGGCTTCCTCACGCGCGACCCACGTATGAAAGAGCGCAAAAAGCCCGGTCTCAAGCGCGCCCGCAAGGCTCCACAGTACACGAAGCGCTAATTTGAAGTATTAATTGCCAGCGAAGCGTGTCAGATTTTTTTGCCTTGCTTGCAAAGGCGGTATATCGTTCATTTGAGGATCTTCCTTTCGTTCAGAAATGCTTGCTTTGAAAGGAAGATCCTCTTTATTTTCTTTTGTAACGCTTTAGGTCCGATCACCCATATGGGCTATTCAGCAACCAGATTCGCGAGATCACCCTCAAGGAGTGACGCTACGCTGATCGGCTCTGCTGGCTATCCGCGTAGCGTCACTCCTTGAGGGTGATTGCCTCCAATGCATTTCTGCTCCCCATGACTCGGAAATACATGTGGTAAAATCTCATCCAGTGCAGCGTGTAACTATTAATGGTATATTATAGTGAAACCATTGAATATATTCTCCGCGAGGCTCTACTATGCACCCGATACATTTCTCGCGCAAGCAGCGTTTCAATGCAGGCTTCATTGCCGGGCTGGGCGCAGGCGTCATTGCAACAGCCCTGATGCTGCTTATGAGCGTGACGGTAGGCGGCATTTCGCTGCCGGAAGCATTTGGTTCGGCGTTCACTGAAGCGATACCGTCTTCGGTCTTTGACTATCTGCACCGCACGATTGGCGGCGATGCGAAACACTACCTTTTTTATGGCATTCTTGTAGGGCAATGTCTGGTATTTGCGCTCGGTGGCGGGATCTGCAACCTGATTGTTGGTTCGGCAAAGGTTGGTCGAGGCATCGATGCACAGGGCCGCCTATCCTGGCAGGTAGGGGTCACTCTGGCTCTGGTCCTGTGGCTGCTGACGGGCCTGATCTTCCTGCCGCTGGTGGGTGCGGGGGTCTTCGGGGCAGCGCTGACTATCGGCGTCGTCAATAGTGTGCTGAGCCTGGCAGTCGTAGGACTCGCCTTCGGATTGCTGTTCGTGCTGATCCAGAACTGGCTGCTCACGCGGCGTTTGCATGCTCAGAAGCCAGAATTGAAGGAGAGCTTTGGGGAGGCTGAAGCCAGCGATACGCGCCGCACGATTGTGCGCAATGGCCTCATACTGCTTGGCCTGGGCACGCTCGGCGTTCTAGGCTGGCGCTTCATCTCCAGCGGTGGCGGCAGTAGTGGTTCAACAGCAGTGTCAGTACCAGCAGCAGGACAGGGTTTTCAGAACAAAGTTGCACCCCCCAAACCTGATTACGGAGCCATCCAGTCCGTGCCGCACCTATCCTCCGAGGTCACAGCGAACGATCAATTTTATGTGGTCTCCAAAAATCTCTTTCAGGACCCCAACGTTAACGGCACTACCTGGAAACTGACCGTTGATGGTCTGGTCGAGCGCCCTTATACGCTCACTTATAATGATTTGCAGGCCATGCCGATGCAGAAGCAATACGAGACGCTGGAGTGCATCAGCAACGAGGTTGGCGGCAGTTATATGAGCAACGCGCAGTGGGAGGGTGTACAACTGGCGGAATTGCTCAAGCGTGCAGGCAACGTGAAGCCGGGAGCCACCAAAGTCGTGCTCTATGCGGCAGACGATTATAGTGATAGCATCCATCTCAGCAAAGCGCTGGAGCCAACCACAGTCGTGGCGCTGCGCATGAACGGTCAGACGCTGCCTCCGGGACATGGTTACCCTGCCCGCCTGCTAGTGCCTGGCATCTATGGTATGAAGCACGTCAAATGGATTACGCGTATCCAGGTAACGAATCAGGATTATCAGGGCTACTGGCAAACTCGCGGCTGGAGTGATCCTGCTCCTGTGCGGATCACATCGCGCATCGATACGCCAGTAGGCAACACCAACGTTACTGTGAATAAGCCAACGTATGTGGCGGGCGTTGCCTTCTCAGGCAACCAGGGAATCAGCGCGGTCCAGGTCAGCTTCGATAGTGGGCGCACATGGAAACAAGCCACTCTCAAGCAGCCACTCTCGGCCCTCACCTGGGTCCTCTGGGAGATCCCTTGGACGCCAACAAAGAGTGGATCGCAAGCCATTATCGTGCGCGCCATCGACATGGCTGGCAATGTGCAGGACCCGCAGGTAGAACCATCAGCGCCAAATGGCTCCTCGGGCTATCATACGATCAATGTTACCGTGGCTTGAGGTTGTATCACATTTTTTATATAGGAAAGCAAATCGCGATCCTTGTTCCTGAATTGAGGTCCGATCACTCTCAAAGGTGATCGGACCTCAATTGTTGCACACGAAGAGAGGCATAGACTGATGAGTGAAGAGATTGAGAGGGTGCGGCCCTGTCCCAGGATCTCGCGTGGGCAGCAAGAGTTGACAGAAGAGCAACAGGTTTACGTCTACCACTTCTCCCAGGCTCGCATCACCGCCATGCTCGAAACCTCGTTAGTCGATGAGGCAGAGGCAGAAGCGCATCTCTCGCAAGCCTATCAGGTCGTTGGACTGGGGCCTCCAGCGATACACTGGTTTGACTCCCCGCTGGCCTTTATCTTGGCACAAGATTGGTCAGACGCGAGGCGAGACAGCGTGAGGGACCCCAGGAAGGTGGTGTACGACAAGGTGAACGGCGTGAAGAACAGCATAGTGACCAACATGTGGAGCGTGTGGTGTGGCGTGAGGAACAGTCTGGCGACCGACGTGTGGTACAGTGCATGGGACAGTATAGAGGATGGCGTGGCAAACAATGTGTGGGAAGGCGTGATACAGAGCATAGGTGCCAGCGATGATGAAAGCAACGGATACAAAAACTGGTACAGCGCGACAGATAGCGTGATGGCCTACTATAATGAGTGCTTGCTTGCCTTTTCCCACTTATTGCATGAAGTCTTCGAGCCAAACGATCTCGTTCACTTCGCACGTTTCAACGAACTGGTTAGCGGCTATCTTCTGGGAAGAGAGCGAGCTTGGCTGGTGCGCAAGCCCGTGCGCCTGTGCCGCGATGAGCAGGGGCGTTTACACTCCCCTGGAGGGATGTGTGTGCAGTATCGCGATGGCTGGGGCATTCAACACCTGCCTCCGGCAGGTGTTGAATGAAGTGGTTTTACCGTTAGTGCCCGCCGCAGGCGGAATGATGATTGTATGAAACGGGCATTCCAAAAAATTTGAGATGACTCATGCTGTATGGATGATAGATTTCCGAATAAGCCCCTATGGGAGCGTGTTCAAGAATGGTCCGACTGTGTTAGCGAAGTTAGAACCATTGGAGGCGTCCCAGTTGATCGACCAGGTCATTGCGCCTCGGATGCTCCAGTGCGCTGGGGGCACGAATGAACCACAATTGCTCCCGCTTGCCAGACAACTGAGCGCGTTATTGATAACTGATGGCGAAACGTATCCTCCACCGGCTGCTGAAGTCGAAGCTGGCAGGCCGAGGGCAACCTGGCTCGGGCTTAGCCCACCCTGCAACTGAATGCAGGCCAGAGCCGTGAGGAAGTTCTCGGTTCCCTGACCGTACACATTCTGGTCACAGCCGAGCATCGTACCAGAATTGTAGTACTGCATGTTCACTACAGTAAGTATACTCTTGATGTTGAGGGCAAGTTGGAAGTAACCGTTGCCGGTTGACTGCATATCAATGGTCTGTGGGGCCAGCGTAATAATCAGGTTTGGTCCTGCCTTTGCAGACAATTGCTGGAGCGCGCTGGTCATATAGGTGGGATTAATCCCATTTTCCAGGTCGATATCCACACCATCGAACCCATAGGTCTGCATCAGCCCATAGACGCTATTGGCAAAGTTTGCCGCGCTTGTCGCGTCAGAAACGCTAATAGTACCATTCTGGCCACCAACCGAGATGATAACCTTTCTGCCTTGCGAGTGCAAAGTAGCGATATCACTGGTAAACTGGGCAGCACTATACCCACCAAGCGCGGACGAGAGGCCAGAGTCGACGCTGAACGTCACACCACCAGGATTGGCCGGGTCGGCATTGGCAAAAGCTACCGCGATAAGTTTGTAGTACGCGTTAACATCGCTCAAACGCAGCGGTGTCGCGCCATTGGTGAAGTCCTGCCAGTAACCGGTCAGGAAATGTTTGGGCAGGCTGCCGCCACACGCCACACAGGGGGTAGGACTGGGCGTCGGAGTAGGTGTCATTGTAGGGGTAGGAGTAGGTGTGGGCGTATTTGTGGCAGTTGCGGTCGGCGTTGGCGTGCTTGAACCGCCAGGGCCGTTCAGGGCAACATCATCGACATAGACAGTCCCTTGCGCGTACCAGCCATGCACATAGATGGTAACGCTGGTCTGGGAAGCGCCTGTGGTAAAGTTCACCGTAAGCTGTGTATAGCTAGTGCTACTGGTCCAGGTCGAGGAGCCGCCATTGACACCGAGGTAGGCATAGGGGCCATCGACATAGGCGCTCAAGGCATAAGCAGTGTTGGCCTGGACGCTGATCGTCTGTGTACACTGGCCGGTCGTAGAATTGCTCGGATTCATGGACAACGCATCAGATCCACTGTGGACCGGGCTGGTAACAATAGTATCGCCAGCATCGCAACTCCAACCACTAAGATTCCCCGCCTCGAAACCAGGATTCGTGACCAGATTGCTCCCGGCGGCATGAGCATTTGAAGACTGATTCAACAAGAAAATACTTCCGATGCTACCAATGATAAGCAGAGTAACCAGAAAGATAAGCACGAAGTGACGAGAGGAAGACGGCATGACAACTCTCCTTGTCGTAATGCGTCCAGCCAACGTCCACCAGGGACGCGGCACGGCGATAGAACAACAACGTCAATAGAGGATACACATTCCATGTGTGTCTGACGAGCGAAAGGATCTATAAATAATAATAGTAGATAGCGGTCTTGCTGTCAAGATGTCTATACCACTAGCTGCCCAAAAAGGCCAGAGTGCGTACACATAGGAAGAGAACTTCATTCAAAAACTGCCACAGGCAGTTTTTGAATGAAGTTCTCTTCCTATGTGTACGCCTGCGGCGGGAATTCAGCGTAGTGGATGGATGATCGAAAAATTGAGGATGACTCATAGTGCACCCTGGCAATTTCGTAACATTTCTAGTATACTCTAGAGGGTTCTTATGGATCAGTAGGAAAAAGAGTCTATGAGAGAAACTGCCACTTCACCGATTATCACTCCAACCCTGGTTGGGCGAGCAGGCCACCTTGCAACCCTGCAACTCCTCGTTGACCAGGCAAGACAGGGAGAGAGACAGATTGCTCTGATCAGTGGTGAAGCAGGGATTGGGAAATCGCGCCTGATCGCTGAGGCAAAAACCTACGCTCTGGCGCAAAACTTTCTTCTGTTGCAAGGAAATTGCTTTCCTACGGATCTTACGTATCCTTATGCACCGTTGCTTGACCTCTTGCGCTCTCTCGTGGCTTCCAATCCAGAAGCAATGCTTGCTGATGCTGTAGAGGCTTTAGCTCGTGATATCTTTCCTTTGCTCCCTGAACTGGTTTCTGAGCAGACTACTCGCTTCCCACCCCTCGAACCGGAACAAGAAAAACGTCGTCTCTTCGCAGTGTTGACGAAGTTTTTCCTTGATCTCTCGAAGCACTCCCCTATCCTTCTCATCATTGAAGATGTTCACTGGTGCGATGATACCAGCCTGGACTTTCTCCATGCTCTGGCGCGGCGCTCGGCGTCTCATGCACTTCTTCTCCTGGTCACGTACCGTCATGATGAGACGCAGCCAGCGTTGAGGAACTGGTTTGCACAACTCGACCGCGAACGGCTCATCCAGGAGATACGACTTGTGCCTCTTGCGCGCGATGAAGTCTCTACGATGTTGTCTGCCATCTTTGACGTGCGACACACGGCCTTAGATATGCGCCGCTTTTTACATGGAGAACTGCTGGATGCTCTCTATACGCTGACGGAAGGCAATCCCTTTTTCGTCGAAGAAACGCTCGGTTCGCTCGTTGCAGCCGGTGATATTTTCTACGTACAGGGCTACTGGAATCGCAGATCAGGAAGTGCTGTTTCTATTCCAAGGAGCATTCAGGACGCAGTCCAACGGCGGACAGCACGCGTGAGCGAAGCGGCCATGCACGTTTTGACCCTGGCCGCCGTAGCCGGCCGCCATTTTGATTTTGCCCTTCTCCAGCAACTTACCCACTACGATGAGCACCAGTTCCTCCTGCTCATGAAAGAACTGGTGTCTGCTCAACTCGTCGTGGAAGAATCTGCCGACCGCTTTGCGTTCAGGCATGCGTTGACACAGCAGGCCATTTACACACAACTGCTCACACGTGAGCGCCTTATGTTGCACCAGACCATTGCTGAAACAATGGAACAACTCTCTGCTGACACGCTCGATATGCGTCTGGAAGACCTCGCCTACCATTTTTATCAGGCGCGAGTCTGGCAGAAAGCAGGGGATTATGCACAACGCGCTGGAGAAAAGGCATTACGACTGTACTCACATCGTGCTGCGATCGACTATTTTACCTGGGCATTGGAGGCAGATGAGCAATTAGCTCGCTCACCAGCACCCATGTTATATCGTGCTCGTGGGCAAGCTTATGAGACGCTTGGTGAGTTTGAACAGGCGCAGCGTAATTACACCCTGGCATTGGATACAGCCCGCATCGCGTATGATCATACAGCAGAATGGCAGAGTGTAATGGATCTCGGCTTCCTGTGGGTAGAACGCGATTACGTTCAGGCAGAAACATGCTTTCGTCAGGCGCTAGATCTGTCACAAACACTGCATGATCCGGCTCTACGAGCACGAAGTCTCAATCGTATTGGCAACTGGCATCTGAATGTGGAGCAAGTACACGAAGCGCTGGGCTACCACCAGGAGGCACTGACTATTGTTGAGCAACTCCATGATGCGCGCGGAGTCGCTGAGACCCTGGATCTGCTAGGCATGGCAAGCTATCTTGGTGGCGATTTGATCGAGGGCACAGCTTACTATCACCAGGCGATCACGCTCTTTCGTCAGCTCGGAGATAGGCAGGGAATGGCATCCAGCCTGGCCACCTTAACGCTGCGTGGCCCCACCTATCAAACGGATGCGCTGGTCTCGGCGGCGAGTTTAGCCGAAGCACTCCAGGATGCTGAACACGCTCTACGTATTGCACGCGAGATTGGGCAACGCTCAGCCGAAACGTATGCACTTTTCCAGATAGCACTGTGCCTGGGGTCACAGGGAGAGTATGGACGAGCATTGGCGACAGTGCAGCAGAGCCTGGACATTGCAGAGGAGATTGAGCATCGCCAATGGCAAACGGCTGCCCATACCGTTCTAGGAGGCATATATAACGGTTTGCTTGCCTATTCGCAGGCGCGTGAACACTTTGAGCAGGCGTTGGCGCTTGCACGTGAGATTGGCACATTGTTCTGGACGCGCATTGCCACAGGGTATCTTGCCTCTGTAACTATCCTGCTGCATGATCTTGCCCAGGCGGAAAAGATACTTCACGCCTCTCTCGGTCCTGATACACCTGCTGAGACTATGGCGCAGCGTTTGATCTGGTGTGCACGCGTGGAACTCGCACTCGCACAGGGACAGCCAGGCCGTGCCTTAGAGATCATCGATCAGTTGATCACATCCGATGCGCAGAGAACTGGAGGACAAAATGCCCTCCATATCTTGAAACTGCGTGGTGAAGCTCTGGTCGCTGCAAAGCGGCCAGACGAAGCCGAAGTTGTATTGAAGACAGCGCAAGAGATGGCCGCAGCGCAGGGAGCTCGACCAATGCAATGGCGTATTTGTGTCGCTCAGTGCAAGCTCTATCAGACTCAAGGAAGAAACGTAGAGGCTGAACAGACAGTGGCGATTGCCAGAACACTGATTGAGGAACTTGCCGCCTCTGTCGAAGATAAGACTCTGCGGGATCATTTCTTGCGCCAGACAACTGCTATGCTTCCTCAAATGCGTTCACCCTCACCGCAACGCCTCGCCAAGCAAGCCTTCGGAGGATTGACGGCACGCGAACGCGAAGTGGCTATCTTGATCGCGCAAGGCAAATCGAATCAGGCTATTGCGGATAGACTGGTTGTCACCAAACGAACCGTCGAGACGCATATCGGCAATATCATGTTCAAGTTAGGCTGTACCTCGCGTAGCCAGATCGCCGTATGGGCGGTGGAAACTGGCCTTACTCGCCGCACTGAACCCGAGTCTTTTACGTAGACATGCTCTCAGTATTCTCCGTATGCTATACTCAATCTCTCCGTATTTACCACGATGGTTTGGCAACGCCTTCCAACTACAATAAGAGAGTCAGTCGAGGGAACCATGGCAGCTTTCTTCAAGTCATTCACAAAGAAAAGAGGGATGAGCATATATCATGAACGCAACAGACATTTTGAAGTATGGACACCTGACAGTCCTGCAAGCCATTGAAGGCTTCCCTGAAACCGCGTGGGAAACAGCAGGCGCATGTGGTACCTGGTCAGTCAAGGATATCATTGCCCACCTCGCCTCCTACGAACAGGTGCTCGTCGATATCCTGGCTGCCTGCGAAGGTGAGGCTCCTACCCCAGCATTGAACAACTTTATTGAATTGGGCAGACAATTCAACGACAGCGAGGTAAGCCAGCGTCGTGAGAAAACGCTACAAGATGTCTTAACGGAGTTCAACAATGCGCATGCTCAGGTGATGTCGTTGATTGTCACTATTCCATCCGAAACGTTGCAACAAACGGGAACTCTGCCCTGGTACGGAATGGAATATGCCCTGGATGATGTCATTGTCTATATGTACTATGGGCACAAACGCGAACACAGCGCTCAAATCGCAGCATTTCGCGATCACCTGGATAGTCTTCATTGAGGAGAAAGAAATCATGTTGGAAGATGCACAGACAGCATCAACTCTTGAAGTAATCAAGCAGTTTAATGATGCCTTCAATAAGCACGATGTTCAGGCGGTGATGGCCCTGATGACCGATGACTGTGTCTTTGAAAACACCTATCCGGCACCAGATGGTGAGCGTTTTGAGGGACAAGAGGCAGTTCGCCGCTTTTGGGAAGAGTTCTTTCGTTCATCGCCTCAAGCCGTTTTCCAGTCCGAGGAGATGATCACGTACGGAGATCGCTGCATCATACGCTGGCGATACGACTGGACCAATGCTGACAGCCAGCGCGGACATGTACGTGGCGTGGATGTGCTTCGCGTGCGAGATGGCAAGGTAGCGGAGAAGTTGGCCTACGTCAAAGGGTAGAGAGAGGCCTCAAGAGAAAAATAACTTCTTGCAACAACGGCCTCCGACAGTTGTTGCAAGAAGTTATTTTCTCGTGAGGGAGTTCTTACCTGAATAACAGCACAGATAGCGTCTGTTCCAGTGTACCTTCTGCGTTCTCGACGGCATCTCGTGAACGCCAGGCCATAAATCCGTCCGGGCGTATTAGCACGGCTCCAGCGCTTGTGATGCCATAAGTAGTGAGGAAGTTGCCCTTGCTATCGCTGTAATCACCGCCTTTTCCGACACGATAGGCATCCAGCACGAGTCCCATGCGCTCGGATACAGTGCGGGCAGCTGCACACCAGACATTGCCCTCTGTGCCTGTTAGGAGCACAAAGCTGCGACTGTAGAGATCGATGGTAGAGAATTGCTGACCAGCGTGCTCAAGGAAG
>Ga0070741_10013969_pt1 | contig 14018 bp, 9 predicted proteins | sample Coa_R1_4_FD_66440 | JGI IMG/M metagenome (GOLD analysis project Ga0070741, IMG submission 66440) | Surface soil microbial communities from Centralia Pennsylvania, which are recovering from an underground coalmine fire - Coalmine... | ecosystem: Environmental > Terrestrial > Soil > Unclassified ... | reverse complement strand
TGTCGCAGTGGCGAGATGCTGCGCCGGCGCTTCGACGAACGACTGGTTCGCTCGCGCGCGCGTCCGTGCTTCGGCGAGCAACGACGGTTGCGCGTCGAGGCCGACGACGTGGCCGTCGGGAACGAGCGTGGCGACGTGTGCCGTGAAGTCGCCCGCACCGCAACCGATGTCGAGGACGCGGTCCGTGGGGCGCAGGGGGAGCGTGGCGAGGAAGCCGGCGTCGTAGCGACGGTGGTGCCCGGTGTTGGCGGCGTAGGCGGCGCCGTCCCACGCCGGCAGCCAGGTGATCGGCGCTCGGGGCGTATCCACATCGTGAGATGACTGTCCTGCCATGCGGACACCGTACCGGGGCCGGATCCTGATGCGCCACTCACATGGCGCTAACAGACGCCCGTCACCGTGGGGCCCATGAAGAAGCTCATCGCAACCATCACGATCGTCCTCGGCCTCGGCGCCGGGGCGTTCGCCCTCAACACCGTCCTGCCCGCAGGCGCCCAGACCGCGCCCTCGACCCCCGCCGCGACGACCGATCCCGGCTGCGGCCACCACGTCCTCAAGGACGCGCTCGCCGGCCTCGTGCAGAACGGCACGTTGACGCAGGCCCAGTCCGACGCCGTCGTGCAGGCGGTGCAGGACACGGCCAAGACCGAGGGCCGCGGTGGCGCCGGTCATCCCCGGGCCCGCATCGTCGAGGGTGCCGTCAAGGTGGCGGCCGACACCATCGGCGTCACGCCACAGGATCTCGTGCAGGCCCGCCAGAGCGGCAAGTCGATCGCCGACGTCGCCAACGAGCACAACGTCAACCCGACCGACGTGGTGAACGCCATCGTCACCGCCGGCAACCAGAAGATCGACTCGTTGGTCACGGCCGGCACGATCACCCCGGACCAGGCGAGCAAGGCGAAGGCCCGCCTGCCCCAGATGGCCGACAAGCTGGTGAACCACACGCCGACGGCCTGCTAACAAACGCGGCACGAACGCCGCACACCCACTGCGATCCATCCTCGTGGAGGCCGCCTTCGGGCGGCCTCCACGCGCGGACGGCGAGGTGACGTTCCTCCCGCCGCTGCCCAACGGGATGAGCGCGGTCGTCGCCTTCGTCGCGCACCACGTCGTCGCCGCCGACATCGACGACACCGTCGCCCGGTCGCGGCTCTCACCAGGTGACGTGGGCGCGCCGATGTCGCCGGCGTTCCTGCTGTTCCTCGCCGGTTGGGTCGGCGCCGAGCCGGGGATGCTCGACGTCGTCCTGGCCGCCACCGACCCGACCCCGATCGAGCCGTCGGGGTTGTGGATCCGCGACGATCTCGGTGACCATCCCCGCGTGCAGCGGGCGCTGCGCTTCCGCCCGCAGGCAACGGTCTACGCCGACCGCCCGTCAGGAGAGCCGGACGGCGTGCTCGTCGTCGGAGAGGGCGTTGCCGGCCGGTGGGAGATGGCGTTCGAGGTGGCGCCGCACGCTCGTGGCAACGGCATCGGCCGGCGCTTCGCTGCTGCCGCGACCGCGCTCGTGCCGCACGGCGAGCCGTTGTTCGCGCAGGTGACGCCGGGCAACGTGGCGTCGCTGCGCGCCTTCCTCGCTGCCGGCTACGTCCCGGTCGGCGCCGAGGTGCTGTTCGCGCCGTAGGACACGATGCGCGCCGGGATGCCCACGGCGACCGCGCCGGCCGGCACGTCGTCGAGCACGACCGTCATGGCGCCGACGGTCGCGCCCCGCCCGACGCGTACCGGACCGAGCACCTGCGCGTACGCGCCGAGCTCGACGTCGTCTTCGAGCACCGGCACGCCGCCGCCGTCGACCCGGTTGCCGATCGTGACCCCGTGCCGGAGCGCGCAGCGCGCACCGATGCGAACCGACTCGTGCACGACGATGTTGCCGAAGTGCCAGATGCGCAGGCCGCCCCCGATCGTGACGGACTTGGGCAGCGTGATGCCCGTGACGGTCTCCACGATCCGGTACAGGACCCAGTACAGGCGGTCACCGATCGCCCGTCGCACGCCGGGGCGCCGGGCGTCGTTGCGCCGACCGAACCGGTACACGGCGATGGCCCAGATCGACTGCTCCCTCAGGAAGGGATGCGCGGGACAGCGCGCGAGGTCGGCCTGCCAGTCCGGATCGTGGACAGCCATCGCCGCCGGTTACCCGTCGCGCCCGTAGAAGAGCCGTTCGAAGGCGCGCCGGGCACGCCGGGTGACACGGCGGTAGTCGTCGCGCAGGCGGCGTGGGTTGGTGCCGAGGGAGACGGCGAGGCGCTCGAGCTCCTCGAGCTTCGGCGGGAGGAAGTCGCCGGGCGCGCTGTTGACGAGGAACCACCGGTTCCGCGTCCGCTCGCAGAACGCGTACGACTCGCGGAGGACGTCGTGGTCGGCGTCGTCGAGCACGCCGGTGTCGTGCAGCGCGGCGAGTGCGGCAACGGTGCTCGTGGCGCGCACGCCGTGTTCGAGCTGGAGGAGCTGCGCGCAGAACTCGACATCGGAGAGGCTGCCCCGGCCGAGCTTGAGGTGGTACTGCGGGTCCTCGTTGGCGGGGATGCGCTCGTGTTCGACGCGTGCCTTGACGCGACGGATCTCGCGCCGATCTGCTTCCGTGAACGGCCGCTCCCACACGAACTCGTCGACCACGTCCATGAACCGTGCCGCGAGCGCGCGGTCGCCCGCGACGGGGCGCGCCCGCACCAACGCCAGGCGCTCCCACGGTTGCGCCCAGCGGGCGTAGTACTCGTGGTAGCCCTCGATGCTGCGGGCGAGCGCGCCGTCCTTCCCCTCGGGCCGGAGATCGGCGTCGACGTCGTAGATGTGCGGACGGTGACCGCCGATCGAGCCGAGCAGCGTCGTCGCCAGGCGCTCGGCGTCGGCGAACGCCGCTGCTGACCCGCCGTCGTACACGAAGAGCACGTCGAGGTCGCTGGCGTACGAGAGCTCCGCGCCACCGAAGCGCCCGAGCGCGATCACCGCGAACGGCAACTCCGGCTCGAGCACGGCATGCGCCGCTTCGAGGGCGGCCTCGGCGAGATCGCTCAGGGCGCGCACCACCTCGGGCGTGTCGAGGAGGTCGAGGACGTCGTGGGCGGCGATGCGCAGTCCCTCACGATCGGTGAACCGCTTCAGCGCGAACCAGCGTTCGGTGTCGTCGTCACGCCAGCCGAGGGCGGCGCGCGTCCCGGCCACGAGCTCGTCGCGCGTGCGGACACGGAGGGCCTGGGGATCGCCGAGGGAGTCGATCATGTCCGGGTTGCGACGCAGCAGCTCCGAGAGGAGGCGGCTCGTGCCGAGCAGACGGCACAGGCGTTGCGCGACCTGCGGTGATTCGCGGAACGCGGTGGCCAGCTCCATCGACCGCTGCGGGCCGGACGCCAGGTTGCGCAGCCCGAGCAGTCCGAGGTCCGGATCGGGCGCGGACGAGAGCCAGTCGAGGAGCAGCGGCAGCAGCTGCTGCATCAGGCGCGAGGCGCGGGTCAGGCCCTTGGTCAGCTCGGTCACGGCTTGGCGGGTGCGTTCGACGTCGGTGAAGCCGAACGCGGACAGACGGACGGCAACGGCCCCTTCCGGCAGGACGCGCTCGCCCTCGCGCGCGAACGCCTCGAGGAGCGGACGGAACCACAGCCGCTCGTGGATGGCGCGCACGACGCGTTGGTGGCCGCGCACGTCGTCGAGGAAGCGCGCGCTCGCGCTCGCGCCGGCCGTGCCCGCGTACCCGAGGACGCGCGCCAGCCGGTCGAGCTCGAGCTCCGTCGTGGGAAGGGCGTGCACCTGCTGCTCGTCGTCGAGCTGCAGGCGGTGCTCGGCCGTGCGGAGGAAGCGGTACGCGGCGCCGAGCTGCTCGGCGTCGTGACGGTCGACGTAGCCGCCGGCGGCGAGCTCGTCGAGCGCGTCCAGCGTGGCGCGCACGCGCAGCTCCTCGTCGGCGCCGCCGTGCACGAGCTGCAACAACTGCACGGCGAACTCCACGTCGCGGATCCCGCCCGGTCCGAGCTTGAGCTCCCGCTCCGACAGCCCGCGTCGCGCCACCTTTCCCTCGGCGCGTGCCTTCATGGCGCGCACGGCGCGCAGCGATTCCGCGGTGAACGGTCGTGACCACACGCGCGTCGCCGCCGATGTGTCGAACGCGCCGCCGAGCGTGCGATCGCCGCCGACGGCGCGCGCCTTCAGCAACGCTTGGAACTCCCACGGCTCCGCCCACTGGTCCCAGTACGCCTCGTACGACTCCAGCGTGCGGACGAGCGCGCCGTTGCGGCCCTCGGGCCGCAGGTTGAGGTCGACGCGGAAGCAACGGCGGGCGATGTCGACGACGGCGTGTGCGGCGCGCACGGCGTCGGCGGGATCGACATCGGGCGCGCTAACGAGCACGATGTCGACGTCCGACGCGTAGTTCAGCTCGCGCCCGCCGAGCTTCCCCATGCCGACGACGGCGAGGTCGCCGGCATCGGCGAGGTGGACCGCGGTGTCGAGGACATCGGCTGCCATGTCGGCGAGCGCGGCGGCGACGCGCTCGAACGGGTCGATGCCGAGCAGGTCACGCGCGGCGATGCGCAGGAACTCGTGACGCTTCCAGCGCACGAGGTCGTCTGCGGACGTCGTCGCCACCGGCGCGCGCACGTTGAGGTGTTCGAGCACCTCGTGCGCGCCGGGATCGGCATCGAGGAGCCGCGACAGCGACCGGCTGGCGGTGCGCACGGCATCACCGGCGCGCTCCGCGGTCGGCGTGTCGGTTCCGGTCACCGGCCCCATCTTGCCCGGATGGGTCGATCGGTACGCTGGGGCACATGCCACGGGTGCGCGTCGCGCTCTGCCAGCTGAACACCGTCGTCGGTGACCTCGAGGGCAACACCGCCCGCATCCTCGACGCCTACCAGCAGGCGGAGGACGACGGCTGCGACATCGCCGTCTTCCCCGAGCTCGCCATCACGGGCTACCCGCCCGAGGATCTGTTGCTGAAGCCGGGCTTCGTGCGCGCCAACCGCGACGCGCTCGACAAGGTGGCGGTTGCCACGGGGCGGTGCGCCGCGGTGGTCGGCTTCGTCGACGCCGACCGCGATCTCCACAACGCGGCGGCCGTGTGCGCGGGAGGCCGTGTCGCCGGCACGTACCACAAGCGCCATCTGCCGAACTACGCCGTGTTCGACGAGCAGCGCTACTTCGCGCCCGGTGACGATCCACTGCAACTCTTCGAGATCGCCGGCGTGAAGGTCGGTGTCTCGGTGTGCGAGGACGCGTGGAACCCGTCGGGTCCGATCGCGGTGCAGGCAGCGGGCGGCGCCGAGCTCATCGTGAACATCAACGCCTCGCCCTACTACTTCGACCGGTTGACCGAGCGCGAGCGCATGTTGGCGACACGCGCCGCCGACGCGTCGTGCGCGCTCGTGTACGTCAACCAGGTGGGCGGGCAGGACGAACTGGTCTTCGACGGCGCGTCGCTCGTGTTCGACGCCGACGGCAGGTGCGTGACACGCGCCGCCCAGTTCCACGAGGCGGTCCTCGTCGTCGACATCGACGTCGTCCCCGTGTTCCGCAAGCGGTTGCTCGACCCGCGTGGTCGGGCATCGGCTCCCGACCTCCCGGTGGTCGAGGTGAGCGGGCCGCGCGCCGACCACGACGGTGTCCGTCGTCCTGACGTGTCGGCGCCGCTGGCGCCGGCGCGCGAGGTGTACGAGGCGCTCGTGCTCGGCACGCGCGACTACGTCGAGAAGAACGGCTTCACCGACGTCGTGCTCGGGTTGTCCGGCGGCATCGACTCGTCGCTCGTCACCGCCATCGCCGCCGACGCCGTCGGCGCGTCACGCGTGCACGCCGTCGCGTTGCCGTCGCGGTACTCGTCGGAGGGCTCGATCACCGATGCCGAGAGGCTGTGCGCCAACCTCGGCGTCGAGCTGCGCACGATCCCGATCGAAACACCCTTCGCGTCGATGCTCGAGCTGCTGGCGCCGTCGTTCGCCGGCACGCAACCCGACATCACCGAGGAGAACCTGCAGGGCCGCATACGCGCCACGCTGCTGATGGCGCTGGCCAACAAGTTCCGCAGCTGGCTCGTGCTGATCTGCGGCAACAAGAGCGAGCTCGCCGTCGGCTACACGACGATCTACGGCGTCGATATGGCAGGTGGCTTCGCCGTCATCAAGGACGTGTTCAAGACGAAGGTGTACGAGCTCGCCCGTTGTCGCAACGAGATGGCGGGCTACGACGTGATCCCCGAGGGTGTGCTGCACAAGCCGCCGTCCGCCGAGTTGGCGCCCGGCCAGCGCGACGACCAGAACCTGCCGCCCTACGAGCTGCTCGACCCGATCCTCGCCGAGTACGTCGAGAAGGACAGGACGCGTGCCGAGCTCATCGGCATGGGGTACGACGCCGCGCTCGTGCAACACATCACGCGGCTCGTCGATGTCGCCGAGTGGAAGCGGCGCCAGGCGCCCATCGGCGTGCGGGTCACACCCAAGGCGTTCGGCAAGGACCGTCGCCTCCCGATCACCAACAAGTACGCCGGCTGACGCGTCCGACCCTGCGCGTCAGAGCGCGAGCGCCTCGTCGAGGTCGCGGGCGGTGGGCGACAGCTCGACGGCGTCCTTGTCGGGATACGTGCGCAGCACACGATCGCCGAGGTGCATGGTGACGCCGAACCAGTAGTGCTCGTTGCGGTAGTGGTGCCATCGGTGCGCGCGCCACAACTTGCGGTAGAAGGCCGTCTTCGGCTTGTACCGCGTGTGGATGAGGTAGTGCGTCCACTCGTAGGCGAGCAGCATCCCGAAGCCTGCGAGCGAGGCGGACAGCGCGACGCGCACCGTCGGGGCGAGCACCAACGGCAGCCCGAAGCCGACCACGAGCGCGAGCACGATCACCGGCAGCGGCACGAAGACGAGGTCGAGATCGGTCGGGTCGCGGTGGTGGGCGCGGTGCTTGCGGGCCACGAGCGGGTCGATGTGGCGGCCGGCGATCTCACGGGGCCGCATGTGGAGCACGTACACGTGGATGACCCATTCCGTGAACGGCTCGGCGGCGAGGATGGCACCCATCACGACGAAGTCACGCCAGATCCAGCCACCGAGCGCGACCCGCGTCACGAGCACCGCTGCGAACACGACCGACAGGATGCGCGCCGTCGGCTTCGTCGCGAACGTCGCTGCTGCTCGACGGAGGGTCACGTCGCTCCTTGTGGGACGAGCCCACGCTCGGCCAGGGTCTTCCGCGCGTAGGTGTACCCGAAGGCGATGGCAGCAGTCAGCGGGATGATCCACCCGAGCTTGCCCCACGGCTTGTGACGATGCGTCGACGGCACGGTGAAGCGGGCCGGCGTCGTGGGCCGGGCCACCGGCTGCGTCACCGCAGTGGTCGCCGGCGCGGGCGCGGTCGTCGGCGCCGTCGCGTGCGTTCCCACCGACGGGGGGCGGGGCGCAGCGGATGCCGTCACCGGTGGCGCCGGTGCCGCCGCCTGCGTCGTGGTCGTGACGTCGGGCGTGCCGTCGGCGTCGACGCGCGGCGCGGCGAAGTCGATGAAGAACGTCGGTGGCACGGGCAACGTCGCGTCGGGCGCGGGGACGACCATCAACGACGTCTCGCTCAGCGCGCCGCCCACGACGCCGGTGACGTCACCGGTCCAGATCGCCTTCGCAGGGTCGCGCGTCAACGGGATCGACAGGCGGTCGCAGGCGGCATGGGGCGCGTCGGCGTAGTTGCCCGGGTTGGTCGGCAGCACCCATGGCGTGTCGGTGGGGCACGCCTGCAACTTGGGCACGAACGTCAACGGGTTCGACGCCTCGGTCAGCACGAGCGTCGCCTTGGTCACGCTGCCGGTGACGAGGATGCGGAACGCGGCCACGCTTTCGGGGCCGTCGATCCCGCTGGCGATCTCGAACGAGCCGTCGCCGACCGTCGCGCTGGCGCCCGGGCGCTTCGACCACCACCCGACGGCGGCGATGTGCACGATGTCGGCGGCCGCGAACGCCTGCAACGCCCAGCTCAGCAACCACGCCGCCACGCCGACGACGAGCGCGGACCGCGACGCGGCACGGAACCGGCTCATCGCCCGCTCGCCACCAGTGGCGTGCGCCGCCGCCGTCCGTTGCCCTTGCCGTCCTTGCGCGTGCCGGAGCGGTAGATGGCCGCTTCGGAGCCACCGAGGTAGCCGGCGATCACGCGCGGGTCGTTCACGACGTCGTTCGGTTCGCCGATGGCGATCACCGCGCCCAGCTCGAGTGCCACGAGCCGATCGGAGATCGTCGTGATCAACGGCATGTCGTGCTCGATCACGACGAGCGCGGCGCCGGTCTGGTCGCGGATGTCGAGGAGCACGGGCGCGAGCGCCTCGGTCTCGCGCTGCGCGATCCCCGAGGATGGCTCGTCGAGGAGGAGGACCGACGGCTGGTGGGCGAGCACGCACGCGAGGTCGACGATGCGGCGTGTGCCCGTCGACAGCTCGCCGACGAACTTGTCGGCGTACGCCTGCAAGCGCATCAGCTCGATGAGCCGCTCGACCTCGGCGTCGACCTCCCGCTCCGACAGCTTCACCGCGGGCGACAGCACGAACGCGGCGATCGGGTCGGGCACGGGCACGTGCCGCTCGAAGGCGGTGGCGATCGTGTCGCGCACCGTCATCGACGGGAACAACCGCGCGTCCTGGAACGAGCGGCCGAGGCCGGCGAGCGAGCGCTGATCCGGCTTGAGCTCGTTCATCTCGACGAGCGCCCGCTTCGGTCCCTCGATCAGCACCGCGCCGCTCGCCGCGGGGACGAAGCCCGAGATGATGTCGAGGACGGTCGTCTTCCCTGCGCCGTTGGCGCCGATCATCCCGACGATCTCGCCCTGGTGGACCGAGAAGCTCACGTCGTCGACGGCGCGGATGCCGCCGAAGGCCGCCGACACCTGACGGAGCTCGAGCGCGACACCGTGGGTGTGCCCACAGTGGTCGCACTCGCCGTCGAACGTGCGCCGGTGACCACCCGCCGCCACCCCCGCCATCGACGCCGTCCGCTTCGTCGCCGCCCCTTCGAGGAACACGGCGCGCAAGAGCTCGGGGCGCTCGAGCAGCTCGAGCGTCGGCCCGTCGAAGCGCACCTCGCCCTTCTCGAGGAACACGGCGCGCTCGGCCAACGTGATGGCGACGTTCACCGATTGCTCCACGAGGACGACGGTCGTGCCGTTGGCGTGGATGGCGCGCACGATCTCGAGGAGCTGCTCGACGATGATCGGCGCGAGACCGAGGCTCAACTCGTCGATGAGGAGCAGCTCCGGCTTCGCGAGGAAGGCCTGGCTCAGCGTCAGCATCTGCTGCTCGCCACCGGACAGGTTCCCGGCCCGCTGGTCCCAGCGCTCGCGCAGGATCGGGAAGAACGTCAGCACCTGGTCGACGTCGGCGCGGACCTCGTCCGCGGTGCCGCGGTGCGACCAGCACGCGAGCTGGATGTTCTCGGCCACCGTCAACGTCGGGAAGACGCCCTTGCCACCCGGCATGAGCGCGATGCCACGCGCCACCGTGGTCGCCGGTGACGACCCGGTGATGTCCTCGCCCTGGAACACGACCGTGCCCGCGCCCGGCTTGACCAACCCGCACACGGCGGACAGCAGCGTCGACTTGCCCGCGCCGTTCGTGCCGAGGAGGGCGACGATCTCGTGGTGGCCGACGTGGAAGTCGACGCCGAACAGCACCTGCGTCTTGTCGTACGAGACCTCGAGACCGCGCACGAGGAGGAGGGCGTCCGCGGGATCGATCGCCGTCACCGGTGACGTCCACGCCGGCGCGACCGCGGGTGCCTCGTCCTCGATGGCTTCGAGCAACGCGGGTTCGTCCTCGACGCGCACGTCGGCGAGGAGGCTGGGCACGACGACGCCGCGCAGGCGTGCGATGCGTCGCAACAACCGGTCGCGAGCGGCGTACATCATCCCGCCGAGGCCGTCGGGACGTACGAGCATGATGAGCAGCAGGCCCGCGCCACTGGCGAACAACTTCGCCTGCTGCGCGCGCGTGAACGGCGAGTAGTTGACGAAGTAGAGGTAGGCGGCGGCGAGGAGCGCACCGCCGACGGAGCCGAGCCCACCGAGCACGCCGATCGAGAAGATGAACAGGTTCTGTGCCGGCTCGCGGATCGTCGTCGAGAGTTGCCGTTGGTGGAACAGGTACAGCGCACCCGCCACGCCGGCCATGAACCCCGAGAACGCGAACGCCGTGAGCTGCGCGCGCACGGGGCTGATGCCGTAGGACTGCGCGGCGCGCCCGTTGTCGCGTGTGGCGACGAGCATGCGTCCCGTGCGTGAGCGGCGCATGCGCCAGATGGCGGCGATGAAGAACGCCAGGAAGACGAGGACGACGAAGTACAGCGTGTAGTCCGACTCGAGATCGAACTTGTCGAAGATGACGCCCCGCGTCGCCAACCGGTCCTTCTGCTCGGGCATGAGCCACGGGAAGTAGTCGTGGTTGAGGAAGAACGTGCCGGTGGTGACGGCGAAGGCGAGCGTCGTGACGGCGAGGAACGGTCCCTTGATGCGCAACGCAGGGATCCCGAGGCCGACGTTGAGCAGCAACCCGACGAGGCCGGCCGCACCGACGCACACGAAGAAGTCCTTGCCCTGGATGGCGAGCGTCCACGCGACCGCGCCACCGGTCGCCATGACGGCGAGGTGCCCGAGCGTGATCTGTCCCGCCCAACCGGTGAGCAGCACGAGCGACGCGATCACGATGGCGAAGATCAACCCGACGGTGAGCAGGTTCACCTGGCTCTTGCTGAGCGTGAGCGGCACGACCACGACGGCGACGACCGCGAGCGCACCGAGCGCACCGAGCCCGAAGCGGATGTCGGGCAGGCGCGTGAGCTCTCGCGGGATCGGTCGCACTTCGCGGATCGACCGCCACGTCGACGCGCCGATGTCGCGGGCGCGGTCGTCACCACCGCGCCGTTGCGCGAGCAGCGCGCCGACGATCACGACGAACAGCACCGCCTGGGCGATGATCGTCGTACCGGTCGCGAAGAACACCGCGTCGCTCACCATGCCGAGCACGAGCGCGGCCGCGATCGTCCGGGGGATGCTCTCCATGCGACCGATGACGGCGGCGGTCAGCGCCAGCAGCAGCAGGTCGACGCTGAACACCGTGCCGATGGGCGCACTCCCGAGCGGGAGACGCAGGAGCATGGCGAGACCGGAGAGTCCGGCGGCGATCATCCACACGAGCGTGTTGAGGCGCGCCACCGGGATGCCGAGGAGGGCGGCGCGGTCGCGGGACTCGGCTGCCGCCCGGATGCCGATGCCGAAGCGCGAGCGGCGCAGGAAGATGGCGAGCGCGGCCGCCACCGACGGCACGACGAAGAGGATCAGCAGGTGCCCGCCCGTGAACGTGTACGGGAACCACTCGAAGCGCCACTTGAACGGTTGCGGTGGCTGCGGCGTCGCGTCGACGTCGAAGATCTTGGGCAGCAGCAGCTCGAGCACCTGGAGGATCTCTGCGATGCCGATGGTCGCGACCGTCAGCTGCAGGCGCGGCGCGTTGGCGAAGCGCCGGATGATCGTCATCTCGATCACCGCGCCGAGTGCGATCGACGCCACGAGACCGACGAAGACCGCGGGGAAGAACGGCACCCCCTTGCTGATCAGCAACGCGGTGAAGATGGCGACCGCGCCGCCGATGTCGAACTGGGCGAAGTTGACGATGCGGTTGGCGCGGTAGACGAGCACGAGGCCGACGGCGATCAGCGCGGACAGCGCGCCGTTCGTCAGCCCGAGCAGGAGGATCGGTGGCGGGGCGGGCCAGATGATCTCGACGACGAGGAAGAAGGCGAGGATGCCGAGCGCCAGCCGCGCCGTCGCGCGGATCTCGTCCTGATCCAGTTTCATCCGTCGCCCCCCGGGAGGATCTGGCCCTCCCGCCCCCGAACCTTCTCGTTCGGGGGAGTTTGCCCGATTGGTGCAATTACTTCGGGGGGCGAGGCCGGTGACCCTGCGTCAATTCTTCGAGCGCTACGGCGTGTCGCTCGGCGTGCTCGCCGCCCTCGCCCTGCTGATCGCGGTCCTGCCCGGCAACGCCCGCAACGGCGCCGACCGGGTGGGCACGTCGAAGAGCGCCCAGGCGGCGGCGGGCCGGTCGGGCGGAGCGGGAGGCGCCGACGCCACGGGGGCGGGCGGGGCAGGCGCGGCCGGTACCGGCGCCGGGGGCGCCGACGGGGCCGGCGGCGCGAGCCCGGCCGAGCTGTCGCAGGACGTGCACTTCGGGCAGGGACCGAACTGCCGCCCCGACGGTCGCCAGATCGGCATCTCGCTCTACATGCCGCCGTGTGTCGAGTGGACCGGCCACGACAACGGCGGCGCCACCGCCGACGGCGTGACCGCCAACCAGGTGAAGATCATCCGCTGGGTGCCGCAGATCGACGACGGTACGAAGGCGATCCTGCAGGCGTACAAGCTGAGCGACGACGACGCCACCGTGAAGCGCGCGTACCAGGCGCTGTTCTCGTACTCGAACCACCACTACGAGACCTACGGGCGCGAGGTCGTGTTCGAGGACTTCCAGGCGAGCGCGCCCTCGTCGAATCAGGAGGCGATGATCGCCGACGCCGCGCAGATCGCCGACAAGCACCCGTTCGCCGTGATCGAGGGGAACCCCGCGGGCGCGATGCCGACCGTGCTCGCGCAGGAGCTGAGCGCGCGCGGCGTGCTGTGCCTCTGCACGACGTCGTTGTCGCACCAGTTCTACGTCGAGAACCCGTTGGTCATCTCGTCGGGTCTCCCGACCGGCACGGACTACTGCAACTGGGCGGCGGAGTACGTCGGCAAGCGGCTCGCGGGCAAGAACGCCATCTACGCGGGTGACGAGCTCAACCCGTTGCAGGGCTACACCAAGAAGACACGCGTGTTCGGGCTGCTCTACCTCAACGGAGCGCTCGGCGTGGTCGATCCGGAAGGCGAACGCGTCCGCAACGACTGCGACAACGCGTTCGCGCAGTACGGCGTGACGTTCGCCGCGCACGTGAGCTACCTGTACGACCCGGGCAAGAACCAGGTCGACGTCAACAACATGATCTCGCAGCTCAAGGCCGCCGGCGTGACGACGGTCATCCCCATCGTCGACCCGCTGTCGCCGATCCTCATCACGCAGGCGGCGACGCAGCAGACGTACTTCCCCGAGTGGTTCGTGACCGGCACCGGTCTGTCCGACACGACGACCGCGGCGCGCCTGTACGACCAGAACCAGTGGCGGCACGCGTTCGGCATGACGCCGTTGTGGGTGAGCTGGGTCGACCGCTCGAAGGGCGCGAACTACCGGGCGTACCACGACGCGCGGCGCAGTGATGCGCCGGGTTCCGAGGGTGTGCTCATCGAGGTGTACGGGGCGCGCATCCAGACGTTGTTCCGCGGGATCCACATGGCGGGACCGAACCTGACGCACGACTCGTTCCGGTCCGGCCTGTTCGCCTATCCGCCGACGCCGTCGGCGGGCGGTACGGCGGCGTTGCCGTACGTGTACTCGACGCCGGACTCGCCCCCGGACATCAAGGACTTCGCCGAGGTCTTCTACGACATCAACGCCAGCGGCCCGGACGAGCGCAGCCAGAACGGCGTCGGGATGATGATGAAGACCGACGGCGGGCAGCGCTACCAGCTCGGCCAGTGGCCGAGCGACGACCCGCACGTCTTCGGCAACGCCCGCAACCCCGTGGCCGTGAGCGACAACCCCGCCGGTGGTGGCGACCCGCCCTTCACCCCCGGCCCGGAGTACGGCGACAGCGGCTGCCTCGACTGCTCGTAGGCGAGCGGTCAGCGGGCCGAGCCCGGCCCGTCGGAGGGCGCGCTCGGCACCCAGTGACCGACGAGGTGGAGATCGCGGGCGTCGCCGTAGAGGAACACGTTGTCGGCGACGCCGCTGGTGTTCGAGTTGCGCACGTACCACGTGCCGCCGCGGACGATGGCGATGGTGTCGGTGCCGTCGCGGTTCCAGTCGCCGACGACGTGTCGGTCGCCGGGGTCGCCGTAGGTGACGACGAGGTCGGCGGTGCCGCTGGTGTTGCTGTTGCGGAGGTACCAGACGTTGCCGCGGACGATGCCGA
>Ga0070741_10013968_pt1 | contig 14019 bp, 14 predicted proteins | sample Coa_R1_4_FD_66440 | JGI IMG/M metagenome (GOLD analysis project Ga0070741, IMG submission 66440) | Surface soil microbial communities from Centralia Pennsylvania, which are recovering from an underground coalmine fire - Coalmine... | ecosystem: Environmental > Terrestrial > Soil > Unclassified ... | reverse complement strand
GCGGCCGCGCGTGGCTCGGCGTCGGCGCCGCGTGGAACGAGGAGGAGGCGCTCGGTCTCGGGCTTCCCTTCCCGCCCACCGCGGAGCGCTTCGAGCGTCTCGAGGAGGCGCTGCAGATCTGTCTCCAGATGTGGAGCGGCGAGGACGCGCCGTACCAGGGCCGGCACGCGACCCTGAAGCGGACGCTGAACTCGCCGCCCGCGCTCCGACGGCCCCATCCGCCGATCCTCATCGGTGGGTCGGGCGAGCGGAAGACGTTGCGCCTCGTCGCGAAGTATGCGCAGGCTTGCAACCTGTTCCCCGGGCCCGACCTCGCGCGCAAGCTCGACGTGCTGCGCGCGCACTGCGATCGCGAGGGCCGCGACTACGACGACATCGAGAAGACGGTGTTGTTCAACTTCGACGTCGGCGAGCACGGGGAGCACGCCGGCGAGATCGTCGAGCGCCTCCGCGGGCTCGCCGAGCTCGGCTTCACGGTCGCGCACGGCTCGGTGAGGAACGTCTCGCGGATCGAGCCGCTCGACGTCATCGGCCGCGACGTGATTCCCGCGGTGGCGTCGTTCTGAGATGACCGGCACCGCGGGCTTCCTGTACCTCGAACGGCTCGGTCCGGACGACCTCCGCCTCCTCGCCGACGTGGCACGACGCGTCGGCGCGGACCCCACCGACACGACCGTCGAACGGATCGTCGCCGAGCCCGATCGCGCGGTCGCGCTGCTCGAGCACCCGCTGACACACGACGCCGTCTTCGGCACGCCGGACGCGCCCGTCGTGTTCGGCGCGTCGCCGGTGTCGCCGTTCCTCGCGTTCGCCGTCGCGGTGCACCACGCCGCGAAGGAGCTCGCATCGCTCAACTTCACGACTGAGTGGGTCGGCCCGCGACGACGGCTCCCGGTGTTCGACGTCGGCGTGCTGCGCGACTTCCTCGACGACCCGCTGCGGCGGCTGTTCCTGGTCGAGCTCCTCGCGTCGTACACGCACATCACGAGCGGTGCCACGTGGGAGCGCACCGCGCGCGGATGGCGACGACGGAAGTTCAGCGAGCTGGACCCCGCGCAGCTGGCCACGCTCCTCGACGTCGTGCCCGAGGCCGACCGACCCGGCGTGTACCGCCGCCTCGGTGACCTCGCGCTGTTCCTGACGGGCGTCTTCCCGGATCACACCGCGACGCGCTTCCTCGCGCCCGTGCAGCGGACGCGTCTCCTGCGCGTGACGGGTGCGCGCGAGGCGTCGGACGTCGTGCCCGACGACGAGAGCCTCGGCGCGGTCGCGCTGCTCGAGGAGCTCGGCGCGCGCTGGTACCGCCTCGCCGCGACGACCGCGCGTGCGCCGCTGACCGCGACGATGCAGGTGATCCAGTCCGTCGCCGATCGCTTCCGGCCCGCGCGGCGCGTCCTGAACTTCGTGACCGACCGCTACCTGTTCCCGCTGCGCGACCAGCTCTTCGGACCTGCCTGACCGCGTCGACCGCGCCTATCGCGCCCGCTGCTCCTCGTGCAGCACCGCGAAGTCCTCGTCCCCGCGGCCGTCGTGGACCGCGGCACGCAGGAGCTCGGCGGCCGCCCCGGTCGCCCGCAGCGTGAGCCCGCGGTCGCGGGCCGCGTCGTGCATCAGGCCGGCGTCCTTCAGCGCGTGCCGTGCCGCGAAGCTCGTCGGATACTCGTGCGCGAGCATCGCCGTGCCCTTCAACTGCGCGTACGGCGTGTCGAGCGGTCCGCCGCGGATCGCGTCGAGGAAGAGCGCGCCGTCGAGTCCGAGCGCCTCCGCGAACGCGAGTGCCTCACCGAGCGCGAGGAGGACCCCGAGCAGCCAGTCGTTGACGACGAGCTTCAGTCGGGTCGCGTCGCCGGGACGCTCGCTCACCCACACCGTCGACTTCCCGACCGCGTCGAACACCGGCGCGCAGCGAGCGCGGGCGTCGGCGGCGCCCGCGGCGAGCACGAGCAGCTCGCCCCGCTCCGCCGGTGCCTTGGTCCCCGAGACCGGTGCGTCGACGAACACGACGCCGGCGTCGCGCGCGAGGCCGGCCAGCTCGTCCGTCGCCGCGATCCCCACCGTGCCCATCTGCGCCCACACCGCGTCGGCGCGCACGTCGCCCAGCGCATCCCACATCACGTCGCGCGTCGCGTCGCCGTCCGTCAGCATCGTCACGACGACGTCGCCCGCCCCGACGGCTTCGGCCGGCGAGGCCGCGACGCGCGCACCCTCCCCGGCCAGCGGCTCGGCCCGCTCGCGCGACCGGTTCCACACGGTCACGTCGTGACCGGCGCGCAGCAGCGCGTGCACCATGCCCGTCCCCATCGTTCCCGTCCCGAGCAGCGCGACCTCCACGGCCGGCTGCATACCCGGTCCGCCGACGCGGTACAACCGCGCCCGTGACCAGCGCGGAGCTCCTCGCGGACGCCTTCGGTCGCGTGCGCGAGGTCGTCCACCACGTCGTCGACGGCCTCACGGACGACCAGCTCGCGCGCCGGGTCGACCGCGACGCGAACACGATCGCGTGGCTCGTGTGGCATCTCACCCGGATCCAGGACGACCACGTCGCGACCGTGGCGGGCAACGAGCAGGCGTGGACGGCGAGGGGGTGGGCCCAGCGCTGCGGCCTCCCGTTCGACACGCACGCGACCGGCTACGGGCACTCGCGCGACGAGGTCGGCCGCGTCCGGCTTCCGGCGGAAATGCTCGTCGGCTACTACGACGACGTCCACGCAGCCACGCTGCGATTCGTGGCAGGGATCACCGACGCCGACCTCGACCGCGTCGTCGACCGCGCGTGGGACCCGCCGGTCACGCTCGGCGTGCGGCTCGTCAGCGTCGTCTCGGACAACCTCCAGCACGCCGGTCAGGCCGCGTTCGTTCGCGGCGTGATCGAGCGCGCGGCGCGCTGATGCGCGACGCGCACCGGCGACACACAGCACGACCACGAGGAGGGCCCCGTGCCGCTCGACGAAGACGCCGTCCGTCTCGCGAAGGGCAAGAACTTCGCGACCGTCGTCACGCTCATGCCCAACGGTCAGCCCCAGGCGCTCCTGACCTGGGTCGACACCGACGGCGAGCACCTGCTCGTGAACACCGAGCCCCAACGCCAGCGCGCCCGCAACGTCGCGCGCGACCCGCGTGTCACCGTGCTCATCCGTTCCGAGAGCGACCCCTGGGACTGGGCCGAGGTGCGCGGTCACGTCGTCGACACCGTCGACGGAGACGAGGCGCGTGCCCACATCGACGAGCTGTCACGCAAGTATCTCGGGAAGGACTACGCGAACCCGATCGGTCCCCACGGCCGGGTCATCCTCCGCATCGCGGCCGACAAGGTCAACACGCCGAGGTCGCGACGCCACTGACCGCGTGCTCAAAGCTCCGCGCTGGGTGCTGCTTCGTCGAGGACGGCGAGGATCTCGTCGCCGTAGCGGTCGAGCTTGGTGGGCCCGATCCCGGTCACGGTGCGCAGCGCCGTCAGCGTCTTCGGGCGCTTCGCCGCGAGCGCGACGAGCGTGGCGTCGTGGAACACGACGAACGCGGGCACGCCGTCGCGCTTCGCGCGCTGGGTCCGCCAGTGCCGCAGCGCGACCTCCGCGGCGGTGGCCTCGGGGGAGTGGTCACGAGGGGGTGGCGGCGTTGCCGGCGTGGCGGTCACGCTCGTGCCGTCGCGGCGTCGTGACTGCGCGGGCTCGTCCGCATCGTGCGGCGCCGCGCCCGTGAACTCGTCGAGGAAGCGCGACGGGCGCGACGCGTCCGCGAGCACCACCGCGGCGTCACGCGCCCGCGTGATCGCCACGTGGAGCACGCGCCGCTCCTCCTCGACGTCCTCCGCGAGGCGGTGGGGGACGATCCCCGCGGTCACGCCGAAGACCGCGACGTGGTCCCACTCGCGTCCCTTGACGCGATGCACGCTCGACAGCGTCACGCCGTCCTCCGACGTCTCGCGGTGGAACACCGACCGGAGCCACGGCTCGAACGTCGCCGCGTCGGGATGGAGCGCGGCCACCTGCGCGAGCGCCTCGAGGTCGTCGAGGTGGCTGGATCCCTCGGCCGCGTTCGAGTCGAGGAGACTCATCGCGTCGCCGAGGCCGATCGTGTCACGCACGACCGAGAGTGCCTCGGCCGTCGACGCGACACCGACCGCGTCGGCGACGAGCGCAAGGTCGTCCGCGAGCGACTCGACCTTGCCCACGACCTTCGTGTCGTCGATCCTCGAGGCGATCGCGCGCACGCCGTCGACGCCCATGCCGTTGCGGAACCACTTCTCGATCCAGCGGGGAAGCCCACGCGACGGGCGGCGGTACACCTCGACGAGGTCTGCCTTCGTGCACGAGCCGGGACGCGCGCCGATCCGGAGGTACGCGAGCGCGGCGCGCACGCCGGTGCGCTCGAGCACCTCGGGACCGAGGTTCGACCGGATGGGCACGCCGGCTTCGATGAGCGCGACGTGCGGCGCGAGGAGGAGCGAGTTCACGCGCGCGAGGACGGCGACGTCACGCGGGGAGGCGCGCCCGTCGTCGAGCCAGCCGCGCACGACGTCGACGACGGCCGACGCGCCGGCGTCGTGCTCGTGCACGCGCACCGTGAGCGCGTCGTCGCGTGCGACCGCGCCGGGACCGGGGCGCAACACCTTCGGCACGCGACGCCGGTTGTACGACAGGAGATGGCGGGCCGCGTCGACGACGGCGACGGGGCAGCGGTAGTTGACCTCGAGCGGGTGGTCGCCGCCGCCGGGGAACAGATCCGAGAAGTTGACGAGGAACCGCGGGTCGGCGCCCGCGTGCCCGTAGATCACCTGGTCGTCGTCGCCGACGCCGAAGACGTCGAGCCCCGGCGCCGCGAGCAGCCGGAGCATCAGCACGTGCGCGGGCGTCAGGTCCTGGAACTCGTCCACCAGCAGGTGCCGGCACGCGGCCTGCATCGCGCGGCGCAGCCGGCCGTCGTGGAGCAAGGCCTCGATCGCGCCGTACACCTGCTCGTCGAAGTCGACCGCGTCGCGGGCGCGCAAGGCAGCGCGGTACCCGTCGAACATCCCGGCGAGGCCCGGGACGTCGTCGCGCTCTGCCTCCACACGTGCCGGATCGCGCAGTGCGAGCCGGACCTCGGACAGGGCCTCCAGGTACGGCGCGATGCGATCGGTGTTGAGGCGCGGGACACCGGGCGGCGCGAGCCCGTCGACGATCGTGCGGACCTCGCGCTCGTCGAGGACACGGGGCGTCGCGCCACGCGCGCGGGCGACGATCTCGTAGCCGAGCGAGTTCAGCGTGCGGGCGCGCGGCGAGAAGTCGCTGGTGCGCGACTCGAGCTCCCGCTGGGCCTGCTTGTTGTACGCGACCGCGAGGACCGTCTCGCGTTCGACGCCGCGGTCCACGACGAGATGGCGCAACCGTTCGGTGAGCACGCGCGTCTTGCCCGAGCCCGCGGGCGCGACGACGCGTGCCGGGCCCGCGCCGTGCTCGACTGCCGCGAGCTGGTCGGGTGCGAGCTCGGCGCTCGGCGCGCGCGGCGCGGGCACGGGCGTGAGCCGGCCGAGCTCGACCGTCTCGCGGTGGACGACCGCTTCGGCGATCCCGGGCTGCGGGCCGCGCGGCCCGCCGTCGATCCACGCGGGTTCGCCCGACGGGAGCAGGACGTCGCCGGGTTGCGTGCCGTCGGACTCCGTCGCCCCGAGACGGGCCGCCTTCCGGGACCACCACCAGATCGGCGCGCCGGCGCGAGCGTCGTAGTTGTTGGCCCAGACGAGGAAGTGGAGCCGGTCGAGCCACGGTTCGAACTCGGGCTGGAGCGTCCACGGCTCGATCGACCACGAGCGCGGCTCGCGGAACCGGGCCGGATCGACCGCGAGCGCGACGACGACCGGCCGGCGCGCCGCCCACGCGTCGTGCAGCGCGCGCACGGCATCGCCCGGCGCGTCGAGCACCGCGTCGTCGATCGTGACGACGGGCGCGTCCTGCCACGGCCGCGGCGGCGGGTCGCCGACCCCGACGACCACGCCCCGGCCGAGCGCGCGCGGTCCCGGAGACGGCATGCCGACATTGTCGCACCGGGTATGACAGGGAGCAGCTACCAACATGCGGCACTCACGTACGGAACCCGTACGTGAGTGCCGCATCTCGCGTGGCCGGCCGCGTGCGCGCGTGCGTATGGCTCTGGCCGACGTCAGCCAGCGAGCGGCTCGCCCGTCTCGAGCAGCGTCTTCAGGCCGGACAGGACCATCATCCAGCCCTCGCCGCTCACCTTGGCCGCCGTGTTGGGCGCGCCCTCGAGCCGGTCGTGCACGACCGTGAGGAGGCACATGCCGCCGTCGCGCTCGTCGATCTCCCACGTGACCCGGCTCGGCTCCTCCGTGGCGGTGTCGGGGTCCCACAGCGCGGTCCACGTCGCGACGAGCTTGCGCGGCGGGTCGGCTTCGATGATGACGTCGTCGCCCCACAGCGAGTCGTCGGGGCCGTAGTAGCGCAGCGGCGACCCCGCCTTCGCGGTGGTGTCGACGCGCGCGCCGTGGAAGTAGCGCGTCGTGAACTCGGGCTTGGTGATCGCGTCCCAGATCTGCTGCGCGCTCGCCTTGATGAACACGCGGTAGACCTGCGTGGTCTCGACCGACGTCGTCATGCTCATTCCCGCTCCAATCGCTGCTTCAGCTCCGCGAGCGCGGAGACCTGGTGTTCGGTGTACTTGTCGATCCACCGGTCGTGGATCAGCCGGATCGGGACGGGGTTCAAGAAGTGCAACTTCTCCCGCCCCGACCGACGCGTGACGACGAGCCCCGCGTCCTCGAGTACCCGCAGGTGCTTGGCGACGCCGAAGCGCGTCATGTCCACCTCGGACTCGAGCTCGGTGAGCGTGCGGCCGTCGCGCTCGAAGAGCCGGTCGAGGAGGAGCCGGCGGGTCGGATCCGCGAGCGCCTTGAACACGCGGTCGTCGTCGTCGGCAGTCACGCGAGCAGAATACGTGACCTATCGGTCACATGTCAACGGATCGCAGCCTCCGATCGCGCAGACTCCCCGCCGTGGACCACTCGTCGCCGCGCCTCGCCCGTCTCCGCTCCCAGCGCCTGACCGGGCCGCCGGCGCGCACGCCCGAGGAGGTCGTGACGAGGCTCCTCGCGGTCCAGGCCCAGGACCCGCGTGGCGCGCGCCTCGCGATCCGGGCCCGGTCGACGGGTCTGCGCGCGGCCGACGTCGACGACGCGCTCACCCGGCGGCGCTCACTCGTCGTCACGTGGCTCAACCGCGGCACGCTGCATCTCGTCGCGTCCGAGGACTACTGGTGGCTCCATCCGCTGACCACGCCACAGCTCGCGACCGAGAGCCGTCGCCGGCTCGGCGTGGAGGGTGTGAGCCGCGCGCAGGCGGACCGCGGTGTCGGCGTCGTCATGGACGCTGTCGCATGCGACGGTCCGCAGACGCGTGCGCAGCTGCGCGCCCGGCTCGACGACGCGGGCGTGCCGACGGCGCGCCAAGCGCTCGTCCACGTCCTGCTCGCGGCGTCGCTGCGCGCCGATCTCGTGCGCGGCCCGTTGGTCGACGGCGAGCACGCGTTCGTCAGCGCGCGCGACTGGCTCGGACCGGCGCCCGGCCCAACGTCACGACACGCCGCGCTCGCGCGCCTCGGCCGTCGGTACCTCGTCGCTCACGCGCCCGCCGACGCGCGGGATCTCGCGAAGTGGGCCGGGATCACGTTGACCGACGCGCGTCTCGCGCTCCAGCAGGCCGCCGCCGCGCCGTCACGTGCGACGCGCGTCCCGCGTCCGCGTCTCCTCGGCCCGTACGACCCGTTGCTCCTCGGGTGGGCATCGCGTGCCGAGTTCGTCGGGGAGCACCGTCTCGTGACGGTCAACGGCCTGTTCCGCCCGTTCGCACTCGTCGACGGGCGAGCCGTCGCGACGTGGGGTCTCACGCGCGACGCGCTGACGGTCCACCTGCTCGAGCCCGTTGCCGCCGACGCGATCGACGCGTTGCGACGAGACGCGCGGGACGTCCTCCGCTACCTGGACCTCCCACGCGACACGCCGATCACCTTCGAGGGATGACTCAGCCCTCGAGCAGCTTCGCGACGAGCGTGGCGAGCGTGTCGTCGAACACGGCGTCGACGTCGACCGGCTTGCGGAGCTCCTCGACGAGGCCGCGGTCGAGCGCCGGGTCGTCGACCGACTGCCAGAGCTCCTCGGACCGCCGCTTGACCGGCAGGACGGGCGCCATCGACGGCTCGAGCACGATGAACCCGCCGACGACGTACAGGATCGAACGCGTCGCGCGCGCGGCGCGCTTCCCGCGCAGCCCGGCGGCGGTCACCTCGCGTGCGAGCGCGATCTGCAACGGCAGCGCGAGGACGGGTGTGAGCCCGCGCTCGTAGGCGACCGCCGTGAGGTTCGGGTGGCCGCGCGCCATGTCGCGGATCTGGTGCGCGACCGAGAGGATGCGCGCGGCGGGCGTCCGGCCGCGGATCGCGACGGTGACGAGCCGGCCGCTGTAGCGCTCGACGATCGCGTCGAGCAGCTGCTCGCGTCCGCCGACGTGCCAGTAGATGCTCGTCGGCTGCACACCGAGCTGCGCGGCGAGCTTGCGCATCGAGAGCTGGTCGACGCCGTCGCGCTCGACGATCGCCAGCGCTTCGTCGACGATGCGTTCCTTCGTGACGCCCGCCCGGCGGCGTGACGCGCGCACGTCGACGCCCGCGTCGGGGCGAGTGGTCATCGGCTCATCTTTACACGACGCACCCGGTATGTAACGCTGTTCCACAGACCCGACCGGGAGGACCTCCATGGCGCAGATCCGTTACGGCGCTCGCACCGCGGACGAACGTCGCAGCAGGGAGCACGAGGCGACGTCCGCGCAGATCTGGTCGGAGGCGATCACCGCGGTCTACGAGACCGATCCCGAGCTGATCGCCGCGATCCTCCCGAAGCCGCTCGCACCGGGGCCCGAGCCGCTCGTGCGGATCACGATCACGACGGTGCAGATGCCGGTCGGACCCGCGTTCGGCGCCGGCTGGATCGGCGTGCAGGCCCGACATGGCGAAGTGCTCGGCGAGTACCCCGTGTTCATGCCGATGACGACGGAGCAGTCGGTCGTCGGCGGGCGCGACACGTACGGCGAACCGAAGAAGATCGGCGACGTGCGCGCGACGCGCGACGGCGACCGGGTCGAGGGCTCGATCGCGCGCATGGGCTTCACGATCTGCGAGGTCCGCGGCCGCATCAGCGAGACGCGTGAGCCGTACGAGAAGCGCAAGACCGACTTCTGGTTCAAGGTGTCGCCGTCGGCCGAGCGCCCGGGCGAGCTCGACCAGGACCCGTTGCTCGTGTACGGCGAGAAGACCGAGACGGCGCGCGTCCACCAGGGGATCGACGGCGACCTCATCCTGAAGGACTCGCCGCTCGACCCCGTCGCCGACCTCGTCGTGCGGCGCGTCGTGGACCTCAACTGGACGGAGCGGGCGAGCACGCAGGTCGGCCGGATCATCGGTCCGGTCCCGCGCTCCGATCTCGAGCCGTTCCTGCACCAGCGCTACGACGACCTGTCCGTGCTCGGCTCACGCGACTGAGCGACCGAAGGACTGCGAGCCATGAGCGATCGCTACACGATCATCTCGTCCGACTGCCACGCCGGCCTGTCGTGCGAGAACTACCGGCCCTACCTCGAGTCGAGGTACCACGCCGCCTTCGACGAGTTCCTCGCCGAGCGCAACGCGCGTCGCGAAGAGGCGATGCGCATGAACTACGACTACATCATGGGCTGGGAGACCGAGCACGAGGAGGGTCTCCGCGGCGCGTTCGACGCGCAGCAGCGCGACAAGGAGCTCGACGCCGACGGCGTGTCCGCCGAGGTGATCTTCGCGGACGCCGACGCGATCACCGGGATGGCGTCGCCGCCGTTCGGCGCCGGGTTGTCGGCCGGGACGATCGAGGACCCCGAGCTCGCCTTCGCGGGTGCGCGCGCACACAACCGGTTCCTCGAGGAGCTGTGCAGCCACTCGCCGGAACGTCGCGGCGGTGTCGCGCTCGTTCCCGTCACCCACGACATCGAGCGCGGCGTTCAGGAGGTCCAGCGGCTCGCGGGGACACCGGGCATCCGCGGCGTGATGATCCCGACGATGTGGCACGACCGGCTGCCGTACAACCACGCCGCGTACGACCCGTTCTGGGCCGCGTGCCAGGAGGCCGGCTTCGTCGTCCACACGCACTCGGGCGAGGCGCCGCAGGAGGAGTACAACGACCACATCGGCATCTATCTGGCCGAGGTCGTCTGGTGGGCCATCCGCCCGCTGTGGCACCTGCTCTTCTCGGGCGTGTTCGAGCGCTACCCCGATCTCAGGTTCACGGTCACCGAGGCGGCCGCGTACTGGGCGCCCGACTACATGTGGAAGTGGGACTTCTACTTCGGCGGTGGCCACACGACGAAGAAGATGCTCGCCATGATGAAGGGCATCGTGTCGAAGCTCCCGTCGGACTACTTCGGCACCAACATCTTCATCGGCGCGTCGACGATGTCGAAGGAGGAGATCCGCCGGCGGCACGTCATCGGCACCGACGTCGCGATGTGGGGCACGGACTACCCGCACCCCGAGGGCACCTGGCCGAACACCGTCGCGCGGCTGCGCAGCGACTTCGGCGACGTCCCCGTCGACGACGCGCGCGCCATGCTCGGCCTGACCGCCGCGCGCTGCTACGGCTTCGACCTCGACGCGCTCGCGCCGATCGCGCAGCGCATCGGCCCGACGCCCGAGGACTTCGGCCAGGACCCGACAGTGCGCACGGACCCCGAGGAGGTCCGCAAGGCGCGCTGGTGGAAGGCGGAGTACGGCCTCACGTCGCCGTAACTGACGCGAGATGCGGCACTCACGTACGCAATGCGTCTGTCAGTGCCGCGTCTTCGCGAGGGTCACCAGGAGCGGACGATCGGGTTGTCGTCGAAGGCACCGCACGTCGAGTCCGCGGGCCACTGCTGCAACGGCTTGTGCACGTCGTCCACCCGCGGCCCGTACTGCTCCGCGAGCGGTGTCAGCAGCGACAGGTCGAAGTGGTACACGTCGGCCGCGTTGAGGCCGAACATCTGACGGCACTCCTCGACCGGCACGTTCGCGAACGACACCTGCAACGCCTCGAGCGTGTGCGGCACCGACCCCTCGTTGTGCGGGTAGTCCGCGCCCCACATGATGCGGTCGATGCCGATGAGATGGCGCACGTCGCACTCCGCGGGACGCAGGAAGCTGGCCCCGATCCAGCAGTTGCGCGCGAAGTACTCGCTCGGCGTCATCGACATCTTCGCGACGGCCTCGCCGCCGAAGAGGTGCTCGGGATGGTCCTCCTTCGCCATGCGCCCGTAGAACCAGTCGAGGCTCGCGAGCCCCCCCGGCACCCACCCCGTCCCCTGCTCGGTGAGCACGAAGCGCAGGCGCGGGTGCCGCTCGAACACTCCGGCGAAGATCAGCGCCCAGAGCGCGCGGTGCCCGTAGATCGGCAGCTCGATCAGGAGGATGGCGCGTGACGCGGCGTCCATCCCGAACGGCGGGATGCCGCCGCCGGCGTGGTGGTTCATGGTGACGTCGAGCTCTTCGCACGTCTGCCACAGCGGCTCGTAGACGTCGGACCAGAGCGGCTCGATGTCGGGATGACCCGGCGGCACGCCCGGCAGCATGATCCCGCCCGTGAGGCCGTGCTCCGCGGCCCAGCGCGTCTCGGCGACCGCGTCGTCCACCTCGTGGATCAGGATCTGCGCGATGCCCGCGCGGCGTCCGGGTGCTTCCGCGCAGAAGTCGGCGAGCCAGCGGTTGTGCGCCTGGATGCCGGCCCACCGCCGCTCGTACTCCGCGCGCGTCGGCAGCGGCGCGAGGAGGTTCCCGGACGGGAAGAACGGCGGGATCGTGTTCGGGAACAGGACCTCGGCGACGACGCCGTCACCGTCGAGCTCGCGCAGGCGCCGCTCGGTGTCCCAGTTCCGGTTCGCGTCCGGGTCGACGAGATCGCCCCAGGGGTTGACGTACGACGCCGCCCACGCGTCGAACTCGTCGTGCCAGCGCGACGCCAGGTACGGCTTGTAGTCGAGCAGGTCTGCGCCGGCGTGCCCGTCGGCGGAGATCACGAGATACCGGTCGGACATGCCCATGCGCGGACTCTAACACGGTGTTACAGAGAGTGCGGACGAAGATCGTGGGCCGCTCGGGGCACGCGCGCGACCGGAGCGGGTCAGCGCACCCGGGCGACGAGATAGCCGATGAGCAACGACTCGACGCACAGGATCGCGAGCAGCGCGGCGATCCCCGGGAGCAGGACGGCCGCGGCCGCGATGATCGCACTGCGCGCGCAGATGCTCGCGACGAGCATGCGGTTCTCGAGGACGGTCCGTCCTCGCGGCGCGGCGGACTGGTCGTGCGCCTCGCTGTCGGTGTGGCCACCCGCTCCGGACACCTCGATCTCGACGTCGCCGTCGCCGGTGCGGGGCGCGTCGCCGTCAGCGTGCTCGGTGCCCGGATCGGCACCGGCGCGGTCGTCGTCCGTGTCGCCGATCAGACCGGAGACGTCTTCGGGCGGGAAGTCGTCGAGCAGCTCGCTGCGCCGCCGGTAGACGCGGATGCCCGCCTCCTCGCAGGCCAACGCGAGTCGCCGGTTGCGCGTCACGATCGCGACGATCTCGGCATGCTGCGCGCGGAAGCCGCGGTCGCCCATCAGCACGACGCCCGACGCCTGGATCACGCCGAACACGCGCGCGGTGAGGATGCCGGTGTCGTCGGGCTCGTACCACGCGTAGATGCCGCACGTGCACCCGGCCGACGGCGCGGGGTGGTCGAAGCCGATCGGGGGCTCCGGCACTCCCGCGGGCAGCGTGCAGCGCGCGCTCAACGTCGTGCCCCAGACCACGTGACGTTGGGTGACGGCGGCGAGCGGGAGCGCGCCGTCGGGGATGTGCGCCCACCGCGTCAGTGGCCGCCACGTGCGATAGCCCCGGAGCGTTCCGGCGACGAGCGGACGCCCGGCGTCACCGCCACCGCAGTGATCCGAGATCCGGCTCATGATCGTCTACGTCCCTGCGGGCACGGGGACCGGGATCGGCTTCTCCGGCTCGGGTGCGGGCTCACGGACGGGCTCGGGCCGCTGACCGGGCTGGGGCAGGGGTTCGAACTCGATCTCCCGGCGGATCGGACCGATCTGGCCGGCACGTGCCGGCTCCGGCCCTTGCCCGGCAGACCGCGAGAGGCAATTCGACATCGGCGCCTCCTCTCGTTGCGTCGAGACCAGCGTGCCGCCCGCCGCCGATGACGACAACCCCTGTCTCGCTCGCGGTCTTGTTGTACCGCCCGCTGTGGCCGACGAACCCTGTACGGGCCCTGGTTCACACGGGATTGCGCGCGCCGTTCGCCCGTCGTGTTGACTGCTGCCCGCCGCGCCGCCCGAGGAGGTCCCATGGCTGCGTCGATCGAGCTGTCGTGCGCGTTCCCGGCGGCAGTGCGCCACGTCGAGCACGCCGCGCTGGCGGAGTCGCTCGGGTACGAGCGGGTCTGGTTCTACGACTCGCCGGCGCTCTACGAGGACGTGTGGATGGTCCTCGCGCTCGCGGCGCGGCGCACGTCACGGGTGGGGCTCGGTCCCGCAGTGCTCGTCCCGGACCTGCGGCACGTGCTCGTGACCGCGTCCGCGATCGCGACGCTCGAGGAGCTCGCACCCGGTCGCGTCGAGGTCGCGATCGGGACCGGCTTCACCGGACGCATGGTGCTCGGTCAGAAGCCGCTGCCGTGGCGGTTCGTCGAGCGGTACGTCCGCGACCTGCGGTCGTTGCTGCACGGCGAGCAGGTCGAGGTGGACGGGAAGCTCGTGCAGATGATCCATCCCGACGGGTACGCGCCACCGCGCCCGATCCGGACGCCGCTGATCGTCGCGGCGTCGGGGCCGAAGGGCACCGCGATCGCGCGCGACATCGGTGACGGGATCATGTGCGTCGGCGCGCCGCAACCGGGCTTCGAGCGCTGCGGGTTGCTGACGTTCGGCACGGTCCTGGACGAGGGCGAGGCGCTCGACGACGAGCGCGTCCTCGCGGCGGCCGG
>Ga0070741_10013967_pt1 | contig 14020 bp, 12 predicted proteins | sample Coa_R1_4_FD_66440 | JGI IMG/M metagenome (GOLD analysis project Ga0070741, IMG submission 66440) | Surface soil microbial communities from Centralia Pennsylvania, which are recovering from an underground coalmine fire - Coalmine... | ecosystem: Environmental > Terrestrial > Soil > Unclassified ... | reverse complement strand
ACGCGCAACCCGCTCATCATGTTCGGGATCGGCCCGATCGTCGCGATGCTCATCGGCCCGCGCATCGTGTCCAAGGGCGCGCGTCCGCGGATGCGCAAGAGCGTGCTCGCGACCGATGCGGCGCTCGCGGGGGTGATCGCCCTGCTCGTGTGGCAGATCGGCTGGGAGGACTACCTGATGGTGCTTCTCGTGCCGGCGTTGATCGCGGGAGCGATCGGCATCTGGCTGTTCTACGTCCAGCATCAGTTCGAGGACGCCTACTGGGACGGTGCCCAGGAGTGGAGCTTCACCGAGGCGGCGCTGCGCGGAAGCTCCTACCTGCGCCTGCCGGGGCCCCTGCGCTTTGCGACCGGCAACATCGGCTACCACCACGTTCATCACCTCAACGCGCTCATTCCCAACTACAACCTGAAGCGGGCTCACGACCACACGCCCGCGCTTCACGACGTTCCGACGCTGTCGCTCCTGGACGGCCTGCGCGCGACCCGCCTCAAGCTCTACGACGAGCGCACTCGGCGCCTCGTGAGCTTCCGTGAAGCCCGGGCCCCCCAGGTGCAGGCCACACCGGCACCCGATCTCGGCTGATCCGCTTCGCCCGGGGCTAAAGCCCCGGCACAGGCCTGCCGATACGGGCCGTGATGGCCCGATACTCGAGCCGCACGATCCGAGGATGCTGAGATGAACGCGACCGTAACAGCGCAGCCGCGTCGCCGTCGCTGGGGTGTGTTCACAGCGCTGCGTCACCTCGCGACGGGCAGGCACCGTCGCGCTGCGACCGTGGATGCCCTCCCGCAGGAGCGCGCTCCACAGCTCAGCCGAGCGCAGCGCGACCGCCTCGCCGCCGGCCTGCCGTTCGACGGCTCGGACTGCGACTAGGACACGCTGAGAGCGCAGAGGGCTCCCGGGCGTCGCAGCGCGGCCCGACGGAGGCCAGGCCCTCAGCTACCGGTGCGCGCAGCCCGGCCAGCAGTGCGCATCCCTTCCTCGAGCTCTTCGCGGGTACGCCGGATGCGGCGCTGCCGCGTCGCATCCCTCCCTGCGTCCTCGACCCAGCAGATGACTCGTTGCGCGCGAGCGGCGTGATGTCGTTCCAAGCGTCGAGCGCGTCCGTGTCCGCGATCAGGGCCGCGCGCAGATCGGCGGGCAGCTCGTGGACGACGCCTCCGGCGACGGTCTGGGCCGGCACGCACCGATCCTAGACCCGGGCGCGGAGGCGCCAGGTCCTAGTGTGGAGCGATGCTCGGTCTTCCCGAGGGGATCAAGGCCTGTCTGTTCGACCTCGACGGCGTGCTGACCCAGACGGCCAAGGTGCACGCGGCGGCCTGGAAGCAGATGTTCGACGCCTACCTGCGCGAGCGGGCCGGCTCGGGCGGCAAGGACGTCGTCCCGTTCGACGACATCGAGGACTACGTCGCGTACGTCGACGGCAAGCCGCGCTACGAGGGCGTCCGCTCGTTCCTGCAGTCGCGCGGGATCGAGCTCCCGGAGGGCCGAGAGGACGATCCGCCGAGCGCCCAGACGGTCCACGGCCTGGGCAACCGCAAGAACGAGATCGTGCTGGGGCTGATCCACGACAAAGGCGTCGAGCCCTATGAGGGTTCGGTGCGCTACGTGCATGCGGCGATCGACGCCGGGCTGCGCTGTGCGGTCGTGTCCTCCAGCACCAACTGCCGCGACGTCCTGCGGGCGGCTGGCATCGAGGAGCTCTTCGAGGTGCGGATCGACGGCGTCGTCGCCGAGCGCGAGCACCTGCGCGGCAAGCCTGCGCCGGACACCTTCCTCGCTGCCGCGAAGGCCTTCGGCGTCGCACCGGGGGCGGCGGCGGTGTACGAGGACGCGCTCGCCGGCGTCGAGGCGGGGCGGGCCGGCGACTTCGGCTGCGTCGTCGGGGTCGATCGCGCCGGCCAGGCCGAACAGCTCGAGGCGCACGGCGCGAGCATCGTGGTCGCCGACCTCGGCGAGCTGCTGGACGCATGATCGAGACACACCGCTCCTTCGTGTCGGAGGCATGGGCGCTGCGCGAGACACAGCTCCACCTCGACGTCCTCGCCCAGACAGAGTCGCTGTTCGCGCTCTCGAACGGGCACATCGGCCTGCGCGGGAACCTGGACGAGGGCGAGCCGGCCGGCCTGCCCGGCACGTACCTGAACTCGTTCTACGAGGTCACCCCCCTCCCCAGCTCGGAGCCCGCGTACGGCGTCCCGCGCGCGGGACAGCGCACCGTCAACGTGACCGACGGCAAGATCATCCGGCTGCTGGTCCGGGACGAGCCGTTCGACGTCCGCTACGGCGAGCTGCTCGCCCACGAGCGAGTCCTCGATCTCCGCGAGGGCATCCTCCGGCGCACGGTCGACTGGCGCTCTCCCGCGGGGGCGCGCGTCCGGATCAAATCGACGCGGCTGGTGTCGTTCGTGCAGCGTGCGGTGGCGGCGGTCCTCTACGAGGTCACTGCTGTCGACTCCTCGACGCGTGTCGTGCTCGAGTCCGAGCTCGTCAGCAACGAGGCGCTGCCCGTCCTCGACGGCGACGTGCGCGGAGGGTCTGGCGACGCGGCCCGTCTGGAGCCGCGAATGCACCGCGTCAAGGACCTCAGCGCTCTGCTCGTGCACAGGACGGCGCAGAGCGAGCTCGTGATGGCGGCGGGCATGGACCACATCGTCGACGGGCCGCAGGACACGGAGACCAGCGTCGAGGCCACCGAGGACGAGGCGCGCGTGCTGCTCTCCACCGACCTCGCCCCGGGGGATTCCCTGCGTCTCGTCAAGGTTCTCGGGTACGGCTGGTCCAGCCGCCGCTCCGAGCAGGCCGTCGCCGACCAGGTCCGCGGGGCGGTGCTCGAGGCGCGGCACACGGGCTGGGAGGGGCTGCTGGCGCTGCAGCGCGAGTACCTCGACGACTACTGGGCTCGTGCCGACGTCGAGATCGACGGCGACGACCGGCTCCAGTGCGCGCTGCGCGTCTCGATGTTCCACTGCCTGCAGGCGTCGGCACGGGCCGAGCAGCGCGCGATCCCGGCCAAGGGGCTCACCGGGACGGGATACGACGGCCACACCTTCTGGGACACGGAGAGCTTCGTGCTCCAGCTGCTCACCTACACGGCGCCGGACGCCGCGAGAGACGCGCTGCGCTGGCGCCACGAGACGCTCGAGGAGGCGCGCGCCCAGGCGAGCCATCTCCGCGTCGCCGGTGCCGCGTTTCCGTGGCGCACCATCAGGGGGCAGGAGTGCTCTGCCTACTGGCCCGCGGGGATCGTCGCCTTCCACGTCAACGCCGACATCGCCGACGCCACGCTGCGCTACCAGGCCGCCGCGGACGACCCGGAGTTCGAGCGCGAGGTCGGCGCCGAGCTGCTGATCGAAACAGCCCGGCTCTGGTGCTCGCTCGGACACCTCTCCCCCGACGGGCGCTTTCGCATCGATGGGGTCACCGGCCCGGACGAGTACAGCGCGATCGCCGACAACAACGTCTACACGAACCTGATGGCGCAACGTAACCTGCGCGCCGCGGCGAACGTCGCCGAACGCCTGCCCGACCGCGCCGCGGAGCTGGGCGTCGACGCGCGGGAGATCGCTGCATGGCGCGCCGGCGCCGAGGCGATGGTCGTGCCCTTCGATCCGAAGCTCGGAGTGCACTCTCAGGCCGACCGCTTCACCGCCCTGCAGCGCTGGGACTTCGCCGCCTCGCCGCCGGAGGCCTATCCGCTGTTCCTGCACTACCCGTACTTCGACCTGTACCGCAAGCAGGTGGTCAAGCAGGCCGACCTCGTGCTCGCGATGCACCTCCGCGGCGACGCTTTCACGGACGATGAGAAGGCGCGGAACTTCGACTACTACGAGCAGCTCACGGTTCGGGACTCGTCGCTGTCGGCGTGCACGCAGGCCGTGATCGCAGCCGAGCTCGGGCACCTCGACCTCGCGTTCGACTACTTCGGCGAGGCCGCGCTGATCGACCTCGACGACATCGAGCACAACACGCGCGACGGGCTCCATCTCGCCGCGCTCGCGGGGACCTGGATCGTGGCGGTGGCCGGCTTCGGCGGGATGCGCGACCACGACGGCGAGCTGTCGTTCAAGCCGCGGCTGCCCGGGCAGCTGAAACGGCTGGGCTTCGGGATGCTGTTCCGCGGCCGCGGGTTGCGGGTCGTCGTCGCGCAGGACAGCGCCACCTACTCGCTCGTCTCCGGCGAGGAGCTTGCCGTCTCCCATCACGGGGAGGCGCTGACCGTCGCCGTCGGGCAGCCTCAGACGCGGCCGATCCCGCCGCCGCGTCCCGCGATGCCCGCGCCGACGCAGCCGGCCGGCCGCGCCCCCGCCCGGCGCGAACCGGGCGCGTAGGGCGTTTGAGGGAACCGCCCCCTCGATCAGCCGCTAATATAAGTAGCTAATGGAAGTTGTCGGCGGGATAGCACGGGGGAGGTGGCTGGATGAGATCGCGGAGGCGTTGCCGCAACGCGCCTCCGCGATCTCCCGGCTGTTCCTCGCCCACACCACCGTCGAGCTCTCGCGCACCGAGGCGAACGTGATGCGCGCTCTGTCAGAGCGTCCGCGCCGGATCACCGAGCTCGCGCTCGGTGAGGGCGTCACGCAGCCCGCGATGACGCTGCTCGTCAACCGGCTGGAGGAGCGCGGCTGGGTGCAGCGCGGCGAGGACCCGGCAGACCGGCGTGCCGTGCTCGTCTGCATGAGCGAGAGCGGCGAGCGGATCTTCGAGCAGTTGCGCGTCGAATACCGCGCGCTGCTGCACGAAGAGATGGCGCTGCTGGACGACGAGGATGTCGAGGTGCTGGCGCGGGCCACGGAGATCCTCGACGGGCTCGTCGACCGCCTCAACCGGGCCGACAGATGAGCGCGGGAGCTCCCGTGCGCCGGCCGCTGGTCGGCTTCGACGGATCAGAGGCGGCGTGCGCCGCCCTGCGGTGGGGCGCGGCGCTGGCCCGCGCCAATCACGGCTGCCTGCGCGTCGCACTCGTGATCGGCCGGCAGCCGTGCTGCGCGTGGCCGACGGTGGGCGTGACGGAAACCCCCGAGCAGTACGCGCGCGGCCAGCTCGACATGCTGAGGCGGGCGATCGACACGCTCGACCCCGAGATCTCCGTCGTGTCTGTCGCGTGCCGTGGGGTCACCGCCCCGGCGCTGGCACGGGCCGCCCGCGAGGGGCACTGCGATGCGATCGTGATCGGCGCCCGCCGCGGGCTCTGGACTCGCTTGACGGGCGGCGTCGCCCGCCAACTGAGGCGCAGCGGCGGCGTGCCTCTGATCGTCGTCGCCCCCGGGCCCGAGGAAGAGCAGACGCCCGCGCGTGACGGCCTCCTCGGCGGGGCGCGGGGCCTTCCCAGGGTCCGCACGGCCTGAGACCCCGTAGCGCCGCCCGAGCCTGTGCGCCATCCGGCGCGGCACGCGCCGGTCACCGCGGGCCGAAGGCACGCTTACCTGCCCCTTCGGCAACGCTCAGGCAGCGCTTACGCCGCGCTGAGCTTTCTCTCGGGAACTCGTTAGCGCCTGCTCAGCGGGTTCTTCCAGGCTGATCTGAACCACCATGCAGCCCCAACCCCGGAGGTAACGAGTGATGAGAAAGCGACCCACATCGCTTCTGCTCGCGGCTCTCGCCGGCGGCGCAGCGACAGCCTCGCTCGTCATCGCCGCGGGCGGCGCGGGCAGCAGCGCCGGGACTACGACGGCGGCCTCTGCGCCGATCGTCGGCTCGACGGCGGGCAGAGCGCGGTCCGTCTCGAACACCACGCTGAGCGCGACCCAGATCTACGCCCGGGACGCCAAGGGCGTCGTCTCGATCAAGGCACGCACGGCGGAGGGCGAAGACGAGGGCACCGGGATCGTCCTGGGGGACAAGGGCCTGATACTGACCAACGACCACGTGGTCGCGGGCGCGACCACGCTCGAGGTAGAGGTCGGCAGCGGCTCGTCCAAGCTCACCCGCGAAGCGAAGATGGTCGGCGAAGAAGCGAACAGCGACCTCGCCCTGATCCAGGTCGATCCGAGCGGTCTCGGCCTGAAGCCGCTGAAGCTGGGTGACGCCTCGTCGCTCGCCGTCGGCGATCAGGTCTACGCGATCGGCAACCCCTATGGCCTCGAAGAGACGTTCACCCGTGGGATCGTCTCGGCGCTCGGCAGGGAGATCCAGGCCCCCGACGGGGCCAGGATCAGCGCTGCGATCCAGACCGACGCAGCCCTCAATCCCGGCAACTCGGGCGGCCCCCTGATCGACAGCGCGGGCGAAGTCGTCGGCGTGAACTCGCAGATCGCAAGCGACCAGACGAGCTCGGCCGGACAGCCCGGCAGCACCGGCGTCGGCTTCGCGATCTCCACACCGACGATCGCCGCGGCGATCAAGAAGATCGAAGCCGGCCAGGGCGTCGCCTACGGCTCGGCGGTCCGCTCCGGCCTGGGCGAAGGTCAGCAGGCCGGCGGCGAAGGCGAACGCGAAGCAGACCCTCATCGCCAGGCGCCCGAAAGCGGCGAAGCGGAAAGCGGCCCCTACGGCCGGGCGCCCGAAGCCGAAAGCGAAGGCGGCCCCTACCAGCAGCAGTCGCCCGAAGGCGCCGAATCCGAAGGCGGCTACCAGCAGTACGGGGAAGCCGGCCCCGGGATCATCCTCCCGTAGCACCTGCACGGCGGCCCGGGGCCCTCGCGGAAACGGACCCCGGCTCGCCTCGCCGGCGCTGCCCAGCGCCGGCGGGGTGAGCACCGCATCAGGCTGGAGACCTCGGCAGCGCATCACGCTCAGCGGGTGACGCCCACGCGCGGGCAGGATTGCACCTGCGCCTGCGGTGCTCGATCATCGACCACCGATGTCGGTCTACGAGCAGACGGTCGCCGCACTTGGCTCGCTCGCGGAGAAGGCGCGCACCACGGACGATGTCCTGTTCTGCGAGCGCCGGCCGCTCACCTCGCTCGAGGCGAGCTACGCCTCACCGGGCCGCCTCACCGATTCGCTGCGCGCCACCGAGGACGAGGCGATCCGCGCGCTGGAGCGCCTCGTGGACGCCGAGCAGGGCTACGAATCGGCGCTGCGCGCGATCCAGGACGCGGGCCCGGACGCGAGCGAGTGGATGCGCGCCGTGCTGCTTGCGCGGGCCCTCGAGACGGTGGACGGCCGCGCCGCTGCCGACGGCGGCTGAGCAGCTCCCCGCGACGATGGTCCGGGCCTCAAACGCGGTCCTCCTCACCAACGGCCTCGCCGCTCTCGATCGCCACAAGCGCCGCCTCCAGGGTCGGGTAGAAGTGGTCGCGGTCGAGCGTCTCCATCAGCCCGTAACGCAGGATCAGGTCCTGCAGGCGAGTGCGCAGCTCGGCGAACGCGAGATGGACTCCCGCCGCGTTGAGCTCGTCGTCGAGGTCCTCCAGCATCTCCCCCGCGGTCACGTCGACGTCGGTGATCGCCTCGCACTGGAGCACGATCCACGCCGGCTCGTGCCGGTGGGCGAGCTTGCGGATCTGCTGACGGAATTCGCCGGCGTTGGCGAAGAACAGGGGCGCCTCCCAGCGGTAGACGACGATGCCGGGGAGCTGCTCTGCATCCGGGTTGGAGCCGATGTCGTGCCAGCCCTCCTCGGCCCCCACCCGTCCGAGGACGGCGCCGTGGGGCCACCAGTTGCGCCGGAAGAACAGCAGGATCGCGAGCGCCACCGCCACGACGATCCCCTGCAGCACGCCGAGCAGGATCACCCCGGCCGACGCTGTCAGCGAGACCCACAACGCGCTCGGCCGCACCGCGCGGTAGCGGCGCAGCATCCCGACGTCCATCAGCGAGAGCGCGGCGACGATGACGATCGCCGCGAGCGCCGCCTGCGGCAGGTCTGCGAGCAGCGAGTTCAGAAACACCAGCAGCACCACGACCAGGCCCGCACCGACGACCCCGGTGACCTGCGTCTTCGCCCCCGACTGCTCGGCGACGGCCGTGCGGGATCCGCTCGTGGAGATCGCGAAGCCCTGGAAGAAACCTGCCGCGATGTTCGCGGCGCCGATGCCGATCATCTCCTGGTTGGGCTCGACCTCTTCTCCGCGGCGCGCCGCGAAGCTGGCCGCTGTCGCGATCGTGTCGGTGAGCGAGACGAGCGTGATCCCGATCGCCGCGATCACCAGCGCAGGGACGTCGCTCGCGCTCGTCCACGGCAGGCTCGGCGCGGGGATCCCCCTGGGCAGCGAGCCGACCGTGTCGACGCCGTGGGACGCCAGGTTCAGCGCCGCCGAGGCGACCGTGGCCCCCGCCACCGCGACCAGCACCGCCGGAACCCGGCGCGAGAGACGCGGCATGGCCAGCAGCACAGCGAAGACGATCAGACCGACTGCGAGCGTCGCGCCGCTCGTCCCGTCGAGCCCGTCGAAGAACGCCTTCACCTCCGCCAGGAACGAGTCGGCCGAGGTCGAGAAGCCGAACAGCTTCGGGAGCTGGCCGACGATGATCGTGACGGCGAGCCCGTTCATGTACCCGACCTGCACCTCCTTCGAGAGCAGATCCGCGACGAAGCCGAGCTTCCCGAGGCCGAGGCCGATCTCGGTCAGCCCGACGAGCACCGCGAGCATGCCGGCGAGCGCGATCACCGTGCCCTCGTCGCCGCCCGCGAGCAGCGGCGTGATCGCCGCGAGGATCAGCGGCGAGATCGAGGAGTCGGGCCCGAGCACGAGCACGCGCGAGGGCCCGAACACCGCGTAGCCGATCAGGCAGGCGACCGTCGTGTACAGGCCTGTCACCGCGGGCAGCCCGGCAAGCTGGGCGTACGCCATCCCTTGCGGGATCAGGATCGCCGCCAGCACCACGCCCGCCACCAGGTCGCGGCGCAGCCACGCCCGCTTGTAAAAGCGGGCCATCCGCAGCCCCGGAAGCCGGCGTTCGAGCGCCTGCGGGCGTGTCTGAGCGGACGTCACCGGCCGATCCTCAGCGGCCGCGTCCGGAACGTCATCCCCCGTTTGGTAGTGCCTGCACAGACGCCCCGCGGCCCCGCGGCCCGTTATCGCGGTCGTTTATAGTCTCGCGCTCGCGCGGGCCACGGGCCCGCCTGTCGGACCGTTCTGAGGGGAACGCACCGGCGCGAACGCGCCCGGAAGGAGACGTGCATCGGTGAAGCTTGTGACCGCGATCGTCCGGCCCGAGAAGGTCAACGACGTGCTCGAGGCCCTCTATCGGGCGGAGGTGCGCGGCTTCTCTCTGAGCCGCGTCCAAGGTCACGGCGGCGAGCTCGACAGGGTCGAGACCTACCGTGGCACCACGGTGAAGATGGGCCTCTCGGAGAAGGTGCGCTTCGAGGTCGCCGTCTCCGACGACTTCGTCGACCGCACGATCGACGCGCTCTGCGCCGGGGGGCGCACCGGCGAGGTCGGCGACGGCAAGATCTTCGTGACGCCGCTCGAGCGCGCCGTCCGCATCCGCACCGGCGAGACCGACGAAGGCGCCGTGACGCCGCTGCAGGCGTGATCGCGGTCGCGACCAGCTCGATCAGCGGCGCGGACACCGCGTGGATGCTCGCCGCGACGGCGCTCGTGATGCTGATGACGCCCGCGCTCGGGCTCTTCTACGCCGGGCTCGTGCGCGGCAAGAACACCCTCAACACCTTCATGATGTCGTTCGCCGCGCTGGCCGTTGCGACCGTCACCTGGGCGCTCGTCGGCTACTCCCTCGCATTCAGCTCCGGCAACGGCTTCATCGGCGGCTTCGGGAACGCGCTCCTGAAAGGCGTCGACTTCGCCGCCCGGCCCGGCACGCACGTGCCGCAGCTCGTGTTCTTCGCCTTCCAGGCCACCTTCTGCATCGTCACGACCGCGCTGGTCTCCGGCGCCGTCGTCGAGCGCATGCGCTTCTCCTCGTTCCTCGTCTTCTCCGCTCTGTGGTCCGTCTTCGTCTACGCGGTGCTCGCGCACTGGGCCTTCGGGGGCGGCTGGCTGCAGGCGCACGGCACGCTCGATTTCGCGGGCGGCGTGCCGGTCGAGATGGGCTCGGGCTTCTCCGCGCTCGCAGCCGCGCTCGTCGTGGGCGCGCGCAAGGACTACGGGCGCCAGGCGCTGCTGCCCCACAACACGATCTATGTCCTGCTCGGGGCGGGCCTGCTGTGGTTCGGCTGGTTCGGCTTCAACGGGGGCTCGGGCTTCGGCGTCAACCACGCGGGGGAGCTGGCGTTCACGAACACCCTCCTGTGCCCGGCGTGCACGCTGCTCGTCTGGTTCGGCTTGGACCTCATCCGCGGTCGCCAGATCACAGCGATTGGCGCCGCAACGGCGGCGATCGTCGGCTGCGTGCTGATCACGCCCGCCGCCGGCTACGTCAGCCCCGGCTGGGCGATGGTCCTCGGCGCGCTCGGCGCGCTTCCGAGCTACGCCGTGATCGTCCTGCGGCCGCGGACGCGCGTCGACGAGACGCTCGACGTGCTCGCCGCGCACGGCACAGCGGGCCTCACGGGGATCCTCTTCGTCGGCTTCGTCGCCGAGCGCTCCTGGAACGGCGTCTCCGACGGGCTGCTCTACGGCGACGCCCACCAACTCGGCTGGCAGGCGCTCGCCGGCCTTGCCGGCCCGGCCTACGCGTTCCTCGCCACGCTCGTGCTGCTGCGCCTGACCGGGCTCGCGTTCCCGCTGCGTGCCAGCGATCACGAACAGTCGCTCGGCATGGACGTCACCCAGCACGGCGAGGAGGCGTACGCCTCGGGCGAGGGCGCGATCCTCGTCTCGACCGAGGCCGCCGTCGAGGTGCCCGTGGCCGTCGCTCAGCCCTAGATCAGCCGCGCCGCGGCCCGTTGCGTGACGGGGTGCGCCGCGATTCCTCGGGTGCCGTCACCCGGCCCCGCGCCGGCCGTCCTCCCCGCCGAGCACCCGCGCGACGAGCTGCGCACGCGTCCTGGCGCCGAGCTTCGACATGGCGTTGCGGACGTGGCTGCGGACCGTGTTCGGCGAGACGAGCAGGCTCGCCGCGATCTCGCTCGTGTCCAGGCCGCCGGCGATCAGCTGCACCACCTGAGCCTCGCGCGCGGTCAGCGCGTCCGCGCCGTGCCCATCCTGGCCGCCGAGCCCGACAGGCTTGGCGCCGGCCGGCGTGAGCGCATAGATCGCGCGCCGGCCGCCCGCGACGGACTCGACGACCGCTGCGAACATCACCGCGACCTGCGCTCCATCTGCACGGATCAGGGTGCGCGTGCCGCTGAGCCGGCCGTCCCGCAGGAGCTGGTGCCAGTCGGCCTCCGAGCGCTCGCGCTCGGGAGGGGCGATCGCCTCGGCGGCGGGCTCACCCGTAGGGGCAGCCGCGGTCTGGCAGAGGAGCCTGAGCCCGGCCGGGTTCATGTCGAGCAGTCGCCTGCGCTCGTCCAGGATGGCGACCGGCGTGGTGCTTGTGTCGAAGAGCAGGCGGAATGCCGCATGCCATTCGGCCGGCTTGCTCGCCGGCACCGGAGCAGCCGTCATGTGCCCGCGCAGCGGGCAGTCGGTCGGCACAGAGAACGGTCACACATCGGACAGGAATCGTGTTGGGGCGCGGGCCGCTGGTCAATCGCGCAAACGGATTAGGTTGCGATCCCTCGCGTCGGGCGCCCCGAGCTCCGAAGAGCCGAATCGGTCCGTACAGCGCGCGTAAAGCGTCCTGCCCCCGTCGCGCCGCCGTCGCGACTGGCTGATAATGCGCTCGTGGCCGCGGAGGACACTGCTGTCGGGACGGCGAGCGCGCACGGCGGCGAGGCCCAGAGCGGGCGCACCGCCTGGGCGCGCAACCTCGCCGCACCGGTGCGCGACTTCCTCGCGACTGAGACCGGCAGCGCAGCGGTGCTCGTCGTCGCCACCGTGATCGCCCTGGTGTGGGCCAACTCGCCCGTGCGGCACTCCTACGAAACGCTCTGGACGACGGAGCTGTCGGTGCGCCTGGGCGGCGCGCAGGTCGCGAACGACCTGCGGGGCTGGGTCAACAGCGGGCTCATGACCCTGTTCTTCCTGGTCGTCGGACTCGAGGCCAAGCGCGAGCTGGACGTCGGGGACCTGCGCGATCGCAGCCGTGTCCTGCTGCCGATGATGGCCGCCATCGGCGGGATCCTGTTCCCGATCGCGATCTACGAGATCTTCAACGCCGGCGGCGCGGGCGCGCACGGGTGGGGCGCCGCGATGTCGACCGACACCGCGCTCGCGCTCGGGGCCCTGGCGCTGATCACGCCGAGCACCGCCACGAGGCTGCGTGTGTTCCTGCTGAGCTTCGCGATCGTCGACGACCTCGTCGCGCTGCTCGTGATCGCGACCGTCTACACCAAGCACGTGTCGATGCCCGCGCTCGCGGCGGCGCTCGCGCTGTTCGGGGTGCTCCTGGCGCTCCGCTACCTGCCCGTCTGGCGAAGAGAGGCCTCCATCGTGGTCGCGATCGCGCTGTGGGTCGCGCTGCTGAAGTCCGGCATCGATCCCGTGATCTCGGGACTCGCGATCGGGCTGGTCACGAGCGCCTACCCGCCCTCGCGGGAGGATCTCGAACGCGCGACCTCGCTGACCCGCTCGTTCCGCGAGCAGCCCACACCGGACCTGGCGCGCGAAGCCCAGCAGGGTGTGCTCGCGGCGATCTCGCCGAACGAGCGCCTCCAGTACAGCCTGCACCCGTGGAGCAGCTACGTGGTCGTGCCGCTGTTCGCGCTCGCCAACGCCGGCGTCTATCTGGGCGGCGGACGCCTGGGGAACGCGATCGGCTCGCCGATCATGCTCGGCGTCTTCCTCGGCTACGTGCTCGGCAAGCCGATCGGGATCCTCGTCGCGTCCTGGGCCGGGGAGCTGCCGCAGCTGCGCCTGCGGCGCACGATCAGCTGGCCGGTGCTCGGCATCGGCGGAGCCGTGGCCGGGATCGGCTTCACCGTCTCGCTTCTGGTTTCGAGCCTCGCCTTCCACGGCGCCGAGCTCGACGACGCGAAGGTCGGGGTGCTGGCGGCCGTGATCGTCGCGCCCGCGCTCGGCTGGTGCGTGACGCGGATCGTGCGCCGGCTGCCCGAGGGTGTGCGCGCGCGTCAGATCGCCGGCACCGTGGAGGACCTGCTCGACCTCGCCGAGGACGTCGACGACGAGCGCGACCACATCCGCGGCCCGGCGGACGCGATCGTCACGCTTGTCGAGTACGGCGACTTCGAGTGCCCGTACTGCGGCCGTGCCGAGCCGACGATCCGCCAGCTGCTGACCGAGTTCGGCCAGGACGTGCGCTACGTCTGGCGGCATCTGCCGCTCAACGACGTCCACTCACACGCGCAGCTCGCCGCGGAAGCGTCCGAGGCGGCGGCCGCGCAGGACCGGTTCTGGGAGTACTACGACGCACTGTTCGAAGACCAGAGCCACCTGGCCGTGCGGGACCTGATCGCCCGCTCGGAACGCCTCGGCCTCGATGTCGAGCGCATCACCAAGGACGTGCGCGAGCACCGCTACGCCGGACGCATCGCCGATGACGTCGCGAGCGCCGACGAAAGTGGCGTCTCCGGGACCCCGACCTTCTTCATCAACGGGCGCCGCCACCAGGGGCCCTACGACATCGAATCGCTCACCGCGGCGGTGCGGGCCGCGAAGACGCGAGCCGGGCTGCTCGCGCGCGTCGCCTGAGCAGGCCCGGAACGCACGGCGCGGCTCCGCGCGTCCGCGCCGCGCCGAGCGCGAGCTGCGCGCCGTCCACACAAGCGCGGAGCAATGGGCGCTAGGCTCGTCCCACCGTGATCGTCGCGCTCGGTGACGTCTACGTGCAGGTCCGGCGCCGCCAGGCGGCTGCCGAGGCGATGCTGGCCGAGCAGCGCGCGGCGCTGGAGCAGGACGGCTGCCTCTCCTTCGCGTTCGCCGAGACGCTCGACGAGCCCGGGCACTACGTGGTGACCCAGCGCTGGAGCGGCCGCGACGCGCTCGAGGAGCACTACCGCTCGGAGGCCTTCTTCCGTTATCAGGCGGCGATCTCGCCCCTGCTCGTGCGGGATTCGGAGCTCTCGGTGCACACCGTCCAGGACGAGGTGCGCGCGCTCGACTCCGAAGCGCGGTCTGTCCCGCGCGATGACTCCTGAGCGCCGCTCAGGACGGCTGGGCCCCGC
>Ga0070741_10013965_pt1 | contig 14020 bp, 13 predicted proteins | sample Coa_R1_4_FD_66440 | JGI IMG/M metagenome (GOLD analysis project Ga0070741, IMG submission 66440) | Surface soil microbial communities from Centralia Pennsylvania, which are recovering from an underground coalmine fire - Coalmine... | ecosystem: Environmental > Terrestrial > Soil > Unclassified ... | reverse complement strand
CTCGGCCGCCACGACCCCGAAGCCCTTGCCGGCCTCGCCCGCCTTGGCCGCCTCGATCGACGCGTTCACGGCCAGGATGTTCGACTGCTCGGCCAGATCGTTCACCGTCGTGATGATGTCGCCGATGGCCTGCCCCTGCTCGCTCAAGGCCAGGATCCGCTCGGCGATGCCTTCCATCCGGACCTTCGTCTCCTGCATGCCCCTGATCGTCTCCTCCACGGCGCGGCGGCCGTCCTGGGAGACCTGGGCCGTCCGCTGCGCCGCCTCCGCCGTCGCCCGGGCCTTCTGGGCCGCGACCTGTACGGTCTGCTTGACCTCTTCCACCGTCGTGGAGGTCTCCTGGACGGCCGTGGCCTCCTCCGCCGTGCCCGCAACTTGCTGGCTCGTGGCGGCGAGGATCTCCGAGGACGCCGAGGCGAGGGTCCCGATCGTCTCCCGCAGGGGGAGGATGATGAACCCCGCCAGCCGCCAGGCGATCAGGATGCCGACGACCACCGCCAGCGCCGACACGGAGAGCATCACCCAGAAGGCGCGCGTGGCCTCGGTGACCGCCGCCTGGGTGACCGCCGTGATCCGGGTCCGCTCCGGCTCGAAGGCCCGGTCGACCTCGTCGGAGACCTGGTCCCGAAGGGACAGCAAGCGCCCGACCAGGACGCCGAGGGCGTCGGCGTCCCGGCCGGCCATCTTCGCGGCGACGGCCGTCTCGCCGGCTTCCTGGTAGGCATCGAGGACCCGGAGCACGCCCTCCCAGGCTGCCCTCACCTCGGGCGTGGGGCTCGTGTCGCGAAGCTGGCTCAGGATCTGGCGAGCCTGAGCGACTTCGCTCTTCCATTCCCGGGGGAGTTCCTTGCCGGGACCGAGGAGAAAGGCGAGGACGCTCGAATGCGCCGCGCTGACGGCCTTCCTCTGCCGGAGCACGCCGCCGAGGCGCTCGCCCTGCTCCTTGATGGCCACGCGGGACGTTTCGGCCGTGCTGGACAGCGTGTACATGCCCACCACGGCCACCGCAACCAGCAGCAGCAGAAGCACCGCGCATCCGATCGCGATCCGCTGACCGACCGTCCCTCGCATGGCCCCTCCCTGCGGCGCCCTGCCGCCCCGCGCGTCACTCGCCCCCGTCGTTGACGAGAATCCGCGGATCCCGGCCAAGCGCCTCGAGGTCCAGCACCCCGATCATCCCGCCGAGCACGCCGCGCAGCACCGATGCAGCCCCGTCCGGGCTCGCCGCCCGGGGTGTCATCTGGCGCGCCGCGATCGCGACGATTCCCTCGATCGTCTCGGCGGCGATCCCGACCCGCATTCCCGCAGCCTCCACGGCCACCACCCAGCTCCGCTCGCCGAGGCCGCGCGCGGTCGGGAGATTGAGGAGCGGCCGGATGTCCAGGACGGCGAGGAGGCGGCCGCGGTGATTCACCACCCCGCGGATGAGCGCCGGCACGCCCGGGATGGGCGTCACTGCCCGGAGGGGCATTGCCTCCACGACGTGGGCCGTCTCGATGCCGTAGCGCTCGCCGGCGAGCGAGAAGACGAGCAGCGACAGGGCGGGGGCCAGCTCGGCGGCTTCCACCGGCGGACTCGCGAGCGCGAGGGCGCGCTCCCGCAGGATCCGCTGGACCTCCTCGGGCGGGCGGGGCGCGTCCGCGTCGAGGGCGCGCCGGGCCCGCTCCAGCCGCGCGTGGGCCGCCTGCCAGTCGAGGGCCGGGCGCCGGGCGCCGCTCACCGCAGCTCCAGGTACGCCCGTGCCGTGCCGAGGAGCCGCCGCGCCGTCACCTCGCCGGCGCCGTCCACCGGCCCATCGGGCGGGAGCCGGGTGAGCAGGCGCACCGCGGTCTCCAGGGCCCGTCGCGCCTCGCGGCGCGTGTCCTTGCGGCGGAGGAGGAGGGCGCCGCGGAGGACATGGGCGGTCGGGGAGTCGGGAGCCAGGTAGACGGCCTGGCGCAGGATCTTCAGCGCCGCCGGGACGTCCTCCCGCTCCTGATGGATCGCCGCCAGGAGGAGGTAGGGCTCAGGGTCGAGCCGGTCCCGCGCGATCACCGCTTCGCAGAGGCGCCGCGCCTCCTCCAGCCGACCCTGGTCGGCGAGGGCCCGCGCGTCGGCGAGCGAGGCCGGCCGCCGCCGCGCGTCCCGGACGGGCGTGAGAGCGGGCGGGACATCCGGCCCCGGCGGCGCATCGGGGGCGCCGGGCACCTCCGCCGGCGGCCAGAGGTCCGCCTTGGCATGCGGCCGTCCTGGGCTCGGCGACCCGGCGGCCTTCCGGTCCTGGCGATAGAAGGTCGCTCCGGGAAAGTTGACGGGCACCAGCGGACGGAACAGCTCCGCCGAAGCCTCGGCGGGGCTGACGACGAGCCAGCCGTCGGGCGCCAGCGCGCGCACGAGCCGCGAGCCCGCCCGCCGCTGGGCCTCCGGCGTGAAGTACATGAGGACGTTGCGGCACAGGATCAGGTCCATCGCCGTGGTGTTGGTCACCAGGGCGGGGTAGCTGTCCTCCGCGAGATTGAGCGGAGCGAAGGCCACCATCCGCCGGATCCGCGGCTCCAGCTCGAAGGTGTTCCCCGGGCGGAGGCGGAAGTACCGCTCCCGGGCCCACGCCGGGGTCTCCCGCAGGGACCACGCTCGGTAGCAGCCCCGCCGGGCGACGTCCAGGGCCTCCATGTTGATGTCCGTGGCGAGGATCGTGATGGCCCACTCGGCGCAGTCGGGCAGCAGGCGGTCGAGGAGCATCGCGAGGGAGAAGGGCTCCTCCCCCGTGGCGCAGCCGGCGCTCCAGAGCCGGAGCCGGTTGATGCCGGCCGAGCGCCGGGTCGCGACGAGCGCGGGCAGCACCTCCCGCTCGAGGGCGTCGAACGCGGCGCCGTTGCGGAAGAAGTACGTCTCGCCCACCGTGAGGCGGCTGACGAGGCGCCGCCACGCCGGGCTCTGGTCGGGCAGGGTCGCGAGCCGAGCGACGTATGCGTCGGGCGCCTCGGCTGGCGAGCCGGGACGCGGCAGCAACAGGCTACGCACGAGATCCGCCTGGCGCCGCTCGGAGAAGTCCAGCCCCAGGCGGCTGGCGATGAGCGTGCGGGCGCGGTGATACGTCTCCGCCGACAGGGTCACGGTCCGAGATCCCCGAGCGCCCGCGCGAGGCGCTCCTCCTCGTCGAGGGAGAGGACCGTCTCGAGATCGTGGATGAACAGCAGGCCGTCCGGGAGGGCCACGATGCCCGTCACGTATCCGCGTCCGGGCAGCAGCGCTTCCCGCCCGGTGACGGCATCGGCGGCGACCTCCTGCACCCCGAGCGCCTCGTCGACCGGCAGGATGACGGATCGCCGGCTCGTCCGGGCCAGCACGAGGTGGGCTGCGGTTCCGTACGTGCGGGGGACCAGGCCGAGGCGGCGCCGGAGGTCCAGCACGGGCAGGACGCGTCCGTGGAGATTGATCACTCCGAGCGCGACGTCGGGAGCGCCCGGCAGCGGCGACACGGCGGCCATCGGCAGGACGCGCTCGACGACGGGGAGCGGCAGCCCGCAGCGTTGCGCGTCGAGGAGAAAGGCGACCAAGCGGAGCTGCGGCTCCGGGCGCGCGCTCTCCTTGACCATCGGGTTCAGGCGGCCGGACCCACGCAGCCGCCCGTGAGCGGGGAGTGACGCGATCGCCCCATGCGACAGCGCTCTCCGTGGCCTCCGGCTCGCACGGCCCGGAAGTGAGTCGGGCGGAGCCGGGTCAGGTTCGGCAGCGACCAGCAGCGAGCAGGATACGGTAAGCCCTGCCGTTTCGCCAAGCTTCGCCGCGCTCGGTCTTCGCCGGGCTCGGCCCGGTGAGCGAGCCGCCCGAGAGCCCCGCGGGTCCCGGCCTCCTCGCCGACGGCCATACCCGGCGGCGTGCCTTGACCGTCGCACCCGCGGCCGCTACGCTGCGAGCGTCGTGACCGAGGGCGCGACGCCCACCGGAGGCGAGTGGATCGTGGCCGCGCTGGCCGCCGAGGGGGTGCGTCATGTCTTCGGGCTCCCCGGCATCCACAACCTCGCGGTCTACGACGCGTTGCTGCGCCAGTCGACCATCGCCCACGTCCTGACGCGCCACGAGCAGGGTGCCGGTTTCATGGCGGACGGCTATGCCCGGGCCTCCGGCCGGCCGGGCGTGGTCCTGGTCACCACCGGGCCCGGCGCCACGAACGCGCTCACGCCGCTGGTCGAGGCGCATGCCAGCTCCCAGCCGATCCTCCTGCTGATGTCGGACGTGCCGAGCGCTCTGGTCGGTGCCGGCGTCGGGGCGCTCCACGAGGTGCCGAACCAGATCGAGTGCTTCCGGCCGGTGTGCCGGTGGGCCGAGGCGCTCCGGGATGCCGGCGAGATCCCCGGCGCGGTCCAGGGGGCGTTCCACCTCTTCCGGACCGGGCGTCCGGGCCCGATCGCGCTGTCGATTCCCACCGACTACCTGAGCGCGTCGATTCCGGGGCGGCTCACGCCCGCCGGCGCGGGGCGCCGGCCGCCGTGCGACCCGAGCCTCCTGGACCAGGCGGCGGCGCGCCTCGGGCGCGCGCGGCGGCCGCTCGTCATCGCCGGCGGCGGCGTGATCGCCGCGGACGCCGCCGGCGAGCTGCAGGCGCTGGCCCGGCGACTCGGGGCCCCCGTCGTGACCACCGTGATGGGGCGAGGCGCGATCTCCGAGGCGGATCCGCTCTGGCTGGGCGTGCTCCCGAACGGCCGCGCCACCGCCGAGGCGCTCGCGGCCGCCGACGTGGTCCTGGCGGTGGGCTGCCGGTTCGCGCATCGCTCGACCCGCGGCCTGCTCCTGCAGCTCGCCTTCCGTCCGGAACAGGCGCTGATCCACCTCGATCTCGACCCGGCCGTCTTCGGCCGGCTCCATCTGCCGACGCTCGGCCTGGCCGGCGACGCCCGGGACGGCCTCCGGGGGCTCCTCGCCGCGTTGCCCCCCGCGGAGCCGGCGCCCGAGTGGGATCGCGCTGCCCTGGCCCGGGCGCGCGCCGCGCGGAGCCCGCGCTACACCCCGCTGATGGCCGGGCTCCTGCGGAGCCTGCGCGAGGCGCTGCCGGCCGACGGGATCGCGGTCTGCGACCAGACCGGCCTCAACTACTGGATGGAGTGGTACTTCCCGGTCTACGAGCCGCGGACCTTCCTCTACCCGATCGGGTCCGCGACGCTCGGCTACGCGGTGCCGGCCGCGCTCGGGGCCAAGCTGGCCCGCCCCGAGCGGGCGGTCGTCGCGGTCGTCGGCGACGGCGGGCTCCTCTTCACCGTCGGCGAGCTCGCGACGGCGGTGAAGTACCGGCTCCCCGTCGTCTACGTGGTCCTGAACGACCAGGACTACGGGGCGATCCGGTACCTCCAGGCGCGCCTGTACGGCCGGACCGGCGAGCACGCGCTCGCCGGGCCGGACCTCCCGGCGCTGGCCCGCGCCTTCGGGCTGGAGGCGTTTCGCGCGGCCGATCCCGACGACCTCGCCCGCGCCCTGGACAAGGCGCTCGCCCATCCGGGCCCGACCCTGATCGAGGTCCCGGTGGCGATCGATCCCCCGTGGGACGTCTGAGCGTGGGCCGCCCGGGCCCGGCGCGCGCCGGCCGCCGCGGCGGCACGGAGTGGCGCCGGGCGGGCGGTGTCACCGCCGGCCCCGCGCCCGGGACCCCGCGGGCCGGGCGCCGCGTCCTGTCGGGGCTGGTCGGGCTCGCGCTCGGCCTCCTGGCGGTCGCGGCCGCGGGCGCTCCCGGGGTCGGGCAGCCCGCGCCCCCGATCACCGGCGGTCCGTGGCTCAACGGCCCAGCGCTCTCGCCGGGCGATCTCCGGGGGCGGGTCGTGCTGGTGGAGTTCTGGACCTTCGGCTGAATCAACTGCCGCCACGTGGTCCCGCAGTTGCGGGACTGGCACCAGCGGTACGGGGGCGCCGGGCTGACGATCGTGGGCGTCCACTCGCCGGAGTTTCCCTGGGAGCGGGGCGCGGACGGCGTCGCCGCCGCCATCCGGGAGCTCCGGATCCGATACCCGGTCGTCCTGGACAACGACTTCGCGACCTGGCGCCGGTTCGGCGTCTGGGCCTGGCCCACGACCGTCGTCGTCGATCGGCGCGGCGTCGTCCGGCACGTGCACATCGGCGAGGGGGCCTACGCGGAGACCGAGGGCGTGATCCGCCGCCTGCTCGCCGAGCCGGAGTGACGGCGGCGCCGTCGGATCGCGTTCCCCGCCCCCTCTGACCGCGAGCCCCCCGTCGGGGGCGGCCCGCGCTGCCTCGGCGACGCCGCGGTGCCCGGTAGCTGGGGGCGCACGAGCCGGTCGCGGGGCGGCTCGCGCCGCTTCCGTGGCCACCGCTGAAGCGTGTGCGACGGGCGCGGGTGGCCGGGCACGTCGCGCGAGAGCCCCGGGCGAAGACGGCCGGGCCGAGAACCCTCGGCCGGGGTGGCTGAGACGGCCATGTGGCGGGGCGGCCTGCGCGCCCCGGGGGGCAGCGAGTTCCCATCACCCCGGTCCCGCGGGCTCCCGGTCGCCCCGGCCGCCCGGCGAATCCGGCCGACGCCCCCGCGTATCTAAGCTCCCGTGCGACACGACGCGGCGGCTCCGCTCCCGACGATCGATGCCGGCCGGCGCTGGGCGGTGATCCTGGCGGGCGGCGAGGGCTCGCGGCTCCGGCCGCTGACGCGCGTGCTGGCGGGGGACGAGCGCCCGAAGCAGTACTGCCGGGTGCTTGGCCGCGAGACGCTCCTGGACCAGACCCGCCGCCGGGTGGCGCTCGCGGTCTCCCCGCTCCGGACGCTGGTCGTCGTGACGCGGCACCACGAGCCCTTCTACCGGGAAGTGCTGGGCGACCTCCCGCCCCACGCGCTGGTCGTCCAGCCCGCGAACCGCGGCACCGCGGCCGGCATCCTGTACCCGCTGCTGCGGCTGGAGGCCGTGACGACGGACGATGCCGTGGCGATCGTCCCGTCCGATCACTACGTCTCCGACGACGCCCGGTTCATGGGGCACGTGCAGGCGGCGTTCGAGGCGGTGCGGGCGCGCCCCGCCCTCACGGTGCTGCTCGGGATCCGTCCGGACCGGCCGGAGCCGGAGTACGGCTGGATCGAGCCCGGTCCCGCCGTGCTGCCGGTCGCCCGGCCATGGCCCCTGCTCGTCTCGACGGTGCGCCGGTTCTGGGAGAAGCCGGGGGCGGACCATGCCCGCGCGCTCGAGGCGCGCGGGTGCCTCTGGAACAGCTTCGTCATGGTGGCGCGCGTGGCGACCCTGGTCGCGCTGGTCCGGGAGACCCTCCCCGAGCTCCACGCCGCGCTCGCCGCCGCGCGGCCGGCCTTCGACCGGGTGGGCGAGTTCCGGGCGGTCGAGCGGGCGTACGCGCACCTCCGCGGCGAGGACTTCTCCCGCCAGGTGCTGGCGGCGCGGCCGGATCGGCTCGCCGTGCTCCCGGTGTCGGGGGTGACGTGGAACGACCTCGGGGATCCCGGGCGGGTCGTCGCGACCCGGCGGGCGGTCGAGCGGTGGGCGATCGACGCCGGCCACCTGGCCGTCGCGCGGTAGCACGGACGGCATGCGTCCCCGCAGCGCCCCCGCCCGGCGCGGCCTTGACACGCGGCGGCGCGGGTCCGTAGACTCCCGCCGTTCGCCGGCGGTCGCCTCGGCGCCGCCGGGCGGGGACCATGGAAGAGGCCGCATCCGAAGCGCAGCTGATCGCGCGGCTCCGGGGGGGCGACACCGACGCTCTGGAGACGCTGATGGCGCGGTACTCGAGCCGGGTCTACCGCCTCGCCCACGGCATCACGCGGAACGACGCGGATGCCGAGGAAGTGGTGCAGGACGTCTTCCTGAGCCTCTTCCGCAAGATCGACACCTTCGAGGAGCGCTCGGCGCTCGGCACGTGGATCTACCGCGTGACGGCGAACGCCGCGCTGATCAAGCGGCGCGGCAAGCGCGTCCAGCTCGAGGTGTTCTTGGAGGACCAGCTGCCGACGTTCCGCGAGGACGGTCACCGGGAGGGGGACCGCGATTTCCTGCTGGCCGACTGGTCGACCCGGCCCGACGAGGAGCTGGTGGGGATCGAGACGCGGAGGGTCCTCACGCGCGCCCTCGACCAGCTGCCGGACGGCTACCGGACCGTGGTCCTGCTCCGCGACCTCGAGGGCCTCTCGAACGAGGAGACGGCCGAGGCGCTGGGCGAGAGCGTGGCGTCCGTGAAGTCCCGCCTGCACCGCGCGCGCATGGCGCTCCGCGAGCAGCTCACGCGGGCGCTGGTGCGGGCCTCGGGACCGGGGTGATGCCCGCGCGGCGGCGCGCCGCGACCGGGTCGCGCGGCCCGGACGGGTGGGCGCGATGACGCGCCTCACGTGCCGGGACGTGATCGACCTGCTGGCGGACTATCTCGAGGCGACGGTCTCCCCGGAGACCCTCGCGGCCTTCGAGCGGCACCTCGAGGGGTGTCCGGCGTGCGTCGCCTACCTCAACACGTACAGGAAGACGAGGGAGCTCACGGCGACCGTCGCCCGCGTGAGCATGCCGCAGGACATGCAGGCCCGGCTGCGCGCCTTTCTGATCGAGCAGCTGCGCGGGGGATGACGGCCAGCGCGCCGAACGGCCGTCCGTCCGGCCTCCCGCCCGAGCTGATGCGCGACTTCCTCCGGGACGACCTCGAGGCGGCGCTCCCGCCCGAGGCGCTGGCGCGCCTCGAGGCGCGGCTCGCGGGGGATCCCGAGTGCGTCGCCTGCCTGGAGGCGCTCCGGGCGGGCGGCGCCCGGCCGCCCGCGATGCCTGCCGCGCTCCGCGATCACCTGCGCGCGTTCCTGCTGGAGCAGCTGGGCGGCCCGACTGCCTGACCGGCCCCGGCTCCGCCCTCGCCCGCGGCGGCGCCGTCCGCGACCCGGGACGACGCGCCGCTCCGGCGCGCCCGCGCCGCGGTGGCGCGCTGCGGCACGCCTCCCGCGCGGCCCCACCGCTCGACCGGCCGGCCGCGGGCCGAGGCGCGGAGTCCCTCGAACCGCCGGGCCGCGCCCGGGAATCTAACCGGGTGGCGGCGCGATGGACGGCGCCGCGAGAGGGAGGTTCTCCGGATGACCGCGCACCGACCGCTCACGGGGCAGAAGGCCCTCGTCACCGGCGCGAACTCCGGCATCGGCGAGGGTGTGGTCCGGGCGCTCGCCGCGGCGGGCGCCGACGTGGCCGTGAACTACGTGGCGCGCCCCGAGGCGGCCCGGGCGCTCGTCGAGGAGCTGAAGGGGAACGGGACGGCGGCGCTGGCGCTCCGGGCCGACGTGTCGCAGGAGAGCGAGGTCCGGGAGATGTTCGAGCAGCTGCTGGGCGCCTGGGGGACGGTCGACATCCTGGTGGCGAACGCGGGCCTGCAGCGCGACGCGCCCCTGGTCGACATGACGCTCGAGCAGTGGAACACGGTCCTCGGAGTGAACCTCACGGGGACCTTCCTCTGCGTCCGCGAGGCGGCCCGCGAGATGATCCGGCGGGGGCCCCGGCCGGAGCTCTCGCGCGCCACCGGCAAGATCATCTGCATCTCGTCCGTGCACGAGCGGATCCCGTGGGCCGGTCACGCGAACTACGCGGCCTCGAAGGGGGGCATGATGCTGCTCATGCAGTCGGTGGCGCAGGAGCTGGCGCCGCACCGGATCCGCGTGAACTCGATCGCCCCCGGCGCGATCCAGACCCCGATCAATCGCGCGGCCTGGGAGACGCCGGAGGCGCTCGCGGCGCTGCTCCGGCTGATCCCGTACGGTCGGATCGGCCAGCCCGACGACATCGGCCAGGCGGCGGTCTGGCTCGCCTCCGACGCGGCCGACTACGTCCACGGGCAGACGATCTTCGTCGACGGCGGCATGACGCTCTACCCGGAGTTCGCCCATGGCGGGTGAGAGCCGGCCGACGACCGCGGAGGAGCAGCGCCTCGCCGAGGCCCGGGCCCGCACGGCGCACTGGAAGCGGTGGGGCCCGTACCTCGCGGAGCGGCAGTGGGGGACCGTGCGGGAGGACTACTCCCCCCACGGCACCGCGTGGGACTACTTCCCCCACGACCACGCCCGCTCCCGGGCGTACCGCTGGGGGGAGGACGGCCTCCTCGGCATCTCCGACAACCACCAGCGGCTCTGCCTCGCGCTGGCGCTGTGGAACGAGCGCGACCCGATCCTGAAGGAGCGGCTCTTCGGGCTCACCGGCCCCGAGGGCAACCACGGCGAGGACGTCAAGGAGTGCTACTTCTACCTCGACGCGACCCCGACCCACTCGTACCTGAAGGGGCTCTACAAGTACCCGCAGGGCGAGTATCCGTACGCGCAGCTGGTCGAGGAGAACCGGCGGCGCGGCCGCGGGGCGCCCGAGTTCGAGCTGCTGGACACCGGCGTGTTCGACCAGGACCGCTACTTCGACGTGTTCGCCGAGTACGCCAAGGCGAGCCCGAACGACGTGCTGGTCCGGATCACGGTGGAGAACCGCGGGCCGGACGCCGCGCCGCTCCACGTGCTGCCGACCCTCTGGTTCCGCAACACGTGGTCGTGGGACCACGGCGTGGCCAAGCCGCGGCTCGCGCCGACCCCGGCGCCGCCCGGCGCGGTGAGCGTCCGGGTGGAGCACCCCGAGTTCTCGCGGGAGTTCCGGCTGTACGCCGAGGGCGCGCCCCCCCTCCTCTTCACCGACAACGAGACCGACGTCCGGCGCTGCTTCGGCGACGGCCGGTGCGAACCCGGCAAGAAGGACGCGTTCCACGAGGCGATCGTGCGGGGCCGCCCGGAGCTCCTGGCGCCCGGCGGGCAGGGCACGAAGGCGGCCGCCCACTACCGGATGGAGATCCCGGCCGGGGGTCGCGCAGTGCTCCGGCTGCGACTGGTCGACGGCGCTCTCGCCGCTCCGTTCGGGCCGGAGTTCGACCGGCTCTTCGCCCAGCGCCAGCGGGAGGCGGACGAGTTCTACGGGACGGTGATCCCGGAGCGGCTCGGCGACGACGGCCGCCGGGTCATGCGCCAGGCGCTGGCCGGGCTGCTCTGGTCGAAGCAGTGGTTCCACTACGACGTGCAGCGCTGGCTCGACGGCGACCCCGCCCAGCCGGCGCCGCCGCCCGAGCGCCGGCACGGCCGGAACGCCGACTGGACGCACCTCTACAACGACGACGTCATCTCGATGCCCGACAAGTGGGAATACCCGTGGTACGCCGCGTGGGACCTCGCGTTCCACACCATCGCGCTGGCGCTGGTCGACCCCGACTTCGCGAAGGACCAGCTCGTCCTGTTCCTGCGCGAGTGGTACATGCACCCGAACGGCCAGATCCCGGCCTACGAGTGGGCGTTCGGCGACGTGAACCCGCCGGTGCACGCCTGGGCGGCGTGGCGGGTGTACAAGATCGAGAAGCGGATCCGCGGGGCGGCCGACCGCGTCTTCCTGGAGCGCGTCTTCCAGAAGCTCCTGCTGAACTTCACCTGGTGGGTCAACCGCAAGGATCCCGAGGGCAAGAACGTCTTCCAGGGTGGCTTCCTCGGGCTCGACAACATCGGGGTGTTCGACCGGTCCGCGCCGCTCCCGATCGGCGGCCACCTCGAGCAGTCCGACGGCACCGCCTGGGTCGGGATGTTCTGCCTCAACATGCTGGCGATCGCGCTCGAGCTGGCCCGCGAGAACCCCGCCTACGAGGACATGGCCTCGAAGTTCCTCGAGCACTTCGTCTACATCGCCCACGCGATGGGCGACATGGGCGGCGAGGGGATCGAGCTCTGGGACGAGACGGACGGCTTCTTCTACGACGTGCTCCACACTCCGAGCGGGGACGCCGTGCCGATCCGGGTGCGGTCGCTGGTCGGGCTGGTGCCGCTGTTCGCCGTGCAGGTGCTGGAGCCGGAGAACCTGGCCGGGCTGTCGCAGTTCGAGCGGCGCATGCTGTGGTTCCTCCGCAACCGCCCGCACCTGCGCGAGCACTTCGTCGCGCAGGAGACCCCCGAGGGGGAAGCCCGCCGGCTGCTCGCGCTGGTGAGCGGGGACCGGCTGCGCCGCGTGCTGGGCTACATGCTCGACGAGGCGGAGTTCCTGTCCCCCCACGGCATCCGCGCGCTGTCCCGGTACCACAAGGCCCACCCGTACGTGTTCCGCCTGGACGGCCACGAGCACCGCGTCGACTACGAGCCGGCGGAGTCCACCACCGGCCTCTTCGGCGGGAACTCGAACTGGCGCGGGCCGGTGTGGTTCCCGATGAACTTCCTCCTCATCGAGGGGCTCCAGCGGTTCGACTACTTCTACCGGGGAGAGTTCAAAATCGAGTTCCCGACCGGGTCCGGGCAGATGATGACGCTCGGGACGATCGCCGCCGAGCTCTCGCGACGGCTGACCCGCATCTTCCTCCGCGACGCGGGCGGCCGCCGGCCGGTCCACGGCGAGGGGGGGAAGTTCCAGCTCGACCCGCACTGGCGCGACCTGATCCTCTTCTACGAGTACTTCCACGGGGACACCGGGGCGGGGGTGGGCGCAAGCCACCAGACCGGCTGGACGGCGCTGGTCGCCAAGCTCCTCCAGCAGAGCGGCGAGTAGCGGGGATGACGGGGCCGCCGCCCGCCGTCGCCGTGCGGCGCGCCGGGCCCGTCACGCCGGCGGGAGCGCCGGCGTCAGGCGACGAAGGTTCGCGGCGCGGGGGCGTCGAGCTGGCTGCGGCGGCGTCCGCGCCGGCCGGCGCGCGGGTCGCGCTCGGCGCCCACTGGCCGGAGTACGCGATCGAGGCGGCCGGGCTCGCCGCGTTCATGGTCGTCGCATGTGCGGTCGCGACGCTGCTGGAGCACCCGGCCTCGCCGGTGCGGCAGGCGCTGCCCGACCCTCGCGTCCGACGGGTTCCGATCGGCCTCGCGATGGGGCTGACCGCCGTCGCGCTGATCTACTCGCCCTGGGGCCGACGCTCCGGCGCCCACTTCAACCCGGCGCTGACGCTCGCGTTCTGGCGCCTCGGAAAGGTGCGCGGCTGGGACGCGGCGTTCTACCCCCTCGCTCACTTCGCGGGCGGGCTCGCCGGCGTGGGCGTCGCGTGGCTCGGGCTCGGCGCCGCGCTCGCCGACGCCCGCGTGCGGTTCGCCGCCACCGTGCCCGGCCCCGCCGGCGCGGGGGTCGCGTTCGCGGCCGAGCTCGGGATGACGTTCGTCCTCATGGCGGTGGTGCTGGTCGTCTCGAACCGGCCCGGCCTCGCCCGGTGGACGGGCCTCTCCGCGGCGGCGCTCGTCGCCCTCTACATCGTGCTCGAGGCGCCGCTGTCGGGGATGAGCCTGAACCCGGCCCGCACCGTGGGGTCGGCCGTGTGGGCGGGCGCCTGGCCGGCGCTCTGGGTGTACCTGACGGCGCCCCCGCTCGGGATGCTGCTGGCAGCCGAGGCCTATGCCCGGGCGGCCGGCGCCGCGGGCGTCCGCTGCGCCAAGCTCCAGCACGACGGCGACGGGCGCTGCATCTTCCGCTGCGGTTACGATTTCGGCCCGGCGGGGCCGCGCTCCACGGCCCCCGGCCGGGAGGCGGCGTGACGGTCCTCGTCGAACGGCCGCCGGCGTCGTCGCTCGTGCGCGGGCCGTCGGCCGCCCTGGCGGGGACGTTCTTCCTGAACGGACTCGTGCTGGCGAGCTGGGTGGCCCACATCCCGGCCGTCAAGGCGGCGCACGGGCTCGGGGACGGCCCGCTCGGTCTCGTGCTCCTGGCCATGGCGGCCGGCGCGGTCGCGGCGCTCCCGGTGGCCGCCGGCCTCGTCGCGCGGTGGGGGAGTCGCGCCGTGACCGCCGGCGCCCTGGGCGTCCTCGCGCTGGCCCTCCCGGCCCCGCTCCTCGCGCCCGCGCCCGGCCTGGTGGCGGCGGGCCTGGCCTTGCTCGGCGCCGCCAGCGCGACGCTGGACGTCGGCATGAACGCCCAGGCCGTCGCGCTCGAGGCCGCGCTCGGGCGGCCCATCCTCTCCCGCTGCCACGGCCTGTTCAGCCTGGGCGGCCTCGCGGGCGCGGCGCTCGCGTCGGGGGCGATGGGGCTCGGCGTCCCCGACCGCGCGCACGTCGCCGGCGTGGCGCTGGCCTGCCTCGCGCTCATCCCGGGCGTGCAGCGAT
>Ga0070741_10013964_pt1 | contig 14022 bp, 9 predicted proteins | sample Coa_R1_4_FD_66440 | JGI IMG/M metagenome (GOLD analysis project Ga0070741, IMG submission 66440) | Surface soil microbial communities from Centralia Pennsylvania, which are recovering from an underground coalmine fire - Coalmine... | ecosystem: Environmental > Terrestrial > Soil > Unclassified ... | reverse complement strand
TATCGTTTACGGCCCTCCCGATGAGATCGAATCCCACGCCGGCGGCGGCACCTACAACCGTCCCATTGAGGAAGGCGGGGGCGAGACTTCAACCTATCCTTTTGAAGACTGGCGTTATCGCTACATCGAGGGCATCGGCCAGGAAGTCATCATCGAATTTGTGGACACGTGCATGTGCGGCGAGTACCACATGACGATGGATCGCGGCGAGAAGGATGCACTGCTGCACGTGCCCGGCGCCGGCCTGACGATGTACGAAGAAATGGGAATGTCCAGCAAGGCGAATCGCTTTCAGGGATTCGAACACCTGGGTGAAGGCCCGGCTTCGCAGAACATCCAGACCAAGCAATTTGAACGGCTGGAGCAGTACGCCAAGCTGAATGCGCCGCCGCCAATCAAGTTCAAAGATCTGGCGGAGCAGGTTGGGCACCACATCACCTACAATCCCATGCCCTTCGAGGTGCGCACCGACTACATAAAGATCACCAACGAGACGGTGCTGGTGCCGGTAACCATCCAGCTGCGTAACCGGGATATCACCTTTGTCAATAAGGACGGCGTGCAACACGGGGTGGTGAACATTTTCGGACGGCTCTCAACCTTGTCGGGCAAGGTGGCGCAGACGTTTGAAGACACCGTGGCCGCCGACGTTCCAGCTGAATTGTTGCCGCGAGAGGTGGAAAACTCGAAGGTGTATTGGAAAGCTGTTCCGCTGCGCCCCGGCCGGTACAAGCTGGATGTCGTCGTGAAGGACGTGAACGGCGATCGCATGGGCACCCTGAGCCGCAGCATCATCGTTCCCGACTTCTCCGATGAGAAGTTGAACAACTCCTCGTTGATTCTGGCCGACCAGGTGGAGCCGGTGCCGACCAACAGCGTGGGTGCGGGAATGTTTGTGATCGGGACAACAAAGGTCCGGCCCCGGGTCGCTTCCGGCGATGGCAAGCCGGCGGTTTTCAAGCGCGGGCAGAAGGTCAATTTCTGGATGCAGGTCTATAATCTGAGCGTGGATGAGAAGACCCACCGGCCTTCGGCCACGTTCGAGTACGACATTGTGAACGCAGCCACCAACAAGCCGGTCGTCCACGCCGTGGATTCTTCGGACAAGATGGGCAATATCGGCGATCAAGTCACTCTGCAGAAGGCGGTGCAGGCTGCGAATCTTGATCCCGGGGTCTATCGTATTCAGATTAACGTTAGCGATAATATCTCCAAGCAGACGATTCATCCCTCGGCGACCTTTGCCGTCGAGTAAGCTTCGAGGTCATCGGATCTTGCGAAGGCTCGAATATCTCGCGATTGCGCTGGTTCTGGCGCTGCCGGCGGCTGGCGCAGTACATCCGGGTTCGATTTCAGGTTACGTTCGCAACTCCAGCGGCATGCCTCAAATGGGGGCGGTGGTCGAAGTGTTTGGTACAGCCCTGCCCGATCTCAAGGCCTTCACTGACGAAAAGGGGTTTTTCTCAATCGCCGGGCTGGCTCCGGGGAACTACAGCGTAAAGGTGTCGGCGCCCTCGTTTCTGCCCACCTTGCGGGAGAAGATCAATATCCGCGCCGGGGCCGGGGTCCTCCTGAATCTCACTTTGAGTACGATTTTCGATGCGGTGCAGTTTGCTCCGCGCCGCGGCAGTGTAGACGACGGTGACTGGGAGTGGGTGCTGCGCTCGACCGCAAACCGTCCGGTGCTGCGCATTCTGCCCGACGGATCGCCGGTGGTCCTGGCGAAAGCGAGTGAGTCGGGGCCGGATCTGAAGGGGACTCTCTCATTTATTGCCGGTTCCTCCTCGCGCGGATTTGGGTCCGTGTCTGACATGAGCACGGGCTTCGTGGTGGAGAAGTCGTTCTTCTCCTCTGATATCCTCCGCTTCCGTGGAGACGTCAGTTACGGACCGGGCCTTCCCAATGCCGTGGTGCGCACCTCGTACAAGCACCAGATGGCGAACGGTTCGACGCCGGAGATCGCGTTTACCCTGCGGCGCCTTTCGTCTCCCGACCTGGGACTGCGCAACGCCGACCTGCAGGCGCTTGCCTTGACCACCTCCGATCGCTTCGCCATCGGAGACGTGCTGGAACTCAAGTTCGGCAGCGAACTGCAGAGTATTCAGTTCATGGGCAAGGTGACTGCACTGCGGCCGTTCGGTTCCATTGCTGCCCACCTGTCGCCCGACACCATGCTGGAATACCACTACGCCACCTCGCGTCCCAGCAGTCGCGCCGACAAAGGTTTTGAGTCTGCCCCCGCTGATTTGAGCGAAGCCGATCCGCGCGTCAGCATGGCAGGTTTCGCACCGGCCCTGGAGCGGGCGCACCACCAGGAGCTGGCGCTTTCACATCGCGAGGGCAAGACCAGCATGCAGGCGGCGGTGTACAGCGACCGCATTGCCAATCCGGCCCTGACCGGTGTAGGCGAGTTTTCGGACGCCAGCGGTGATGTGCTCCCCGATGTGTACTCGGGCACCTTCACCTACCAGGGGCCCAGCTTCGAAACCCGCGGTCTGAGGCTGGTGCTGCAGCGCAAGCTGAGGTCCGACATTGTTGCGACCGTGGACTACGGTTTTGGAGGCGTGCTGGATCTCGATCACCCGGCCAGCTTGGAGGATGCCCGCGAGGACAGCGTGGTACGTTATCGTCACTCGCTGTCAGCAAAGGTCAGCGGCAGCGCTCCCCGCACCAGGACCCACTGGGTTGCGTCTTATGGCTGGACCAGCGGACGCGCGCTTACTCCTGTGGATATGTTTAATGCTTCCGCCGGCCAGACCGATCCTTTTCTTGATCTCTTCTTCCGCCAGCCATTGCCCGGAACCAGTTCCCTTCCGGGACACATGGACGTGCTGCTCGAAATCCGCAACCTGCTGGCACAGGGCTATGTTCCCGTGTTCGGACAGGATGGACGGACGGTATACCTGGTGCAGTCAGCGCGCGCGGTCCGTGGCGGCGTGGCATTCAGCTTCTAGGCTTATTTCCAGCACAGATGTGGGTCCGGACACTCCTGTCCGACCCTGCCGGCACTGAAAGAAGCGTTCCCTACAATCCCTCTAGGCTTTCCGTGTAGGGAAAGTTCCAGCTCGGACAAGAGTGTCCGAGCCCCATGTGTCAGAGCCACATGGGTGCCAGTCAAGGCCAAAGCAGGTTTTCCGGCTGGAAGGTCTACGCTGCCCTGAGCTACAATCGCCTGCCGTCCAATCAGACATTCGTAAGGGGGCTTTGTGAAACTACATTCCTGCCTCGCGCTTTTCCTGCTCTGTTCCACCTCGCTGCTGGCGCAAACCTTTCGCGGGACCATCCTGGGCACGGTCACCGACCCCCAGGGCGCAGTCGTCACCGGCGCCAGAGTGACCGTGAAGAATGTGGATACCGGTCTGGAGCGCTCCACCCAGACCAGCGATGACGGCAGTTACTCGGTGCGTGAGCTGCCCATCGGGACCTACACGGTGACCATTTCACGAAGCGGATTTCAGACCTCAGTCACCACGAACGTGCCCGTAACGGTCGCCTCTGAGAAGCGGGTGGATGTCGCCTTGCGCACAGGCCAGGTCGCCACCACAGTGGAAGTCTCAGGCGGCGAGCTGCCGCAGGTAGAAACCACGACCGATACCCTGGGCAACACTTTCACCTTCCAGCAGGCAAAAGACCTTCCGCTCAACGGGCGCGATTTCCAGAAGATGATCTTCCTCACTCCGGGAGTTTCCGGATCTCCCGACCAGATCACTGACTCACCAGGCTCTTTCGGCGTCTTCTCTATGAACGGCGCGCGCGGGCGGTCCAACAACTATCTGCTCGACGGCACCGACATGAATGACGGCTACCGCAACGATCCCGCTATCAACGAAGCCGGAGTCTTTGGAACGCCGGCCACGATCTTGCCGGTGGATGCCGTGCAGGAGCTGCAGATCGCTTCCAACTTCATGCCCGAGTATGGCCGCAACGCGGGCGCGACCGTCAACATCGTGACCAAGAGCGGCACCAACAGCGTGCACGGCGCGTTCTTCGATTATTTTCGCAACAATGCCCTCGATGCCCGGAACTACTTCAACCCCTCCAGCCAGCCCAAGGCGCAGTTCCACAACAACCAGTTCGGCGGCTCGCTGGGCGGCCCCATCGTGAAGGACAAGACATTCTTCTTCCTCGATTACGAAGGACAGAGGGAGCGAGTCGGCGTCGTCACCCTGGCGAATGTGCCCACGGGAAGCGCGCCGGATGGCTCGCTGAGCCCAAATGATGCCACGAATCCAGTGATCGCGGCTTTGCTGGCGCGGCATCCCTGGCCGGCGCCGAACCTCGCCAATAATCCTTCCGCGAACGCCTCGGTCATTTCTCCGTCCTACAACCGCCTGGATTCGATGATCGCCAAGATTGACCACAGCTTCAGCCCCAGCAATCTGGTCACTGGCAGATACTTCTTCGGCGACAGTGAGCAGTCTTTCCCGTTGGCGTTAACTGCCAGCGGCGGCCAGTTGCCGGGATTCAATACCTTCACACCGACTCGGGTACAGTTGGTTTCGCTCTCGCATGTCTGGACCGTCTCGCCCAACAAGGTTAACGAGCTGCGCTATGGCTGGAACCGCTTCGCCGAGGACTTTTTGCCCGAAGACCGGGCGTTCCATCCCAGCTCCATCGGTCTGAACACCGGCACCGGACTGGCGGATTCGGGCCTGCCGATTATCGTGGTGAGCGGCTTCGCGCAGCTAGGGACCACTTCCGGCGACCCCCGCGGCCGCGTGGACACAAACAATCAGCTGCTCGACAATTTCTCCTGGAGGGTTGGCAAGCATGATCTGAAGTTCGGCGCGGAGTACCGCAGGACCACCATTCGGCAGTTTTTCAACAAGTATTTCCGCGGCAAGATGACCTTCGACGATCTTCCCACGTTCCTGAGCGGCACTCTGGACACGGGCTTTGGCGCCACCTTCCAGTATGCAGGCAACAGTGTCCGCCACACTGCTCAGAACAGCGTCGGCTTCTACTTTCAGGACAGCTATCGCCTCACCCCCCGTCTGACCCTGAATTACGGTTTGCGCTGGGACCATTTCGGCGTGGTCTCGGAGAAGAACAACTTATTCAGTAATGCGACCTCTCTGGACGCGGCCAACCAGACCTTCACCCTCACCCAGGTCGGCCAACCTGGACTCTCCCGCCTCTACGAACCCGATTACAAGAACTTTGCTCCCCGGGTCAGCGCAGCCTGGGACATCACCGGGCAGGGCAGAACCGTGCTGCGTGCCGGCTGGGGGATGTTCTTTGACGCCTTTTCGCAGGACTTCTTCCTGGGACATCTCCCCTATCCGCCGTTCTATGATCCGGGACCCGCATACAATCCTGTCGGCCCGGCGCAGATCATTCCGGCAATCAATACCACGGGTGTAATTCAGGCCGGCGTGCCGGTCTTCGACTCGTCCGGCTGCTTCAACTTTGAATGCGACGCCTTTGTGGTGGACCGGAAGGTCCGCATGCCTTATATGGAGAACTACAACCTCAACCTGCAGCACCAGCTTGCGAGCAAGGTGGCGGTGCAGATCGGCTATGTCGGGTCCCAGGGCCACCGCCTGTTCCAGTTCGTGGACCTGAACCAGCCGAGCCAGGTGGCAATTCAAGCCCACGACCTCGCCTGCCCATGCAACGACTCTTATGGCGCGGAACGGGTCTACGGCGGCCAATTCGGACTGAATAACCCGTACGCCACTTTCTATCTGATGCAGGAACAGGCTACGGCCCGATCCAATTACAACTCTTTGCAGACCAGTTTGAGAGTAAATGGCTGGCGTGGCATCACATCCATAGTGAATTACACCTGGTCGCATTCGCTGGACACCGCCAGCGATGGCGAAGACATTGAGCCAGATGCTTCCCAGCCGTACGACAGTACGCGTCCTCATTTGGAGTACGGCAACTCAAATTTCGATATCCGGAACCGTTTCACGTGGATTTTCGGCTACGAGTTGCCGAAGTCGGGCTCGAGCCGATTGAGAAACGGGTGGGGCTTTACGAGTGCCGTGACGTTTCAGAGCGGCCAGCCATTCCAGTTCAACTACAGCTTTGAAGATGACTTCAGCGGCGCCGGCGAAGGTATTGATCGTCCCGATGTGGTTGGGCCCATCGTCTACCACAAAGGAAATCCGTTCAACTATGTTGACCTGAGCTCGTTTGCCATTCCCTGCGTCGTCAGCGGGGGTGTGGCAACAGGCAAGGCATCGGATTGCGACGTGGGCACCCGCCACTTCGGCAACGAGCGTCGCAACTCTCTCGTCGGCCCCGACTATCGCAACTGGGACTTGGCAATCTATAAGAACACGGCGATCACCGAACGCTTCAACATGCAGTTGCGGGCGGAGTTCTTCAATATTCTGAATCACCCGAACTTCGCCAGCCCGTTCCTGCCGTTGTTCATCGCCGATCCCGGGGTGAATGGATTTACGATTCAGGGCAAGCACGAGGTAGGTACCGGCGGTTTCCCGCTCGGCGCCACCGGCGACGTGGGCATCGGCAATCCGTTCCTGGGCGGCGGCGGCCCGCGAGGGATTCAGCTGGCGGCGAAGTTTACGTTTTAGTTCTTCAACTCAGGAAGATACAGGTCTCGGCAATCAGCCATCCGCCATCACAACAATAAAACGCGGCCTGCGAAGGCCGCGTTTCCGTTGAAGCGAATTTCGTTTCTCGGAGTCAATAGTCAACTACGCTGCGCGGGTGGTGGCCACGGCTGCCGGACGGTATCCGGACTCGTTAGCCTTTCTCATGGCCTGCACCGCCTCTGCAGTCGAGAGCAGCGGGGTGGTCTGGACCGACTTGCAGGCGCCTCCACCCGCAAACGCCATAGCGATGGCAGCGGCGCTCACGTTGTCGGGCATTTCACTGACCAGCACGACGTCGTACTCGCCGAACGCAAACCAGGCTTCGCGGATCTTGCCTCCCAGTTTCTCAATGGCCGGCCGGACGGCTTCCACACGGTCCTGTGGCTGGGAGAGCAATGCCTGCCAGCCTTCGCGCGAGTAGGCAATTTGATGAAGATAAACCGGCATAGAACCTCCTTGAGCTCTTAGCTTCGAACCGCCGGAATTCTACACCCTCTGCCGGTGGCTGCCGATTTTTATTTCCTGGCCTGGCCGAGGCATCCGGCGCGGAAGGAGCGGTCGTCAAGCCGGTGCAGCCGTCTTGCCATTGCCGGCGTCAGCAGCGGGAAGTGCCGGATGGTGAACAGATATTCCGCAATAAACCAGAGAGGCTGGTCCGTGGTCATCCAGTTCAGGGCATTGAAACGGGAGAGGTTTACAGGATGGGAGAAAGTCCGCAGCGTGCGCTCGCGGCGCATATTGAAATAGACCTCAAAGTAGCTCATCGCCAGTTCGCGCAGGCTGCGATAGACAGGCTCGCGATATCTGCATCCCGTGTAGTTCGATTTAGCAATGGCGCCCCAATGGCCGTATTGCTTGAAGACAGCGACCACATGATCGGTGTCATGCTCGGCTTCGAGATCAATCACCAGCGGCGGATAGCCATTCACCCGAAGGGCCGCGGCAGCGAACATCGCTCCCTCAAAGCAATGGGAGGTATTCTCGCGAAGGACCCGCCGCGGCGACCATGCGGTGTCAGCCAGGTGATAGGGCTGATGGTCGAGAAATCGCTGGATACTATAAGGATCTTTCAGGCTGCGCAGTTTGCGCAGTTCAGAAGGCGTAAAACTCCCATGCGAATTGTTCATTCCGATTTCCTAACCAAACAATTCTCCTAGTTCCCTGGTGTTCTCGATGATAGCGTCTGGCGGGACCTCGCAAAGCGTATGCGGAGCAAAGCCGTAGGTCACTCCGCAGGTAGCGATGCCTGCATTGCGGCCCGTCAGTACGTCGACCGATGAGTCGCCGACAATGATCGTCTGCTCAGGCCTGGCGCCGGTTTCCTTAAGCAGCGTGGTCACCCCGAGAGGGTCTGGTTTTTTGGTCTCAAAGCTGTTGCCGCCGTACACGCGCACAAAGAAAGGAGCCAGGCCCAGCGCTTCTACGATGGCTCGCGACGGATGCACGGGCTTGTTCGACAGCACCGCCATCTTGCGTCCGCCCCCGTTCCCCTGGATTGTCCGCAGGGCCTCAGGAATTCCCTCGTAAACCGTCGTGTGGTCCAGTTTGTGCTCGCGGTAATAGGCGAGAAAGAATTCCAGGGCCTTCTTGAAGAACTTCTCGTCCTTGGGATCGCCCAGCGCCCGCCGGACCAGCATAGGCGCGCCGTCACCCACGTAGGAAGCAACCACTTCCCCCGGCAGTTCCGGATGATGGAAGTGGCGCAGCATGGCGTTGACGGACTGGATCAGATCGAGGCGCGAATCAATCAGCGTGCCATCCAGGTCAAAGATGACGAGCTGCATGCTTCGGGGATCGAAAGTGCGATTGAAACGGGCCATAAAGCAAGAATAGCAATTCAGCTAACGGCCGTCAGCCACCCGTCAAATCGGTATTGACGGCTCATGGCTGATGGCGGACGGCTGGTTTACAATACCCTGCGGCTGACACGAAAGCGATCCATCACCTCTGACCCATGGCCGCCAGGAACCACGGAAAATCCGCAGCGGTAGCCGAGGCGAACAAGGCCGGCAAGACCTACGAAGGCCTCTCGCGTCAGCAGCTCGTTGACGCCTATCGTTTCATGTACAGCTCCCGGCGGCTGGATGATCGCGAGATCATGCTCAAGCGCCAGCAGAGGATCTTCTTCCAAATCTCCGGCGCCGGCCATGAGGCCGTGGGAGTGGCGGCCGCCTTCGCCATGAAGCCGGGTTACGACTGGTTCTTCCCTTATTACCGCGACCGGGCGCTGTGCCTCGCCCTGGGTGCAACTCCCTACGAGATGCTGCTGCAGGCGGTGGGCGCCGCCGAAGACCCGAGCTCCGGGGGTCGGCAGATGCCGTCGCACTGGGGCTATAAGCGGCTGAATGTGGTCACGCAGTCTTCCTGCACCGGAACCCAAATCCTGCACGCGGTTGGCTGCGCGGAAGTTTCGCGTTACCTGATTGCGCACCCACGAGCGGCGGAGAAGGCCAGCGGCGACTATCGCCAGTTCAAGGACATTACCTTCTACGGCGACGAGGTCACGTACGTTTCCCTGGGCGACGGCACCACCAGCGAAGGCGAGTTCTGGGAGGCCATGAACGCCGCCGCCAACCAGCGCCTGCCGATTCTGTTCCTCGTGGAAGACAACGGCTATGCCATTTCCGTGCCCGTCGAGGTGCAGACCGCCGGCGGAAGTATTTCGCGGCTGGTCTCAGGCTTCCCTAATTTTCACTTTGAAGAGATTGACGGCACCGATCCGGTCGTCAGTTATGGGGCTTTCTCGCGCGCGGTGGCGCATTGCCGGGCGGGCGTGGGGCCTTCGTTCATTCACGCCCACGTGATCCGTCCTTACTCGCACTCATTGTCGGATGACGAGAAACTGTACCGGCCGGACGTGGAGCGCCAGCGCGATGCCGCGCGCGATCCTATCACCCGCATGCAGTTGTTCCTGATCCGCGAGGGCATCCTCGACGAGAAGGGTATCAACAAGCTGGAGAAGGAGGTCGAGGAAGAGTTGCAGCTGGCGGTGGACCGGGCGCTGGCGGCCCCGGCGCCGCAGCCCGATTCGATTAAACAGTATCTGTATTCCCCGGACCTGGATCCGGTCTCGCCGGCGTTTGACAACCAGGCGGCGGCAGTCGCGGGCGAGGGCGCCCGCGCCACGCAGGACCCTGCCCAGGACAAGAAGCACGCGCCGAAGACCATGGCCGATCTCATCAACGCCACCCTGCGTGATGAGATGAAGCGCGACGAGCGCATCGTGATCTTCGGCGAGGACGTAGCCGATTGCAGCCGGGAAGAATACCTGCGGCAGAAGATGGTCAAAGGCAAAGGCGGGGTCTTCAAGCTGACCGCCGGTCTGCAATGCGAATTCGGCTCAGAACGGGTATTCAACTCGCCTCTGGCGGAAGCCAGCATCGTCGGACGCGCGACGGGGATGGCACTGCGCGGGCTGAAGCCGGTAGTTGAGATACAGTTCTTTGACTACATCTGGCCCGCCATGATGCAGCTCCGCAACGAGCTGCCGGTAATACGCTGGCGTTCGAATGGCGCATTTTCCGCTCCCTGCGTGGTGCGCGTGGCCATCGGCGGGTATCTTACCGGCGGAGCGATTTATCACTCGCAGTGCGGCGAGAGCATCTTTACCCACACTCCCGGTATGCGCGTGGTGTTTCCGTCGAATGCACTTGACGCCGCCGGCCTTCTGCGCACCGCGATCCGCTGCGATGATCCGGTGATGTTCCTGGAGCACAAGCGGCTTTATCGCGAGAGCTACGGCCGCGCGGCATATCCCGGTTCCGACTACATGGTCCCGTTTGGCAAGGCCAAGGTCGTCCATCCTGGCAGCGATCTGACCGTCATCACCTACGGCGCAGTTGTCCCCCGCGCATTGCAGGCCTTGCAGAAGCTCGATCGCGAGCAGGGAGTGAAAGTCGAGCTGATTGACCTGCGCTCGCTGAATCCCTACGACTGGGAAACCATCGCCGGGTCGGTCGCAAGGACCAACCGCGTAATCGTCGCCTACGAAGACACCCTCAGCTGGGGATACGGCGCGGAGATCGCCGCCCGCATCGCCGACGAGCTCTTTGAGCACCTTGACGCACCCGTCAAACGCGTGGCCGCCAAAGATACTTTCATCGCCTATCAGCCGGGGCTCGAGAGCGCGATCCTCCCGCAGGTGCAGGATCTGTACGTCGCGATGAAAGACCTCGCAGAGTACTGACAAGAAGTGTGTCTGTGGAGGCACAGGCGGATCATGTTTTTCGGAGTTTGGATAGCAGGCCGTCCTGCCACGAGCCGCCGCATTACCAAAGCACGCATCCTTCCGAACACTCTCTTTTCCTCAGGCAGCTTTGCCATACTGTGCTCAGCAACAGGTGTATGGGCGGCCCTCCGGCCCGCCCCCACGTAAGTGTGTAGGGGCGGCCCTCCGGTCCGCCCCCACGTAAGTGTGTAGGGGCGGCCCTCCGGTCCGCCCCCACGTAAGTGTGTAGGGGGCGGCCCTCCGGTCCGCCCCACGTAAGTGGAGGGGCTATGAAGAAACTGTTCGGGATCGCGATACTCCTGACCGCAGTTGCCTTGCCGGCACTCGCGCAATGGCAGCAGTGGCGGTTGTCTTCCGACGACCAGCGCCGCTTTGACAGCTATTTTTCCCGCTGGCAGGAGTACCGCCAGCGCAATGACCGCGAGCAGATCCTCAGCATGGAAAATCGCATGCTGGACATCTACGCTCATTACAACATCCCGGCCGACACTCCCTACTGGCGGGTAGCCACCAATGGCCGCTCCATGCGGAATCCCTGGCGCGGCCAGCTGTCAGCGAGCGACCAGGCTCGTTTTGACAGCTACTTTTCCCGCTGGCAGGAATACCGCGACCGGCGCGATCGCGATCAGATCGCCAGCATGGAACGGCGCATGCAGGATATCTACGCCCACTACCGTATTCCGGCGAACACGCCCTATTTCATGGTCGCCTCCAACCCTCGTGACGACGACTGGGACCGCTGGAGCCGTGACCGCTGGCGCGGGCGGCTCTCCAGCGACGACCAGCGGCGCTTCGACAGTTATTTCTCGCGCTGGCAGGACTATCGCCGTACGGGCAATCATTCCGAGCAGGCCAGCATGGAGCGCCGCATGCTCGACGTGATGGCGCAATACGACATCCCCGCGCAAGTGCCATTCGAGCAGATCGCATCGCGCAGCGGGTACTAAACGCACGATATTCGCCATGCTGTCTTTCCTCACCCGTCCGCTCAAAGAGGACGGGTGAGGAATCCTGCGCCAGCAGGGGCGTCAATAACGCCGCCAACCGTTAACCCCGCCCTTACGAAAAACACCTGAGAATTCCTTGGGACGTTCCTACGCCCCGCTTTGGATAACCAACCCGGCCCTTCCCACGGCATTCAAAGCTCACGGAAGCGACTTTGATATTTTCCGGAGGACCCCATGACCCGACTACTCGGGATTCTGGCCCTGCTGCTGGCGTTTGGCCTGCCGGCATTCGCCCAGGCGCAACGCATGACGCCTGACGACCAGGACCGTTTCAACAGCTACTATTCGCGCTGGTTGCAGGACCGTCAGACCAACAACCGTGACGACATGATCAGCATGGAGCAGCGCATGCAGGACCTGATGAGCAAATACGCCATCCCGCCGGACACTCCTTACGCCGAAGTGGCCGCGGCCCAGTCCGTTCCGCGCCCATATGATCGAGACGATTACCGTGGATACGCCGGCAGCTGGCAGGGAAGGCTGTCGCCGGATGACCAGCGCAAGTTCAACGATGAATACCGCAAGTGGCAGGAATCCACCGCCAAGAACGACCGCGATGACATAGACAAACACGCGCGCAAGATGGAAGAGATCATGGCACGGTACAACATCCCGCCGAACACGCCATTCGACGCCGTCGCCACCTCAAACGGATATTCCCCTCGCTACAGCTATCGCGACTTCCAGGGGAGATTGTCTCCGGATGACCAGAGCAAGTTCGACAAGGAATATCGCGAGTGGCTGGAGGAGCGTCGAGAGGGGGACCGCAACGGCATCGCCAAGCATGAAGGCAAGATGCAGGAGATTATGGCGAAATACAACATTCCCCGAGACGTACCCTACGACCTGATCGCCTCAGGCAGTCACAGTTACTGATTCCTTCCTCGGGCGGGCGAAGGCGTCCGCCCGATACGGAACACGGCATGGGTGGGCGGACGAGGGCGTCCGCACCACGCTAGGCCACGCCTCCCCCCGGTACCCTCCCTCTGTACAACGACCTTCGTACCGTCCAGTGAACTTCGGTTATGTCCCCGGCGGTTTTCCGGGCATCTTCTGAATAAACACCGCAATATGTGGAATTACATTCCTTACAACCACATTATGTAGACAGATTATACAGTTAAGAAAAACCAGATTTCCAGAAAACAGGTATAAAACACGGTAAAACACGGAAATTGGCCTTGACCTCGTTCCTTCCGGGGTTGATATATGCTCAGTCCACCTAAATCCGCCCGAAGCACTACCTGAGCGGATTCATCTCCCAACGAATGTCCTGCAAGGTTGGCATAGCAGGACGAAAAATCTGTGGAAAGGACAACTATGGCTGATTCACGCGAAGTGATGAACATTCGCCAGGCGTCGCAATATCTGGGCGTCAGCCCGGATACGCTCTACAAGTACGTCAACGAGCAGAAGATTCCGGCCTTCAAGCTGGGCAATCGCTGGCGGTTCAAGAAATCCCGGCTGGACCAGTGGATGGAAGAGAAGTCCAGCGAGGTGGAAGTGAGAAAGACGAAGAAAGCGAAGGCGGCCGTGCAGGCTGCCACGTAAAAGGCGGGCACACATGTTTGGATTCGGATCGAAATCAATCGTTGGCCTGGATGTGGGTTCTTCCAGCATCAAGGCGGTCGAACTGAAGAAGACCCGCGGGGGCATTGAAGTGGCGCACCTGGGGTTGGAGCCGCTGGCCCCGGATATCGTGGTGGACTCGATGATCGTGGACTCGGGGACGGTTTCCAGCGCCATCTCGAAGCTGTTCGCCGAAAACTCCATCAAGAGTAAGAACGTGGCCACGGCGGTGAGCGGCCACTCGGTCATCGTGAAGAAGATTTCGCTGCCCTCGATGAGTGACGCTGAACTGGCGGAGACCATCGAGAAGGAGGCGGCGCAGCACATTCCCTTCGATCTGGCCGACGTCAACCTGGACTTCCAGATCCTCTCCGAGGACGAAGGCCAGCCCCACATGGATGTGCTGCTGGTGGCGGTCAAGAAGGACAAGATTCTGAACTACACCAACGTACTCTCGATGGCGGGGAAGACTCCGGCTATCGTGGACATTGACGCGCTCGCGCTGCAGAACTGCTACGAGTACAACTACGAGCCGCCGCCGAACCAGGTGGTGGCGCTGTTGAACCTGGGCGCCAGCGTCATGAACATCAACATCGTGAAGGGGACGACGCCGTTGTTCCCGCGCGATGTCAGCGTAGGCGGTCACCAGTAC
>Ga0070741_10013963_pt1 | contig 14023 bp, 12 predicted proteins | sample Coa_R1_4_FD_66440 | JGI IMG/M metagenome (GOLD analysis project Ga0070741, IMG submission 66440) | Surface soil microbial communities from Centralia Pennsylvania, which are recovering from an underground coalmine fire - Coalmine... | ecosystem: Environmental > Terrestrial > Soil > Unclassified ... | reverse complement strand
CCTCCTGCGGCTTCTCCTTGGCGGTGTCGGGAATGATGATGCCGCCCTTGGTCTTCTCCTCGGCATCGATACGCTTGACCACCACGCGGTCATGCAGCGGACGGAACTTCAGTTTTGCCATGATTACCCTCAGGTGCCGCCCGTGCGGCGCGGCTGTTGCGCGTGAAATGCCAAGTTTTCGGCTATTTCAATGGGTTAGCACTCAATGAGAAAGAGTGCCAGACAACCCGTTCGGGACATAGGACCTGGCCTGCGGCGTGTCAAGAGCGCGCACCCGCATGGCTAACAAAGTGGAAAGGACGGCGGCGTAAAACGTGCCGGGCGGTGGCTTTGGCGCGGTTTTTTCGGCGAAAGTCACCGTCACGGCCAAATTGCCCGGCAAAAGCGGCTGAGCGGCGGGGTTTAAACGTATAAGCTGGGACGCGGGAATTCGGGCGGCGGGGGCTGACGTGCCGAATATCCACCCAGCATCGAGGAGAAGTTCATGAGCGCGAGGCTGCGCGATTTCCGTTCGTTCGCGGCGCTGGCCGCGCTCTGTGCGCTCGCGCTCGGCAGCTGCACCACCAGTCCCCGGGGCGCCGAGGTGTCGGCTGCCGCGCCGCCGCCGGCACCGGAAATTCCGGCCTCGATCGGCCCCCAGGAGGTGGTTGGCCGCTGGGGTTACGGCTCGTTTCACCGGCCGGAAGACCAGGCGCGCACCGAAGCCGCGGCGCGCGCGCAGTGCGGCCAGCCGGTGGTGATCGAGCGCGGCCCGACCGGCGGCGTCATGATGTATCTCGCCGACAGCGCGCAGCTGCAGGAGCTGCGGCTCAAGGGCAGCCAGAGCGGCAAGAACTATATCGGTCCGCCCGGACCGGCCGGCGACAAGCAGGATCGCGAAATCGTCTCCTCCGACGGCCGCACCATGGTGCTGCGCTGGCTCGATCCGGAAGTCGCCAGCCGCTACGGCATCGGCGTCTACGTGCGCTGCGCGGCCGAAGGCACCGCATCGCGCGCCCGCAAGCCGGCGCGCTAGCACCTTCGCGAACTCTGAGTTTGTAACGGTCCCGGCTCTGCAGCGCACCGCTGCGTGCTGCGCTGCGCCCGCGATACGTGTATCCACACAATCATGCCCAGCGCTCGCGATTTCGTTGTCGGCCCGTGGCGCGCGGTGAGCGTGCTGGGCGTCACCCAGATTCTGTCGTGGGGCGCGCTGTTCTATCCGCCGGTGCTCACGGTGCCGTTGATCGCGGCGGATCGCGGCTGGTCGCAGTCGTTCGCCATGGGTGGCTTTTCCGTGGGCCTGTTCGTCGGCGGTCTCGTTTCGCGCTATGTCGGCGCGCTGATCGACCGCTGCGGCGGCCATGTGGTGATGCCGATCGGCTCGCTCATCGGCGCCGCCGGACTTTTGGGGCTCGCCGCCGCGCCGAACGCGTTCGCCTACTATGCGTCCTGGATCGTGGTCGGCGTCGCCATGGCGGCCGCGCTCTACGATCCGGCCTTCGCCACGCTCGGCCGCATCTTCGGCAAAGCCGCGCGGGCGCCGATCACGACGCTGACGCTTGCCGGCGGCTTTGCCTCGACCGTGAGCTGGCCGGCGACCCAGCTTCTCATCGACACGATCGGCTGGCGCGGCGCTTACCTCGTCTATGCGGCGCTGTTGGCCGCGGTGGCGGCGCCGCTGCATGCCTTCGCGCTGCCGCGTGAGCGCGCGCTCCTCGTCGGCCGCGAAGCCGAAAGCGCTGCCGCGGCGCCGCTGGAAACCAAACCCGGCGCCGTGCTGCCGGCGCACGGCCTTGCTTACGTACTGGTCGCCGCGGCGTTTTCCGCCTACGCGTTCGTGCCATCGGCGTTGTCGGCACAGCTTCTGGCGATCTTTCAGCGTTTCGGCCTGAGCGCCGCCACCGTCGTCATCATCGGCATGCTGTTCGGGCCGGCGCAGGTTTTGGCGCGCATCTGCGAGCTTGCCTTCGGCCGCAATGCGCATCCGTTGTGGACGGCGCGGCTCGCCATCGGTTTGTTGGTCGCCGCCTTCGTCCTGCTGGCGCTCGTGCCATTCTCGGCGCCGCTCGCCGCCGGCTTTGCGGTGCTGTACGGCATGGCGAACGGGCTGATGACGATCGCGCGCGGCACAGTGCCGCTCGCGCTGTTTGGCGCCACCGGCTACGGCCGGCTGATGGGACGCATTGCCGGGCCTTATCTCGTGGTGCAGGCGGCAGCGCCGGTGTGCCTGTCGTTCGTCGCCGAGCGCACCTCCGATGTCGTGGGGCTGGTGGTGGTGGCGGCATTTGCCGCCGCGGCGCTCGTATGCTTCGCGGCGATCCGGCAACCACCGGAGCGAATAGCGAGTGGCGAATAGCGAATGGTGCTAGCTATTCGCTATTCGCCAATTTTCCATTCGCTATTCGCCACTCGCCATTCGCCGCGTGCCGAACATGGCGTCGACGTCGTCCTGGCTGGCATGGCCGGGATCGCCTTCGAGCCGCGGTCCGTGCAGCGCGGCTGCGCCGTTGCGCCGCCTACTGGCCGACGCGGTTCGCATCTCTTCGAGCACGCGGCCGATGTGATCCTCGACGAAGTTCAAGGTGGCCAGAACCTTGGCGACGCGCTGGCCGATCAGATCCTGGAAATTGCAGGCTTCGAAGATCTTGATCACGAGGTCCTGAATGTCCTGCGCCATGCTTTGCTCGATGCGGCCGTTGAGCGCGGCGGACAGATTGTTGGCGGCGGCATCGATCTCTTCGGCGGCCGCGAGAATCTTCTGTGTTGCGCGCTCGGTGCCTTCGACCACGGCGTTGAGCTCATGGGCGACGCGCGGCATCGTCTTGCCCGGCGTGCCGTCTGCGGGCGGAGCCGGTGTTTCGCTCGCATTATTGCGATCGCCGCGGATCGCGCCGGCGATGAGGTTGAGTTCGGAGCTGAGCCGGCTGGTTTCGCCGTCATTGCCCTCGCGTAGCGGCGATGTCAGCGCGCAAGCCGCAAGCGCGGCGCGCAGCGCCCGCAGCTCGTCCATGATCTCGGCGTGGCGCAGCCCGCCGTGCGCCGCGTCGACGCTCGGCTTTAGCCGTGCCGCCGGAGTTTCTTCGATGCGGAATACTTTGCGCGGCTCCGCCATCTGCCACCTTTGATGGGCCCACTCCCTAGAACGACACTAAGGTTGCGCGGATTAATACCGCGTTCATGCGCCGCGTCGCGCCGTTCCGCGAACGGCAGCGCAGTGACGTCCGATTAACCATGAGGCTGGGCTATTGACGCAAAATAAACTGTAACTTGATGAACAAACCACGAAGAATACCGTGGTGGTGCGCTGGTGAAAAAAATTTACCAAACAATCGCGGTTTTCGCCTGTACTCGTCGCATCGAGAAAGCGTGTCCCGCGCGCGGCGTGCGCGCATGTGTCGAGTCAAAGAGTACAAAGCAATGCGGCGTATCTGCGTATCCGCGCTCGTTCTGAGCGGGCTTGTCGTTCCGGCCTTTGCCGATCCGTTCCAGATCACGCCGCAATCGTACGATCGTGCCGCGCCGGCGCAGCCGGCAGCGGCTCAGCCGGCACGGCAGGTATACGCCGCGGCGCAGCCCAATCTCGGCGGCGGCTTCATCGAGTTTCTGTTCCGCGGCACCGGGCAGGGGCTCGCCGCGCCGAGCTTCCGCGCACCGGCCGACGCGCAAGCCCCCGCACAAGAACGGCAAGCCAGTCTGCCGGTCAACGATCCGGACGACGCGACCTCGAGTTATTCAGACGCGCAGCACGCGCCCATCGATCCCAAATACGAACGCCAGGCGGTCGTCTATAACGGCAAGGAAGCGCCCGGCACCATCGTGATCGATACGCCGAACAAATTTCTCTATCTGGTGGAGGAGAACGGCAAGGCGCTGCGCTACGGCATCGGCGTCGGCCGGCCCGGCTTCACCTGGTCGGGCGTCAAGACCATCAGCGCCAAGCACGAATGGCCGGACTGGCGGCCGCCGGAGGCGATGCTCAAGCGGCAGCCTGACCTGCCGCGCTTCATGGCCGGCGGTCCGGGAAATCCGCTCGGCGCGCGAGCGATGTATCTCGGCACCACCGATTACCGCATTCACGGCTCGAACGAGCCGTGGACCATCGGCCACAACGTTTCGTCAGGCTGCATCCGGCTGCGCAATGCCGACGTCATCGACCTCTACGATCGCGTCAAGGTCGGCACCAAGGTGGTGGTGATGTAAGTGTGATCGACGCAGATTGTTTTCGAATTGATTGCCAACCAGAGATGAGAGTTTAGGTCCTTCTGAACACTTAAACGCGTTTGCGCTTTAATTCTTGCTGTTCGTAGCGCGCTTTGAGCGCAGGGTCGCTGGTGTTGCCAAGGATTTCGTTCTGTTCATCGGTGCCATCAATACCGGGCACTTGCGCGATCTCCGCCGCCAGACGATCGGCGGGGACTGCCTTGCGGATATACGGTTTAAGATAGGCATCTAAATAGCCCTTATCGGGGTCATCGAGCTCTTTTGTGAGCGCGGCGAGATAGTCGGCCTTTCCGGTTGTTGCCCAATCGATGCTGAAGCCGGCACGCTGTGCCATGACCCCGTGCAGCACCATGATGGTCCGCCCGTTGCCGTCGAGGAATGGATGTGCATATGCAAGGTAGCCCATGATGACGCCGGGCTTCTCGCGCATGAATTCCCGGTCCTGGCCGTGAGCAAGCGCGTAGTGCGCCGCGCGCTGGATATCGTCAGGATGGGCGAAGAGGACTGGTCCCTTGCTTATGGCAAGATCAGGTGCGGTCGTGCTGCGATCTTGGCCGGCCCATGGATAAACGGCTTCGAATAGGGTCTTGTGGGTTTCGAGCAGGTCCGCATAGGAAAGATGTTTGACATTGGCGAGGCGTTCAAGGGCGGCGTCAATGCCGGTCATGAACGACGAGTGCTCAAGGCGCCGGACGATATCGGGGTCTTTTTCCTTGGCGAGATTGCGCAGGTAGCCTTGCGTCTCGAAATCGCCAAACGGATCGAACGTCACGGCCTGGCTTCGCGCAGGTAGGCGGCCTGGAGTTGCACCATTTCGGCGCGCGAGAGATGACCGCTGCGTTGCAGAGCGATCAGCAATTGTTCGATTTCGTCGAGCTGTACGTCATCACCTGCGAGACGTGTAATGTCATGCGCAAGCGTATCGCGTGACGTGCGGACATACGCCACGTGGTGCTCCTCGGCCATCTTTCGGATGCGAGCGGCAATTGCGCTCCGGGCCTGATCGGGCATGGATACTCCTCTCCTTCAATATAGCGATTCAGAGACTGAAAATCCATTTAAATCCCCGGAAATAGCCGCACTTGGCGGCTTCGGACACGACCGATCTGGGTGATCTCATCGCTGGTTGGGGCAAATAAATACTTCGAAATTTAGATCACCGTTGCGACGATGGCACAATGCTGCGATCTATTATAAAACCATGCCGCGCGCCGCAAGCACTTGCGGAAATGCGCCGTCCAAAAAATACGCGTATTCGCGCTCGCGCAAATTGGTCAGCGGATCGAGCCGGCTCAGCTCGGCGTCGACCTTGCCGGGGTGGCACATCACCACGCTGCCGTCCGGCAGGGAGTCGAGGAAACTCGGAAACAGCTTGGCGAAGTCGGCGTTGGCGCGGAACGCGTAGGTGCCGGCGAATGCCGGATTGGTCCGCACGCCGTGAGCGGCGGCAAGCCGCGCCAAGCGCCGGCTCAAGGCATCGAGCACCAGTCCCTTCGGCTCGAGATTTTTCCGCACCGCGCGGCCGCACTGGCGCACCCAGGCCTGTGGCGCGGCGCGCTTGACGACCCGCAGCAGTGCTTCGCTGATCTGGGGAAACACATGGATGTGCTGATGGCCGTCGACGTAGTCCGGCGCGCGGCCGAACGCGTCGTGAAACGCCGCGAACTGCGCCGCGATCTCGGTGTCGAGCAGCGCCGGGATGAGCGCGCGCGACAGGCCGCGGCGCGCCATCGAGGCGAGGGGAAAGAATGCGCCGCGGCGCAACGGGGCGAAATGCTGCGAGGCCGGCCGAAACGGCGCCGTCAAGGTCAGATGCAGCCCGATCGAGGCGTGATCGCCGGCCGCCTGGCGCAGAGCCGCCGCTTCGCTGCGGGAAAAGCTCGGCGCCACCACCATCACCGAGGTCGCATTGATGCGGCGGCGCGCGATCAGGTCGCGGATCGCGCTGCTCACCGCCGGCGAGATGGCATAATCGTCGGCGCACAGCACGATGCGTCGGCGCGGCGGCGCGTTCATTCGGCGGCGTCGTGCATCGTCACGTCGCGCTTGGCGTCGCGCTTGATGTCTTGCTTGAGCTCGTGCTCGGCGACGAAATAGACCGGCCGGCCTTTGATCTCGGACAGAATCTTGCCGATGTATTCGCCAAGCACGCCGAGCATGACCAGCTGCACGGCGCCGAGCACCATGACGCCGACGAACACCGACGGATAGCCCGGCACGCTTTCGCCGTAGACCACGGTCTCCCAGAAGATCTTGCCGCCATAGAGCAGCGCCGCCGCCGCGAGCAACAGGCCGAGCATGGTGGCGATGCGCAGCGGCGCCAGCGAAAACGCGGTCAGGCCGTTGAGCGACAGCCCCATCAGGGCGCGGAAGTTCCAGGTGCTGCGGCCGCCGGCGCGCGGCGCCGGCTCGTAGTCGATGCGCTTCTGGCGAAAGCCGATCCAGCTCGCCAGGCCCTTGAAGAAGCGGTTGCGCTCGGGAAGCTGCCGCAGTGCGCTCGCCGCCCGCGGCGACAGCAGCCGGAAATCGCCGGCGTCTTCCGGGATCTTGCTGCTCACGCCCCAATTGAGCAGGAGATAGAACGCCTTTACGGCGGCGCGCCGGGTCAGCGACTCGTTGGAGCGGCTCGCCTTCGCGGTGTAGACCACGTCGCAATCGTCATCGAGCCAGTGGCCGACCAGGGTTTCGATCAGCGTCGGCGGATGCTGGCCGTCGCCGTCCATGAACACGATGGCGCCGAGGCGGGCGTGATCGAGCCCGGCAAGCAGCGCCGCTTCCTTGCCGAAATTGCGCGACAGCGACACCACCTGCACGTCGAGCCCGGCGGCGGGCAGGGCGCGCGCCACCGCCAAGGTGTCGTCGGCGCTGCCGTCGTCCACATAGACAACTTCGCAGGCGAGCGCGCGCTGGTCGCGCAGCCGGCGCGCCAGGTCGGTCAGATCGGCATGCAGCCGCGGCAGGCCTACCGCCTCGTTGTAGACCGGCACGACGATGGAAAGCCCGGCGCGCGCCGCCGCATGCCTAGCCTGGTCGATACTTGGCATCAAACGCAAATCCTCATCGGGCGCGATCTATAGCGTAATCCACAGGCGGTGTCGCCCAAATGGCCTTTCGGCCGCAGGGAAAAACGGCGGAACTGGCTAATGCGCCGTCGGGGGTGGCGTTCGGCCGCGAACATGATATGCGGGGGCGCCATGGCCTTGGTCCCGCGCCTGCTCACGCTTCAATTCTGGCCGTTCGCCGCCTGGCGCTATCGCGCGCTCAGCCTCAAGGCGATGACGTTCGCCTTCGTCGGCGTCATCAACACACTGGTCGATTACAGCATGTTCCTGTTGGCGCGGCTGGCGCTGAGCCGCTCGGAGGGCGCGTTGGCGTTCTTCGATTCGGTCGCGGCGTCGTGCCGCTGCGCCGATCCCACCACCGTCGGGCTGATCGTCGCCAACATGATGTCATTTACGGTCGCGGTGACCGGCTCCTACATCCTCAATTCGTCGATCACGTTCGCCGCCGAGTCCGGCCGCCAGCTGCGCTGGCGCGCCTATTTGACCTTCCTTGCCTCCAACATTTTGGGCTGGACCGCCAACACGACGACCCTGGTCTTCTTCGCGCAGGTGATGCTGCTGCCGGTCTGGGTCGCCAAGGCGATCGCCGTCGTGGCGAGCTTTGTGGTGAATTTTTCGATGTCGCACTTCGTCGTGTTCCGGGTGCGGCACCGGCCGGTCGTCGACGCCGGCAAGGACGCCTGATACCGCGCGTCAGCGCCGAAGCGGCCGCCAGTCGTATTCGCCCTGAATGAACCGATGGAGCAGCGGGCGGGGATCGAACCCGCTCGTGACGGCTATGCACACCGTTGCGTTCCCAATTCGCTACCGCTGCGGCATCTAAAGACATCACCCGGCGCTCAATTGCAATCGGAACGGCACTGTCAACATACGCTTAAGATTAATTCGACTGTTTTTCGAAGGATGAGCCTAAATCTGGTATCGGCATGGTGCGTTGCATGCCGCCTCGTCATTCGCGCGTCAGCCAGCGCAGACCGGCCAATCGAACCATCGCAGCATGTCGTCGGGTCAAGCCAGAAGTTGTGAGGTTGCCGTCGTCGGCGCCGGCCCCTACGGGCTTTCGGTCGCCGCGCATTTGAATCGCGCCGGCATTGCGACGCATGTGTTCGGCGAGCCGATGGGATTCTGGCGGCAGAACATGCCCAAGGGCATGCGTATCCGCTCGCCGTGGCGCGCGACGCATCTTTCCGACCCGGACCGCGCATTGTCGCTTGACGCTTATGCGTCGCGCTGCGGGCTCGATAGCGGCCAGCCCTTGTGGCTCGAAAAATTCGTCGCCTATGGCGACTGGTTTCAACGCCACGCCGTGCCCGACGTCGACCGCAGAGCGGTTCGTCTCATCGATACGGCGGGCACCGGCTTCAGATTGGAGCTCGCCGACGGCGGCACCCTGAGCGCGGATCGCGTCGTCGTCGCGACCGGGCTCCTCAACCAGGATTACCGGCCGCCATTGCTTCAGGATCTTCCGCGCGCGCTTGTCAGCCATGCCAGCGAGCACGCCGACCTGTCGGTGTTTCGCGGCCAGCACGTCGCCGTGGTCGGACGCGGCCAAAGCGCCTGCGAATCGGCGGCGCTCCTCAACGAGACCGGCGCCGCGGTCGAGCTGATCAGCCACGGGCCCATCCATTGGCTCGGCATGTCGGCGAACGGCACGGGAAAAACGCTGCGGCGCCGACTGCGCGAGATGCTGGCGTCGCCGTCCGAAGTCGGACCGTTTCCGCTGAGCTGGCTGGTCGAAGTGCCGGGACTGGTTCGGCTGCTGCCGCCCAAAATGCGCGCGGAATTCGCGCGGCGCTGCCTCAAAGCAGGCGCTACCGGATGGTTGAAGCCGCGGTTCACCGACATTGTATGCAATCCGGGACGCACAATAACGGGAGCACGCGTGCTCGGCGATCGTGTCGCGCTCGATCTCGATAATGCCACCAGAACATTCGACCATGTTCTGCTCGGCACCGGCTATCGGATCGACATATCGCGCCTTGGCATCCTGGCGCCGCAACTCCTCGAACGGATCGCGCGCGCCGACGGTTCGCCATTGCTCGCTCCGGGATTGGAATCGAGCGTGCCGAAGCTGCATTTCGTCGGCTGCTATGCGGTCAAGAGCTTTGGGCCCTTGCTGCGGTTCATCGCCGGCGCTCCCTATGCGGCGCGGGCGGTCGCTGCTGCCGCACGCTGTGGTGTCCTAGCGAAGCCCGATCCCGCGCTGTTCGACAGGCTATTTGGCGCTGCCGCCACCCAACAGGTGGAATGACGGTGAGCAACGTCGCCGAGCGATCGCAAACCGCGCCGCAGGGCGCGATCGTGCTGGGCGGCGCACATGGCAGTCTGGCGATTGCGCGCAGCCTTGGCCGGCGCGGCATCCCGGTCTGGCTGGTCACCGCCGACAATCCGCTGGCAAGCTTCTCGCGCTATGTCGCGCGCAGCCTGCATTGGCGCGGGCCGCGCGCTGACGGCGCGCTCGATTTCCTCCTCGAGCTTGGCCGCCGGCACGGCCTGCAGGGTTGGGTCGTGTTCGCCGGCAGCGACGAAGACCTGCAGTTCGTCGCCCGCAATCACGCAGCGCTTGGCGGGTTCTTCACACTGACGACGACGCCGTGGGATCGCGTGCGCTGGGCCTACGACAAGCGCTCCATGAATACGCGCGCCGACGAGCTCGGCATTGCCTGTCCGCGCACCCGTTATCCGAGGTCGCGCAACGATCTGGCGCCGCTTGGAATTCCGTTTCCCGTGATCCTGAAAGCGACCGTGCACGAAGGCCGCAACAGGTTTGTTGACGCCAAAGCCTGGCGCGTCGACGACGAGCGCACGCTGCTTGCGCGTTATGATGAGGCCGCTTCGCTCGTCGGCCCCGGCGGCGTCATGATCCAGGAGTTGATCCCGGGCGACGGCACGGCGCAGTTGTCCTATGCGGCGCTCTGGCACCGCGGCAAACCGCTCGCCTCGCTGGTGGCGCGGCGCCGCCGCCAGTTTCCGATCACGTTTGGCTTTACCAGCACGTTCGTCGAAACCATCGAGCGGTCTCCTGTTGAAGCCGAGGCTTGCCGCTTTCTGGCGTCGCTCGAATACAGCGGGCTGGTCGAGATCGAGTTCAAATACGACGCCCGCGAGGGCTCCTACAAAATCCTCGATGTCAACGCCCGCTCCTGGGCCTGGATCGCGATCGGTGCGGCGGCCGGCATCGATTTTCCGGCGCTGCAGTGGCGCCTTGCCGCCGGCGAAGACATTGCGCCGCACCGGGGCCGCGCCGGCGCGCGTTGGCTCTATGTCTCGCGCGATCTCGCGGCAGCGGTTTGCGAAATGCTCGCCGGCACACTGTCGCCGCTTGCCTATCTGCGGTCGTTCCGCCGGCCGTCGGCCTGGGCGGTTTTTGCGTGGGACGATCCGTTGCCGGCCCTGCTCGACGTGCCGCTCAGCGCCGTCCGCATCGCGGCCCGATCGCTCGGCCGCCGCAAGGCCGCCGCCGCGCACGCCCCGCAATCGGCCAAACTGCAAGGCTGAGCCGGCGCATCAGTCCTCAGCGGCGACAGCGGTCCACGGGCCGAAGTCGAGCTTATAATTTACACCCATCTTGAACACGTCGGCGGATTGCGTCACGGCGATGTCGGCTGCGCTGATGACGGCCACCGTCGGGAACGAAACGGTCTTCGACGGCAGACCGATGTGGTCATACTCGGCGAACGTGGTCCAATGATTGGTAATCGCGTATTCGAGGCCGATACCGGCGGTCCAGCCCCAAACCGTCTCGCTTGTGCTGCCCGCGCCCAGTTTCAAGGCGTTCGTGTTGCCTAACACATTGTAGGTCGTATCGGTCCAGGCGCCGCCGCCCTTCACGTAGGCGAGCGAGCGAGCAAAGGCGTAGCCGAGGCGGCCGGTCACGGCGCCGAGCGTGTTGACGACGTGCTGGCAGTTGATGCCGCCGAGGCCGGAGAAGCAGGTATTTTCGCCGCGAATATGCGCCAAGCTGGCGTCAAGTTCGGCGCCCAGCACCCATTGCCCGGTCTGCCAGTTGACCCCGATCTGGCCGCCGCCGAATGGGCCTGTCGCATGCGTATTGTCGCCAAATCCAGCAACGTCCGGAGGCGGCGGCGGTCCGCGGCGGCCAACGGGCCCAGGCCTGCGCCCGGGGCCACCCGGCCCACTGCCTGCCGAACCGAACGGATCGGACCAACGAGCAATGTCGGCGCCGCCGCCCAAATTCCCGCCGACATACCACCCCGTCCAATTCATCGGACCAGATGTGGCCATGACGGGCGCCTTGATCGGCATTGCGGCTGCTGTGGCAACGCGCGTCGTCTCGCCCCAATGATAGGTCGTCTGCACGAACGCACCGTAACGTTCGGCGTTGAAGCGCGCGGTTTGCAGGCTGCCGGTTCCTGGAGTCACGAGGAAATCGAACGTCGCGGTGCCTGTGTTCATGTTCCAGGCCCAGTAGCGACCGCCGGCGCCGATGCTCCAGTTCGGCGTGATGGAGTAGTCGAGCATGGCCTCCAGCATGACGCCGTCGCCACTGGTCGAGGCTTCGGGCAGAAGCAATTGGCGGAGCAGGTGATCGTCGAGGCCGGTGAAATTCACCCACGGCAGATAGGCGGCGTCGGCGGTCAGCCTCAGCCTGTCGGTCAACATGAGCTGACTGGAGAGACCAACGCGCAGCGAATTGAAATGATTGTCGTCGGTGAGCGTAAGAAGGTTCGCGGGCAGGCCTGGGGCCGTCGGGCAGGAGCCGGTGGATGCGGCGAGCTGGACGCAGCCATAGGTGTTGATGTCCTCCGCGTAATAGCTGTAGCCGATAAACGCGCCAACCTTGGCGCCCGGCGCTCTGAGGAAATTGTAGCCGGCGTCGATCGTGGCGTAGGCGATGTGCCCCGAGGCGCGCGACAACGTGTTTGAATAAGCGTTGCCGGCAGGAAAATCCTCGTCATTCAGGGAGCCGCTGTAGAGTCCGCCGGCGCCCAGATTTCCTTTGACAAAAAATCCGCTGGCGTGATCGGCGCGAGCGAATGTTTCGCCGGAGAGCGCGTCAAGATCGCTGTAAACCAGGCGAGACACGAGGGCAGGGGGCGACGAAACAAGACCACCAAGCGGCTGCGGCCCTCCGTAAGTGCCAGTGCTCAACCACAGCCGTGCCCCGGTTTCCAGTTGCCAATTCTGGAAAATGGATGGCGCAGCCGCCAGCGGCGGCGCCTTGAGCGGAAGAACGGACGTGCTGCGTGGCGCTCCGCCAGGTCCGCCGAAGCGATAATTCAATCCGGCGCGGACGAGATCAGCTTTGAGATCGCTGGAATGGCTGAAAACCTGCGCCGGAAAGGCTCCGAGATTGTTCGCCGTTTCGGTCCCGCCGGTATTGCCAAATGCGACGTGGAGGTAATCAGCTTTGACACTCCAGCCGCCGCCGAGCGGCGCCTCGACGCCAGCCCCAACCGCATAACCCGCCGTCAGCGCGTTGACCCGGCCCGATTCAAACGCACTATTGCTATCTCGAAACGAGAAATCTGTTTGCAGTTGAGTGAGCGCAAGGCCGCCCGTCACGTAGTAAAGCCAGTTGTTCGGAGCGATGTAGCCGATGCGCGGCCGCGCAGTGAACAGCCAATCGGCGTTGCCGTACGAGGTCACGGTGAACGCTAAAGCGGGCGCACCCGGATAGGGCAGCGCCCCGGAGTTGGTCGCACCGTTGAGGTGGACCGCTTGCATATCGGCTTCGATGCCAACGAGCCAATTGCCGGAACGCCAGTTGTAGCCGCCTTCGATGCCGGAGACGAAGCCGGCCGGTTCGATGGCTTGGATCCCAGCCGCATTGATTGCCGCGGCCCCGGGAGCCTTCACATAGCCATCCGCAACAGTCGAGGTGTGCGGGTCGTATTGGCCCCACGCCGCGCCCGCGACGACGCCGGCATAGAAGCCGTTCCAATCGTGGAGGCTGCCGCCCCAGAGCGGCGCCAGGCCGGCCGCATTGGCGGAACGCGAGCCCGCAAACGCTGCGATCACGGCGCTACACAGGAGAAACTTTTTCACTGTGACAACCCCACCCACACCCGATTTACGAACTGTAATGCGGTGTGGCGAGTTCGCCTATCCGTGCGCTGCGGCCTTTGAACACTTCAACAGCAAAAACCATCGGATGTGGCAAAAAAGTAACCCGCAATTCTTCGCGAGTTCCACCTCGGGCGTCTTCTCAGCGCAAGCGCCCTCGACGCGAGCGACTCGCGCTGCCGATCATGTTCGTTCGGCGCGGCGCGGGCCCCATGTCAACGGATAACGAGATTCGCCAGCGCGCGCGTGGCTGCGATCAATAAATCAGGGCAGCGCCGGCGCATGCTCATGACGATGCATGAGCATGCGCAAGGTCCCCGGCGCGAGCTACATTACCATTCCAGCTTTTCCATCTTGCGCACGACGACGTGGGTATCGCGCGTCATGATGCCGGTGGGGCCCCAGTAGTTCCAGCCGTAGGTGAACTGGGCGTAACCGCCCGCCAGATAGAGCGGATTGATGCGGATGCGGGTCACGCTGTTATGGCCGCCGCCGCGCCATTGGCGTTCCTGCGATTTCGGGATGTACACCGTGCGCTCGACCGCGTGGTAGTACATGCAGGTGCCCGGCTGGATACGGCGGCTGACATTGGCGCGGGTCACCACCACGCCGTTGTCGTTGTAGACCTCGACCCAGTCGTTGTCCTCGATGCCGACCCGCGCCGCGTCACGGTCGTTGATCCACACCGGATCCATGCCGCGCGACAGCATCAGCATGCGGTGATTGTCTTT
>Ga0070741_10013962_pt1 | contig 14023 bp, 19 predicted proteins | sample Coa_R1_4_FD_66440 | JGI IMG/M metagenome (GOLD analysis project Ga0070741, IMG submission 66440) | Surface soil microbial communities from Centralia Pennsylvania, which are recovering from an underground coalmine fire - Coalmine... | ecosystem: Environmental > Terrestrial > Soil > Unclassified ... | reverse complement strand
CAACAAGACGCTCGGCAAGTTCCAGCTCGTCGGCATCCCGCCGGCGCCGCGCGGCATGCCGCAGATCGAGGTCACGTTCGACATCGACGCGAACGGGATCATCAACGTCTCGGCGAAGGACCTCGGCACGGGCAACGTGCAGCAGATCCAGATCCAGGGCGGCTCCGGCCTCAGCGAGTCCGAGGTGCAGGACATGATCCGGAACGCGGAGTCGCACGCCGACGAGGCGCGCCGGCTGCGCGAGACGGTCGACGCGAAGAACAACGCCGAGACGCTCGCGTACCAGACCGAGCGCTCGCTCAAGGAGCACCGCGGCAAGCTCGACGAGTCCGAGGCCTCGACGATCGAGGGCCGGATCATGGAGCTGCGCCAGGCGCTCCAGGGCGACGACCTCGGCGAGATCCGCGCGAAGACGGAGGCGCTGCAGGAGGCGTCGCACAAGCTCGCCGAGGCGGTCTACGCCCAGGCGACCGCGCAGGCGCAGGCATCGTCCGGCGCTGGCAACGGCGCGACCTCCGCAGACGACGAGGTCGTCGAGGAGGGCGAGTACGAGGTCGTCGACGAGGAGGCGAAGACGTCCTGATGACGGACGAGCAGCCTCAGGTCCAGGAGGAGGCTCAGGTCGAGACGGAGCAGGCAGACGTTCAGGACGACCGTCTGCTCCGTCTCGCGGCCGACTTCGAGAACTACAAGAAGCGCGCAGCCCGCGAGCGCGAGGAGTACGTCGCGCTCGCGAACGAGCGGCTCGTGAAGGAGCTGCTGCCGATCCTCGACGATCTCGAGCGGGCGCTCGACGCCGCCGGGAAGCACGAGGAGGCGACGGTCGAGGAGGGCGTGCGTCTCGTGCACCGCTCGCTCGCAGCGCTGCTCCAGCGGAACGGCGTGCGCGAGATCGCGACGGAGGGCAAGTTCGACCCGCACGTGCACGAGGCGCTGCTCTCGCAGCCGTCCGAGGCCGACGAGGGCTCGGTGATCGACGTCGTGCAGAAGGGCTACACGCTCGGCGACCGGGTCGTGCGTCCGGCGCGCGTCGTGATCGCCGCGGCGGCGCCGGAGCCCGAGCCGCAGGAGAGCGATGGCTAAGTCGCTCTACGACACGCTCGGCGTCTCGAAGAGCGCATCGGCCGACGAGATCAAGAAGGCCTACCGCAAGCTCGCACGCGAATATCACCCGGACCGCAACCCGGGCGACGCGTCGGCGGAGGAGCGCTTCAAGGAGGTGCAGACCGCCTACGACGTGCTCTCGGACGACGAGAAGCGGAAGGCCTACGACCGCTTCGGCGCGACGAACGGGCGCGTCGGCGCTCCCGGCGGCGCGCAGAACGTCAACTTCGACTTCGGCGACTTCGACATCGGCGACCTGCTCGGCGGGATCTTCGGCGGCGGCGGCGTGCGCGGCGGCACGCGTGCACGGCGCGAGCCGATCCGCGGCTCGGACGTCGAGGTCGACGTGCAGCTGTCGTTCGAGGACGCGCTGCACGGCGCCGAGGTGAAGGTGCCGGTCGAGCTGACCGTGTCCTGTCGCGACTGCGGCGGCACCGGCGCGCAGCCCGGGACGGCACCCGTCATCTGTCCGGAGTGCAACGGCCGCGGCGTCAAGTCCGAGTCGCAGGGGCTCTTCGCGCTCTCGCAGCCGTGCCCGCGCTGCCGCGGGAACGGCACCGTGATCGAGCAGCCCTGCCCGCACTGCCACGGCTCGGGCCGCGAGCGCCGCATCAAGACCTACACGGTGAAGATCAAGCCCGGCGTCAAGGACGGCACGAAGATCCGTCTGAAGGGCAAGGGCGAGGCGGGGGAGAACGGCGGCCCCGCGGGCGACCTCGTCGTCGTCACGCGCGTGCGCGCATCCGACACCTACGAGCGGCGCGGCGACGACCTCGTCGTCACGGTGCCGGTGTCGTACGCGACCGCGGCGCTCGGCGGCAAGGTCGAGGTGCCGACGCCTGAAGGTCTCGTGTCGCTGAAGATCCCGTCCGGTTCGGAAGACGGCAAGCTGCTGCGGATCAAGGGCCGCGGCGCGCCGAAGCTGAGCGGCGGCGGCAAGGGCGACGTGCTCGCGCGCGTCCGAATCCAGGTGCCGAAGCGCGTGAACAAGCGCGAGCGCGAGCTGCTCGAGCAGCTGCAGGAGCTCGGAACGTGAGCCGCAACGACGACCTGCTCCGGCAGGGCCCGCGCGAGGCGCCGGAGCCCGACACGGCCGAGGAGCGGAGCAAGAAGCTCGGCCTGAAGACCGCGGGCGGCGGCATCGCAGCCGGCGGCATCGGGCTCGCGAAGGCCGGCATCCTCGGCAAGGCCCTCATCTGGCTCTTCGCCTGGAACGGCGTGCGCACGGCATGGCGCGTCGGCGGCTGGATCGGCGTCGCGGTCGCCGTCGCGATCATCGTGACCTACCTCGTTCTCACGCGTGGCAGGAGGTCGTCGTGAGCGACCGTCCGATCTACATGATCAGCGTCGCGGCCGAGCTCGTCGGCATGCACCCGCAGACGCTGCGCCTCTACGAGAACAAGGGGCTCGTGCGCCCGAAGCGCACGCCCGGCGGCACGCGCCTCTACAGCGAGGCCGACGTCGAGCGGCTGCGCATCATCCAGCGGCTGACGACGGAGCTCGGCCTGAACCTCGCGGGCGTCGAGCTCGTGCTGCGCCTCGAGGACGAGCTGCGCAAGGCCCACGCCCAGGTCGAGCGGCTGCAGCAGCAGCTGCGCGACGAGGTGGAGAACGTTCACAAGCACTATCGCCGCGACCTCGTGCTCTATCGCGAGGAACGGCTACCGGAAAGGCAGTAGAGAGATGGACTTCAACAAGCTGACGATCAAGAGCCAGGAGGCGGTCGCGGCCGCGCAGGAGCTTGCACGCCGCAACGGCAATCCCGAGCTCTACCCGGAGCACCTGCTCATCGCGCTGCTCGACCAGGAGCTGCCGCGCGAGCTCGTCCCCGACCCCGACGCGCTGCGCGCCCGGGCGGAGGCGCAGCTCGCGGCGAAGCCGCGCATCCAGGGTGCGCAGCAGCAGCCCGGCGTGTCGGCGCAGTTCTCGCAGGTGCTCGACAAGGCGTTCGACGAGGCGAAGCGCATGGAGGACGACTACGTCTCCACCGAGCATCTGCTGCTCGCGCTCGACGTCGTTCCCCGCGAGCAGCTCGAGGCGAAGATCGCGGCGGTGCGCGGCGGCCAGCGCGTCACCTCGCAGGATCCCGAGGGCACCTACCAGGCGCTCTCGAAGTTCGGCCGCGATCTCACCGAGGCGGCCGAGGCGGGGAAGCTCGACCCGGTGATCGGACGAGACGAGGAGATCCGCCGCGTCATCCAGGTGCTCTCGCGCCGCACGAAGAACAATCCAGTGCTGATCGGCGAGCCGGGCACGGGCAAGACCGCGATCGTCGAGGGGCTCGCGCAGCGCATCGTCGCGGGCGACGTCCCCGAAGGGCTCAAGGGCAAGCGCGTGTGGGCGCTCGACATCGGCGGCCTGCTCGCGGGCGCGAAGTACCGCGGCGAGTTCGAGGAGCGGCTGAAGGCCGTGCTCGCGGAGATCCGCAACGCCGAGGGCGAGCTGATCCTCTTTATCGACGAGCTGCACACGATCGTCGGCGCCGGCGCCGCCGAGGGAGCCGTCGACGCCGCGAACATGCTGAAGCCGATGCTCGCGCGCGGCGAGCTCCGATGCATCGGCGCGACGACGCTCGACGAGTACCGCCGCTACATCGAGAAGGACGCCGCCCTCGAACGCCGGTTCCAGCCGATCTTCGTCGGCGAGCCGTCGGTCGCGGACACGATCGCGATCCTGCGCGGGCTCAAGGACACCTACGAGTCGCATCACGGCGTGCGCATCCGCGACGCGGCGCTCGTCGCGGCTGCCGTGCTGTCGCACCGCTACATCGCCGACCGCTTCCTGCCGGACAAGGCGATCGACCTCGTCGACGAGGCGGCGTCGCGCCTCCGCATGGAGATCGACTCGTCGCCCATCGAGCTCGACGAGGCCGAGCGGCGCGTGCGCCAGCTCGAGATCGAGCTTGCCGCGATGGCGAAGGAGTCGACGTCCGTGCGCGAGCCGGTCGAGCGCGAGCTCGCCGACGCGCAGGAGGTGCGGAATGCGCTCGCGGCGCGCTGGAACGAGGAGAAGCAGGCGCTCGAGCGCGTGAAGGAGATCACGCGCAAGATCGACGAGCTGAAGCGGGAGGCCGAGCGCGAGGAGCGCGGCGGCAACCTGCAGCGCGTCGCGGAGATCCGCTACGGCGAGCTGCCCGCCCTCGAGCGGGAGCTCGCCGAGCGCGACGCGGAGACGCGCACGTCGATGGTGAAGGAAGAGGTCGACGAGGACGACATCGCCGCGGTCGTCGCGCGCTGGACTGGGATCCCGGTCGACAAGCTGCTGGAGGGCGAGACCGAGAAGCTCATCCAGATGGAGGAGCGGCTGCACCAGCGGGTCGTCGGCCAGGACGAGGCCGTCGAGGCCGTCGCGAACGCGCTGCGCCGTGCGCGCACGGGGCTGCAGGACCCGAACCGTCCGATCGGCTCGTTCATCTTCCTCGGCCCCACCGGCGTGGGGAAGACCGAGCTCGCGCGGGCGCTCGCCGAGTTCATGTTCGACGACGACCGCGCCATGGTGCGGCTCGACATGTCGGAGTACCACGAGCGCCACACCGTCGCGCGCCTGATCGGCGCGCCGCCCGGCTACGTCGGCTACGACGAGGGCGGCCAGCTCACCGAGGCGGTGCGGCGCCGCCCGTACAGCGTCGTCCTGCTCGACGAGATCGAGAAGGCACACCCCGAGGTCTTCGACGTGTTGCTGCAGGTGCTGGACGACGGTCGCCTGACCGACGGGCAGGGCCGCTCGGTCGACTTCCGCAACACGGTGCTGATCATGACGTCGAACATCCGCAGCGCCGAGCAGCTCCGCGACCACTTCCGGCCGGAGTTCCTGAACCGCATCGACGAGGTCGTCGAGTTCAGGCCGCTCTCGCGCGAGCAGATCGCGGAGATCGTCGACCTCCAGCTCGAGCGGCTCCGTGCGCGGCTCGCGGAGCGCGGCATCATGCTCGAGCCGACCGACGGGGCGAAGGAGGCGCTCGCCGAGGCCGGCTGGGACCCGGCGTACGGCGCCCGGCCGCTGAAGCGCGCGATCCAGCGCCTCGTCGAGAACCCGCTCGCGCTGAGGCTGCTCGAGGGCGACTTCGGCGACGGCGATGCGATCCGCGTCGACGCGGTCGACGGCGAGCTCGTATTCGCGAAGGCGCAGGCGGCTGCACCGGCAGCCGCCTGAACCGCTTCTCGCTGCCGGACGAACAACTCAGGCCAATCCCCGCTTGGAGGAGGAACCGTGAGGAAGCTCGTCTCGATGCTGACGCTCGTCGCGCTCGCCGCACTCGTCGTCGCCGCCGTCTCGTCGGCGCGCCCGACGTCCGGCATGTTCGAGCTGTCGGCGAAGCTCACCGCCGCACAGGAGATCCCGAAGCAGGTCGTGAAGGACGCCGGCGCGAAGGGTTCGTTCACCGCGACGCTGAGCGGCACGCATCTCGCGTGGAAGCTGACGTTCTCGGGCTTGACCGGCGCCGCGACCGCCGCGCACATCCATCTCGGCGGCATGGGCAAGTCCGGCAACGTCGTCGTCCCGCTCTGCACGCCCTGCAAGAGCGGTCAGAAGGGGACGGCGACCATCTCCGCGTCGCTGCTCAAGACGATCCAGAAGCACGGGACGTACGTAAACGTCCATACCGCGAAGAATCCCAACGGGGAGATTCGCGGTCAGCTCTCCGCGAAGGGCTGACGGCAAGAGCGTTCGCTCGGTAGCGTCACGGCGTGCTCGTCGTGGCCGCTACCGAGCGGGAGCTCGCCCACGTGCGCGGCGTCGACGCGTTCGTCTGCGGCGTCGGACCGGTCGAGGCGGCGTTGCAGACGGCGCGCAGGCTCGAGGAGCGTCGCCCGGACGCGGTGCTGCACGTCGGCATCGCCGGTGCGCGCGGGCTCGAGCCGCTCTCGCTCGTCGTCGGCCTGGAAGCGGTCTACTGCGACGTGATCGATCCGTCGTCGACGCTGCCGCGGGTCGAGCGCGCCGCGCCCGACGCGGCGCTCCTCGAGCGCGTGCGCACGGCGCTGCCGGAGGCGCACGTCCTGCCGATCGCGACCTGCGGGCGGGTGGGCGGCGGCACGGCGTGTGACGTCGAGGCGATGGAGGGCTTCGGCGTGCTGCGCGCGTGCGCGCTCGCGGGCGTGCCCGCGGTCGAGCTGCGCGTGGTCTCGAACGCGCCGGACGAGAGCGACCGTGCGCAGTGGCGGTTCGACGAGGCGTTCGCCGCGCTCGGCGACGCCGTCGCTCGGGTCGCCGGCTAAGCGCTCTCGACGTCGTCGAGGAGCTCGGCGTTGCCGTGCACCGGCGGCGCGCCGTAGACGAGGAAGACGATCTCCTCGTCCGTCTCGTTCCGCGCCTGGAGCGGCGTGCCGGCGTGGACGGCGACGATGCCTCCCGGCTCGACGTCGACCCGCTGCGGCGGCTCCTCGAGCAGCAGCGTGAGCGTGCCGTGGATGGGCACGAAGACCTCTTCCTGGTCGGGATCGAGGTGGCGGCGTCCGCGCGTGCGCGCCGGGTAGCGCCACATGCGCGCACGCGACTCGGTCAGGCCCGCCGCATCGGTGAGCGAGGCCTGGCTCCGCGCCGGTTGCCCGTACAGCGGCTCACGCTCCTCCCACGGCAGCTCGGAGGCGTGGGCGGTGTCGAACGGCATGGGCGCGACGATACCCTCCGCTCCTGTGGCGAGGCCGAGCTATCCGCGCGCCGGCGAGCCCCGCCCCGACGCGCTCCCGCCCGCGCAGCGGACCGTCGGCCAGCTCGTCGCGGAGTCGGTTCGCTTCTACGGCGAGCACTTCCTGCGCTGCCTCGCGACCGGCGTGTCGCCCGCCGTGCTCGCGCTGGTGACCGCGCACGTGTCGCGTCTGCTCGACCTCGTGCTCGCGCCGACGCTCTTCGGCGCGCTGCTCGCGGTCAGCTACGTCGCCGCCTGCACGATCGTGCTCGAGCGGCGACCGCCGGTCGGGCGGCTCGTCGCCGCGTGGGGTCTCGGCTGGCTCGTCTTCGCCCCGGTGCCGTTTCTCGTCTTCGCGTTCGTGCTGCCCGGACTGATGTGGCTCTCGGCGTTCGGACTCGTGGTGCCCGTGCTCGTCGTCGAGGAGCGCGGGGTGCGCGAGTCCCTCGCACGCACCTGGCAGCTCGCCCGCGCCGACTACGCACACGCGCTGGGCTCGCTCTGCACGCTCGCGATCGTCGTCTTCCTCACGCAGACGGTGCTCGCCTTCCTGCTGCGGGGCGCCGGAGGAGCCGCGGTCGACACCGCCTTCGTGCTCGCGAACCTCGTCATCTCGCCCCTTCTCTTCGTCGGCGCGGCGCTCCTCTACGTGGATCAGGCCGCCCGGGTCGAGTAGGTTCCCGGCATGCCGATCTACGTACTGCTCTCACGGCTCTCCCAGCAGGGCATCGCGACGCTGAAGTCGAATCCGGATCGCCTGCGCGAGGTGAACAAGGACATCGAAGAGCTCGGTGCGAAGGTGCTCCACCAGTGGGCGACGCTCGGCGAGTTCGACTTCGTGAACGTCGTCGAGGCGCCGGACACCGCGACGATCGCGCGCGTCTCGGTCGCGCTCGGCGCACGCGGCTCGACGCGGATCGAGACGCTCCCCGCGCTGACGATCGACGAGTTCGTCGAGACGCTGAGCTAACGCTCCACCGCGACGCGCCGGACGGTGACGCCCCAGGCCTCGCCGGACTCGAAGAGCGCGTCGGGATCGACGTCGGCGAGCCAGCCGATGAAGTGCGGCTCGGGATCGTCGGCGGTGCAGCCGAAGACGGCCGGGTACGTCGGCGGCGCCTCGTCGTGGACGATGCCGCGCTCGAGCTCCTCCGCCCGGCGCTCCGCCTCCTCGGAGGCGGGGCCTTCCATGTAGCCGCGCGGCATCCGGGAAGGGTACTTTGGCGCGCGTGCCGAGCGCGCTCGCCGTCCACGATCTGCGCAAACGCTACGGCGCGGTCCAGGCGCTGAAAGGCGTCGATCTCGAGGTGGGGGAGGGCGAGCTCGTCGGGCTGCTCGGCCCGAACGGCGCGGGCAAGTCGACGCTCGTGAAGATCGCAGCCGGGCTCGTGCGCCCGTCGGGCGGCAGCGCGGAGGTCGCGGGCGCACGGGCAGGCTCGCGACCGGCGCGGGCAGCGCTCGGCTACCTCGCGGAGCTCTTTCGCTTCCCCGGCTGGTACACGGCCGACGAGGTCCTCGAGCTGCACCAGCGCCTCGCGGCGTCGACGGGGGGCGCGGCCGAGCGGTCGCGGCTGCTCGAGCTCGTCGCGTTGACGGAGGCCGCGCACCGGCGCGTCGACGGCATGTCGAAGGGGATGGCGCAGCGGCTCGGAATCGCGCAGGCGCTCGTCGGCGGTCCACGGCTGCTGCTGCTCGACGAGCCGACGTCCGCGCTCGATCCCGTCGGCAGGCGCACGGTACGGCTGCTGCTCGAGCGGTTGCGCGAGGACGGCGTGTCGGTCCTGCTCAACTCGCATCTGCTCTCCGAGATCGAGCTCGTCTGCGACCGCGTGACGATCCTGCTCGGCGGCGAGGTCGTCGCCGCGGGGACGCCGCAGGAGCTCTCCCGCCCGCGCGGCGTCGAGCTCGAGACGGACGCGGGCGTGCAGACGATCGCCGGCGCGACGCGCGAGGACGCGCCGCGGCTCGTCGCCGACGCCGTCGCCGCGGGGCGCCGCGTCTACGGCGTCCGGGTGCTCACGTCGACGCTCGAGGACACCTACCTCGAGGCCGTCGGAGGGGAGACGAGCTGAGCTCCGTCGCCGTCATCGTCGGATACGGGTTCCGCGAGGCGGTGCGGCGCCGCGTCTTCACGATCGTCGTCGCGCTGACGGCGGTCTTCCTCTTTCTATTCTGGCTCGCGAACCACTTCGTCTTCGACCAGCTCTCGACGATCTCGGTGCCGCAGGACGTCAACGTCGACTCGCGCACGTTCGCCGGCGCCTTCCTGATGGGCCTCGCGATGTTCGCGACGCTCTTCCTCGGCGTCGTGCTCGCGGTGTTCCTCACGATCGGCGTCGTCTCGGGCGATGCGGAGCGGGGCCTGCTGCAGCCGCTCGTGGTCCGGCCGGTCGGCCGCTCGACGCTCATCGTGTCGCGCTTCCTCGGCGCCGCCGGCGTCTGCGCCGCGTACGTCCTCTCCGTCTACTTCGCGGCGATGGCGATCACGGGGCTCACGGGCCACTGGTGGCCCGGACGGATTCTCTGGCCGGGCGTGGAGCTCGCGCTCGCAGTCTTCGTCGTGATCGGCCTGTCGCTGCTCGGATCGGTCGGCCTCTCGTCGACTGCGAACGGAATCGCGATCTTCATGCTCTTCGGAGCGGGCCTCGTCGCGGGTCTTCTCGGGACGATCGGGCACGCGCTGAACTCGCACGCCGTCAAGCACGCGTCGACGATCGCCGCGTGGGCGCTCCCGTTCGAGGCGCTCTACCAGGACAGCCTGCGGATGATCACGGAGCGCACGTCGGGGCTCACGAGCTTCCTGCTGCAGCTCGGACCGTTCGGCGGCGCGTACGTGCACGGCTGGTCGATCCGCGTGTGGGCGGTCGTCTACCTCTGCGGCGTCGGCGTCGCAGCGCTCTACGCGTTCTCGCGCCGCGACCTCTAGCTCGCGCCGGCGACGGCGATCTCGCCCGCGAGCCGGGCGTTCTGGGCGATCAGGTCCTTGTTGGCGCGCTGCGTCCGGCCGCCGCTCTCGCGGTGCAGATACGAGAGGACGAACGGCGTCACCGCCTGGCCGGCGACGCCGTGCTCGTGCGCCGCGGCAAGGGCCTCCTCGATCAACGGCTCGACGTCGTCGAGCGGCTCGTCGGGTGCGCGGCCGAGCAGCAGGCCGCCGTTTCCGAGCTGCCAGTGCACGTGGGCGATCCGGGCCGCCTCCTCCGGGGACTCGATCCGGGCCGACACGGGCGGCCCACCGGCGGCGGCGTAGAAGAGCGGCAGCGTGTCGACGCGATAGCCGAGCACGGGCACGCCGAGCGACTCGAGCAGCTCCGCCGTCGCCGGCACGTCCAGCAGCGACTTGACGCCGGCGGAGACGACGAGCGCGGGCGTGCGCGCGAGCTGCGCGAGATCCGCGCTCACGTCGGGCGGATGCGGGAAACCGCGGTGGACGCCGCCGAGGCCTCCCGTCGCGAGCCAGGCGATGCCGGCCGACCGGGCGACCGCGAGCGTGCCGCCGACCGTGGTCGCTCCGACCGCGCGCTGCTCGACCGCGACGGCGAGGTCGCGCGGGCCGATCTTGCGCGCGCCGGCGTCGAAGCGCTCGAGCTCGGCCGCGGTCAGGCCGACGACGACCTCGCCGTCGAGGACGCCGATCGTCGCGGGCACCGCTCCGGCCGCGCGGACCTGCCGCTCCGACTCCAGGCCGACCTCGACGCCCTCGCCGGGCGGAAAGCCGTGCGCGACGAGCGTCGTCTCGAGCGCGACGACGGATCGCGACTCGCGTACCTCGTCGGAGACTCGGATCACACGTGTCTCCGCGGGATGCAGGGATGTGCGCGCCTCTTCGGGACAGTCACGCCGGCCGCTCCATCTCGACGAACCGCGACCGGTCGTGGCCCGGGACTTCGCGGAAGCCGGCGCGCCGGTACGCGCGCAGCGCACGCTCGTTCCACCAGGCGACCCAGAGGCGAAAGCGCTTCGGCCGCCACTCCGAACGCGCGTAGTCGAGCCCCGCCTCGATGAACGGCTGCGCGAGACCGCGGCCGGTCAGATCGGGCCGCATCCCGAGCCCGAGCCGCACCTCGTCGCCTTCGCGGACGAAGTTGAAGAACCCGACGAGCTCGCCGTCGTCGCCGATCACGGCCCGCAAGCTGTCGCGCCGCGCGGGATGCGCGAAGAGCTCGACCCGCCTCGGATCCGCCGAGGTGTCGTACCACTCGTACGGAAACTCGTACTGCCACTCGCCGATGGCCGCAGCGTGCACCTCGGTCATGGCCTCGACTCTCACGGCAGCGAGCCTACGCGGGCGACGCACCGTGCCGCCGCGGCGAGGCCGCGACGCGCCGCCTCCTCGAGCGAGCCGCCGAGGAGGAACCCGGCGGCGAGCGCGTCGCCCGCCCCGGTCGTGTCGACGACCTCTCCCGGCACGGCTGCGAGATCGAGGCGCGCGTCGGCCGTGACGATCGTGCAGCCGCGCGCGCCGCGCTTCAGCACGCCGGTCGGCGCGGTCAGGTACGCTCCTCCGAGCATCTCCCACTCGGCTTCCGTCGCGAACAGCACGTCCGGCGCGATCGTGTCGAGCAGCTCGCGGAACCGCACCGGCCCGTACGAGCGGATCTCGGTCCACGCGGCGACGTCGACCGAGATGCGCGCGCCTCGCGCGCGTGCGAGCCGCACTGCAAGGAGCGCAGCCGACGAGATCGGCTCGCGCAGCAGCGCGTAGCCGGACACGTGCAGCAGGTCGCAGTCGAGCCACTCCGCATCGACCTCCTCGGGCCGAAACGACGGCGCGACCCCGCGATCGGAGGCCATCGAGCGCTCGCCGTCGGGCCCCACGAGCGAGACGACGACACCCGAGGCGCCGTCGGCCACGGGGCCGACGAGCTCGACGCCGCGTGCCTCGAGCTCGCGCGCGACGAGCTCGCCGGCGGCATCGTCGCCGCGCTTCGCGATGCAGCGCGCCGACGCGCCGAGGGATGCTGCCCACGCCGCGACGTTCGCCGCCTGGCCGCCCGTGCCCGTGGCGGTGTGCGCCCGCACGTCGTCGCCGGCGGCGAGCGGCTCGTCCGGCCGGACGATCACATCGAGCAGTGCGTCGCCGAAGCTCGCGATTCGCAACGGGAGATCCGCCATAGGGCACAATCGTCCCATGGACGGCGGCGACAGGCTCGGACGTGCACGCTCCTTCCTGATCGGCGGAGTCGTCGGAGCATCGGCTGCGCTCGCGACGGCGCGCCGTCGCCGCGACCTGGCACGCAGACGCCGGCAGCGGATGCTGCACCCGGTCGGGCTCGCCGCCTTCGAGGCGGCGCCGTGCTACCGCGAGCTGCTCGCGGAAGAGGAAGCCGGCGGCGCCTGAGCCGTCACGATCCAGGTCGACGCCGTTGCGAACACGCCGTCCCCGGTATCGAACTGCTCGAGCTCGCCGCGCAGGAGCGCCGCGAGCGACGGTTTCAGCGCCTCGCCCTCGTCGCCCGCGAGCCGGATCGCCTCCGCGGCCGGGCCGAGCGCCAGGTTCATGTCGACTGCCTCGTCGAGGTCGCGGCCGAGCAGGAAGGGGACGTCGAGCCGCTCGAAGGCGATCCGCTCGTAGCCTGCACCGAGGAGGATCTGGCTGACCGTGTCGGCGTTCGCCATCGAGAACGGACCGGGCCCGCAGCGCGCCTCGTCGGTTTCCTCGGCGACCGGCACGAGCGGCTTCAACAGCTGCTCCGCCTTGTACATCCACGGGTTGTCCTCGCGGCGCCGCCAGACCACCATGCAGAGCGCCGACCCGGGCTCGAGAGCTCGGCGCACGTTCCGCAGCGCCGCGACCGGACTCGCGAAGAACATCGTCCCGAAGCGCGCGAACGCATAGTCGAACGTCTCGTCGAACGTCGTCGCCTGGACGTCGCAGACCTCGAAGCGGACGTTCGTCGCGCGCGCGGTCGCTGCATCGGCGCGTGCTGCCTCGATGAAGCGCGGAGCGACGTCGACGCCGAGCACCGAGCCGTCCGGTCCGACGAGCTCGCCCAGCCGGAGGCTGCTGTCGCCGAAGCCGCAGCCGATGTCGAGCACGCGCGCACCGTTCGGCGGCGGGTGGCGTCGGAACGCGTCCTCACCGAACTGCGACAGCCCCGCGACGATCAGGTCGCGAAAGTGCACGAAGCGGTCGAAGAGAACGCCGTCCCAGGCCCGCTGCGCCTCCTCGTTCTCTGCGGCGATCTCCGGCACGGGTCGATTGTCCCGCGGGGGTTTGCCGTACGCAAGCGCTGGTACCGTCTGCCTCCCCGTGCCGATCTACGAGTACCGCTGCCCGAACGGGCACACCTTCGAGCGCTTCCAGTCGATGACGGCGCCGGCTCCCGAGACCTGCGACGTGTGCGGCGCGTCGCCGGTCGAGCTCGTGCTCTATCCGGTCGCGATCCACTACAAGGGATCCGGCTTCTACACGACCGACTACGGCAAGGGGAAGGCGGCGGCCGGGAAGGAAGGCGGCTCGGACTCCGGGTCGTCGTCGTCCGGTGGCGACGGCGGAGGCGGCAGCGCCGCGAGCGGCGACTCGAAGCCGGCGGAGAAGAAGCCCGCCGCCTCGAGCGACTGACGCGTTACTTGAAGGTCTGGTTGCCGCTCACGCAGCCCGGGCCGAAGAGACCCGAGCCCGGTGCGGGCGGCTGCGGCGCCGAGTTCCCGAGCACCTCCTGGATCACCGCGATGTTCTCCTGGTCCGGCGTGATGTACCCGTCGCCGTAGTCGTGGCCGCCGAGCCGGCAGTGCAGCACCGAGCCGGAGCGGAATTTCACCCAGCCGAGCTGGAGCAGCTGCCAGGTCGAGAGGTCGGTCGAGAGCGGCTTCATCAGGTTCGAGCCGCTGAACGGCAAGCGGAAGAACGTCGACGGGCTCGCGATCTTCGAGAGCGTCGCCTGCATCACCTGCTGCTGGTGCTGCTGACGCGTGAAGTCCGTGTACGACGGATCGAGCTGGTTCTCGCGGATGCGCGAGTAGATGAGCGCCTGATGGCCGTTCATGTGATGCACGCCCTTGCTGAAGAACCAGCCCTTCCAGCTCTCGCAGCGCGTCGCGGAGTACGGGCAGTCGAACTTGTTCGAGAGGATGTTCTCGGACACGTCGATGTCGATGCCGCCGACCGCGTCGACGAGGCTCACGAACGAGCCGAAGTCGACGACCACGACGTGGTTGACGCGAAGGCCGCTGCCGAAGAGCGCGTTCGCCGTCTCGACGGCGAGCTTCGGCCCGCCGAGCTGCATCGCCGCGTTGATCTTCTCGGTGCCGTAGCCGGGGATGTCGACGCGCAGGTCGCGCGGGATC
>Ga0070741_10013961_pt1 | contig 14024 bp, 8 predicted proteins | sample Coa_R1_4_FD_66440 | JGI IMG/M metagenome (GOLD analysis project Ga0070741, IMG submission 66440) | Surface soil microbial communities from Centralia Pennsylvania, which are recovering from an underground coalmine fire - Coalmine... | ecosystem: Environmental > Terrestrial > Soil > Unclassified ... | reverse complement strand
TGCCAATGGTGATCAGGGGCTGCAAGGCTCCGCCTACGTGAATATCGTTGACCCGAACGGATACATCACGAGCGCGACCTTCACTTCCTCACAGAAGGCCTTTGAGTTCGACAACGTTACTTTGGCTGCTGTGCCGGAGGCCTCAACTTGGGCAATGATGCTGCTCGGCTTCCTCGGATTGGGCTTCATGGCCTATCGTCGTAAGGAGTCGTTCCGCTTCGCCTAACAGCTGGAAACGCAGGAAACGATTGAAGGGGACCGCTCAGGGCGGTCCCCTTTCACGTTTGTGTTCGATATTAGCAAGGCTATCCGGACCGCGGTCCTCCGAGGCTAGGGTCTTTCGGAAAATCGACAATCATTTAATAGTCCGATTAACTACAATAAGATCTGTCGTGGCGATAGGCTCAGCGGACGTCGATATGCCGGCTTTGGCCCGGATCGAAATTAACGGCCTCCAGATATGCGCTCCTGAGGGCTCCTTATTCGTAAGGATGCATTTACGCGGCCACTTAGCGTCTTCTTAGCGATTCCCTATTAAAGATTCACCGGCGCCGGCATCCTCGGTTGAGGATGGCGCCTGCGATCCGCTGCCAGGAATAGTAGAGAACAGAGGCGACGTGTCTTTGGAAACCGATAGTCCGGCTTCCCCCGATGCGGGGCTGGTTACGCTGGCTAACCTGCTTCGATTTCATGGAATTGGGGTAGACCTGCAGCAGTTGCGGCATCGTCTTGGCGGGGTCTCAATCGGCATCCCGGAAATGCTCCGGTACGCAAAGCAAACGGGGTTGAAAGCTCGCGTCTGCAAGACGACCTATGACGGACTGGGCAAGATGCCTCTGCCGGGGATCGTTCCTCTGCGTGAGGGTGGCTTCCTTCTGCTTGGTAAAGCCGGCGAAGGCATGGTCCTGGTGCAGTCCCCCCAGACCCCCCGACCCCAATTGATGACGCAGGCGGAATTTGAGGCGGTCTGGGATGGCCGTCTGCTTCTGATCGCCCGTCGCGCGAACCTGGTCGATCTAGTGCGTCGCTTTGACGTGACATGGTTTCTGGGAGCAATCGTCAAATACCGGAACCTCCTCGGCGAAGTCCTGGTCGCCTCGTTTTTTCTGCAACTTTTTGCTCTTGCGTCGCCCCTTATTTTTCAAGTCGTCATCGACAAGGTCCTTGTTCATCGCAGCATGAGCACGCTCGATGTTCTGATTGTGGCCTTTCTGGCAATCGCAGTCTTTGAGACGGTACTGGGCGCTTTGCGGACTTATATTTTTTCTCATACTACCAACCGCATTGATGTCGAACTTGGCGCTCGGTTGTTTCGACACCTTCTTGCATTGCCCATCGCATACTTCCAAGCGCGACGGGTGGGCGATTCGGTCGCGCGTGTCCGCGAACTGGAAAATATCAGAAATTTCCTTACAGGGTCGGCCCTTACCCTTGCCATCGACCTTTTCTTTACATCCGTATTTCTTGCAATCATGTTTGTTTATTCGGGTTTGTTGACCTGGATCGTTGTCGGATCATTTCCGCTGTATATCGCTGTATCAGCGATCACAACGCCGATCTTCCGTGAGCGGCTTGACGAGAAATTCAAGCGCGGTGCCGAGAACCAGGCTTTCCTGGTCGAAAACGTAACAGGCATCGAAACGCTCAAGTCCATGGCGGTCGAGCCGCAAATGCAGCGCCTGTGGGAAGAGCAGCTCGCTGGCTATGTGGCCGCGAGCTTCCGCGTTACCAATCTCGGCAATATTGCAAGCCAGTGTGTCCAATTCATCAGCAAGCTTGCGACGGCGTTGACGCTCTACTTCGGAGCCAGGCTGGTCATTGATGGAGATCTAAGCGTCGGAGAACTCGTAGCGTTCAATATGCTTGCGGGTAGGGTCAGTCAGCCGGTGCTTCGCCTTGCTCAAGTCTGGCAAGATTTTCAACAAGCGCGGCTCTCGATCGCGAGGCTAGGAGATATCCTCAACACGCCTGCCGAACCCACCTATCAGGTGTCGCGTTCCACTTTGCCTGCCGTGACCGGCGCCATCAAATTTGAGCACGTTACCTTTCGTTATCGGGTCGATGGATCGGAAATTTTGCACGACGTGAACTTTGAGGTATCGCCCGGCGAAACTGTCGGAATTGTTGGGCCTTCGGGTTCGGGAAAAAGCACCGTCGCCAAGCTCGTTCAGCGATTGTATGTACCCGAAAGCGGCAAGGTTATCGTCGACGGCACTGACCTTGCCATCGTTGACCCTTCCTGGTTACGACGACAGGTCGGTGTCGTGCTCCAGGAGAATGTTCTTTTCAATACTACGGTGCGCGAGAACATCGCGCTCGCCGATCCAGCGATGTCGATGGAAAGGGTCATCGCAGCGGCCAAGCTCGCGGGAGCACATGAATTCATTTCCGAACTCGCGGAAGGCTATGACACGGTCGTTGGCGAGAGAGGCAGCAGCCTATCGGGTGGGCAACGGCAGCGAATAGCAATCGCTCGAGCGCTGGTCATGGACCCGCGAATTCTCATTTTTGACGAAGCCACCAGCGCACTTGACTACGAAAGCGAACAAATCATTCAAGACAATATGCGACAGATCGTGGCGGGGCGCACTGCATTGATCATCGCTCATCGCCTGTCGACAGTACGTCGAGCCGATCGCATTATCACTATCGAGAAGGGGAGGGTTGTCGAGGATGGCACGCATGACCAACTGATTAGGTCTGCCGGACGTTATGCCAACCTGTATCGTCTGCAGGCGGGGATCCATGAAGTTGGCTAAATCTGCCGCTCCATTTCCCAAGGCCCGTAGCCGGCTTAGCGCAGAAGAAACTGCATTCTTGCCGGCTGCGTTGGAAATCGTTGAAACGCCTGCCTCGCCGGCCGGTCGCGTGGTGGCTGCAACTATCAGCGCCATATTCGTCTTTGTCATCGGATGGGCCTCGTTTGGCCACATCGATATTGTTGCTTCCGCACCCGGAAAAATCGTGCCCTCAGGGGGCACCAAGGTCATCCAACCGTTCGAGATGGGTATCGTGCGGTCCATCCATGTTCATGATGGACAGTTGGTGAGGGCGGGTGACTTGTTAGTGGAGCTCGATCCGACCATCAATAAGTCAGATCGCGATCATTTTAGATCCGACCTTATAGCTATTCAGCTTGAGATCGCCCGTTTAAAGGCCGGGCTCGCTGATGTGAAAGATCCGCTTGAGGCTTTTCATCCACCGGCAGACGCAACTCCTGTCCAGATCGATATGGAGCGAGACTACCTTATCAAGCAAACAGATGAATATCATGCGAAGATAGAGGCTCTTGATCGTCAGCTCGATCAGAAGCAGGCCGAGCGCGATACCATTCAGGCTACCGTAAGTAAGTTGTCGGCAATTATTCCGATTCTCCAGCAGAGGGTCGACATCCGGAAGGTTTCGTCCGAGCAGGAATACACATCTAGGTTCCAGTATCTGGAAGTGCTGCAGCTTCTCGTCGAACAGCAACAGGAGCTTACCGTCCAACGAAGTAGATTGCGCGAAACCGCGGCCAGTATTGCAGCACTGACCGAGTCTAGGGCACAGTCGGTGGCTGAATTTCAGCGCACGCTGTACGGCCAGCTTGCCGAGGCCGAACGTAAGGCTGACGGTCTTGCGTATGATATTGCTAAAAGCGAGCAGAAGATTAACGCCCAATATCTGACAGCGCCAATCGACGGAACCGTCCAACAACTTGCAGTCCACACTGTGGGAGGCGTCGTTTCACCGGCCCAAGCATTACTCTCTGTGGTTCCGATCGAGAGCCATTTGGAAATCGAAGCAATGATTCCGAACCGCGACATCGGGTTCATCCATCCCGAGCAACGGGCTGAAATCAAGGTGGATACTTTCAATTTCACTAAATACGGCTTGCTGCATGGAAAAGTACTCAGTGTATCGCGAGACGCGATCACGCGTGAACGAGCCGTCGACCGAGCTAGCGAGAAGAGCCCGGGCACCGAGAGTGCCTCCAGCGAACCGAAAGGTCAGGATCTCAGTTTTTCTGCCCGTATTTCGCTAGATCGATCGCAAATGCAGATCGACGACAGGCTTATCAACCTGACCCCGGGGATGGTCGTGACGGTCGAGGTAAAAACCGGTTCACGAAGCGTCTTGGATTATCTCCTCTCGCCTATCATGAAATATGGGCACGACAGCCTTCGAGAAAGGTGAGCTCGCTTCCTCTGGTTTGCCGAAGTGTAAGTTGCTGGTTTCAGACCAAGCATGCCGACATATCGACAATCGCGCTCGTTTTGCGGAGCGAAGGTTATGGCCCGACTCGACAAGCTATGAAGCGCTGGTTCCTGGGATGTTTTGGTAACTGTTTTTTAACCATAAATCCCCGATTACTGGGTGATGCGGAAGTCGATACTTTGCGCGTCGCTTTGGATGGCCTTGGCCGCGGGCCTCGCGGGGTGTGCCTCGGGCTCGAACACGCAATTGACGCCCGGTGCCTTTGATGCCAACGGACGACGCATAGAAATACCGCAGGCTCATGCTCAATCGCGGAGTATGGCCCATGCGAGAGGCCGTCACGCGCTAAGACGGCTGAGATCCTTCTCCAAACCGCCAGATTCCGAAGTCGCCAAGGAGCATCAGAAAACAGTTGATGTCGATGTCCCCGAACCTCGGCCAAACAGTGCAGAATGGTGGCGTCGAGAAAACGTCAGGGTCGGAAAAGCCATCATCATTTGCCGAGTTTGCCTCACGCAAGTAACCACCGACACGTCACCTCCAAAAAAGCTTCCGACCGACCTGTCATCAAACGGCCCGATGTAATCAGTTCAAACCTTAACGGCTGTATGGATGCGGCTAATACTAAGCGTTAAGGCTGCTCGCGGCTACGGACGCTAGGCGCAAGAAAGTGCTCCGAAAGACCATCAGCGCCGCTAACTGGGACCCTTTGCCTTCTATGCAACTGGCCTAAAATCCTAACTGCCGACCAGCTCAGGACCGTCGACGGCCTGCTTGTGACGAACCTTTTCCAGGCCGGCGGCTACATGCGCCGCAAAACCGCATTTGGAATTTACACTGCGTGTCTGAACGGCTGCGTCGGCCATATATTCAAGCAGGCGAGCTTCCAATTCATCCAAATGCCTGCTTGCGTCTTCTAAGGCGAGTTGAAGTCGTTTTAATTCACGAATGCGCGGATCGGGGAGATTATCCATGGTCGCACATGCTCATTAGAATTAATAAGCGGAAAATATGCCACTCAATCAATATGTTGTCAACCAAATTGCACTATTAACCCTGTTAAAAATCTCGCACTTGCATTAATGTTTTATAAAATATAAATCTGCTACGATTATTTTAAGTCTGAGGGTTTATTAAATGAAACAGAGTTGTCATCAATCGCCGACCCGTCAAAGCGACGGTCGTAAGTATCTCTCGGTGGCAGCCCTCACCGCTGCGTTTGCCGTCGGTTCGCCCTCACTGGCCGCAGCGAGCACGTTGGATATCACGAGCGCCGGAATCTACAGCAGCAATACGGTCACGCTCGACGGTCATGCGGGTCAACTGGCCGGTCCTATCCTGTTGGGAACCCCCTCCGGCTCATTTTGGGTTTTCTGCGTCGATATATTTGACAACATTACCGTCAACGTTGGCAGCCAGCATAATTTCACCCCGGCGCTTGTGTACAGTACGAACCAGGTGACCACGAATTCCTCGGGAGGGTCCGGAACTGGAAGCCCGTTGAGCAAGACCGTTTCAGGCGAAATCCAATATCTGGCGAACCTCGGCCTCGCTCTTGCCAGCAAGACGGCCACCGCTACCGTGCAGGACAGCCTGACTGCCATTCAAGCCGCGATCTGGAACATCGAATATGGCCTCGGATCGGACGGTCTAGGCACGGCCAAGCTTGGCTGGGGAGACACGCTAGCTGGAGGCGAAACGTACTCGGCCGAAAATGCGCTGATTCAGTCCTACGAAGGACAAGCTTTGGCCCTTGCGACGCCCGGTTATGCGAATGGCATCTATTCGCGAGGGTCTCAAGCTTTCGTCACCGGAGTTCCAGAGGCCTCCACATGGGCAATGTTGGTGGTTGGCTTCGCTAGTTTGGGTCTCCTCACCCAACGCCGCAAAAGCACGGCCCGCTTTCGATTTGTTTGAGGCACGACGCTCTCCTCTTTCCTCTCAGCCCCACTCGCTTGTGAAGGCAACAGAATTGCCGATCGCTCCCGGCACCTGTGCGCCCTCTCCACAGTCGGCAGATTTGGTCGCGAACCCTGAGCTGAGGTTAGACTATCGCGGCCGCGTGCACGCGCCTCGCCTGGCGGCCTTTGAAAAGTTTCGCTAGAGACCGAATGTTCAGATCAACCGAGCAGCAGCCGGTCGTCCAAAGTCGCCTAACGTCAGGAGACCTTCACGCCTGGCGGCGGCTTGAACTGCCGTAATGAAGGTCCCTTATTTGTTACGCTGCGAGTCGCGCCAGTCGGGATGTCTTGCTGTGGAATGCTGGCAGGCTTTGTCGATCGGTTGATCCCTTTGATGATGCCGCTTTGCCAACGCTTCTGCTCGCTGTACCTGAGCGCGCAACCGTTGGAGTTCGCGGACAGCTGAAGCCAAGTCTTCCGGTCGTTTCGGCATTCGAGTCTCTCGGAGCGACCTGATTGAAGTCCTTTCAATATACCTCCTGATGTCGCCGCTCAGGGGTCCTCAGCACTGAGCTACATCGGTGGCGGTTCCAAGAACGCCCCAAGCTGAACGCCAGCGGCTATCCAACGAACAAGGCCCGAATTTGTGAACTTCCGCGCTTTGAGTATGATCAAGATAAATGAACGTCGTGAAAGTACAACGAAACTCGTACAGTAACATTGATAGGCTGGCCAAAGATTAAATCGGGAACCCGCGGTGGACTGAGGGGCAGCCCTTGAACAGGCGGACTGGATGGGCAAGTGCCTGGGGCGCAAGGGCCACCCGTAGCTCCCAAAAAGCTGGCTGACTTACGATCAAGGAACTGGATCTGCCCTCACCCATTGATCGCGGTTGTGCGAAGGGTTCGCTTTCAGCGCCTCGACGAGTAAGTCTCTTAATCCGCAAGATTGCAACGTTCGCACGTTGTGTTGACGAATCCAATGCGCCGCTGAGCCAGATACTCCGTATCAAATTCAGGGGGCTAGCGGCGCGTGGTCACGAGCCGAGTTGGACGAGCCGATCCACCGCACTGTCCTCCTCGCGAGATTGCTGGTCGACGAGCAATAATTTCCGCTCGGACCAATTCGCGGAGCCGCTGCAATTCGACATAGCGCTTGGTGATCGTAGCTATTGTAACATCCTTTTTGCGAGATTTGGATTTGCGCTGCGTGCGTAGCTTTCTCATCAGCCTCACCGTGGTAATGGGCGCCTTCGAAGGGACGCAAGGAGCGTGCCAGCTCTGTTTACGCCAATTAGTTGATACCCACGAAATTTCCGTTCGATAACGAACGCGCGAGCTTCGACGGCAGTCGTCCCACATCCCGCGATGCTTGAACGTTTGGAAGACTCATAGCGCTGACCACAAGTTTATGAATTTGCGTTAGAATTCGGTCTTGCATCCAAGTTTATCATTGGGCACGCAGCTGCCCAAAATCTTTACCGAGCGTCGAGAGGCACGAAGCCCCGGATTGAACTCATTGAAGTTATCAAAACGAGTGCCATTCCGCGCACCCGAGCCTCAATGCGCCTGCAAGGCGTCGCACTGATTCCACACGTTCTCTTCAAAATTGACGTAATGAACTTATATCCGATTTTCGATCAGCTTATGTGCCGTCTAGCGGATTTGGTTTTGGACGAAATAAATCCAGAAATAGCTGAGTTGCTTGAACTGCTCAAAGCTCGGGACGAGTTTGATGAAATCGCGCAGCTTTTTGAACAGTCTTCGCTTCCATGGCGAAGCCTTTCTCAAGACGATCGCAATCGCTTGGTTGCCCGGGCCTCATCGCTCGTTTCAAAGGGGCACTACTCTACGGAAAATCCGCCTCACTTAACGCAACTCAAAGCCAAGCCCAATTCTTAGAGCTGGGATGGCGTTCGGTCGCACAAAGCGGTTTGCTCAGCCTCGATGTGCCGCGCGTGGAAGCGTGACCGGCGATGACATCTCGAAGTGAGGATGTCAGGCGACGTTCGTCGTCATTCGATCTTGCCCGTTACTATGAAACTAAGCGCGACGGGGCAAGGTCATCATGATTGTATTGAGTTCGTCCGTCTCCAACCGCGTTGTAAAAGTTCCGGCTATGGAACTACAAAAGGCCGCCGGCAGGCGTCTCTTCAAAGCGCGCGTTTGGGGAGGAGGGAGTCGCCAAACTACAATTTTCAAGATCGCAAGCATAAGGACGCGCAGATAGCTGCAAGCGAACAATCGTTGAAGTGCTAACGATTTCCAGGTCATAGCTGATTGCGAAGCCCGTAGGTCACGAAGCCAAGCCCGAAAAAGCCGACAATCATCAACAGCTCGGAACGGCTGACTGCGTAAACACCGACGTTGTTAAAGGTCAGTACGTTATTCTCGGAGACAGCCCGGAATGACACATTTTCCAAAGCCCAATCCGGCATTTAAATGGAATACCTGGTTACCTCATCAATCCCATTTATTGGTGTCTCATTTTGGCCGAATTCAGCGGGCTGGTTGTGAGGGGTAGAAGCAAACTTCGCGGACTTACTGGATCGCTATTGGGCGAGGCAGCGGGCGCTGGCAGCTTCGGGGGAAATTCTGTGATTGTGACAAGGAGTGATCCGCCTGCGGACATGACAGCGACAGCTTGGGCGCCTGATGGGATGCCCGCTTCAGTCTCAATTGTTTCAGCCACCATTGCCGAAGGCGGCAGCGCGGAGATCGATGGTCCTGGCGCGCAATCGGTGTCCTTCGTTGGCACTACGGGGACGCTAAAAATCGATCACTCGCTCGAGTTCGGTGGTCAGATTTCAGGGTTTGCCGGCTCCGACGCAATTGATCTTGCCGACGTGAGCTATGGTGTCCAGACACACGCAAGCTTCGTGGGCGATGCCAGCGGTGGTACGCTCACGATTAGCGACGGAGCTCACTCTGCAAACATTGCTTTGCAGGGCAATTATCTGTCCTCCAGCTGGGACCTAACCAGCGACGGGAACGGCGGCACAACTGTCGTTGACCCGACCTGGCAGACACTAAAGGTTGGCGCTGGTGGCTGGGTCACAGGCCTCGATATTGCCCCCGACGGCACAATGGTGGGCCGCACCGACACCTACGGTGCTTATATCTGGAATGGGACTCAATGGCAGCAGCTCGTGACCGCAACGAGCATGCCGACGGCCTTTACGACCCAAGATGCCATCCAACCCATGTATGGGCAGCAAGGCGTCGACGAAATCCAGATTGCGTCAAGCAATTCATCCATCATGTACATGATGTATGACGGCTATCTCTTTAAGACGACTAACAAAGGAACGACGTGGACACAGCTCACATCCTTTAACGGAGGCACTCAAGTTGCCAGTGGATCCAACGACGCTTCTTATCGGATGGACGGCCAGCGGATGGCCATCGATCCCAACAATGCCAACGTGGTTTATGTAGGAACCATCCAAAACGGACTTTTTGTTACAACGGACGGCGGCAACACGTGGTCGAGCGTGGCCTCTGTTCCCGGCTCGACGCAAGTCGGGGGCGCATATCCTGGCATCACTGGGATTCTCTTCGATCCGGCAGCTGGCGGCACCACAGGGGGTAAGACCAATACCATTTTTGCCTCAAGCTGGGGCAACGGTGTTTATGAAAGCACGAATGCCGGGGCTTCATGGACACACTTGACCGGCGGTCCAAGCAACGTCTTGGAAGCCGCTGTTTCATCGACGGGTGTCTATTACGCTGTTGGTGATGGCGGGACAGATCTGTGGGCTTTCGCCAACAACACCTGGACAGAGTTGCTGACACCATCAGCGGTCGGCGGAAACTCCCTTCAGGGCGTCGCTATCGATCCTTCGAACCCGTCCGAGATCGTCACCATAACGGGGGGCGGCTCTCTGAACATCAGCTACGATGGCGGCGCAACCTGGAGCGGCGATAACTGGGCCGAGAGTTTGGCCTCACAAGATATTCCTTGGTTGGCAGGTGTCGCCGGTGGAAACTTGAATGAATACATGGCTGTGGGTGGTATTCAATTCAATCCTCTGATTCCTAATCAGCTAATCGTCTCGGACGGCATCGGTGTATGGAACACCACTATCCCCACGTCCAATTTCGCCTGGAGTACTCCGGTCACCTGGAATGATCAGAGCGCCGGTATCGAGCAACTTGTGGCTTGGCAGATCGTGGCGCCCCCCGGGGGCAGCCCAGTCCTCGCCTCCATGGACCGCGCGTTCTTTCAAATAACGGATCCCACCGCCTATCCATCCTCCTATGGCCCCGTCATGGGAGGCACAACTGCCACCGGCTATTCGTTGGACTATGCCTCCTCGACGCCGAGTTTTCTCGTGGGCATTGCCGAGTGGGGTACTGATCAATCCGGTTACTCGACCGATGGCGGCAAGACCTGGACTCAGTTTCAAACAAAAATACCCGGTGCCGCGGTCACTTCGCGGGGGGGAACGATCGCCGCAAGCACACCTACTGATATCGTATGGGCCGAAGCGGGTGGACACGATCCTTATTATACGCTTGACGGAGGTCAAACCTGGAATCCCATCACGCTCCCCGGAGTTTCCGATTGGAGTAATTTCGATACCCAATACTACACCGATACAAGAACCGTCGCCGCCGACCGTGTGCTGGCGAATACATTCTATCTGTATTATCCAGGAAACGGAGTGTACGAGTCCACGAACGGCGGAGTTTCGTGGACCCAGATGTATAGCGGTTCAATCTCCGGAAGAGCCGCCTTGGACAGCTGGAATTCCTCACTGCAATCCGTGCCTGGGCAAGCCGGCAATCTCTTCTTTACCGCGGGATCGCTCGGCGGGACTCAGCCCGATGGCGTAGGTTTTTATCGATCGACCGATCAGGGAAAGACCTGGTCCGCGGTCGCCAATGTGCAAGACGTATATTGCTTCGGTTACGGCGCCGCCGCGCCTGGACAGAGCTACCCCGCCATCTACATTGTTGGATATGTCAACAACGTCTATGGCATCTGGCAATCCAATGACAATGCTCAATCATGGACCCAGATCGGTACCAACCCAATCAACAGCATTGATAGCATTAACACCATCTCTGGTGATCCCAATGTTTATGGTCAGGTCTATGTCGGCTTTAGCGGTTCGGGATACGCCATTTTGCAGGCGTCGGGTGCAAACTCGGGCCCCTCTGTTACGGGACTGATTGCTTCACCCTCGACGGGTGATTTGAACGTCGGCCATACCACCACCTTGACGCTGAACCTCAGCTCAGCGGTGACGGTGGCGGGCGGTGTCCCGACGCTAACCCTCAATGACGGGGGAGTTGCCACCTATAGCGGCGGCTCGGGTACCAACGCGCTGACGTTCAGTTATACGGTGGGCACTGGCCAAAACACACCATCGCTCGCCGCAACGGCCGTCAATCTCAACGGCGCGACCATGCAGGACAGCGGCGGCAATGCCGCCAACCTGTCGCTCACCGGCCTGACACAGACAGGCCCCCAGATCGACACCACTGCGCCGGTCATCAGCGCGATTTCGGAGACACCTGCGACCGGCGACCTCAACGCCGGAAAGACGGTTGTCTATACGCTGACGATGAGCGAGGCCGTCACGGTCAACACGACCGGCGGCGCCCCGAAGCTCGCCCTCAACGATGGCGGCTTTGCAACCTACACCAGCGGCTCCGGCAGCAATGCCTTGACCTTCACCTATACGGTGCAGGCCGGCCAGAACACCCCAGACCTGATGGTCTCCTCCGTCAACCTCAACGGCGCCACCATTCAGGATAAGAGCGGAACGGCCGCCAAACTGTCGCTCGCAGGCCTGATACAGGCAGGCCCCGACATCGACACCACTGCATCGGTGACGCAAGTTATTACTTCGCCGGGCAGTGAATTGCCCGGCAATACCGTGACCTTGCCGCCGTCCGCCGGCGAGACGGTCACCGGCCCCCCGACGCTCACCCTCCAAGATGGCAATACTGCAACACGTGTGTCGGGCACCGGCAGTACCGCTGTGAGCCACACCGATACAGTTGGCTCGAGCGATACTACAGTCTCGGCGCCTGTCATCACGCAAGCCAACCTACCGAACGGCGTGGCCATCAGGGATGGCGCGGGCAGCGCCGCCAATTTGTCGGCCGCCTTAACCAGCCTCGGCGGCGATCAAGCGCCGGTGGTGACGGCGTCAACTCAGTACACGATGCGTGACCAAACGATCGCCAGCTCGTCGCCGTTCACCGCCACCGATTTCGATAATTCTGCGAGCTTTGACGGGACCGTTGCCGGCATGGCCGGCAATGATGCGCTGGATCTTGCCCACATCAAAAATCCGACCTTTGATGCGACAAGCCCGGGCAGCGTACTGACGGCGACGGATGGCGGCGAAACCGCCATCGCGCTGTTGTGCAACTATATGGCGTCGATTTTCACCGTCTCGAGCGACAATCACGGCGGCACGCTTGTCGTCGACAATTCAACCACATCCCCGATACTGGGTGGCGAAGCTCGAGGCCACCTTTGACGAAGGCGGGGACTGAACTTGCGCAATCGCGCAACGAAGCTTTCTTCCGTGACCAGCCACCATTCCAAAAGTCCTTTAATTCCGAAAAAGAACATTCCAAGCTAATGGGTCTTCCTTGATCGGTTTCCGGATCGATCCGAAGGTTCGATTATCCGCCGGTGCGAACCGCTGAGATACCAAAGCAAGTTGTCCCATTGAATGTCCGCTCGACTCGGCGTAAGCCCACGAAGCGCAACGCCGGCCCATGGCTTGGACTGTATATGGGATTATCAACGCTGGAGCACGAGAACTTGGGGCACGCGGATGAACAGATCGCGCGCTTGGACGAACAGCTTTCCAACTTAGGATTCGATAGCGCGCGCCAAACTCCTGCCGACATGTCTCGCTCACCTTCCTGGGCGCGGCGCGGCCTCACCGGTTTGATATTGGCCACCTGCATCGGTATCGCCGTGGTCGCTTGGCACCGGCCGTCTCACGAGGACACGGCGACGACAGTACATCCACAACCGGCACCTCAAGCTCAGACCGCAGGGGGACACGAAGCATCAGGTGCCCCCGCGATCCCGCCCCAGTTGGCGCAGTCGATCCAGTCGATGGCGCGCGATGTTGCAATCATGGAACGAGAAATTGAGGGGCTGAAGACGAGCCAGCAAAATGCGGCTCGCGACGATGCAAAAATCGCCGAGCAGTTCAAGGCGAACCAAGACCAAATGGCCGGCGATATTGTCAAATTTTACCAGCAGCTCAAAGCTAGCCAGGAAGAAATAAGTCGCGAGATTGCGAGCGTTACCGAGCAGCTCAAGGCGACCCAAGAACAAATGGCTCGTGAGATTGCAAAGGTCTCGGAGCAGAACCCGCCACCCATGATACCGGTGCCTCCGCCACGGCCGGCCGTCTCCCCGATGCGCAAGCCGATGCCGACGCTTGTTTCGCCGCAGGCCACAGCGAAACCGCTGGCAAAGAAGCCGAAGCCGACACCGGCGCCGGTACAGTCGATGCCCGCGCGCTAGTGCTCCGCCGTCAATGCAGGTGGCATGGGGACATGCTTGTGGATCCTGAATGCGATCCTGAGCGGGCCATTGCTTTGGGAGCCGAAAGCCTGGAGTAGATCGTTCGCCACGAATATCGTTCAATCCAGAGAACACATCCCCTGTGGCCGCCCGCTCATTGACTGACGAGCCAAAAGACCAGGTGACGGGAAGACTGACCCGGTCTCATCTTTCGCGCAGCATCTCCTGCTTATATCGGAGCAGCGGCGACATCAAATAGCTGATGATCCGGCGCTTGCCGGTCTTGATCTCGACGGTGACGGCCATGCCGGGGGACAGATTGACGAGCTTGTCCTCCACTTGCATCTTGGTGCGATCAAGCGAAACCCGCGCCGCATAGTTCATCTCCTGGCCCTTGGGCTCGCTGCTGGCGGTCTC
>Ga0070741_10013960_pt1 | contig 14025 bp, 11 predicted proteins | sample Coa_R1_4_FD_66440 | JGI IMG/M metagenome (GOLD analysis project Ga0070741, IMG submission 66440) | Surface soil microbial communities from Centralia Pennsylvania, which are recovering from an underground coalmine fire - Coalmine... | ecosystem: Environmental > Terrestrial > Soil > Unclassified ... | reverse complement strand
ATGTCCCCCTATTTGGTCTTGCTCCGTGCGGGGTTTTGCCTGCCACCGACCTCGCGGCCGGCGCGGTGCGCTCTTACCGCACCTTTTCACCCTTGCCCATCGCGCGCCCGCGGCGCGCGACCTGGCTGGCCCCCTCAGGGACCAGCTGGCGGTATGTTTTCTGTGCCACTTTCCTTCAGGTTGCCCTGACCGGACGTTATCCGGCGCACTGCCCTGCGGAGTTCGGACTTTCCTCTGCCCGGCGGCGGCCCTTCGCCCCTCGGATCCGTCCCCCCTTGACCCGGCCGGATGCGACCGGCTCGGGCTCCAGGGCGGACCGGCGTACGGCGTTCGAAGGACCGTCTCCGAACAGCGGTCGTCTGGCTGCCTGCGACTCTTTTTATTCTATCGCGGGAGCCCCCGGCCCTTACGGGCGGCGGCTCGCAGCCCGTCGTCCGCCAGGGCTCTCCGAGGCGAACGGGTCAGCCGTCGACGTCCTGCGAGATCCGGTATTGCTCGAGCTTCTTGTACAGATTGCTCCGAGGGGTGTCGATCGCCTCGGCGGTCTTGGAGATGTTCCAGCCGTGCTCCCGCAGTTTCGAAACGAGAAACGCGCGCTCGGTCGAGTCCTTGAACTCGCGCAGCGTCCCCGCCTTGATGAACTCCGTCATGCCGCCGGGAGCGGCTCCCGGCAGGCGCCCGGGCTGCGGCGCCCGGATGCCGTCGGGCAGCTCGGACACGTCAATCGTCTCGCCGGGCGTCATGATGATCAGACGCTCGACCGTATTCCTCAGCTCGCGGATGTTGCCCTTCCACCGGTATCGCTGGAGCGCCTCGACGGCGGCCGGCGTGATCCGCTTGGGGCGCATGTTGTTCTCGCGCGCAAAGGAGTCCATGTAGTGTCGCACGAGCAGCGGGACGTCCTCGGGGCGCTCCCGCAGCGGCGGCACGTGAATGGGAATCACGGCCAGGCGGAAATAGAGATCCTCGCGGAAGCGGCCCTTCTCGATCTCCTCCTCGAGGTTCTTGTTGGTGGCCGCAATGACGCGCACGTCCACCTTGATGGTGCGCGCCGAGCCGAGCCGCTCGACTTCGCCCTCCTGCAGCACGCGCAGGACTTTGGCCTGCGTCTTCGGGCTCATGTCGCCCACCTCGTCGAGGAAGATCGTCCCGCGATCCGCCTGCTCGAACTTGCCGATCTGCTTCTCCGCCGCCCCGGTGAACGATCCCTTCTCGTGCCCGAACAGCTCCGACTCGATGAGCTCCTCGGGAATGGCGGCGCAGTTGACCTGCACGAAGCGCTCGCGGCTCCGCTGGCTGTTGCGGTGAATGGTCCGTGCGACGAGCTCCTTTCCCACGCCGCTCTCGCCGGTGATGAGCACAGTAGCGTTGGTGGGCGCGGCGCGGCCGACCGCCGCCATCACCTGCTTGAGGGCCGGGCTGTCGCCGATCATCTGGTGGCGGACCTCGACGGCCCGCTTGAGCGACCGGTTCTCCTCGAGGAGGCGGCGCCGGTCGAGGGCGTTGCGCAGCGTGACCCGGACGCGATCGGTCGAGAACGGCTTCTCGATGTAGTCGAACGCGCCCTTGCTCGCCGCCTCGAACCCGGTGGCCCCAGTCCCGTGTCCCGAGATGACGATGACGGGCAGCGCCTCGTTCATGGCGCGCAGCCGATCGAGCACCTCCAGGCCGTCCATCCCCGGCATCTTGATATCCAGGATGACGAGGTCCGGCGATTCGCGTTCGGCCAGCGCAAGCCCCTCCTGTCCCGTCGCCGCCGCGTGGTACTCGTAGCCGTCGTACTCCAGCGTCATCCGGAGCGAGTCGCGGATCGCGGCTTCATCGTCGATGACGAGAACGCGGGGCTTCGCCATGGCTGGTCGGTCAGCGCTCTTCGACGCGCACGATCTTGATCTGCCGCTGCGCCGCGTCGGGCACGTACAGGTAGAGCGCCAGCACATCGCCCGGCCTGGCCGCCCGGACCAGACGGCGGACGTCCTCCGCCGATGCCACGCGCTGGCGGTTGATCTCGAGCACGACGGACTGGCTCTCGATGCCCGCGTCGAACGAGGCGCTCATCGGCTCGACGTGAGTGATCACGACGCCCCTCCCGCCGCCAGACAGTCCCAGCCGCTCCAGCGTGGCGCGTCCGACCTCCTTGAGCGTCAGGCCCAGCGGCGCAGCGTCCTCCGCCGCGCGGCCGCGCGGCCGGGCCGGCGGCGACGGCCGGCCGGCGCCCGCCCGTGGCGGGCGCTCGGCGAGCCTCACCTCGACCGTCTGCTCGCGCCCGTCCCGTACGAACCGCACGCGGACCAGCGACCCGGGCGCGCGGCCGGCGACTTCCCGGATCAGCTGTTCCTCCCCTTCGATCGCGACCTCGTCGAGGCCGACGATGACGTCGTAGGGCGCGAGCCCGGCCCGCTCGGCCGGGTCGCCGATCGTCACGTCCTGGACAAGCGCGCCGCGGCGCGTGCCGAGATGCAGCGTCCGGTCGAGATCGGCGTCCACGTCCATGAGCGTCACGCCGAGGAACCCCCGCGAAACGCGGCCGCGCGCTCTCAGCTGCGGCAGCACCTTAACGGCGCCGTTGATCGGCACGGCAAAGCCGATGCTGCTCGCGCGCGAGCTGATCGCCGCGCTGATGCCGATGACCTCGCCGCGCGCGTTGATCAGCGGGCCGCCGCTGTTCCCGAAGTTGATCGCCGCGTCCGTCTGGATGTAGTCATCGAGGCCCTGGTCGAAGAGCTTGCGGCCCAGGAAGCTCACAACACCCACCGTCACGCTGTGCTCGTAGCCGAGCGGGTTGCCGATGGCGCAGACCCATTCGCCCACCCGCAACGTGGAGGAATCGCCGAGGGGCGCCACAGGAAGGTCGCGCTGGCCGTCGATCTTGATCAGCGCGACGTCAGTGTCGGGATCGGAGCCCACCACCCGCGCCCGCAGGATGCGGCCGTCGGCGAGCTTGACGACCACTCGATCGGCGCGGTCGATCACGTGGTGATTGGTCAGGATGCTCCCGTCGGGGTCGATGATGAAGCCGCTCCCCGCGCCCCAGCGCATGGGATCGCGGCGGCCATTCGGCTCGCTGTCGAACGGATCCGGCTCCTCGTCGTCGTTGAAGGGCGTGAAGCGATGGCGCCGCCGCCCCGCCGGCACCCGCGACGTGGCCTCGACATTGACGACCGCCGGATTGACGCGCGCCACGACCTCGGCGAAGCCGCCGGCCGGGGCGGCGCCACGCGCCGAGGGCTCGATTCGGTCCGCCAAGGCTGCGCCGTTCAGGGCCGAACGGCGAGGCGGACCGCCGGCAACGACTGCCCCGACCAGGAAGGCCACGACCGCGGTCACAAGCAGCGCGACGAGGGTCAGACGACGCGACATCTGGACGAGAACTACCTGTTGCCCATTATAAGAGCCAGGAATGCCGGCTCATCGAGCGTCTCGACGCCAAGCCGGCGCGCCTTCTCCAGCTTGCCGCCCGCGTCGGCGCCCACGACGAGGCAGCTGGTCTTTCGGCTCACCGAAGCCGCGACTGTGGCGCCGAGCGCTTCGAGCGCCCGCGTCGCCTCCTCTCGCGACATGGACGCCAGCGTCCCGGTGAGCACGAAGGTCTTGCCGGCAAGAGGGCCAGCGGCCGGCGCAGCCGCGCGGCTCTCCATGTTGACGCCCGCCTCCTGCAGGCGGCGAATCAGCCGGCGATTGGCCGGCTGGTCCGCGAACGCCCGGATCGACGCGGCCACGACGGGCCCGATGTCCGGCGCCTCCTGCAGCGCCTCGAGGGAGGCGTCGAGGAGGCGGTCCATGGTCTTGAAGTGCCGCGCCAGCGTCTCGGCGGCCTTCTCGCCCACGTGGCGGATGCCGAGCGCATAGACGAGGCGCGACAGATCGTTCGCCCGGCTCCGCTCAATCTGCGCGACGATGTTGCGCCCCACCTTGCCCAGCTTGCGCGGCGCGGCGCGCTCCGACCGCGGATCGCGAGGCTGGACGACGAGCTGCTCGAGCTCGTCGGCCGTGAGATGGTAGAGGTCGGCAGCATCGCGGACGAGGCCCTGGGAGACCAGCTGGTCCACGATCGACTCGCCGAGCCCCTCGATGTCCATCGCCGATCGCGAGGCGAAGTGCTCGAGGCTTCGCCGCAGCCGCCCCGGGCAGGCCGCATTGTCGCAGCGCCAGACCACCGCTTCCTCGTCGCGTGCGAGCCGGCTGCCGCACATCGGGCATCGGTCGGGCATCCGCCACGGGCGCGAGTCCGGCGGCCGCAAGCTGAGCACCGGCGCGACGATCTTGGGAATAACCTCGCCGCCCTTCTCGAGGACGACCGTATCGCCCTCACGGATGTCCTTTCGGGCGACGTCGTCGGCGTTGTGCAGCGTGGCCATCGAGATGGTGGTCCCGCCGAGGAGGACCGGCTCGAGCTCGGCGAAGGGGGTGACGGCCCCGGTCCGCCCGACGTTGACGCCGATGCGCCGGATGCGGGTGTGCGCCTGCTCGGCCGGAAACTTGAACGCGGTCGCCCACCGGGGGAATTTCGCCGTCGCCCCGAGCCGCTCCCGCAGCGCGAGGTCGTCCACCTTGACCACGACACCGTCGGTGTCGAAGTCGAGCATGCGGCGGCGATCCGCCCACTCGCGGCAGAAGGCGAGGACCGTCTCGATGTCCGCCGCCCGCTGCCAGTGCGGCTCGACGGGCAGCCCCCAGGCGCGCATCGCCTCGAGGCTCTCGGCGTGGCTCCTGAGCGCGATGCCGTCCGATCCGACAATCTGATAGACGAACGCCGACAGGCCGCGCTTCGACACCAGCGCCGGATCGAGGTTTCGCATCGTGCCGGCCGCCGCGTTTCGCGGGTTCGCGAAAAGCGGCTCGCCCTCCTGCTCACGCTCCCGGTTCATGCGCACGAACGAGGCACGCGGCAGATAGACCTCGCCGCGGATTTCGACGCGCCCGGCCGGTCCGCCCCGCAGCCGCAGCGGGACGGCACGGATCGTGCGCACGTTGGCCGTCACCTCCTCGCCGTGGAATCCGTCGCCCCGCGTGGCGCCCCGCACGAGCCGCCCGTCGTCGTAGGTCAGCGCGATGCTGAGGCCGTCGATCTTCAGCTCGGCGACGTAGGCGACGGCTCCGCCGGCCGCGCGGCGCACCCGCTCGTCGAACGCGCGCAGCTCCTCCTCGTTGTACGAGTTGTCGAGGCTACGCATCGGGGCAAGATGCTCGACGGTCGGGAAGCCATCAACTGGATGCCCGGCGACGCGCTGCGTAGGGGAGTCGGGAGTGACCAGATCGGGGTGTTCCGCCTCGAGCCGCTCGAGCTCGTGCAGCAGCCGGTCGAACTCCTGGTCGGAAATCTCTGGCGCATTGTGGACGTAGTAGCGCTCCTCGTGATGCCGAATCGCGTCCCGCAGCTCGGCAATGCGCTCCTCAGGCGATCGGGCGGGCAGACTCAGACGCGCTCTCCAATCGACGATCTCCGGGCGGGCCGTCGCACGGCCTCGGCACCCTGGGCCGCAGGCGCTCTCCTTGATGCCGGCCGGTGGTTCCGCGCGGGGACTCTCTCAATTGTAGATGGGGCTCCCAGGCGGAGCAGGGGGAGACGCACACGAGGGGCGGCGGGACATTCGAGCGGGTGGCTGCCCGGTCGGATCTTCGCGCGTGCGGCCCCGCCGAGCCGGTCGCCTGCTACCGGTCGCGCGCCAGGATGTAGTCGGGCAAGGCCAGAAGGGCCTCGCGCTCCGGGCCGGGCGGGAAGATGTGCAGCGGTTTCTTGGCGCGCTCGGCGTATTCCCGGGCGCGGCGGTACGCGTAATCGATCGAGCGGTGCTCCCGCAGGCAGCGCAGCAGCTCGGCCCACTGGGCGGGCTCGACGGATCGGCTGCTGATGATGTCGCGGACGATCCGCCCACCGACGCTCCCATCGCCGTGCCGCAGGAGGTGGATGAGGGGGAGCGTCATCTTGCCCTCGCGCAGATCGCCGCCGATCGGCTTGCCGAGGCGCTCGGCGTCGCCCGTCACGTCGAGCAGGTCGTCAATCAGCTGGAACGCAACGCCGAGATTGAACCCATACTCGCGGAGCGCCTGCTCGCGCTCCGGGCCGACCCTGCCGAGCATGCCGCCGATCTCCGCGCACCCCCCGAAGAGGTACGCCGTCTTGCGCCGGATGATCTCGAAGTGCTCGTCCTCAGTGATGTCGGCGTCGCCGTTCTTCGTGAGCTGGTACAGCTCGCCCTCGATCATCCGCAGCGTGACCTCGCAGAGCAGCCGCACGATATCCAGCGTGTCGTGCGTCAGGGCGAGCGCCATCGACTTGATGTACAGGTAGTCGCCGAGGAGCACAGTGACGTCGTTGCCCCACCGCGAATGCACGGCCTGGCGGCCGCGGCGCAGATCGGAGTCGTCGATGATATCGTCGTGGACGAGCGTGGCGGTGTGGATGAATTCCACGACGGCCGCGTAGAGGACGGCCCGATCGCCGGAGTAGCCGCTGAGCCGCGCCGACATCAGCAGGACGGCCGGCCGCATCCGTTTGCCGCCGCTCGTCTGGATATAGCTGCCGATCTTCGGAATGAGATCGACCTGCGACTGCACCTGCCGGCCGAACTCGCGTTCGACCTGCTCCAAATCGTCGCGAATGGGCTCGAAGATCTGTGCGAGGTCGAGAGAGGATTTCTCCACAGCGGCTCGTCGGGTCGGTCAATCTGACCACAAGTCGTGCGGGGTGTCAACGCGCTGTAGCCTGTTTCCGAGCCGATTTGGGGCCCGGCGGGCGGCTGGATGGCGAGCGCAGCGCATGGGCGCCGGCGGAGCCGGCCGCATCGATCCACAGCCCGCGCGATTCAGGGCTGAAACAGGCGCCGGAAGTTCGCCGCGGTGCGCGCGGCCAGCTCGCCGGTCTCGAGGCCGTGGAGCGAGGCGAGCGCCTCGACCACCCGGGCCACGTACGCCGGCTCGTTGCGGCGTCCGCGGAACGGTACGGGCGCGAGGAATGGGCTGTCGGTCTCGACGAGCAGGCGATCGAGCGGGACGATCCTGAACGTCTCCCGCAGGTCGTCGGCCTTCGGAAAGGTGACGATGCCCGCCGCGGAGAGATAGAAGCCGAGATCGAGCGCGGCGCGCGCGAGCCTCGTCGTGCCCGTGAAGCAGTGCAGAACGCCGCGCACGGCCCCGGCCTCCCGCAGAATCGCCAGCGTGTCGTCCTCGGCCTCGCGCGTATGTACGACCACCGGGAGATCAAGGTCGCGCGCCGCGTCGAGCTGCGCGCGAAAGACGTCCTGCTGGACGTCCCGCGGCGAGAACTCGTAGTGGTAGTCGAGCCCGATTTCGCCCACCGCTCGCACGGCCGGCGATCCCGCGATCTGCTGTCGGACGAGCGACGCTGCAGCCGACCCGTCGCCGGCGAACCGATGAGCGTGGTGAGGATGCACGCCGACGGCCGTCCGCACAGAGGGCCATCGCGCCTCGACGCGGCGCGCCTGCGCCTCCTCCGCTTCGTGGCCCGCCTCGAGGATGATGAGCGCGGCCTCGACGCCAGCCGCCCGCGCCCGCTCGACCACCTGGTCGAGGTCGGCCTCGAACGCCCGGTCCGCGAGATGGCAGTGCGCGTCGATCACCGGATGCGCGTGCCCGGCGGCGGCGGCTCGTCGAACGTCACGAGCGCGATCTTCCCGTCGGCGCCGCCCGCGGCGAGCACCATGCCGTTCGACTCGATGCCCATCAGCTTCGCCGGCTGAAGGTTGGCGACGATCGCAATCGTGCGGCCCACCAGCGCCTCGGGCTCGTACGAGTCGGCGATGCCGGCGACGACCGTCCGCTGCTCACTCCCGACGTCGACCACCAGCTTCAGCAGCTTCTTCGACTTCGGCACGCGCTCGGCCTGCAGCACTCTGGCGGCGCGGAGGTCGATCTTCATGAACTCATCGAGGCTCAGTCGTGGCTGCGCCCCCTCGGGCGGGGCAGGCTGCGAAGCCGGCGCCCCGGAGGCAGGAACCATGGTCTCGGACACTGGGGGTTGCTCCTTCCGCGGCCACAGCGGGCCGTCATTGGCGAGCTGCCGCTCGCCCTCGTTTCGCCACCCGCCGTCGCGATCGAGGCGCAGGCCGGCCGCCGAGCAGCCGACGCGCCTGAGGATCTCCGCGCATGAGGCCGGCATGATCGGCACGAGGAGGACCGCCGCCAGCCGGACGGCCTCGGCCGCATCAAAGAGCACCTGGGTGAGGCGATCGGCGGAGGCTGGATCCCTCGCCAGCGCCCAGGGCGCCGTAGCGGCAATGTACTCGTTGGCGCTGTCGATCAGACGAAATGCAGCCGCCGCACCTTCGTGGAGCGCCAGCCGGTCCATCGCACGGCGGTAGTCGGCCGCGGCCTGCTCGCCCGCGCGGGCAAGCGCGTCCGAGCCGGCCGAGGCCGGCGTCAGCCGCCCCTGCCGGTAGCGGGCGGCCATCGCGGCGACGCGGCTGACGAGGTTCCCGAAGTTGTTCGCAAGATCGGCGTTATAGCGCTCGTCCAGCCGCTGCCACGAGAAGTCGCCGTCGCCGCCGAAGGGAATCTCCTTCACCAGATACAGCCGCAGCGGATCAGGGCCCAGCCGGGAGGCGGCTTCCGCCGGGTCGATCGCCGTGCCGAGCGTCTTGCTCATCCGCTGGCCGTCGACGGTCAGGAAGCCGTGCCCGAACACCTGGCGTGGCAGCTCGAGCCCCGCGCTCATGAGCATGGCCGGCCAGATCACCGTGTGAAACCGCGTGATGTCCTTGCCGATCAGATGCAGGTCGGCGGGCCACCAGCGGGCAAACCGCGCCTCGTCGGTGCCGAGCCCCACTGCCGAGGCGTAGTTGATCAGCGCGTCGAACCAGACGTAGACGACGGAGCCGGGATCGAACGGCAGCGGAATCCCCCACGCCTGGCCCGCGCGGCTGATCGAGATGTCCTCGAGCCCGCCTTCAAGCAGCCGGAGGATCTCGTTGCGCCGGATCTCGGGCTGCAGGAACTCGGGGCGACTCTCGAAGTGCCGCCGGATGGCCCCCTCGTACTTCGACAGGCGGAAGAAGAAGTTCTTCTCCTTGATCCACTGGGGCGTCGTCAGGTGCAGCGGACAGCGGCCGTCAACCAGGTCCTTTTCCTGCTTGAAGGCCTCGCACCCGACACAGTACCAGCCCTCGTACGCTCCCTGGTAGATGTCGCCCGCCTCGTAGATCCGTTCGACCAAATGGACGACGCCGGCGCGGTGCCGCGCCTCGGTAGTCCGGATGAAATCGTCGAACGAGATGTCGAGGCCCTGCCAGGTGCGGCGGAACTCCTGCTCCATCCGATCGCAGTAGACGAGCGGCGGGACGCCCTCCTCGGCGGCTCTCCGAAACACGTTCTGCGAGTGCTCGTCGTTGCCCATCAAGAAGTGCGTCTCGATGCCGCACAGCCGCTTGTAGCGCGCGATCACGTCGGCTGTGATCTTCTCGTAGGCCGTGCCGAGATGCGGGCGGCTGTTGACGTAGTCGATGGCGGTGGTCAAGAAGAAGCGGCTCACGGGCGCTCCCTGTAGGCCTTGAGCGCCAGCGCCTGGGCATCCTTGATCGAGACGCCCGCGGCGGAGGCGAGCCGCACGAGATCCTCGAACTCCGGCGCGGCGTTGATCACGCGCCCGTCGCGCCGCGCGACCTTGAACCGCACGCCGCCGAGCGGTGTCTCGACCTCGACAGTCTCACGATCCAGGCATTCGCGCGCAGCCTCGTGGTACCGCAGCCCGATCGTCGTCGTCTCGCGGAAGAGGAGGTCTGCGAGTCGGGCCCGCCGCTCGGGCGGCGCGAGAACGGTCACGAGCGTGCCGGGCCGGTTCTTCTTCATCTGGACGGGGACATAGAAGACCTCGAGCGCGCCCGCCTCGTACAGGCGGTCCATCACCACGCCGAAGATTTGCGGGTTCATGTCGTCGATCTCGCACTCGATGACGGCAACGCGCCCGGTTCCGGCCGACTCGGCAGTCCGCCCGACGAGGACCCGCAGCACGTTGGGGCTGTCTGGGAAGTCGCGGTCGCCGGCGCCGTAGCCCACGCGCTCCACCGACATGGCCGGAATCGGCCCATACGACGTCGCGTAGGCCGCCGCAATCAGCGCTCCGGTCGGCGTCACCAGCTCCTGCTGGACGGCGCCCGCGTAGATCGGCACGCCCTCGAGCAGCCGCATCGTCGCCGGGGCCGGCACTGGGAAGCGGCCGTGCGCCGATTCGACCGTTCCGCCGCCCACGTTGAGCGGCGAACAGACGACCGCGCCGGCGCCGAACCACTCGATCGCGAACACGGAGCCGACGATGTCGATGATCGAATCGAGGGCGCCGACCTCGTGCAGGTGGACGCGGTCGATCGGCATCTGGTGAATGGATGCCTCGACCTCGGCCAGCCGGCGGAACAGCGCCTTCGCGCGATCCCGGCCCGCCGCCGAAAGCGCCGAACGGTCGATGATCTTGAAGATTTCCGACAGGCTTCGATGCGCATGGGCGTGAACGTGCCCGTGGCTGCCCGCGGCCTTCCCGGGCCCGGGGCCATGATGAGGGGACGAGCCGCCATCCTTCGCCCGCTCGATGCCGGAGTGGTGGTCCTCGTGCGGACCGTTGGGCGGCGCGGTCGCTTCCCGCCGCTCGCCCGCGCTCCCGTGCTCGCGGACGATGAACTTGGTTGCCGCGATGCCGGCGCGCAGCACAGGGCGGGCATCCACGTCGCAGCCGTCAATCGCGAGGCTGCCGAGCGCCGCCTTGAGCTCGGCGAGCGGCAGGCCCGCATCGACGAGCGCGCCGAGCACCATGTCGCCCGAGATGCCGGAGAAGCAGTCGAAATAGAGGATGCGGCCGCGGCCGGCGGTCACAGGTGTCCCATCTCCTTGAAGCTCCAGTAGCGCACGTCGGCGAGCACCAGGTGGTCCACCACGTCAATCCCCATCACGATCCCCGCCGCCGCGAGCCGCCGTGTCAGCTCGACATCGTCGGGGCTCGGCGTCGGATCGCCCGAGGGGTGGTTGTGGAACATGATGAGCGCCGCCGCCCCGCCGAGGGCTGCTTCTCGGAAGACCTCGCGCGGCTGGACGGCCGTCGCGTTCAGGCTGCCGATCGTGAGCACGGTGGCGCGGAGCACCCGGTGCTTGGTGTCGAGCAGCACCACGCCGAACTGCTCGACGGGGCGGGCGCCGAACTGCGGCAGCAGGTACGCGGCCGCTTCGCGCGGCGTCCGCAGCTGGATGCGCGCGCTGGGCGCGTGCGCCAGCGTCCGCCGCCCCAGTTCCACGGCGGCCAGGACCTGGGCCGCCTTGGCGCGGCCGATGCCGCCTATGCGCGCCAGCTCGTCGCAGGTCGATCGCACGAGCCCGTGGACGCCCCCGCGCGCCGCGAGCAGATCGTTCGCGATCGTGAGCGCGTCGACCTGACGGCACCCGCTGCCGAGAATCGCCGCCACGAGCTCGTTGTCGCCGAGCGCCGCTGCGCCGTGGCGGGCGAGCTTCTCGCGGGGCCGATCATCGGGCGACAGCTGCTTCACTACTATAGTCCATCCACGGCCGGCCTCTGCCGCCGCCGGAGGCCTACGATCCCTGCTCCGCTGCGCGCCGGCGCGGCCTCGTCCGCCATTTGACCAGGCCGCACTCGACGCCGCCCGCGCCGCGCTCGACGTCGCGGACCGCGGCTTGCAAGAAGCGCGCGCGGCATCGGCGCCCGGCCGCTGCGACGTCGCGCGGCTGCTGACCGCCGCGATCAACCAGCACCTGGCCGACGTCTCTCGCAACCTCGACCCGGCGGCGGCCGGCGCATCCGCGCGAGGCCGCCAGCCGCGCCCGAGAGAATCTGAGACCTCACAGTCACGCGCCGTACGAGGATTCTGCGGCCCGAGGAAGCGCCCTCCGGAGGCTGGAAGCCCCCTCCATCAACTGGGCCCCTCCACCTGTCCCGTCTCTGCGGTCGGCGCATCAAGCGTCAGGTCGCCCAGCCACTCCCCTTCGCACACGAGCTCGGCCCATCCCGTCAGGTACACCCCGTCGTCGCGCCACTCGACGCGCTGCGCGCCGCCCGGCGCGACGACCTCGACGTCGCGAGCGGCGCCGCCGAAGGCTGCCGCCGCGACAGCGGCGGCGCAGGATCCCGTGCCCGACGACCGCGTCGGCCCGCAGCCCCGCTCCCAGATCAGGATCCGGAGCCGATCGGGCGATTCGACCTCGGCAAACTCGACGTTAGTGCCGGAAGGAAAGCTCGGGTGCCACTCGAGCGCCGCTCCCACGCGCCGGAAGCGCTCCTGTGCAGGCAGCGGGCCCAGAAGCACGCACTGCGGGTTGCCCATCGCGAGCACGACCACGTCGACGGCCTCGCCGCCGGCAACGATCCGGCGTCGATGGATGTCCGACGGCGCGCCCATGGACGCGCGGAACGTGTGGCGGGCGCCCGCCCGGGCCGTGCGCACCAGCCGCTTGTCGCCGGCGTCCGTCCGAATGACCACGGCGTCGCGGTCCCCGTCGCGCAGCAGCCACGCCGCCAGTCCCCGGATGCCGTTCCCGGACACCTCGGCGCGGCTGCCGTCGGCGTTGAAGAGCGTCATCGCCGCGCCGTCGGCGGTCGCATCGAACACGATCAGGCCGTCGGCGCCCACCCCGGTCTGGCGATCGCAGATCGCGCGCGCGAGCGCCGGGAGCGCGACGCCCCGCACGTACCGCCCCTCCACGTAGAGGAAGTCGTTGCCGTAGGCGTGGGCCTTCGCAAACCGGAGCCGGTGTCCTGTCGAGCGCGCGGAGGCGGACAGCGAATCGCTCATTTGCGGCAGAACGCCAGCAGATGCCAGCCGAATCGCCGGACCAGCGGGCGCGGCAGGGTGTTGAACGTACCGACGAAGAACAGGTTGAAGGCCTTCCCCTTCCAGCCGCCGTGCAGGCGCGACCGGACGGGAAACCGCTCCGGCACGATCCGCACGTCGTCGAAGGCCCCCAGGAGCCGCCGGAACTCGCCGATGCTCATCTTGAGGAGGACCGGCGCGTCCTCGTGCTCCAGCTCCACCTTCGTCAGCCGCGACAGCGCGTTCAGCCAGGACACGCGGTTGTACACCTGGAACACCGCCTCACCGCCCGGCCGGAGCACGCGGTGGCACTCGCCGACGAGCCGCTCGGGATCGGCCGTGTACTGGACGACGCCGTGGGCGAAGACGAAATCGAACGACGCGTCCGCAAACGGCAGCTCCTCGCCGTTGGCCACGCACCACTGGCCGGCCAGCCCCTGCTGGGCGAAGTTCGCGCGCGCGAGCGCGATGGCCGACGGAGCCAGGTCCACGCCAGTCGCGAACGCCCCGCCGCGCGCGAAGCGCGCGAGGTCGACGCCGGCGCCGCAGCCGACGTCGAGGACCCGCCGGCCGGCGTAGCCGCTGAACGCGATCAGGCGCGGCAGATGATGGAGCTTCTCGAAGTGGTACTGCTCGAGATCGTCGAAAAACCCCCGCGAGCCGACCGGATGCGTCGTGATCTCGAGATCGTGAATGTGGCGGTCCCAGTACCGGCGGACCTCGTCGATACGCGACACGAAGGACTCTTCGGAGGTGCATTATATTACCGGGCGTTGACCCGCGACTTCGATCGGCTCGCCGGCGGTTTCTTCGATCTGCTCGTCATCGGCGGGGGCATCGCCGGCCTGGCCATCGCATACGACGCCGCGCAGCGCGGCCTTCGCACGGCGCTCGTCGAGCGCGACGACTTCGGATCCGGCGCCTCCTTCAATCATCAGCGGACCATTCACGGCGGCCTGCGCTCGCTGCAGCGGCTCGATCTGCGGCGGGCGCGCGAGTCGGCCTGCGAACGCGCGGCCTTCGCGCGGATCGCCCCGCACATGGTGCGCCCCGTCCCGTTCGTGATTCCCCTCGTCCGCGCGGCGGCCGGCAGGCTGGCGGTCGGCGCCGGGCTCCTGCTCCACCGGGTGGTCTCGCTCGGCTGCAGCCGGGACGTGCCCCCGGCGCTGCGGCTGGCAGCCGGCCGCCTAATCCCCCGCGCGGAGGCCGCCAGCCGGTTTCCGTTGATTCGACGCCCGGACATGACCGGCGCCGGACTCTGGTA
>Ga0070741_10013959_pt1 | contig 14026 bp, 5 predicted proteins | sample Coa_R1_4_FD_66440 | JGI IMG/M metagenome (GOLD analysis project Ga0070741, IMG submission 66440) | Surface soil microbial communities from Centralia Pennsylvania, which are recovering from an underground coalmine fire - Coalmine... | ecosystem: Environmental > Terrestrial > Soil > Unclassified ... | reverse complement strand
GTAACTCGCGGTAGCCGAACTGTACGACGTCGCGTAGAGATTCTCGTTGCTGTCGGCCGCCAGTCCGAAGCGGAAGCTCAAGCCGCCGGCCACCTGTGTGGTCTGCCCGCTCGAGGTGGTCTTGTACAACGAATCGTTCGTCGTGTAGTAAATGTTGCCTGCCTTGTCGGCGGCCATTCCGAACGGCCGGATGATGTTCACAAGCGGCCGCACCTGCGCCGCCTCCACGCGCGAGATCGAAGTGAAGTCCGCCCCAGCGACCGACAGGCACATCGATTCCGTCTGGTCGCCCGGCGGCAGTTCGGGTTCGAGCGCGGACAGGCTGCCGTAAGCGGCCGGACCGACGTGCACGAAGTTCGTCGCACCGCCGTCGACACCCGTGCGCGCGACGTCGATGCGGAAATCGCCGCCGTATGGCGGGAGCCACGACCCGAGATCGAAATGCGTATAGCCGTCCGCTGCCGGCATGGCAGGCATCGGTACGGTCGTGTGGTAGACGACGGTGCCGGCTGGCGGCGGCGTCGGCGGCTGCGTGCGCGTGATCGACACGATCTGATCGTCGTTGCGTCCAGCGCCGCTGTTGTAGCCGCTCACGACGCCGTAGAACGTGTTCGCGTTCGCGCCGGGCGCGAGTCCGTAGAAGGCCAGATAGTCGACGGAGCCGGAAACGCGCACGTCGGTCTGCGTGCCGTCGGGGGCGAGCTGGTAGAGCAGCCCCGATTCGCCCCCAGCGTAGATGTTGCCGTCCGGCATGCGGCGCACGGAGGTGACCGCCGGCAGGTTGCCGCCGACCGCGGACAAGGCGCCGTTTTGGCTGTACCGGGTCACCGTGCCGTTGTCCCGGTTCGCAACGTATACGTCGCCGCTCGGATCGGCGTAAACGCCCTGCGGCGATGAAAGGCCCGCCGCGAAGACGTTCCAGTTTTGGCCGTCCCAGCGGCGCACCAGTCCGTACGTGCCGTCGACGGCGAGCGCGGTCGCTCCGTCGATCAGCAAGCCGTTGTAAGGCGCGCCGGTCGTCAGGCTCGTCGCGACGCCCGTGCTGTCGAACGTGTCGACGCCTTTCGCTCCCGAAACCCACAGCTTGCCCGAGCCGTCGAAAGCGAGGAACCTCGGCGCGTCCTCCTGGGCGAACAGGGTAGGCGTCCCGCTGCCGATGTCGAAGCGGACGATCGAATTGGCGCCGTAGTTCGCCACGTAGAGACGGCCCTGCGCATCGAAGGCGAGTCCCATCGGCTGCACCATGCCGGCGTAGTCGCTCACGATCTTCTTCGATGCATCGAACGTGATCACTCGGTTTGCCACGTTGTCCGCGACGGTCAGCGCGCCGTCCGCGCGCGCGGCGATGCCGCCGGTGAAATTCGCTCCGGCCATGCTCTGCCAGGTCTCGCCGGCGCTACCGTTCCAATGCAGAACACTGTTGGAGCTCGAGCCGTACACTTCGCCGTTGCTGATGCCGAGGTAGTAGGCGGAGAACGAGCCGAGCCTGCGCGGATACGCGCCCGGGCTCAGCGAGAAGAACCGATTGTAGGCATCGACGAATTTGAGGTCCGTCCCGGTCCACACGATGTCCCCGGGGGTGACGAAGCCTGCGAACGTCGCCGCGAGGTTTCCGCTGCTGTCGTAGCCGCGTAGTTCGTCGTTGTTGTAATCGCAGATATAGAGCATTCCGGACGCATCGCGGGTCATGCCGTTGACGGTGCCCGCGTTGCCGAGCAGCAACGTCGCCGCGCCGGTGGCCGGGTCGATCGCATAGGCCCGATCGTAATTCGTCCAAGCGATCAGCTTTCCGTCTTGCGACGTGCTCAGCCCATTGAGTTGTTCGTTCAAGGTCAGCGGGATCTGCGTCGCGGCGCCCGCTGCGTCGATCGCATAGAGTGTATGGCCGTCGTCCATGCGCACAGTGATGCGACCGGCGAGATCCGTGGTCAGAATCTGTGCATAGCCCGGCAGATTCGCCAGCACGGAGAGATGGCCCGCGCCGTCCAGCTTCTGTAAGCGCTTGTTGTAGTAGTCGAGGAGCACGACGTCGCCGGCGGCGTCGACGCCGATGCCGTAGGTGCTGAACGGCAGCGGAGCGCTGTTGAGGTGGACCTTCGTTCCGTCGCCGGCGATCCGATAGACGTCCGTTCCCGTCGTCGCCACGACACCGCCGTTGACCGGGTCGGGCGCGATGTAGGTTGCGCTGAAATTGCCGATCAGCGTACGCGACGTTCCGCCCTGGACGACCGTGATGCCGTTGTTGTTGCGGACATAGAGTTCGCCGGCCGCGCCGACGTGCACCTCGCTCGGGTAGTACACGGCCGAATCGATCGACCCGAGCGATGCCCCCGCCGCGCTGAATACGCTGATGCTGTTGGCGCCGCGCAGCGTCACGTAGACCGTGCCGTTGCCGTCGATCGCGACGCCGTACGGACTCGCCAGCCCCGAAGCGAACGTGGTCACGTTCGTACCGCTGATCTTGCTGATCGACCCGCCTGCGTTCGCCGTGTAGGCGTTGCCGGCGGCATCGAACGCGAGTCCGCGCGGCGCGGGCAAGCCCGTGGCGACGACCGAGACGTTGCCGCTTGCGTCCTGCTTGCGAACCGCGCCGTCGTCGTTGACGATCCAGAGATTCCCGCTGGCGTCGTACTTCATGCCTTCGGGACCCCGCGCCAAACCGCGTGCGAAAACCTGGACCGTGCCGTTCGGCAGGATCTTGGCGATGCTGTTGTCGCCCTGGTTCACGACGAACAAGTTGCCGCTGGCGTCGAAACGCACGTCGTTCGGCTGGTTCAACCCGGTGGCGAACGTGCTCACCTGCCCCGCAGGCGATACTTTCGCGATCGTGTTGTCGCCGAAGTTGGCGACGTAGAAATTTCCTTGTGCGTCGCGGTCGATGCCGTACGGCCGGTTGAAACCGCTCGCGAACGGCGTCACCGCGCCGCTGCTCGAGACCCGTGCGATCGAATTGTCGCCGGAGTTGGTCACGACGTAGCCGCCGGCGCCATCCCCGACCATCTGCACGGGCGCGCTGAAGCCGTTGCGCCACAACACCGTTTCCTGCCCTTGCGCCGTGCGGCGCACGAGACGGTATTCGGACCCGTAGTAGCCGGTCAGCAGCAAATCGCCGTTCGCGGCGACGTCGACGCCCGCGACGTAGCCCAGAGACGAGAGCGCCAGTCTGCTCATTGCGCCCTGCGGCGTCACCTCGTACAGGCCGCCGGACGTCGGTATCCAGAAATCGCCTTGCGCATCGCGCGCCAGCCCGAGTGGATAAATATACTGCGGCAGCGCGACGACCACGCTCGTGACGCCGTTGCTGTCGAGCTTGAGGATCTTGCTGTCGACAAAATTGATGGTGTAAAGGTTGCCGGCGCCGTCCGCGACCAGCCCGCGGCTGCCGTTGTAGGGCAAACCCGTCGCCACTGCCTTGACGGTCGTCGTGACTGCCGTCGAGGTCTGATTGTCGGGATTCGCGAGCACGACGCTGAGGTCGAGAGTCCCGGCGCCGATGTCGATGTTGCCGACGTTCGTGAGGTCAGCGCTCAAGGCGATCGGCTGGTTCGTTCCGATCTGGGCCAGGGGAGGATTTGGGACCAGGCCGCCGGCGAGGAGCGCTTCCGTATCGACCTTGAGTTGCGTGTCGGCCTCGGCGACGATGCGGCCGTCGTCGTCGATCGCCTGCGCATGCACGTTGTACGTGCCCGCAGCTTGGCGCAGCATCGCCTGCTTCATCGTCAGGCGCAGCGTCCCGTTCGCGGGCACGATCAACGGCAGATTGATCGGCGGCACGCCGTACGCCGGGTAGCCCTCGAACACGAACACGACGCTGCCTTGCGCATCCGTGACCACGGCTTGCACGACCACGGACGCGGCATTTGCGGTGACGTTCGTGAGTTCGGCATCGAGTTCGGCCGTGTCGTGCGGCCCGTAGCTCGGGTCTTCCATCTGCAGCTTGCTGAAGCTGATGCCCGAACCGACGGGTTTCGTCAACGTGAGGTTGAGGATCGAATCGCCGATCTGCGGCAAGGTCACGGTCCGCGATTGCGAGGCGTAGCCGCTCGCGCTCACGGCGAGATTGATGCTCGTCCCCACGATGCCGCTCAGCCCATACCTGCCCGAAGCATCGGTGGTCGTTGTTAGGTTCTGGCCCTGCACCGTGAGCATCGCGCCCGCGATCGGCGCCTTGCTGTCGGCATCCGAGACGATGCCGCTCAATGTGCTCGTCTGTGGCGCGACATTGAGCGCGATGCTGCCGACATCGTTGACCCCGGCGACCAGCGCGCCGCTTGCAGTTGCGCTCTGGTATCCATTGGCGGCGACGCTGAGCGCGAAAGGTCCGGCGGCGAGCTTCGTGAACACGAATTCCCCGCTGGCGTCGGTCGATTGCGTCGTGCCGCCGAGCGTGACGCTCGCCCCCGCGATCGGGCTCTTGCTCACGGCATCGATCACGACGCCCTGCAGCGAAGTGCCCGGCGGGGTCACGTACGTCGGGTACAGCGTCGGCGAGAACAGATAGCTCGTGCCCGCGACCAGGTTGACGGTCGCGCTCACCGTCGCGTAGCCGCTGAGCGCCGCCGAGATCGAGACGGTGCCCGGACTGAGTCCAACGAGGCTGTACGCGCCGTTCGCATCGGTGAACGCGGAACTCGTGCCGATCGCGACCAGCACGCCGGGCAGCGCCTTGCCGTTGTTGTCCTTGACCACGCCGCTCACGCTCGCGGTCAGCACCGCGGGCGCCAGCGCGATTGAGCCGACGTCGAGCGCCTGTCCCGCCGTGACCTGCACCGCGACTGTCTTGTCCTGGTAACCCGACGCGGACACCTGCAAGCTGTAGGCGCCCGGCGAGATCCCCGAGAGCGCAAAACTGCCGTCGCCGGCGGTGCTGGCGCTCGCCGTGCCGCCGACGATTTGAATCGCTGCGCCGGCAATCGCGCTGCCGCTCGTCTGGTCGATCACCTTGCCTTGCAAGGCGCCCGTCGACGGGGCGGTGTCGGACTGCGAGGCGAACCACAGCGCATCGAGCGCCAGCGCGGTTTGGTACGGATCGTCCGCCCAGCTGCCGTCCGACGCCTGCGTGGTGTTCAATGCATCGACGAGCGGTTGCAACGTCGTCGATTGCGAGGTCTGCGTGGCGAGTGCACGCAGCGCGACGGCGTTGGCGAGAACGCTCGCGAACGTCTGCGTGCTGCTGCGCTGCGCGAGCAGCCAGTCGCGCGCGTAGCCCGCGACTGTGGTGCCGGGCGCGAATTGCTTGCTCCACGCGTTCGCGCCGAGCAACACGTTGGCGGAAATGAATACGGTGCTCGCGAGTTGCACGCCATAGCCGCCATCGGCCAGGCGCGCTTGCGCGAGGTAGGCGAGCGCAGTGCTCACCGGCGTCGCCGCGTTCGCATGTACCGCGGCGAGCGCCTGGAGCGCGAAGGCGGTGTCTAGTGCGTTGCTCGCATAACCGGAAGCGATGCCCCAGCCGCCGTCGCCGTTCTGCTGCGACAGCACCGCCGCGACGTCGGCGTCAGACGTCTCGCCGTTCGCGCCCGCGGCTATCATGCGACGAGCGCGATAAGCCAGGTTGGCATCCGTGTCGTTCGCGATGGACGTGCTCAGCGAACTCGGTGCCGTAGCGAGTAGCCCGAGCGTGACGAAGGTTTCTTCGCGCGCCTGCAGCGGCAGCGCTATCGAGCCGCCTTCGCCGGCGAGCGTGCCGTCGCTGCGCACTTGCGCCGTCAACCAGTCGACGCCTTTCTGTACCGAAGGCGACAAGCTCGCCGCAGGTGTCGACCACGATACGCACGTCATTGCGACCAGCGCGCACGCGCTCACCCATGCCCGTACCCGAGCACACCCGCTTGCCGAGGCCATCATCTACTCCAGTTTTCGCTGCGTGCGATCGACCCGCGACGGATCGTGCACGCGAGCTGAAGCAGCGCGCGCACGAGAACGTCGAACAGGATTCGAAATCAAGATCTACGTCGCCCCTCCCCCCGTAAGTCCTTTGGATCGGACCTCGGCAGGACGACCTTGCTAGTCTACCGGGGGCACGTTTCAAGTTCCAGCGCGCCGAAGCAGCGGGCAACTGTCTGACACTGCATGCAAAAGCCATCGAGACGCAGTAAACGTTTTCTCAAAGGCGCGCCACCAAACGCTCGCAACCTCGGCCTGGGCTGCACGCCCTTGCCATTCGCGTACCGGCGCGGTTGCAGCTCGAGCGTGTGCAACTGGGAGTTCCTTTCGCAGGCCTGAAAAACGCGACGTGTCGAAAATTGGCGGCGGCATGATCCCGTCGAGCGCACTGGCGGCAAACTGGCCTTGGAATCGTGCTTCGACGTTAGGAGGCCTATGGCCGTTTTGGACGCGCTTCAGCGGGCCATATCAGGAAGGCAGGCCGGCGGTTCACTAATACCGCGTTCTGTCAGACATACCGTGTTCTTTTTCGCAAACCTCCTGCAGCGACCGAATTTTCATTGCTCGGACCGAAGCGCGCACGAGGCGATATTTCCAGTTGCCGCAGGAAGTTAGCGGATACCCGGGGCATCAGTTTGCGAATTTAAAGTCCCTGACACTGGCTCTAGACAGCAGGATTGATGTCTTCGGTGGGCAATCGAAATCGAAGCGTGAATGCGTACGCTTTGCCGCGATTCCGAATCTTCCCGCGTTCGGTGCTCGTCGAATGACGGTAGGGACAACAGGCTTGTCGGGCAACAGCAACTGCACGCGTACAGAGTTGCCCTAAATCCTAAGGCGACGCGGCTGTGTTCCATCGGCTCGCAGCAAAATTCCGATCGGCGACACACGTCACGCCGTCCACAAATTTCCGGCCGTACCCTATTCACGATCCATGGACGCGCATGCCACGCGGTCGTGCTTGTGTCGATGCTGCGCGGCAACGTCGCGAACGACTGCAAGTTGGCTTTTTTTTCGTAAATTGCTTGCTCAGGGGGACGGGTGTCACGGGCAGTCGTTGGTCGCTGCACGTATATCGATGCCAGCTCGTGACGTTCACACAAACCTAGCGAGAGGAATAGAACGTGAAACGTCTCACCTTCCTGCTCTTGGCGGCATGCACGGGGTTGGCACACGCTACCGACTACAATTTCGGGCGCGCTCCGGTCGTCTCTCCATCGAGCCATTGGTACGGCTGGAACAGCCAAGCACTTCCCGGGTCGTGGAGCGACACGGCAAGCGTGACGTTCGGCGACTGGGTGGAGCCGGACGGCTCGATCTACCAGTATTCCAATATGACTACCGTCGTGGTGCACGGCGAATTCCAACGGACAGCCTGCTCCGGACGCGGCTGCGTTCCGCCGACGCGGCATACGACCATCCCCCAAGCGGTTCTATACGCGAACGACGGCCAAGGCACGCTCACAGTGCCGGTGGACGTGACTGGCACGCCGGTGCAGTTTTCGTACACTCCATACAACTCCACGCTCGGAAAGGTGGATGAGTGGCAATTGACTGCTGCCCTTCCTGCCGGTGAATACACCGTCGTCATGGACGGGACGTCGTGCTCTGGACGCAATTGCGCAATCGCGGGAGGATCGTACTGGTTCATGACGGTCAATCCGCAGTACACGTATATCCCGGCGCCTCCGCCTCCGCCTCCGCCGCCAGGCGAGGATTGAGCGATGCCGCACACAACGTGACCCATAGCCGTGCCGCCGCGCCTCTCCCGCCTACTCTCCCGACCGAGCGAGAAACCTGTGCGCTCGTAGCGGGAGCGCGCGGCCACGGCGTTCGAACAGCGCAGCCGCGCGACTGCGCCGTCGGTATCCGGCACAATAACCACCGTAGATCAGACTTCTTCGGACGCTTCCGACCAATGAGCGGGTGCGTTCGTTCGATGTTCGATCTGCGCGGCGCACGAGACGAGGCCAACAAATTGCACCAGCTCAACATCACCGCGCTGTGTTGCGCGTCCACGTTCCTGCTGCTGCTCGCCGCCGGCTGCCAGCGTCATGAAGACACGGCGCTCTACCAGGCTGCATGCCACGGACCACCGCTGCACGGCGCAGCGGAATTCGAGCAGGCGCAGGTCGACGGCTACCAGATCAACCGGAGGTTCAATTGCATCGACAAGGCCTCGTACGAAGCCGTGACGGCGGAAAAGGCGCGCTGGGAAGCCGCGCACGCGCCGCAAGCGATCGCGAAACGCGAGGCGGAAATCCAGCGTAAGACGCAGGACGATGTGGAATCACTCGCGCAGGCGCGCAGCGGATTCACGACGAAGATTTCGTTCGCCGGACGAGAGCCGGCGGCACCGCAGCCGCCCGCGAAAATTTTCGGAAAAATCAGATACCCGTCGTCGGCAGGCTCGCTAGCCGCGTATCTGACGCCGGATCCAGGCGACGGCCAGCGGCATCCGGCGATCATCTGGATCACCGGAGGCGATAGCAATTCGATCGGCGAAGTCTGGCAGCCCGGCTCGCGCGACAACGAACAAACCGCGGCCGCATATCGCAATGCCGGCATCGTGATGATGTTCCCTTCGTTGCGCGGAGGCAACGACAATCCCGGGCGCGAAGAAGCGTTCTATGGCGAAGTGGACGACGTGCTCGCGGCACACGCATTTTTGTCGACGCAGCCTTACGTCGATCCCGACCGCATTTTCCTCGGCGGGCACAGCACCGGCGGCACGCTGGCCCTGCTCACGGCCGAATTCCGCAATCCGTTCCGCGCGGTGTTCGCGTTCGGGCCGGTGCACGACGTCGGCGGCTACGGCAAGGGAATCTTCCCGATCGATCTCAGCCGGCTCGATGCGCGTGAGCGCAAGCTGCGCTCACCGGGCTATTGGCTGCACGCGCTGCAAGGCCAAGTATTCGTGATCGAAGGCATGAATGCGCCGAGCAATATCGCCGCGCTCGAGATGATGAAGAACGCGCCGCATCCGGCCGGCGTGCATTTCGAGGCCGTCGCAGGAGCGAGTCATTTTTCGGTGCTCGCGCCGACCAACGAGCGCATCGCGCAGGCAATCCTGGCCGATCGGGCCGCAACGGGCGCTTTCACTTGGCGTTAGGCCCGCGAGGATCACGATGCGCGACGGCGCGAGACGTATTCGCCGTGCAGGCCCTGAACGGCCCGGGAGGCCAGCGGCTCTGGTCCATGGCTGAGTAGAACCGCCCCTGAAAGGTGCGCATCCCTGGCAACTTTCGCAGTTGTTTTCGCAGCGCAATCGAACGAGAGTCCGAGGCGCTTTCGGGCGATACCGCTTGCCGGTGTATCACCATTTGCGACCACGCGATGCGGCGGTCGTAGTCGACACGCCGCGATACTCAACAATTACTTCGGAGTCATCCATGTCGAGCAAGAGATCCGTTCTCGCCGCAATGTCCTTCGCTTTCGTGTTGTGCTCTTCGGGCGCGATCGCCGCCGACGCGCCGGTTACCGGCAAGGTCACGGTCAAGTTGGAATTCGTACGCGCCGTGCAGGACAACGGTTCGCCCGATCCGGCGCACGACAAGGCCTGCACCGAGCAGCTCAGTCAACCGACTTCCAAATACGTCGGCATGCCCGTCACCACCAGCTATTCGATCGATGCGAAGACGCTGATCGAATCGGCTACATCGACGTTCCCGTCGCCGAACGGCACCAAGCCGATCCAGCTCTCGGCGAAGCTATCGCCACTCGGCGTCGCAGGCGTGTATGCATTCGGCGCATTCAAGCCGCCGGCGCTGCCGGATGCGTACGTTCTGTTCCAGATAGGGACGGATTTCAAGAATCCGGTCAGCACCTTTCTCGTGCTGAATCCCAGCAGCACGGGTTACAACTGCTCGATCTCGAGCGCGAAGGGTGGCCAGGCCGTGGCGAACTTCGCTGCGCCGGCGAAGGATTGACCCTTTCCCGAGCACTCCCCCGCAGCCGTTCGGGGGAGTGTGTTGGAGGCGCTCAGCGAACTCCGGGATCGCTATAGTCCGAACGCTAGTCCTGAGTCCCCATGCTCAAGAAAATGATGAGCGCGACACGGAACGTGTACAGCAGAAACGACGCAATGATCATCGGATATCTCGAGAAATAACGATCGAGCGGTGCTCAGCACGTGCCGCTCGGCTTGTACCGTCGAACTGCGATTGAACCGATATCGGGGCGCGCTCACAACGATCGGAATCAGCAGCGGCAGCAAAAAGATGACAAACGGCACCCGCTCCTTGGCCTGACGCGGTGCGCTATCCCGTAGGACCTCGCTGCCTCTCCAGCGCTTCCCTGAGGCGCACTACCCGGAGGTTTGCGTCGATCCATTCGCGTGAGATCGCATCGATCTCGTCGCTACTCAACGTGCGTTCCTTGTGCTGCGTCACGATCCGTTCGGACAGCCGACGAACCTCCGCGAGCGCAGCATCCAATTCACCTCTCAACGTCGCGTGCGATGATCCCGCCATGGCGGCCCTCCTTGGCTGCGGAGCCAAGGGCATAGCCTACCCACGCCGCCTTACCGAACTCTTAATGGCAGGCAGGTGGCGACTGGATATTTCCGGAGTCGGCACGCGTATGTGCGGTTTCTTCCGGTTCCGCATTCCTACGGAGGCCCACTTCAGAGGCCAGACAGGAAACCTTCGATGCGAATCCCCTCCGCGGTTTTGCTCCTAGCGCTCTGCCCCGCCGTAAACGCAGAAACGACGCAGTGCGCGCCGATAACCTCGGTGCCTGCCACGATCAGCGCGCCCGGAAGCTATTGCCTTACCGGCGACTTGGTCAGTTCGGCGTCAGGAACAGCCGCGGCCATCACGATCGCAGCGGACAACGTCCAACTCGACATGAACGGCCACAGCCTGCTCGGGCCTGGCGGCGGCACGGCGGGCTATGGCATTTACGCGATCGCTCAGCGCGGTCTACGAGTGCACGACGGATTGCTGCGCGGCTTCAGCTATGGCGTCTTGATAACCGACACGACGACAGGCGCTCCGCCGAACCCCAGCGGTGCATCGCGAGCGCACGAAATCAGCGGCCTGCGCGTCGAAGGCGCGACCGTCGGGATCTCGGTGCTCGGACAATTCAGCGACGTGCACGACAACGTGGTGTTCGATTCGACGAGCACCGGCATCTACACCATGAGCGGATACATCATCGGCACGGCCGGCGCGGTCAACGTGCGCCGCAATCAGGTCTTCAACACCATTTCCCCGACCGGAGCAACGGTGTCCGGCATCTACGCGGGCGGCTTCGGGTCGGTCGTGCAGGACAATCTCGTGAGCACATTGCGAGGTTCGAGCTCGTCCGCGGGCATTACGGCGGCGGGCAGCGGGATGATCGTATCGAACAATCGCGAGACCGATCTCGGCAACCCAGCCACGCAGCAGACGTATCAATACCCGAGCTCGGTGTACTGCTACAGCGGCGCGAACGTTGCGAAAGTATCAAACAACATCGCGCAGCTCGCGAATGGCATCTATGGGTGCAATTCGCCGACAGGCTATACGAACGACAATTTCTAGCTGACATCCACGCGAGCGTGCGCGCTCGCTGCGGTGCCGCCGGTGCGAGGGAACTTAGCGCCAGTCTCCGGCGGCCACGAACGCCGCCCAGTAGAACGGCGCGGGATCGAGTCCCGCGTCACGGCGCTCGCGGATCAGCGCAAGGTCCGCAGCGCGCACGGCGTCGATCGTGGTCGCGTGCCGTTGCAGCCGCTCTCGATACAACACGATCATCCAGTCGGCGCTGCTGCGATCGTCGACGGGCCACAAGCTCATCACGACGCTGCGTGCGCCGGCCATGCGGAAGGCGCGCCGCAAACCGAACACGCCCTCCCCGCCGACGTCCTTGCCGATGCCGGTGTCGCAGGCGGACAACACGGCCCAATCAGTGCCGCTCAAATCGAACGCCGCGATTTCCTCGCTGGTCAGCAGGCCGTCGTTTTCGGTCGTCGTTGCGGGACGGTTGGCGCCGGTCAGCACCAATGCCGAGAGGCCCTCGAGCGGTTCGAATTCGATCGACGCTGCCGTGTCGACGGTCTTGAGACCGCGATCGTGTGGCGACGACACCTCGCACTCGCGATCGAGGAACAAGCCGTGTGTCGCAAAGTGTACGATGCGACTCCCTTGTATCGCCGTGCGCGCACGCGCTTCGTCGGCATCGGCACCGGTGAGCACGTACGGCGGCGCGGTTCCCGCTTGCTGCAGCCACAAGCGCCTGATTTCCTCGATTTCGCGCGCGGCTTGCGGCAGCGGCGTGAATGTCGCGCCGTTCAAGCCGGAGCAGACGCTCCGTGTGCCGGCCACGGTCTGCGCGGCGACGCCGAAATCCGGTGCGCCGATCAGCGTCAGCGTCCGTGCGCCGGATGCGGGCGCTCGCGCCAGCACGTCGCGTTCGTGATCCAGCAGGTGAAACGCAAATCCTGCCTCGACCAAGAAGCGGCCGTCGTCTGCGGTCAAAGCGGCGAACGGCACGCGTTCGAGCGTCGTGGACGGCAGCAATAGGACGCGGTGTTGCGGCCAACGTTTGGCGATCGGGTCCCAGATGAGCTCGCGTACGCGACGACCGGCTTCGGTGCGCGCACGCGGATCGCCGTCGCGACGCGCGAGCAGCGGCAACCACCCCTGCACCGCCGCTTCGACTTGGGCGCGCGGACCGAGATCCAGCACGTCCGGCGCTGCGCCTCGCCGGGCCACGAAGGCATATACGCGCGGGTGTCGTTCACTTTCCTGCAATCGTCCGAGGTCGCGCGTTTCGCCGATCGCGGTTTCGGCATACGTCACGAGCAAGGTATCCGCAGGCAGGGCATCGAGCACCGTCGCCAGCCCTTCGCGTCCGTGATCGGAAGGAGCGCTCGAGGATCCCGTCGTGCGCGCCAGCGCGCGCTCGGCCCCATCGAAAGCGGATTCCGCCGCATCGAGCGCCGCGGAAGCCGGTGCCGTCGGATTGCGGGCCAGGTCCAAGCGCGCCTGCACGAGTGCTTCGTCACGTTGTTTCCACGCGTCCCACGCGGCAGCAACGGCGGGATCGGTCGCTGCGCGGGCGATGGCGAGGCGATGCGCGCTGATCGCGCTGACCGAGCCCCGCGACTCGACCGCGAGCGTCCAAGCGGCCCGTATCTGCGCGGCCGAGTGTTTCCGTGCCGCGATCGCGATGGCCCAGTCGAGACCGCCGGATTTCGATGCGCGCATGTCGATCGCGTGCTGTTCCGCGAGCGCGGAACCGGTGGTCCGGAGCAGGCGCTGCCGCCACTGCTCTGCTGCGATCGCCTGCGCAAACGCTTCGTCCGTGCGACCTTGGGCCCACAGCGCGGCGGCCAATCCGGCCATGCTTTCGCCCGCGTTGCGCTCGACACTGCCGAGATCGTGCGCCGCGTGCGCAAGATATTCGCGGAACATCGTCTCGGCCTCGCGATACCGTCCTTGCCAGAGGTACAGCGTGCCGAGCTTCTCGCGCGAGGGCGTCACGTCCGCAGCATCGGCGGCGCGCGCGCGGTCGCTGCCTTCGATGACATGACGCAACAGCGCAGCGGCTTCGTCCAGCCTTCCCGTGTATTGATAGGTGATGGCCAGATTGCCTTCGAGTATCCAGCTCGTGCGTGAATCGGGACCGTAGAGTGTTTGGAACAGCGTACGCGCACGCTCGAGATACGGCGTCGCTTCGGCGAATTCCCCTTCCGCGATGAGGCACAGCCCGAGGCCGTTCAAGAATCCTGCGAGCCAGTAGCCGCCGGCGCTCGGAGCGTCCTCTTCGGCCGCGACGCCTGTGCGGAACAGATGCTCCGCGCGGCGCCGCTCGCCGCTGGTGCGCAGCAATTCCGCCTGGGCTTGCAACGCCCTGGCGTACGCGGCTCTGCGGCGAGGCGTGGAATCGCGCAGGAGCGGCAATGCGCGCTCGAGCATGCCGATTGCGGTGGCGACGTCGCCGCGATAGCGCGGAATATAGGCGGCCACGACGATATTGTCGGCAACGAGCGCACTGTCCGCGCCGGCGAGCTGCGTCGCCAGCGCGATCGCCCGATCGATGACGTACTGGGCATCGTCCCATTTCCCCATGCGGATATCGCAGGCGGCGAGCCATTGCAGTGCGCGAACCGTGCGCAAATCCGCAATGCCGTGAGCGTCGAAGCGGGTGATGG
>Ga0070741_10013958_pt1 | contig 14026 bp, 9 predicted proteins | sample Coa_R1_4_FD_66440 | JGI IMG/M metagenome (GOLD analysis project Ga0070741, IMG submission 66440) | Surface soil microbial communities from Centralia Pennsylvania, which are recovering from an underground coalmine fire - Coalmine... | ecosystem: Environmental > Terrestrial > Soil > Unclassified ... | reverse complement strand
CGTGTTGCCGAGGGCCACCGGCATGTCGGGGAACGACATGATCTGGACGTCGACGTCGGAAACCGTCAGCCCGCCTGTGCGCAGCGCCTCCTTGAGGCCGTACTCGCTGAACACGCCCGTCCCGTTCAGCGCGACCTTCCGGCCGCGCAGGCTGGGGATGTCGCGAACCTCGCCGCTGTCGTAGAGCGCCTTCGCCACGACGAACGGGAAGCCGTGGGGGCCGGTTGGCGGCGTGCCGAACGTGCCGCCCAGGATCTTGATCTCGATGCCGCTCGCGAAGATGTTGAGCGCCGCGACGCCGACGGTGATGTTAGCCACTTGCAGGTTGCCTGCCGCCGCCTGGGCCAGCGCCTCCGTAGTGACGGCGACGTTCTCGGATTCGAGGTCGACGCCTTCGGCTTCGAAGTAGCCGCGCTCGATCCCCAGATAGTAGGGCAATGCGGCGATCGTGGGGATGTAGCCGGCGATGACGCGGGTGCGCTGAGCAACCGGGGCAGGCGCGGCAGCAGCCGGTGCGGCGGGCTGGGCGGCGCTCGGGGCGCTGCTCGCAGATGTGCCGCTCGAGGCAGCGGCCGCTGGAGGCGGCGCCGCGCGTGGGGCGGCGCTGGGCGCGGGCGTACAGGCGACGAGCACGAGCAGACAGGCGGGAAGGAGGCATGCGCGCCGGTTGACCATAGCGACTCTTCCTCCCGAGAACCGCGTGTGGGCTGCCACCTCCGCGCGAGGCAAGTTGGCCCCGGCACCGCAGCCCGGCCTGGTTGCCTGAGGGCTCCTGTTATGCCATCAAATCGCCGTACTGTCGAACGTTACTGACGCGTCAACGCCGCTTCCGTCTGCTTCAGCCAGACGGCCATGTCCATCGCGCGGTACATCTCCGCCGCCTCGCCGAGCTCCGTCCGCGCCTCCTCGTCGCGCCTGACCTTCTGGTACAGCATGCCCAGGCCCAGGTGGCAGTGCCCCGCCAGCGGCCGCATTCCTAGCTCCTCCGCCAGCGCCAGCGCCTGACGATAGTAGCCTTCGGCCTGCTCAGCGTTACATGGATCGGCAGCCGCCGCGATCTCGGCGTGTAGCCGCAGCGCATACGCCTCGCGACCGCGCTCGGCGCGCTGCCTAGCGAGGCGCAGCGCGCGCTGCGCGTGGCCAATCGCCTTCTCTCGCTCACCTGCTAGCAGGTAGGCCTCACCAAGCCAGCCCAGCCACAGGGCATGCAACCTCGACCACTGCTCCTCCTGGGGCTGTTCCACCGAGCGTTCGAGATGCTGTACGCCCTCCGCGGCTCGACCGCTGAGGACCAGCGCGTAGCCCGACAGCGCGTCGGCCATGGGACGAAAAAAGAGGATCTGCTGCCTCTCAATGCGGCCCTTGGCCTCGTCCAACAGTGACAGGGCCCGGGGCCAATCGCCCTGGTGAACACAGAGCTCGCTGACACAGGTGAGTGCGGCGATGGATGCGAAGGCGAAGTCCATCTGTTCGGCGATCCGGAGCGCTTCCTCCCCCCGGGCGGCCGCTTCGGTGAACTCGCCGCACTCGGCTAGCGCCCGGATCAAGTGCGAGCGTGATCCGACCGCTGGATACCCCGCCAGCCCAAACCGTTGGTGGATGTTCTCCCCATACAGGACCGCCACATTCCGACGCAAGAGCTCGAGCGCTCTCGGGTAGTTCCCCAGCGCTCGATAGGCTGCCCCGAGCTGTTGCCGGGCCGCCACTTGCATGCCCAGGTCGTTCACCTCCTCGGCGATCGCTAGGCCTTGCTCGCCGTACCGGACGGCAGCCGCGGTCTCTCCTACCCCCTCGGAGGGCGTGGTCAAATAGGTGTACGCCCATCCCAGCCGACGGCGGTCCTTCAGGAGCTGGGCGAGTCGCTCCGCCTCACGGAGATGCTGCAGCCACGCGCCGAAGTCGGCCGCTGCTTGGAGAGAGTTACACAGATCGAAACGCAGGTCGATCGCCTGCTCGATCAGCTCGCGCTCCTGCGGTAGACGTGTCGAGACCTCGAGCGCCTGCTCAAAGTAGGTCACAGCCTCCGGGTGCGCGGAACGGGCGGCGGCTCGCCGCGCTGCTTGGCGCAGGTAGTGCCATGCCTCGGCCCAGGCTTCTCCTCGGAGCGCATGATGCGCAAGGCGGTCCACCTGCTCGGCCTGCCGGTCCGCGTACAGTGTTCTAATCGCCTCCATGATCTGCGCGTGCAGCACCCGCCGCCGCTCCCGGAGGAGGCTCCCGTAGGCCACTTCGTGGGTGAGCGCGTGCTTGAATGTGTACTCTAGGTCCGGGAAGAGGCTCGTCTCGTACAGGAACTCGGCGGCGTGCAGGCGGGCCAGCCCCTCCCGCAGCGCGGCCTCGGGTAGCTCGGCAATCGCCTGCAGCAAGGCGTACGGCACGTCCTTGCCGATGACTGCCGCCGCCTGCAGCAGCCGCTTGTCCTCCGGCGCCAGCCGGTCGATGCGCGCCGCCAGCACCGCCTGCACCGTGGCGGGTACCTGCGCGCTCTCGAAGGGGCGCGCCAGGCGGTAGGAGCCGCGCTCGCCCGCCAGCACGCCACTCTCCACCAGCGTGCGGACGCTCTCCTCCACGAAGAACGGGTTGCCCTCGGTGCGCTCGATCAGCAGGCGCTTGAGCGGCACAAGATCGGGCGCGTCGCCCAGGAGGGCGGCGAGCAGCACGTCGGCGCTCTCCGGTGGGAGCGGGTCGAGGCGGAGCTGCTGGTAGTAGGTCTTGCGATGCCAGGTGTGCTCGTACTCGGGGCGGTAGTTTACCAGGAGCAGCAGGCGAGCGGTGGGGAGGCTGTCTACCAGGCTATCGAGGAGGGCCTGCGTCTCGGCGTCGATCCAGTGCAGGTCCTCGAAGACGAGGAGCAAGGGCTGCTCCTGGCTCTCGCGGAGGAGGAGGCGCTTGCAGGCGTCGAGCGTGCGCTGGCGGCGCTGGGGCGGGTCGAGCGCTTGCCACTGCGGGTCGTCCGTTGCTATGTCGAGCAGGGAGAGGAGGGGCGGCAGGAGGGGCTGCAGGGCGGGGTCGAGCGTGAGCAGCTTGCCGGTCAGCTTCTCGCGGATGCGGCGTGCGTCGTCGCGGTCCTCGACGGCGCAGTAGCTCTTGAGCAGGTCGATCACCGGCAGGTAGCTGGTGGCCTTCCCATAGGAGACGGAGCCCGACTCCAGCACTAGCCACCCCTGCGTGCGGTGGGAATGGCCGAACTCCCAGACGAGGCGGGACTTACCGACCCCGGGCTCGCCCACGAGCGCCACCACCTGGCCGTGGCCGGCGCCGGCTTGCTCCAGGGTGCGGCGCAGCGTCTCCAGCTCGGCGTCGCGGCCCACGAACTTCGTGAGCCCCCGCGCCGCCGCGGCCTGCAGCCGGGAGCGCGCGGTGCCGGCGCGCAGTAGCTGGTATACCTCGACAAGCTCACCGAGGCCTTTCACCTGGACCGGGCCGAGCGTCCGCACCTGAACGTAGCCCTCGGCGAGCTGCAGGGTGTCGGGCGCGAGCAGGATGGTGCCGGGGGCGGCGAGCTGCTCCATGCGGGCCGCAAGGTGGGTGGTCTGGCCGACGGCGGTGTAGTCCATGCGCAGGTCGCTGCCGATCGAGCGCACCACCACCTCGCCGGAGTTCAGGCCGACGCGGATCTGGATACGGACGCCGGCGGAGCGCCAGACCTCGTCGGCGTAGTCGTTCACGGCCTGCTGCATGCGCAGCGCAGCGTAGCAGGCGCGCACGGCGTGGTCCTCGTGGGCCAGTGGGGCGCCAAAGAGCGCCATGATGCCGTCGCCCATGACCTGGTTCACCGTGCCCTCGTAGCGGTGCACCGCCTCCATCATCCGCTCCAGCACCGGATCCAGGATGTGGCGGGCCTCCTCCGGGTCGCGGTCCGCCAGTAGCTCCATGCTGCCCTTGAGGTCCGCGAAGAGCACGGTCACCTGCTTGCGCTCGCCCTCCAGCGTGCCCCGGGAGCTGATGATACGCTCCGCCAGATGCTGGGGCGTGTAGGTATCGGGCGAGATGAAGTGGCGAGTGGGCAACGTGGCTGGAGCAGGTCGCGCCTGGGCCGGGTGGCCGCACTCTAGGCAGAACTTGGCGTTCGGCGGCAGCTCGGTACTGCACTGGGTGCAGGTGAGGGCCAGCCGCGTGCCGCACTCCAGGCAGAACTTGGCGCGGTCAGGGTTTTCGTGCTGGCACTGCGGGCACTGCATCAGCGGCTCCCGTGAGCCCGCGGCGGGGACCGCCGGTGCCCCGATGGTAGCGCGCCGCCCGGGGGCGGGTCAACCGAGACCGGGCCTGCCGGTATGACGATTAGGTGCGCGGTTTACTTCTCCACGCCGCGATCAGTAGTCGATTAGTAGACGGAGCCTGACGTGCTGGGTATCGGGTAGCGGCCTCCGGGACAGCCAGGACCCGGAAAGCGGTCCGACCGGGCGGAGATCCGTGCGCGGGCGCCCTTGACGAGTCCCGGGCATGGCGGCATAGTAGCCCCCGACGGCCACGCGGCTTTCGGCCGCGATTCCAGGAAGCAAATCGCCAGCGAGGAGCGATCATGCCGGACACGTTGCGCGGGGCGGCGGCCATCGTCGGCATCGGGGAGCTGAAGCCGGAGCGGACCCGGCCGGGGCGTGATGCGATGAGCCTGCTGGCGGAGGCGGCCTACCTGGCGATCCAGGACGCTGGCCTGAGCAAGCGCGACATCGACGGGATGATCGTCGACGAGGGGATGATCGGCGGCGGCTCGGGCTACTGCGCGAAGATGGCCGAGCATATGGGCATCTTCCCCACCTGGGCAACCGGCTGCGACGCGCAGGGCGCCGCCGCCGTGGTCATGGCGCTGCAAGCTGCCGCCTACGTGAACGCCGGCCTGGCGAACTTCGTGCTCTGCGGCATGAGCGCGGCCATCGATCCCGGCGCGCGACGGCCTCCGCCGCCGCCTCGCACCGAGACCGCTACCAGCGAGTTCCAGGCGCCCTTCGGGCCGACCGTGGCGGCCAACGGCTGGTACGCGATGATCGCCCAGCGGCACGAGGCGCTGTACGGCACGACGGTCGAGAAGCGCGCCAAGATCGCGGTCGACCTGCGCTACAACGCGAACCACAATCCCCGGGCCTACTTCCACGACAAGCCGCTGACGACCGAGGACGTCGTCAACTCGCGCATCGTCGCCGACCCGCTGCACCTGTTGGAGTGCGTGATGCCCTGCTCGGGCGGCTGCTCGTTCATCGTGACGCGAGCCGACATCGCGCGCAGCATGCGCCACAAGCCGGCCTACATCCTCGGCGGCGGCCTGGGGGTGCCCCGCAGCAACCTGGCCCACGTCGGCGAGATCACCATCGCGCCGGTGGGGCAGGCGGCCAAGAAGGCGTTCGCGATGTCCGGCTACGGTCCGAACGACATGCAGGTGCTGGAGATCTACGATTCGTTCACCATCACCGTCATCTGCGAGCTGGAGGATTCCGGCTTCTGCAAGAAGGGCGAGGGTGGCGACTGGATCCAGGAGCACGACCTGACCTTCAAGGGCGATCGGCCGCTGGACACGCACGGGGGCCAGCTCTCGTGCGGCCAGGCCTCCACGGCCGGCGGCTGCGCGCAGGTCACCGAGGCGGTGCGCCAGATCCGCCGCGACGCCGGCGACCACCAGGTGCCTGGCCCGACCGACCTGGTCTACGTGACCGGCTCTGGCGGCTACTTCTCCCAGCAGTCCGCGATGGTGCTGGGAAGCGACGCTGCCTTGTGAGGACGACTCGGATACTCGCATGGGAGCAGTGCCGATGACCACCGCCCAGGAGTACAAGAAACCCCTGCCGACGCCCACCGCGGTGAGCCGGCCGTTCTGGGAGGCCGCGAAGGAGCACCGCCTGGTCTACCAGCGCTGCCGGCTGTGCGGCACGCGGGTCTTCTACCCCAGAGACGTCTGCCCGGGCCCGGAGTGCTTCGGGGTCGGTACGCTGGAGTGGGCGGAGTCCAGCGGCAAGGGGTGGGTGTACGCCCACACCATCTCCTACCAGCCGGCCCACCCGGGCTTCGCCGACGACGTGCCCTACGTGCTGGCTATCATCGAACTGGACGAGGGGTGGCGGATGAGCAGCAACGTGGTGAACGTCGACCCGCAGGAGGTACGGATCGGCATGCGGGTCGAGGTGGTGTGGGACGACGTGACCGAGGAGTTCAGCCTGCCCAAGTTCCAGCCTGCGCGGTAAGGGCGGGCGACGGAGGTTTGGTGCGATGCCAGTGATCGATGCGGACACCCACGTCGACGAGACGGAGGCGACCTGGGATTTCCTGGAGCCCGGCGAGGAGGAGTTCCGACCCACGACCGAGTTCCCCGCCAACCCCGATCCGTCGCGGTTCCCGGCCCGCTACTGGCGGATCGACGGCCGGCGGCAGCTCCGCTTCATCCGCGGCGACGAGTCGACGGGCACGACGGTCGAGACGCGCGAGCTGCTGGACGTCGAGGCACGGCTGCGGGCGATGGACGAGCTGGGCGTCGACGTCCACGTGATCTACCCGACGCTGATGCTAGTGGAGTTCACGGAGCGGCCGGAGCTCGAGCGCGCCTTGCGCCGCAGCTACAACCGCTGGCTGGCCGACCGGTCGGACAAGTCCAGGGGCCGGCTGCGCTGGGTCATGCTGCCGTCGCTGCGCAACATGGACGAGGCGCTGGAGGAGCTGCGCTTCGCCAAGGACCACGGCGCCGTCGGGGTGATGAAGAAGGGCGACCGCGAGGCCGGCAAGTGGCCCGCCGATCCGTACTTCTTCCCCCTCTACGAGGAAGCGCAGCGCCTGGACCTGCCGATCTGCTTCCACACCGGGTCCGGCGTGCCGGACTTTACGCCGGCCCGCGAGTTCAACCTCAGCAGCTTCTACCGCATCACGCTGCCCGTGGTCCACGCCTTCCAGTCGCTGGTGCTGCACGAGGTGCCGGCCAAGTTCCCCAACCTGCGCTTCGGGTTCATCGAGGCCACGGCCTCCTGGGTGCCCTTCGTGCTCTACGACCTGCGGCGCCGACTGGAGCGGCTGGCGCTGCGCGAGGCGAGCGTGATCAGCGGCCCGAAGTACGAGCTGGCCGACGACCTGCTGAAGGCGAACCGGCTGTACGTCGCCTGCCAGGTGGACGAGGACCTGCCCTACATCATGAAGTTCACTGGCGAGGACAACCTGCTCGTGGGCTCCGACTACACGCACAACGACATGGCCATGGAGCTCAACTTCGTCAAGGAGCTGCAGCGCCGGGCCGACGAGGGCGAGATCCCGCAGACAGCGGTCCGCAAAATCACGTACGATAATCCCAAGGCCTTCTACGGGCTCTGAGCGAGCTTCCACCCGGTTGGCACCCCACCTTCACTCGAGGGGGAGCACCTGTGGCTGTACTGTCTGTGCCTGCGCCCACTCGCCTGGCCAGCGCGCTGTCGCGCCGAGGGATTCACTACGGCTGGATCATCGTCGGCGCGATGTTCATTGCGCTGCTCTCCTCGGCCGGCATGCGGTCGATGCCCGGCGTGCTGATCATCCCCTTCGAGCACGAGTTCGGCTGGGACCGGGCATCGATCACGACGGCGGTCTCGATCAACCTGTTGCTGTTCGGCTTCTCCGGCCCGATCGTGGGGCGCTGGATGGACCGCAAGGGGCCGCGCTCCGTGGCGCTCTGCGCCGTGCTCCTGCTCGCCGCTGGCGCCCTCGGTACGCTCTTCATGACCCAGGTCTGGCAGCTCGACCTGTTCTGGGGCTTCGTCGTCGGCTCGGGCGCGGGCGGCATGGCGATGGTGATGGTCGCGAGCATCGTCAACCGCTGGTTCGTCGAGCGGCGCGGCATCGTCACCGGCATCCTGGGCACCGCGACTTCCGCCGGGCAGATCATCTTCATCCCGCTCGTGATGTGGATGAGCGTGAACGTGGGTTGGCGGGCCGGAGTGCTGATCGCAGTGTCGATGCTGCTGCTGGTCGTCTTCCCGCTCCTGTTGTTCGTCGTGCGCGACGACCCGCGCCAGCTCGGCCTCGCGCCCTACGGTGAGTCGAAGGACCCGACGCGGCGGGCGGCGCAGGAAGCGATGCGCACGGCGTCGACCCCGATGGGCCAGGTGGTGCGCACGCCGGACTTCTGGTGGCTGGCCGGCGGGTTCTTCGTCTGCGGGTTCACCGCCAACGGGCTGATCGGCACCCACTTCGTGTCGCACGCCGCCGACCACGGGTTCGGCGAGATGGCGGCGGCCAGCATCTTCGGTCTGATGGGCGGGGTGAATATCCTGGGGACGATCGCCTCGGGCATGCTCTCCGACCGCGTGCAGAACCGGCGGCTGCTGCTGGCCTCCTACTACGGGTTCCGCGGGCTGGCGCTGCTGCTGCTTCCCTTCATCAGCGATGGGGGGCTGCTGATCATCTTCGCCGTGCTGTACGGGCTGAACTGGTTCGCCACGGCGCCCGTCACGCAGCTCCTCACGGCCGACATCTTCGGGCGGCGGTCTGTGGGGCAGGTGTACGGCTGGGTGTTCATGGCCCACCAGGTTGGCGCGGCGACGGCGGCGACCTTCGGCGGCGTCGCCCACAACATGTTCGGCGATTACAGCATCGCGTTCATGACGGCCGGCCTGGCCGGGCTCGCCGCGGCCGGGTTCTCCCTCCAGCTCCGCGACACGCGGAAGGCGCCGGCGCCCCAGCCCACGCCCGCGTAGGGCGACTACTGCTCCGTTGCCCGTGAATTGATGCGTGTTGTGAACTCACAACACGCATCAGAATACGGGTAACGAGGCACTACGCCGACGCGAGCGCGGCCAGGACGGCGCTCGGCGTGAAGGGCACGTGCCGCAGCCGCGCGCCGGTGGCGTCGAATACGGCGTTGGAGATGGCGGCGGCGGTGGTCACGCTGGCAACCTCTCCCGCTCCCCAGGCCGGCTCCTCGGGATGGTCGATCAGCACGATCTGCACTTCCGGCACGTCGGTGAAGCGCAGGATCGGGTAGTAGTCCCAGTCGACGCTCGTCACCCGTCCCTCGTCGAAGGTGACTTGCTCGAACAGGGCACGGCTCATCGACTGGAGGACGTTGCCCTCGATCTGGTTTCGCAGCCCGTCCGGGTTGACGATCAGGCCGCAATCGTGGGCCACCGTCACGCGCTGCACGGTGATCTGGCCGCTGGTCCGGTTGACCGCCACCTCGGCGACCGTCGCGACGTAGGCGTACTCGTTCTCGTAGCGGGCGAAGGCGATGCCCCGGCCGCGGGCGTCCCCCGTGCCGCCTGCCCGCGCCGGGGACGGCCGGGCCTGCCAGCCGGCCGCCTGGGCCGCGGCCTCGATCACCGCCCGCGCTCGCGAATCGTCCAGGTATTTCAGGCGAAACTGCACGGGATCGGCGCCGGCTGCCGCCGCCAGCTCGTCCAGGAAGGCCTCGTTGGCGAAGGCGTTGCCGGCGCCGCCGAGCCCCCGCAGGGCCGAGGCGCGCAGCGGCGAGGTCAGCAGCCAGTGGACGCTGACCCGGTTGTTGGCGAAGGTGTAGTTGGTCGGCGCGTTGCGATCGCCGCCGACGAAGCGGTTGCGCGCCGCGGGCGGCGGCGGGTCGACGAGCTGGCCCGCCAGGAGATTGGCGGCTTGCGAGCCGGGGCGCGTGCTGTGGTTGGGCGTCCAGAGCTCGTAATCCCAGGCCACGACGTTGCCCTGCGAGTCCAGGCCGGCGCGCAGGTCGGCGACCATCGCCGGGCCCTTGGGCGCCCAGCCGTGCTCGTCGCCGCGCATCCACTGCACGCGCACGGGCCGGCCCACGGCCTGGGACAGCAGCAGGGCATCGGCCGCGGCGTCGTCGAAGCCATTGTGGCCGTAGCACCCCGAGCCCTCCGTGTACACGACGTGGACCTGGTCGGGCTGGACGCCGATGAGCTGGGCCAGGGCGCCCTGCAGCGGGTAGACGCCCTGGGTGCTGGAGTAGACGGTGATGCTGTCGGGACGGACGTCCGCTACGGCGCAGGACGGACCGATCGAGCCGTGGGACTGGTACGGGACCGTGTAGGTGGCGCGGAGCGTCCTCGCCGCCCGTCCCAGCGCCCCGTCGACGTCGCCGCGCGAGACGATGACGCGGTCCTCGGCCGGCAGCGTGCGCATGACGTCGTACAGCGCGCCCTGGTCGGGGAGAGTAGCGGTCTGCTGCCAGGTCGCCTTGAGCTCCTGGGCAAGGCGAACGGCCTGGTCCTCGCGCTGTGCGACGACGCCGAGGAAGTTGCCGTTCCGCACGACCTGCACCAGGCCGGGCAGGTCCTGTACCGACGTGAGGTCGACCTCCTGCAGCGTGGCGCCGATCGTAGGCGGCCGCACCACGCGCCCGTGGAGCATGCCCGGCAGCCGGAGGTCCTGCAGGTAGGCCACCTGGCCGAAAATCTTGGCCGGCAGGTCCAGGCGCCTGATGGGCTGGCCGACTACCTCGTACGAGCCCGGGTCTCTGGTCGGTGCCGCTCCCGTCACCGTTCGGCTGAAGCGCTGGCCGCCGATCAGATCCCCATAGCTGATGCTGAACGAAGGGTCGTTCGCCAGGCTGACGGACCCGTTCCGCGTTACCAGCTCGTCCGGGGTCGTCCCGAAGCGACTCGCCGCCAGCTCCAGTAGGATCTGGCGTGCCTCGGCGCAGGCGTTGCGGACGGCGGGACCGCCCTGCTGCAGCGTCTTGCTGCCCGACGTAGTGCCCTCGTCCGGCGTGAGGCCGGTGTCGCCCGCGACCACCGTGATCCGGTCCAGGGGTACGTACAGCTCGTCGGCCGCGATCTGCGCGAACGCGGTCCGGATCCCGGTGCCCAGCTCGACCTTCCCGTTGCGAATCGTGATCGAGCCGTCCGGCGCGATCGTCAGCCAGGAGTCCACCTGGTCGGCGGGCGGGGCGGCGCTCGTCGCCTGCAGCGCCGCCGACGATCCCGGTAGGGGCGGCGACTGCTGCGCCAGCCCGGTGGAGCCGGCCAGGCGGGGCAGTTGACCGGCCAGGCTGAAGCCGATGACGAGCGCGCCCGATCCCTGCAGCAGCTCTCGGCGCGAGATGGTTCGGCCCGCTCGAGCCTGGCGCTCGCTCATGTTCGCCCCCCGATGCTACTGGTCGGCGCCTACCACGCGCCGAAGGGCTGCGCACGCGCAAGAATACGCCGAGTGCCCGCGGCACAGCAACCCGGGGCGGGTAATGCGAACCCCGCGCTAGTTCTGCAGCCTGACCGGCACGCCCAGGTCGCCGCAGTCCTCGTCGGTACGCAAGCCAGCGGCCCGGACGCCGTAGATGGCCAGCTCTTCGTCGCGCTCCTGCCGGTCGCCGGTTACCCCGACGGCTCCAATGACTTCGCCGGCGTCGTCCCGGATCAACACTCCACCGCCTTCGGGAAACAGTCTGCCGTCGGACGCCTTGATCAGGTACTCCATGAACATCGGGCGCTCCTCCGCGCGCAGACGGACGAGCGTGGAGGAGCGGCCCAGCGCCAGGGCGGCGTAGGCCTTTCCGAAGGCCATCTCGAAGCGCATCATCGAGGAGCCGTCTTCCTTCTTGAAGGCCTTCACGGGGCCGCCGGGCTCGATGATGACGACGCTCATGGGGCGGCAGTTGAGCTCGCGACTGCGCGCGAGGATCGCGTCGATGATGCGCTCGGCCTGAGCGAGCTTGATCATGGCTGGTTTTCCTCCGCGGAATCGTCAGCTCGGGCCTTCGCGGCCCAGACCCAAGTTTACGCCGGCCGCGGCTGGGAGCCGAACCGGCGGAGGGCAAGCTCGCACGACCCCGAGCAGCGCGTGGGAGCGGGGCCCGGCCCGGGCGGTATAATGCGGACCGTCGTTGGCAGTGTCGCCCGCGGCCTGCCCGTCGGCGCCGGGCGTGGGTGCATGCTGGTGACACCGCGGGACCGGACGCCTGTAGGGGGGGCCGTACCGGCGGTGGGGGCGAGGCGACACGTGTCGGCCCCGGCGGGCGTGATCGTAGAGGAGGGAGACCCTGATGACTACTATCGACGCCGACGCGCACGTCATCGAGACCGAGCGCACCTGGGAATACGGAGAGCCGGCGGACGAGAAGCTCATGCCGCAGGCGGTCACCGTCGGCGGAGTGGACTACTGGAAGATCGACGACCGGCTGTTCTTGCGCCGGCGCAATTTCGGCCACGAGGCGCCGATCGAGAGCCAGGAGCTCCGCGACGTGGGCGCTCGGCTGCGCCACATGGACCAGCTCGAGGTCGACGTCCAGGTCATCTACCCCACGCTCTGCCTGATCCCTCTCACCAGGCGACCCGACGTCGAGCTGGCCATCAACCGCAGCTACAACCGCTGGATGGCCGATGCCTGGTCGCAGTCCAACGGCCGGCTGCGCTGGGCCGCGGTCGTCCCCTGGCTGAGCATTGACGAGGCCGTGGCCGAGACCCGCTGGGCCAAGGAGCACGGCGCTTGTGCGGTCTTCATTCGCGGCCTCGAGGCCGACCGCACGCCGTCCGACCCGTACTTCTTCCCGGTCTACGCGGAGGCGGAGCGCTTGAACCTCCCCCTCTGCCTCCATGCGGCCAACGCCAGCTTCGCCCGCCAGGAGCTGTACGTCAACGATTTGATGAGTAAGTTCAAACTGCCGGTGGTGGGCGCCTTCCACGAGATGGTGGCCGCGCGGATCACCGAGCGGTTCCCCAATCTCCGGTTCGGCTTCATCGAGGCTACGGCGCAGTGGGTCCCGTGGGCGATCATCTTCACCAACCAGATCCTGGAGCGGGAGAAGCGGCCGATCCCCGACAAGCTGATGCGCGCCCACCGGCTGTACGTGACTTGCGAGCTGATCGACGATCTGGACTACATCCTGCGCTACGCGGGCGAGGACAACCTGCTCATCGGGACCGACTACGGCCACGCCGATACCTCGGCGGTGCTCCAGGCGCTGCAGCGGCTCAAGCGGCAGGAAGAGAAGGTCAATCCGACGGCCATCCAGAAGATCCTGGACGACAACCCGCGCGCCCTCTACGCGCTCTGAGTGCGAGACAATTCGGCGGCCCGCCCACCCGCTGCCGAGTAGGTTGTCGGATGCTGCACTCGTGATTCGCTGTGTTGTGCGTGTCCGCACAACACAGCGAATCATCCGTGACGATCTCCTAGCTCGCGGCGTCCGTCCCGGGCTCGGGCTTGACGCCTTCGAGCCAGCCGCCCGGGCGGCGGTTCGTCTGGTGAAAGCGGCGCAGCGTGCGCCAGTTCTTGAGCACGATGCGCCAGGTCGGTAGGTCGTAGGGCTGGTCGGTCAAGCCGCGCAGCTTGGGCATCACCTCTTCGTTCAGGGGCGGCCCGTGGCCGAACAGGGCGACGTCCGCCTCCAGCGGGCGCAGGCTGCGCAGCGAGGCGTCGAGCTCCCGCCGCGCCCGCCGGTCCCACATCAGGGGGCGGCTCAGGCGGCTGCGATTGTTGATCACCGAATCGCCTAGGAACACGGACGTCTGCGGGCCGTCGACGACGAGGCAGATGCTGCCGGGCGTGTGGCCGGGCGTGTGCAGGATGCGCACGCCCTCCAGGCAAGGGATGACGTCGCCGTGCTCCACCGTCTGGTGGACGGGCGTTTCGGGGAACACGGGCGGCGGGAGCTGCGGGGCACGAAAGCCCCGGATCAGCCAGCGGTACCAGATGGGGATGTGCTGCCGCTCCGTCCCCTTGCGGAGCAGCAAGCCGCCCTCGGGCGCCGGCTCGGTCTCCGCGCCGTGCGCTACGATGGTCGCGCCGGTCAGCGCGTGGAGCTCTGCCGCGGTGCCCGAGTGGTCGAGGTGGTGATGGGTCAGGATGATCCAGGCCAGATCGCGAGGGCTGCGACCGATGGCCCTGATGCCCCGCAGGATCGCGTCGCTGTTTCCCGCGAAGCCGGTGTCCACGATGGCCATGCGCTCGCCGGCGAGCAGGATGGCATTGCTACCACGGACTTCCTCGACGGCATGGATGCCCGGGGCGATCTCCATCGACCCCCTCCTACCTCCAGGGCAATCGCATCTAGTTTAGTCAAGCAAGCAGCAGAGGCGGTCGAGCCGGCATACTAGCGGCCTCACACGGGCGCGCTGCCCAACTGGAGGGTCCGTATGGAGCCGCGACCGCCGAC
>Ga0070741_10013956_pt1 | contig 14028 bp, 9 predicted proteins | sample Coa_R1_4_FD_66440 | JGI IMG/M metagenome (GOLD analysis project Ga0070741, IMG submission 66440) | Surface soil microbial communities from Centralia Pennsylvania, which are recovering from an underground coalmine fire - Coalmine... | ecosystem: Environmental > Terrestrial > Soil > Unclassified ... | reverse complement strand
AGGGCGGAGCCCGAAGGATCTCGCGCGATCGAGATCCTTCGCTACGCTCAGCATGACAACACCACGCGCTCAGCACAACGCCCTTAGGGTCATCCTGAGGGCGGAGCCCGAAGGATCTCGATTGCGTGGCAGGACACGCGCCGTTCGTGCCTTGTCCCGCGTGTACGCCACCGGGCGGCGGTGCTACACTGCGGGGCATCCGGGCTCGGTGGTGGCGGATGACCCTGCAACGCCAGATCCACGTTTCGGTCGTCGCCCTGGTCGTCGTCGCCGTGCTGGCGTCGGTTGCGCTCCTCTCCTGGAACGGGGCTCGCGCGCAGCTCGAGGAGGACGCCGTCGTGCTGGGGGCCGCCGCCGCCCAGGTACACGACCAGAGCGGCCTTCAGCGCATCGCCGATAGCCTCGTCGCTGCCGATTCGGCCCGCACGGTCCGAATCGTCGACGCCTCCCTCACGACGCTCGCCGTCAGCGGTGGAGCGGGGGCCGACGCGCCCGGGCCGCCCCCAGAGGCCGAAGCCACCGCGCTCCGCGCTGCTATCGACGATCAGCAGCCGCGGAGCCTCCTGGACTCCACCGGGTTCACCGTCATCGCCCCCGTCGTCGACGACTCGGGGGCGGTCATCGGCGCGACGCTCCTCGCGATGCCGACCGATCGGCTTCGCGCAGCGTTCGCACAGAGCGTCCGGGGCGCGGCGCTCCCCATCGGCCTGACCCTGATCATCGGCATTGCGTTGGCGTGGCTCGTCTCTCAGGCCTTCGTTCGCCCGGTACGTCGGCTCGACCGGGCGGTCCATCAGCTCGAGTCCTATTCCTTTGAATCAAGCAGCCTCGACAGCCTCGCGAGACAGCCGACCGAGCTGGGGCGCGTCGCGCAGCTCCTCCAGCGGATGGCGAACGCCGAGGATGGCTGGCGCCGGTCGCTGGAAGGGCTGCGGCAGGCCAAGGAGGAGCTGGAGAAACGGGTCGAGGAGCGAACGCGAGACTTGAAGGCGTCCCTCGAGCAGCAGACCGCCCTCAACGAGTCTCTCAAGGTCATGGGCGCGGGCCTCCAGCAATCCATCGAGGAGCTGAAGGCGCTCGCTGACGTCGGACGGGCGCTGAACTCCACCCTGGACCTCCAGCAGCTCCTCACCACCATCGTGAGCCACGCGGTTCGGCTCTCGAAGAGCGAGGCTGGCACGATCTACGAGTTCGACGAGGACCAGGGAAGCTTCGTCATGCGGGCGAGCGACGGCGTGAGCGACAGGGTGGCCGACGCCCTGCGGAACCGGCGAGTGCTGGCGGAGAGCACGATCATCGGCCAGACGGCGCTGCGCCGCGAGCCGACCCAGGTGGCGGACCTGTGGGATAGCGGCGAGCCGCCCGACGTCGTCGCGCGGGAGTTCGGGTTCCGCGCCATCATGGCCGTCCCGCTCCTCCAGGAGGGGAGCGTGATTGGCGGGCTCGTCGTGCGGCGATCGGAGCCCGGCGCCTTCGAAGACGCCACCGTTCGACTCCTCCAGACCTTCGCCACCCAGTGCGTGCTGGCCATCCAGAACGCGCGCCTCTTCCAGGAGATCGAGGAGAAGGGGCGCGAGCTCGAGATCGCCAGCCGCCACAAGTCGGAGTTCTTGGCGAAGATGAGCCACGAGCTGCGGACGCCCCTCAACGCCATTCTGAGCTACAGCCAGCTCCTCGTGGAAGAGGCCGAAGACGTCGGCCAGGAGTCCTTCATCCCCGACCTCAACAAGATCCAGACGGCCGGCCGACACCTCCTCGAGCTGATCAACAGCATCCTCGACCTCTCCAAGATCGAGGCCGGGAAGATGGAGCTGTACATCGAGCCGTTCAACGTCCCCACCCTCGTGCACGACGTGCTCACGGTCGCGCAGCCCCTCGTAGCGAAGAACCAGAACACGCTCGAGGTCGACTGTCCCGACAGCACGGGCGACATGGTGGCCGACCTCACCAAGGTCCGGCAGGTGCTCCTCAACCTCCTCAGCAACGCCAGCAAGTTCACCGATCACGGAACGGTGAGCTTGACGGTACGCCGCGATCGCGCGGACAGCGCCGACTGGGTGGCCTTCAGCGTCGCAGACACCGGCATCGGGATGAATGAGGAGCAGATGGGGAAGCTCTTCCAGGCGTTCACCCAGGCGGAGGCGTCGACGACCAGCAAATACGGCGGGACGGGGCTCGGGCTCGCCATCAGCCGACAGTTCTGCCGCATCATGGGGGGCGACATCACCGTGGCGAGCACGCCCGGCCGCGGCTCCACCTTCACCATGCGCTTGCCAGCCGAGGTCCGGGACACGGCCAGCCCAGCGGCGCTCACGACCGAGCCGATCGAGGCGCAGGACAACGGCCGCCCCACGGTTCTCGTCATCGACGACGATCCAACGGTGCACGACCTGATGCGCCGCTTTCTCCAGACGGAAGGATTTCACGTCGCGACCGCGTTGAACGCCGAAGACGGCTTGCGGCTCGCGCGCGAAGTGCGCCCGTTCGCCGTCACCCTCGACGTCATCATGCCGCACACCGACGGCTGGACCGTGCTGTCCGCGCTCAAGGCGGCCCCCGAGACCGCCGACATCCCGGTCATCATGCTCACCATCGTCGAGCAGCGGCAGATTGGCTACACCCTCGGCGCCGCCGAGTACCTCACCAAGCCCATCGATCGCGATCGGCTTCTCGCCGTCCTCAATCGCTATCGAGCCGACGAGGACGGCCGCCGCGTTCTCATCGTCGAGGACGACCCCGCGACGCGGGAGATTCTTCGCCGGTGCCTCGAATCGGACGGCTGGACGGCGGACGAGGCGACCAACGGCGTCGACGCGCTGGAGCGGATCGCGGAGGCCCGCCCTGCACTGATCCTTCTGGACCTGCTGATGCCCGTGATGGATGGATTCGACTTCGTCGCGACCCTACGCCAGCGCCCGGAAGGACGATCGATCCCGGTCGTGGTGGTCACGGCGCAGGACCTGTCGGCCGAAGCGCGCAAGCGCCTGAACGGCCTCGTCGACGCGGTGATGCAGAAGGGCACCTACACCCACGAGGAGTTGCTCCTCGAGGTGCGCGAGCGGCTCGCGGCCGCGAAGGGCAGGGCGAGAAGCTCCACCCCGCGGTGACGTTGCGCGCCCGACGGTGATCTCGTACCGTGTACGGCGGAGAACTGCGGATCCGAGGGATGCGCCACGGCGCGACCCTCCAGAGGGGAGCGGCGATGCCAAAGGTCCTCCTCGTGGAAGACGACGAAATGAACCGGGACTCGTTGAGCCGGCTGCTGCGACGGCGGGGCTTCGAGGTGGTCATCGGGGTAGACGGTCAGGAAGGGATCTCCCTGGCACGGTCTGAGGCGCCCGACATCATTCTCATGGACATGAGTCTCCCGGTGATGGATGGCTGGGAGGCGACGCGCCAGCTCAAGGCGTCGTCCGATACGCAGTCGGTGCCCATCATCGCGCTGACAGCCCACGCCATGGCCAGCGACCGCGACAAAGCGCTCGCCGCCGGCTGCGACGATTTCGACACCAAGCCCATCGAGCTGGATCGCCTGCTCCCCAAGATCCACGCGCTCCTCGGCACGGACGCGTGACCGCGCGGCGCCGCTGGCTGTGATATGAGCAACGCACCAGACTGGGAAGAGTTCCGTCGAAGCGTCCGGCACGAGCTGCGCACGCCGGTCAACCACATCCTGAGCTACGGGCAACTCCTCCTCGAGGACGCCGAGCAGTCCGGGCCGGAGAGCTTCGTCGCTGAGCTGCGCAAGATCCAGGAGGCGGGGCGGGAAGCGCTGACCATCATCGGCGCAATGCTCGACGCGGCGCCGGGCGATGCGGTCGCCGCTCGGACGTATTCGACGAACCTCTTCAGTCTCATGGAGTCCGTCGAGCAGCGGGTGATGCAGCTGCGGCGGTACGTGCTGGAGGATGGGAACGAAACGGCCGCGGCAGACCTCGATCGCATCGCCACGGGCGCGCGGCGCCTTGTCGCGATTCTCGCGCAAACGAACCTCAACCCTACGGAGGGCGTCGAGCCACGCATCAGCAAACCGGCCGTCCGAGTGAACAGCGGCACGATGGGCGCCGCCGTGGCCGGCCGCGCGGAGCCAGCGGAGCGGCGCCATCGGGAGGGCGAGCTGCGCGGCAGGATTCTCGTGGTCGAGGACAACGAGCTGAGCCGCGACGCCGTTGCCCGCATGCTGGAGCGGCTGGGTCACACGGTGCTGCGCGCAGAGAACGGACGTCGAGCCCTGGAGATCGCCGAGTCGGACAACGTCGATCTCATGCTGCTGGACATCGTGATGCCGGAGATGTCCGGATACGACGTTCTGGAGCGCTGTCGAGAGCGCGCCGAGCTCCGCGAGATCCCGATTATCATGATCTCCGCCTTGGACGAGCTGTCCAGCGTCGTCCGCTGCATCGAGATGGGCGCGGAGGACTATCTCCCCAAGCCGTTCGACCCGGTCCTTCTGCGCGCGCGGATCGGGGCGTGCTTGGAGAAGAAGCGGCTGCGCGACCAGGAGGTCGAGTATCTCAGGCAGGTAGCCGCCGTGACTGACGCCGCGGCGGCGGTCGAGGACCGGTCATTTACGTCCGAGAGCCTGGCGCTCGTCGCGTCCCGACCGGACGCCCTGGGCCAGCTCGCGCGAGTGTTCGACCGAATGGCCCGCGAGGTGATCGCGCGCGAGGAGCAGCTCCTCCGCCAGGTCCAACAGCTCCAGATTCAGGTCGACGAAGCCAAGAAGGCGCGCGAGGTCGCCGATATTACGAACACGGAGTACTTCCAGCAGCTCCAGCGTCAGGCGAGCACGCTGCGTCGGACCGCCGGGCCGAAGCCAGAATCCCGGGAGGGCTGACGTGGATCCCGCCGAGGGCTACGCCCCGCAGGTCCCGATCGAGACGGTCGCGCGGACCGCGCGCGAGCTGGCGGCGTCCCAACACCCACGCGATGCCCTGAAGATTGCCGCGCGGGCGCTCCGCGACGCGACGGGGGCCGAAGGCGTCGCCCTCCTTCGGGTCGACGGACCCCGATCCGTGCCAGCATACAGCGCGGGCGTCGTCATCCCCCCCGGTCCGATCTCGGAGAGCAAGCTCCTCTCCCTCGGCCACGCGTATCCCCTCGTACTCTCGGGCAAGGTACGGGGGCTGGTCCTCCTCTCGCGCCCGACTGTCGCCCTCTCCGACGACCCGGATCGCGGTCTGGAATCGCTCCTCGACCTCGCGGCGCTCTCTCTGCGCAATTTCCGCGTCGCGGAGGAGCGCGTGCTCGCCGGCGATACCGTGGAGCGGCTGTCCAGCCAGACCCAGCTCGACGCCGAGCGCTTTCGCGCGCTCCATGAGCTGGCGGTCGTGGCAGCCGGCGAGCTGAATCCGACACGGCTCGCCAGCGCGGCGGCTAACCTGGCCAGCGTGCTGCTCAACGCGGAGAGCGCTGCCATCTACTGGTGGAACCCGGCGCTCGAGCGCCTTGTCGCCATGGCGCAATGCGGCTCAGACCCGTCGGAGAAGTACCTGCCGGCATCCCTCGGCGCCGGAATCGTGGGATATGCCTACACCCGACGCGAGGCGATCAGCGTCGACGACTTCACGACGTGGAAGCACCGCGAGCAATCCATCCGCGAGACGATGCGGTCAGGATCGGCCGTGCCCCTGTGGGCGGGGAGCAACGTCGTGGGGGTCCTCGTCGTCAAGAGCATCGCCCGACGCCACTTCAGTCCCACGGAAGTGGAGACGCTGACGCTCATCGGCGCGCAGATCGGGCCGGCCCTCGCATCCGCCCACTACTACCGCCAATCCGAAAGCCGCCGGGCCATGGCCGAGGCGCTCGCCCAGCGGGCGCAGGAGAGCGAGCAGGTCGCGGCCGCTCGGGCAGAAGCGCTCACCGCCAGCGAGGAGCGGTACCGCGAGATCGTCGAAGCGGCGCACGAGGGGATCTGGCACCTGGACGCCGAGGGGCGCACGATCTTCGTCAACCCGCGGATGGCGGAGATGCTCGAATATACCGTCGCCGAGCTTCAGGGACGGCCGATGATCGATCTCGTCCACCCCGAGTGGCGCGGAGAGGTGAGTCGCCGCCTCGGCTTGTTTGCCCGGGGCCTGACCGGTCGCTTCGACGACCGCTTCATCACGCGAAGTGGCAAGGACCTCTGGACTCGCTCCTCGGCCCACTCGATGATCGACGGGTCGGGATCATACCGCGGGCTCTTGCTCATGGTGACCGACATCTCCGAGTCGCGGGCGGCGGAGATCGCGCTGCGCGAGAGCGAGGAGCGCCTGCGCCAGGCCCAGAAGATGGAGTCCATCGGGCTGCTCGCCGGCGGCGTCGCCCACGACTTCAATAATCTGCTCACCGCCATCATCGGCTTCAGCGACATGGTGACGGCCAAGCTGCCGCCTTCGAGCCCGTTGGCGGATTACATGAACCAGATCGTTGCAGCCGGAGAGCGGGCATCGGAGCTGACGCGCCAACTCCTCGCCTTCAGCCGGCAGCAAGTGCTCCAGCCCGAGGTCACAGACCTTCGCGTCATCGTCGACGACATGGTGAAGCTCCTGCGCCGCGTCATCGGCGAGCACATCGAGCTGGAGACCATCAACCCCGACACGCTGGGCAACGTCCTCGTCGACCGGGGCGAGATCGAGCAGGTGCTCCTCAACTTGGCCATCAACGCTCGCGACGCAATGCCCTCGGGCGGGAAGCTGACCATCGAGACGCGATCGCTCGACGCGCGCGAGGCCGCCCGTCGCCGCGGCGCACTCGTGGCGACGGACGCGGAAGTCGCGCGCCCCTCCGTCCTGCTGCGGGTGACCGACACCGGCTGCGGAATGGATGAAGCGACCCGCGAGCGCATCTTCGAGCCGTTCTTCACCACGAAGGAGAGCGGGAAGGGGACCGGTCTCGGCCTCGCCACCGTCTATGGCATCGTCAAGCAGAGTGGCGGCGACATCACGGTGACGAGCCAGGTCGGCATGGGAGCGACCTTCGAGATCATCCTTCCGGTCCACGCCGGACAAGCTCGGAGTCGGCCGCCCCAGGTGGCGATCGCCGCAGTGCCAGGCGGGGGGGAAACGGTCCTGGTCGTGGAGGACGAGATAGGCGTGCGGGCGCTCGCGCGCTCGGTCCTGGAGGCCAAAGGGTACACCGTGCTGGACGCGGAGAGCGGGGAGGCCGCCCTCGCGCTCATGGACAGCTATCCGGGCGTGATCGACCTGGTCGTGTCCGACTTGATGTTGCCGGGAATGAACGGGCGCGAGCTGGTCGAGCGCATGATCGCGCGAACCCCGGCGCCGCGATTTCTGTACATGTCCGGCTATTCCTCGGACGTCGTGATCCACACCAATGCCATGACGGCCCAGGTGGAGTATCTCCAGAAGCCGTTCACCCCGGCCGCCCTGGCCACGAAGGTGCGCGCGGTGCTCAACGGGCCCCTTCGGAGCCCCATACCCCGCGCCCCCCGGGTGTAGCATTTCGCAATGGACCGTTTCACGTGGGCCGCAGTGGCGGGCGTCGTCCTCCTCAGCGTGGTCGCGATTGTCGTCGCGGTGGCGCCTCGGGGGGAGCAGCAGCCACCGGACCTGACGACCCCCCAGGGAGTCGTCGCCGCCTACATCCTCGCCGTCCAGGACAAGCGCGCTGACGACGCCTGGGCCATGCTGGAATCGCCGTCAGCCGTAGAGGCCGTCCCTTCGCCCGCCGGCCAGACGATGACGCGAGAGACGTTTCGCCAGCAGGTCAACAATGCGCAGCAAAACGGCGATCGACGACTGCGCATCGTCGACACGAAAGAGCAGGCCGACGGGGTGCGGGTCGACGTCGAGATCACCACCTTTACCGGCGGCCCCGCGATCTTCGGGTCCGACTCGTACTCTCGATCGGCAACATTCATCCTCGTGCGCAGTGACAGCTCCTGGCGCATTCGGTCGTCTCCGCCGATCTGGCAACTGGCCTGAGCCATGGTCGCCGTTCGGCGCCTGTACTTCCTCCTCGTGGCAGGGGTGAGCCTGGGAATGCTCGTCACGGGCGCCGCGACGCTCGGCAGCACCCTGATCGAATGGGCGCTGAGCCCCGGCTCCATCACCGCCACCTTCCGACAAACCATCGCCGGCTCCACCGCGGCGGCCCTCGTCGCGCTCCCCATCTGGGCGCTCCATTGGGCCCTGGCCCAGCGCGCGGCGGCGCGCTCGCCGGCGGAACGGGAGGCCGCCCTCCGACGCCTATACCTCTACGTTGTCTGCGGCGCGCTGATGGCGGCCATCGGGTTCATCGGCGCGCGAGCGCTCCACCTGGGTCTTCTGCTCCTGATTCGCGATTCCGGGGGCGATGCCGTTGGCCTGGTTCGCGCCCTGTGGCAGCTTGCCCTGGTGGGGGCATTCTGGGGCTACCATCTGGACCGCGCGGCGAAGGACCGCTCGCTGGTCGGGGAGACCGGCGCCAGCGCGACGCTCCGGCGCTGGTACGCCTACGGCGCCGTGCTCGTATCTGTCGTCGTCGTGCTGTTTGGCGCGCGCGAGCTGCTCACCGTGACGATGCTCGCGGTCACCCAAAGCCAGCCAGCGGAGTCACGCCACGTCGTCCGGGTCGTCGCGCGCACGCTCGTCGCCCTCGGCATCGGCCTGTATCATGCGCACCTCACCGCCCGCCTCGACGAGGGGGAGGAGGAGCGACGGTCGACCCTTCGGGCCGTCGCGGGGTTCGGCATCCTGGCGCTCGGCATCGCCATGGCCCTCACGCAGACGAGCCGCGCTCTGTACTATCTCCTCGCGCGGGCCCTGGGCGTGGAGGCGCCCGGCGGCGCGCGAGGCGAGATCGGCGGCCTCCTCGCCAGCCCCTTGTCCACCATCGCCGTCTTCGGCCTCGCCTGGGCGCTGGTGCGGCGACGGCTCATCGCCGACGCGCGGCAGACGGAGGCCCCGCGCCAGGCCGGCGTGCGCCGCCTCTACACCCACCTCGTGACCCTCATCGCCCTCGCGGCATTCACGGCCGGCGTTGCCGGGGTGCTGTGGACCATCATCGAGGCGGTCGATCCGACGTCGGCGCTCGTCGGCCCAACCTCGACCCGGGATCGGCTGAGCCTGTTCCTCACCCTGGTCGTCGTCGGGCTGCCGGTCTGGGCGGGGCACTGGCGCCCGGCTCCGTCGCCCGGGGAGCGCCAGGCGCTGAGTCGCCGTCTCTATCTCTTCGCAGCGCTGCTGATCGGCGTCCTGGCCCTCCTCGGCAGCGGCGCCTATCTGGTGGAGCGCGTCCTGTCGACGATCATGGGCGTCGGGCCGCCGGCACTCTGGTCCGCGGTCGCTCGGGCGCTGGCGGTTACCGTGGTGGCGGCGGCCGTCGTCGCGTATCACTTCCGCGTCCTCCGGCTCGACGCCGCGACGCGGGCGGCCGAGCCGGGGCCCGGGCAGTTCGGGACCTTTCAGGTCGAGATTGTCGGAGCCTCAGCATCGGAGGTCGCCGCTGCCCTGGCGCGCCTGCCGTCCGGCGCGCGGTACACCATTCGAACCGCCGACGGCGCGGACGCGGCCGGCGCCGAGGGTGGCGCCGCGGGCGCTTGATGGCCCTCGGCGTTGACGATTATTATCGCCCGCAGCGCCAGCGCTTCGTCCGGATCGACCGAAGCGAACCACCCTCCCCCAAAAGTAAAGGCTTGTGATGCGTGATCTCCGCGCCAACCTCCTGGCTGCCAGGCTCGACCTCGTGGTGCTGACCCTGGCAGGCGTCGTGTTCCTCGTCTTCTGGCTCGTGGACTTCTCCGGCGAGCCGCGCCGTCAGCTCATCGCGGGCGCCATCGCCGTCGCGATCCTCGCCCTGGTCGTCGCGGCGTTCGTCGCGGCGAGAAGAAGCGAGCCCGCCAGCGGAGATCCGCGCTTCATCGCGAGCCGGCGCTTCACGCTCCTGGTTGGCGCCGGCGCCGTTGCGCTCTTCTTCATCGTGCGGTTCAGCGCGGTCACGGCCCTCGCCTACTGGTCCGAGGAGATCGGATGGGCCGAGATCGCCCGGCGGATCGTCGAGGGGGCGCGCTGGGACCCGTTCCTGGCGAAGTCCGACTACCCGTCCTCGTTCCAGGCGTTTCCCCTGGCGCTGCTGGTTGCCGTGGGCGTGCCTACGGTCCTCGCGTCCAAGATCATCGCAGGCGTCTACTTCGCCATCAGTGTCTATTTCTTCGGACGGCTCGCGCGGGAGCTGCTGCCGGACCGGCCGGGCTGGTTCGAGATCGTCTTCCCGCTGGTGCTGGCCGCCTTCTCCACCGTGTCGTGGTTCATCGTGATGACGGGGTGGCACGAGATCACCCACGTGAACCTCATCATCTTCGCCTGCTGGTACTACGGCCTGCGCCTGATCAAGTATCAGGAGCGCAGCGCCGCCATCGCGCTCGGCCTGTGGAGTGGGCTCGCCCTTTGGACGTTGTACACACCGGCCGTCTTCGCCATCCCGATGGGATTGATCGTCCTGGCAGGGATCGCCGGCCCCGTGGGCCTGCCGCGCAAGCTGACGTTCGTATCGTGGGGGGGCCTGGTGACGGCGCCGGTCATCGGGCTCGCCCTCAGCTCGCACGGCGGGATCCTCAACCGCCACGCCGCCTTCTACCTGCGCGGCGGCGAGTGGGCGGGAAGCACCTGGAGCGCTGAGCGCAATCCGCTCCACACCTACCTCCTCAGCACCGTCCAACTGGTGAAGGACACGGCCCCGGTCTTTGGACGGCTCGACTGGGAGGCCGCGCAGCGGCCCCACCTCGAGCCCCTCGTCTTCGCGCTGGCCGCCGTAGGCATGGTCGCCATCCTCCTATCGCGTCGCCGATTGCTCATCGGCGGGGTGCTCTTGCCGGTCCTCGGGATGGTGGCGGGGCTCGTCCTCTCGAACCCGACGCCGTGGCGCGAGAGCTGTATCACGGCGGGCGCCCTCGTCCTGGCGGTCGTCGGATTTGGCGCCCTCTGGCCGCTGGTCAACCGGAACGTCGCGGTGTCGGGCGCCGTCGCCGCGCTGGTCATCATCTTCCAGTTGGCGACCTTCGTCAGGACGTCGAGCTACCTGGAAGCGTTCCAGAACATCCCGCTGTTCGCCAGCGGCAAGGCCGCGGCGGCCAGCGTCGCCTTCGCTAAGCAGTGGCTCACGACCTCGCCATCGAAACAGATCCTCGTTCAGGACGATCTTTGGGGGCGGTTCGTCGCCGTCGATCTCCCGGCATCGGCCCAGGTGCGGCGCGTGCAGTCGGGCAATGACATCAAACCGGACGTCTGCAGGCCCTCCTGCCTGCTCCTGGGCTACGACGTCCAGGGCACGCCGGCCAAAGAGTCGGATTACGAATCGGGGCTTGCGAAGCTGTCCCTCAAGACGACCAAGAGCGTGGTGTTCTCCGAGCCCGGCCAAGAAGGCTACGCCATCGTCGCGGGGGAGGGGCAGCAAGCCACCCGTTCGCCCTGAGCTCCCGCCCCGTTCGCCCTGCGGCGACGGAGGGGAGATTACGCTCCTTCCCCCCAATGGGGGAAAGGTTCGGGATGGGGGGTTGACCCCAGTCCCCGTTCCCGGGGCTACGACGCGGCGCGGGCGCCGCCGAAGCGCTCCTCGTACGTCGCCACGACCGGTTGATGGCCGCCGTGCTCCGCGTACTCGTGCTCTTCCAAGAGGCTGAGCGACTCCAGCACGGGCAGGTCCGTCGTGGAGAACAGAACCGCTTCGTCCGTGCCCGTGTTGGCGTGCTCGTGCCAGCACCAGGGCGGCAGGGCGAAGAAGTCGCCCTGGCGCCACGTGATCCGCACGCCATCCACCACCGAATACCCCTCGCCGCGATAGACGTGATAAACGACGCAGTTGGCGTGGCGGTGCGCCCGCGTGTGGACGCCGGGCCGAATCATCTGGATGTTGCAGCCGATCGTCGGCAGCACGTGCCCGCCGTTGGTCGGGTTCGTGTACTCGAAGGCCACGTCGTCGAAGGGGCTGGTTTCCAGCTTCGCCAGGTGGTGCAAGGCTCGCTCCGTCTGGTCCCAGGGGTAGACGAGCTGCGGCGAGATCGCCTTCGACTCGGTCATCCACAGCGGGCGGAAGTGACCATAGCCGTACCGGCCGTAGGAGTCGCCCTCCGGGCGCGTCGCCGGCTCCAGCTCGTCGGGATACTGCTGGTAGCGAGCGATCTTAAGGGCGTTGACCACCAGTGGCCCGTCCAGGCTGTCCATCCAGAGCACGGGCCCGCTGGCCTTGCTGACGTGGCCGTGGTAGCACCAGCCCGGTGTTAAGACGAGGTCGCCGGGCCGCATGGCGACGGGCTCACCATCCACGATCGTCACCGCGCCCTCGCCCCGGATAATGAAGCGGATCGCCGCGTTGGTGTGACGATGGGAGGGCGCGATCTCGCCCGGCAGCACCATCTGGACGTTGCCGGAGAGCATGTGAGTGGCCGATTGGCTGGGCGTGACGCTGGGGTTGTTGAGGGTAACGACGCGCCGCTGGGCGTCTGGCCCCGGCTGGACCAGCTCGCCCGCGCGCTGGACGAAGCCCTCGATGTCAGACCAGCGCCAATGCGCGGGGTTGTAGGGCGGCTGCGGCTCGGACGGCCGAGTCCCCGCCTGGTGCTGGCGCCAGAGCGCGCCCATCGATCGAGACGCCAGATCCTCGTACAGCCGCTCCATCGAATCGGTTCCCGCGTCCGGCGCCGCAGCCATCGTCCTCGCTCCTTGTGGGTGTTTGGCATATTCAACCACGGCGCCGGGCCTCCGTCAACGACGCGACGGACACTGCTACAATCGGTCGCGGCTGCGAGATGGAGGTGACGCGTGGGAGCGCGATATCGCGCCGAGCAGGTGGGAAGTCTGCTCCGGCCCAAAGCGCTGCTGGATGCCCGGGCGTCATTGGCCGCCGGCGCGATCTCCGCGGAGGACCTCCGGAAGATCGAGGACGAGGCGATCCTCGCCGCGCTCCGGATGCAGCGCGAGGTCGGGCTTGACGTGTACACCGATGGCGAGTTCCGCCGCGGATCGTTCTTGGGCGGGCTCGCCGACGCCGTCGACGGATTCGTCGAGGACAAGATCGCGATGGAGTGGCACGGGCCGGGGGGCGCGCCGGAGGGCAGCGTGGCCCAGGTGGTCGGGGCGAAGCTGCACCAGCGCCGACGCCTCTCCGCCCACGAGGCGTCGTTCCTCCTGCGCCACGCGCCCGGACCCATCAAGGTCACCGTGCCCAGCGCCACCAACTTTCCGGACGTCAGCTACAAGCCGGGCCTCAGCGACCGGTTCTACCCGACCCGCTCCAGCCTCCTCCAGGAGATCGCGCAGATCATCCGGAACGAGGTCAACGCGCTGGCGACCGAGGGCATCCCCTACATCCAGCTCGACGCGCCCCGGTACCTCTACTACGTCGACGCCCGACTGCGGGAGCAGCTCCGAGCGCGCGGTGTCGACCCAGACCTGGCGCTAGACGAAGCCATTGCCACGGACAACGCCGTGATTGAAGACGCGCGCCGCCTGGCGCCGGCGCCCGACACGCTCACCCTGGCCATCCATCTGTGCCGCGGCAACTCGCGCAGCCGGTGGTTCGCCGAGGGCGGGTACGACCTCATCGCGGAGAAGCTGTTCGGGCGGCTCGCCGTCGACGCGTTCCTCCTCGAGTACGACACCGATCGGGCCGGCGGGTTCGAGCCGCTGCGGTTCGTTCCGGCCGGCAAGACCGTGGTCCTGGGGCTCGTCACCACGAAGGACCCAACCCTCGAGTCGCAGGAGACGCTCCTCCGCCGCATCGACGAGGCTTCCACGTACGTGCCGATGGAGAACCTCGCCCTCAGCCCGCAGTGTGGGTTCGCGTCGGTCGCGGCCGGCAACCTACTCTCCGAGGACGACCAGCGGCGCAAGCTCGAGCTGGTCGTGGAGACCGCCCGCCGCGCCTGGCCATAGCATCCCCTCCACTCGACGCGGCGCGCAAATCCCTCTCCCCCGCGGTCGGTTCCCCCAAACCCCGCTCCCCCGCGGTCGGTTCCCCCAAACCCCGCTCCCCCGCGGTCGGGGGTGTACTCAGGCGGTTTGCTGCAATGGCCGCACTCGCAAATCCCTCTCCCCCGCGGTCGGTTCC
>Ga0070741_10013955_pt1 | contig 14029 bp, 9 predicted proteins | sample Coa_R1_4_FD_66440 | JGI IMG/M metagenome (GOLD analysis project Ga0070741, IMG submission 66440) | Surface soil microbial communities from Centralia Pennsylvania, which are recovering from an underground coalmine fire - Coalmine... | ecosystem: Environmental > Terrestrial > Soil > Unclassified ... | reverse complement strand
CTCCCCATCCACGTCCTGGAGCCGCTGGCCCACATCGAGATGCTCCCCGATGGTAGCTCCTGGGGAATCGTCAACGACCTGGCCGAGCGGTGGAGCTTCCCCAACCCTACCACGTTCGAGGTGGAGGTCAAGAAGGGCATCCAGTTCCAGAATGGCGAGGAGCTGACCGCGGAGCACGTCAAGTACGCGTACGACGGCCTCGTCTTCGCCGAGAAGCCCGGCCGCCGCGCCGTCCCGCTGAAAGTCCTCGGCGAGGCGGAGATCGTCGACAAGTACACGGTCCGCTGGCACATGCCGGCCCCGAGCAGCTCGGTGATCGGGTCGCTGTACAACATGCTCATCCCACCCTTGGCGCGGCGGAACATGACCGCCGAGGAGTTCGAGGCGAAGCCGATCGGCACCGGCCCGTACCAGGTGGTCGAGTGGCCGCGCGATGGCGTCGTGCGGCTCCAGGCCTGGGACGGCTACCGAAAAGGCAAAGCCTTCCCCGAGCGCCTGACGATCCGCACGGTGCCCGAGCCGTCGACCCGCGTGCTGGAGCTGCTGGCCGGCACGGCGCAGATCGCCCAGACCGTGCCGATCGAGTCGCTCGGCTCGATCGAGGGGAACTCGGCCCGGGAGGTCGTGAGCCTCAAGGGCAGCTTCGCGCTGTCGTACGTCATCAACGTCTTCAAGACCAATCCGCCCCTGCGCGACGTCCGCGTGCGCCAGGCGATGAACTACGCGGTCGACCGCGAGGCCATCGTGAAGTCCGTGCTCGGCGGCCGTGGCAGCGCGTTGCCGGGCCCGCTGTGGCCGGGCTGGCTGGGGTACAGCGAGAGCGTCACGCCGTACGCCTACGACCCGGAGAAGGCCAGGGCGCTGCTCCGCGACGCGGGCTACCCGGACGGCTTCGCCTTCAAGTGGACCGTCACCCAGGGCATCTTCGCGAAGGACGTCGAGATCGCCCAGGCCGTCGCCAGCCAACTAGCGAAGGTGGGGATCAACGCGACGCTCCAGCCGCTGGAGCGGGCGCGCCTGCTGGCCGAGCGCAGCGAGGGCGACTACGACGTCACGGAGCTGGCCTGGCCGGTCACCTGGATGCCCACCAACCTCTTCACCTTTACCCTCGACACGAGCTATCCCGACGCCAAGCTCATCCCCCGCTGGGGCGCGGTGCCAGACTCCCTGGTCCAGGCGCGCCGCTTGATGCAGGAGGCGGGCGCGGCCCAGAGCGTCGACGGCATCGGCGCCGTCTACGGAGAGTTGAGCAGACTCGTGCACGACGAGGCGTTCTGGCTCTTCGTCCACACTGTCGACGACCTGTGGGGCACCCAGAAAGACATCGCCTGGCGCCCCTACCCGACGAACTACGTGGTCTTCTACGACTACTGGCAGATGATCGGTCAGCAGGCGCCGCGCGACCCGGTGGTCCCGCTGGTACGCCGCTAGCCCGTTGCCGGCCCGGCGCCGGGCCGTGGCGCACCGCGCCGCCGAGGCTGGCCCGGCATCACGCGAGGGTGCGATGTAGCAAGCGCGGTATAGGATGCGCAGGCCCGAGAGGGGAGCAGCCATGCGTGCTTCTTCGATTCGCGTCAGTCTCCTGGCCGTACTGGGGCTGGTCGTTGGAGCCTGCCAGTCCGCCGCTCCGCCGCCCGCCCAGGGGCCGGCCCGTCCGGCAGCGGCCCAGGCGTCGGCCGCGAGCCAGGCACCGGTTGCCCCGAGCAGCGGGCCCACGCGCGTCGTCGTCGGCGTAACCGAGACGCTCGAGTCGCAGAACCCGTATGCCGACAGCGTCGCCCTGGGCTACGCCGTCTGGTGCGAGGTCCTTGGCTGTCTCGCGCCCCGCGATCCGTTCACCCACCAGCACCCGATCGGGCTGGCCGAGAGCTGGACGGTGGAAGACCCGACCACCTGGATCTTCCACCTGCGTCGAAACGCCAGGTGGCACGATGGGTCGCCGTTCACCGCGGCGGACGTCGTGCACTCGATCTGGCGGATCAACAACGATAAGGAGAGCAAGCAGAAGATCCAGGTCTCGCGCGTGGCGGAGGCGGAGGCGCTCGACGACTACACGGTCAAGCTGACGACGAAGGGGCCCACCTCCTGGCTGCCCGACAACCTGATCAACGTGATCATCACCAGCAAGGCGCAGTACGACCGGTTCGGCCCGGACGAGATCAACCAGCAGGTCCCCCTGGGCACGGGGCCGTACATGTTCAAGGAGCTGGTGCCGGACCAGCGCATGGTCATCGTCAAGAACCCCGATTGGTGGGGTGGGCCGGTCGAGGGCCCGGACGAAGTCGTCTACCGGATCATCCGCGAGAACGAGGTCCGCGTCACCGCGCTCCTCAACGGGGAGATCCAGATCGCTCAGTTCGTGCCGCCCCACATGATCGGGCGCGTGACTGGCGCGCCGAACCTGAAGCTGATCACCACCGACTCGATCGAGCCGATGTTCCTGGCGATGCAGCCGAAGCGGCCCTTCGACAACAAGCTCGTGCGCCAGGCGGTGGCCTACGCGATCGACCGCGACGCGATCATCCAGGGCGTGTACCAGGGCCAGGCGCGCCGGCTGGATGGCCCCATCGGGCCGGGCACGTTCGGGTACAACCCGGAGCTGCAGCCACGGTACACCTACGATCCCGAGAAGGCGAAGCAGCTTCTGGCCCAGGCCGGCTACCCGAACGGCATCGACGTCGAGCTGCAAACGCCGGTCGGTCGCTACATCCAGGACAAACAGTCGGCGGAGGCGATGGCCCAGATGCTGACGCAGGCCGGCATCCGCACGCGACTGCTGACGCCCGAGTGGCCGACGCTCTGGGACGGCGTCCAGAAGGGGCTCGTGCCGTTCTACTACATGGGCCGCGGCGCGGTGAACGATCCGGGGCTGCCGCTGTCGCAGTACTTCGAAACCGGCGTCTCGCCGCGGATTGGCTACTCGAACCCGGCGCTCGACGCGCTGTTCGTCAAGGAGCGGGCCACGTTCGACCTGGACGAGCGCAAGAAGGTCCTCACGGAGCTGTTCAGCCTGCTCACCGACGAGGCGCCCGCGCACTTCCTGTGGACGATCAACATCCACTGGGGCCTGGCCAAGAACATCGACTACACTCCCCGCGCCGATTATTTCCCCTTCGCGCAGGATATGCGCGTGCGGTAGCCCGCCCAGGGGCTCAACAGGAGTACCGTCGCGCAACACCTGGTTGACGGTCTCCGCGTAGGGGGCACTGCACCCGACCGCTCCCTCACGGCCCCCTTCCCCTGGCCGCCATAATCAGACCGGGGCTGGCCATTGTCAAGACCCGCGCGAGGGCCCGCCCGTCCGCCGGTTGCGCTATGATGGACCCGGCTCGGAGCGGCGGTGCAGGCGCGAGAGCGGAGGCGACGATGCGAATGATGCTCAAGCTCAATCACCCGGTGGAGGCGGGCAACGAAGGGATCCGGACGGGAAAGGTCGCCAAGGTGCTCGAAGCGCTCATGGCGGAGCTCAAGCCGGAGGCAGCCTACTTCTTCGCTGAGAAGGGGGTGCGGACCTCCCTCTTCGTGTTCGACATGCAGGACTCATCCCAGGTGGCCGAGGTGGCGGAGCGCTGCTTCTTCGGGCTCAATGCCAGCGTGGAGCTGACGCCGGTGATGACGGCCGACGACCTGCGGAAGGGTCTGGCCGACGTGGAGACGATTATCAAGAACTTCGGGTAGCCACGGCTCGCGACCTCACTGGATGACCTCGGTCACCTGCAGCAGGATCTCTTGAGGGAACGTGATCCCCAGCTCGCGGGCCGTGTTCAGGTTGACGACGAAGTCGAAGCGCGTCGGCTGCTCGATAGGAATCTCGGCAGGGCTCCCACCTTTCAGGATCTTGTCCACGTGCGAAGCAGCCCGCCGCCAGCGGTCGGTCAGGCTCGCCGCGTAGGTCATCAATCCGCCCTCGTCCACGAACAGGCGCTGATCGTACATCGCGGGCCAGCGCAGTTGCGCGGCGAGCTGGATGATTCGTGCCCGGTGCGCGCTGCCGAGGGGACCCGGCGGGACGAGCAGCGCATCAGCACCCTCCCGTGCCGCGGCCTCGAAGACAGCGTCGAACTCTTCTGGGCGGTGCAGCTCCAGCGCGTGAACTTGCAGGCCGAGGGTTTGTGCGTCGCGGCGCCAGGCTTCGATGGGGAACGGGACGCTCGTCGCAGCGTCGTGGAAGACAGCGACGCGCGAGATCGAGGGGACCGCCTCCTTGAGTATCTGGAGGCGTTTGCCGAACAACTGCGTCGTTAGGGTCGTCACCCCCGTGACGTTGCCACCGGGGTGAGCGTAGCTAGCGGCGAGGCCGGCCGCCACCAGGTCACCTCCGCCAGACAAGACGACCGGCACCGTTGTGGTGGCCGCACGGATGCTCCGAACCGACGCCGTCGAGGTCACGACGAAGAGGTCTACAGGGAGGCGGGCCAGCTCCGCGGCAGCTTCGGCGAGCGGCACGTCGCTCCCTTCGCCCCAGCGATACTCGATGATGAGGTTCTGGCCCTCCATGTAGCCTAGCTCGCCGAGCGCCTGGCGGAAGAGATCCAGGTTGCGAGCCCCGTCGGTCGGATTGTTGCCGCTCAGATAGCCGAGGCGGTAGACCTTGACCGCCGTCGGGGGCGGTTGCTGGAACGGCAGCGGTCCGCAGCCGGCTATTAGCCCGAGCCCGGTTACGCCCGCGCTTAGCATGAACTGCCGGCGTGTGATCCGAGAACTCATCCGCGCTCAGCTCCCGGTTGCGCCAGTGGCCCTTACCTGCGGCCAGTCTAGCCGCTCGCGGGCCGGTCCGCTGTCAACGCCTTTACAGCCGGAGTGGCGCTACTATCGGCGAGGTGGACAGCAGTGTCAAGGGGGACGGTTCGGCACAGCCGGCTTGGCGAAGCAGGCGCCGTCCGTCACGCTGTGGTAGCATCCTGCCGCCAGCAAGAGACGGCGAGTGCTGGACTTCCTGGCGGCCGTGGATGAGGCCGCCCTACCAGGCCGTTCAGCGCCGTCTCTGTTGCTGCGCCATCGGCGAACTACGTCGTTACACAGCACTGACGGAGGCTCCTGTGGGATGGACGGATCGCTGGCTCGGCGTCTTCCTGGCGCTCACGCTGCTCGGACTCGCCTGCGCTCCTGGTGGGGCGCCCGCGGCTAAGCCCGCGGCTGCCCCGCCGGCACCAGCGGGGAACGCCACGGCCGTCGCCGCCGCACCGGCACAGGCAATCCCCACTAATGCTCAGGCGGCGGACGCCCCGCTGAACCCGCCCGTGACGGTGCGGGCGGCCGTGACCGGCACGATCGGCGACGCCGGGGTGTTCATCGCTCAGGAGAAAGGCTACTTCCGCGCTCAGGGCCTCGACGTCGACGTCAGTGTGTTCCAGGCGGCCCAGCAGACGATCCCGCTCCTCGGGTCGGGCCAGCTCGAAACCGCCACCGGCGGCGCCAACGCGGGGCTGATGAACGCCGTCGGCCAGGACATCCCGATCCGCATCGCGGCCGGCACGAGCACGATGTATCCCGGGTTCCGGTCCCAGGGCTACGTCGTTCGCAAGGATCTGGTGGACAGCGGGACCTTCCAGGGTTGTCCGAGCTTCAAGGGAATGCGCGTCGCCAACGCCGCCGACGGCAACACCGGGCAGATCGTCTTCGCGCACCTGCTGCGGAGCTGTGGCCTGGCCCTCGCGGACACCGAGTCGGTGCTGATGACCTTCGGGGACATGCTGCCGGCGTTCCGCAACCGGGCCATCGACGCGGCGTTCATGATCGAGCCGGGGCTGACCGTGGGAACGGAGGAGGGCCTGTTCACCCTGTACAAGAGCAGCGATGAAGTCCACCCCTATCAGCAGGGCGGCGTGCTGCTCTACGGCCCGCACTTCATCGCCAACCAGCGGCCCGCCGCCGAACGGTTCATGGTGGCTTATCTCCAGGGCGTGCGGGACTACAACGACGCCTTCGTCAAGGAGATCAACAAGGCCGAGATCGTCGCGATCCTGGCCCGGACCACGTCACTCAAGGACCCGGCGCTGATCGAGCGCATGGCGCCGGTGGGGCTGAACCCGGACGGGTACGCCAATATGGAGACGCTGGCGAGCGACATCCAGTGGTGGATCGACAACGGTTACGTCAAGAACCGCGTCGACGTGTCCCAGGTCGTCGACAACACCTTCGTCGACTACGCCCTCGCGCGCCTCGGCCCCTACGCGGCGCGCTGAGGCCACTTGCGTCTGGCTCCGGATACTCTAGCCCGCGGCTGCGCGCCGCTGCTAAGCTCTAAGCATCGGGCGTAGGTTATATCAAGCGGCTGACCAGCTCAGGTCCTTGGCAAACTCGCTGCGCTTGCCTGGTGGCGGGCTCTCGCGGTCGCTGGCACCGCCAGCTAGCAGGACGGGATACGTGGCAACCTTAGAGCGATCGAGACCCGCGGCCCTCTGGGCGTCGATCTGGGGCTCCTACCGCCCGGAAGGCAGCCGCGACCTGCGGCTCGACTTCTTGCGCGGCTTCGCGGTGGTGGCCATGATCGTCGACCACATCGGCGGGCCGTCCTGGCTCTATGCCCTCACCGGCGGCAACAAGTTCTACACCTCGGCGGCGGAAGGGTTCATCTTCATCTCCGGCCTGCTCGTAGGCGTCGTCTACGGGCGGATTGCGGTCCGCGATGGCTTCGTCGTCGCCATGCGCAAGGCGTTCGAGCGAGCGGGCGTACTCTACTTGCTCACCGTGGGGGTCACGCTGCCGCTACTGGTGGTCTCCGAGCTGCTCGATCTGCCGTGGGCGACCGGCGTCTACTTCACCGATCCCCTGGCCCTCGTCATCGGCGTGCTCACGCTGCACCGCACCTACTACCTGATCGACGTCATGGTGCTCTACACCCTGCTGCTGGGGCTCGCGCCGCTGGCGCTGTTCTTGCTCGTCCAGGGGCAGACGCGCGTGCTGCTCGCCATCTCGTGGGGGCTGTGGCTTGCCTTCCAACTGGCGCCGGACCAGGTGGAGATTCCCTGGACGATCGCGGGCAACTACCTCTTCCACTTCGCCGCCTGGCAGGTGTTCTTCTTCACGGCGATGGTGATTGGCTACCACCGCGACCGTGTGGCGGCCTGGTTTCCCCGCCGCCGGCAATACGTGCTATTCGTGCTGAGCGGGCTGGCTTTCGCCGGCCTGATCGTGCTCTACCGCCTCGGCGACGGTGTGTGGCAGTGGCTGATCGCGAAGAACCCCGCTTTGCTCGACCCGAGCGACGTGCTGATCGTGCTGTTCGGCAAGGGCGACGTTCGGCCGGGGCGGCTGATCGCCTCGGTGGTCGTGTTCGGCTTCCTGTTCCTGCTGACCACGCTCGCCTGGAAGCCCCTGTACCGCGCGCTCGGCTGGCTGCTCATGCCGCTGGGGCAGAACGCGCTGTACGCCTACACGGCGCACATCGTGCTCGTGGTGCTCGTCGCCATCGCGCTGATGCCCTTCGGCGCGCTCCGCCAGGCGCCGTGGCTGAACACGCTCCTCCAGGTAGCCGGGCTGCTGGTGGTCTGGGCCCTGGTCCGCGCGCGGCTGTTCTTCCCCACCCCCGCCAACCGCGTGCGCTGGGCCGTGGCCCCGGCCGTCCTGGCGGTGGCCACACTGCTCGTCCTGCCGTTCGATCCGTCGCCCAGGCAGGCCGGGTGGGCGGAGGCCGCGCCGCCCGAGCAGCCCAGCACCCGGCGCGCGGCCAACGCCTTCGGCACGCCCCTGCCGCGCGCGGCCCAGGCGGCTGGCCTGCCCGCCCCGCAGACCCTACCCGAGCCGCGCCGGCCGGCCGCTCCCGCCGCCACCGGGCAGAACGCCCTGCCGGAGTACGTCGGGCCGATCCAGGGGCGCTTCACGCAGGAGTGGTTCTTCAGCCGCGCGCTGCAGCGCGAGATGCCCTACTATCTCTACCTGCCGCCCGACTACGACTCGTCGGGCCGGTCCTATCCCGTGCTGTACCTGCTGCACGGAGCCAGCGGCGACGCCGCCGAGTGGCCGGCCTACGGCTTGATCGACACGCTGGACCGCTCGATCCGCGGCCACGACATCGAGCCGTTCATCGTCGTGCTGCCCCAGGGCGACTTCGGCTACTGGCTGAACCACGCCGAGGGCGGCTATCGCTGGGGTGACTACGTGAGTCGCGACCTCGTGAACCACCTCGACAGCACCTATCGCACGCGGCGGCGGCCCGAGCGACGCGCGATCGGGGGCCTGTCGATGGGTGGAACCGGCGCGCTCGTCCAGGCGTTCCACCAGCCGAACGTCTTCGGCATCGTCGGAGCGCACAGCCCGTCCCTGCGCCCGGACAACAGTGTGGTCGAGTTCCTGGGCGAGGGTGAGGAGTTCGCGGCCCGCGACCCGATCAGTCTGGCCCGGACCGCCCCCGACCTCGACCAGCTCCAGATCTGGATCGACATCGGCGAGGACGACGAGTGGTACCCGCGGGCGCTGCTCCTCCACGCCACACTGGTCGAGCGGGGCATCGACCACGAATGGCACGTCTGGCCGGGCGAGCACGACGGCGATTACTGGACCGAGCACACGCCGGACTACCTGCGCTACTACAGCCAGGCGCTGACGCGGCACTGAGGCTGGGCCTGTGAGAGAGCGGGAGCCCGGTTCGGCTCCCACTCTCCCAGCGCTCCCGCGCTCAGTCGACCCGCACCACCTCGACGGACCGCGCGAACAGCACGGGCGTGCCTTCCCACTCGGCGAGGAGTTGGTCGTCGACGGCTGAGCCGGTTTCCCGTTCGTACGGCGCGCGCTCGAACAGCCCCACGGTGCCTGTGACCTGAACGCGATCCCCCTCGCCCCACGCCGGCTGCGCCGCGCCGGCCGTCAGCACGACGGGCAGGTCGCTCGCGAACCAGCCGCCCGTGTCCAGCAAGAAGGCCCGCTCGCCGCGCACGGCGGCGACGTTGCCCCGCACGGTCACCTGGCGGCCGAGGAACGCCAGCGGGTCGTTCGTCAGCGCGCCAAGCGCGACGACCGGCCGGACCTCGCTGGCGTAGATCACCGGGCGGCCCTCCCACTCGTCGGGCACGCGCTGGCTCAGGTCGAGGCCCAGCTCGCGCTCGAACGCGCTGCGGTGGAACACCCGCACGATGCCGGTCACCTGGACCTGATCGTTCTCCGTCCAGAAGGAGTGGTCCCGATCGGCTGGCACGTCCGCCACCACCAGCACGTCCGGAGCGAACCAGCCGCCGCTGTCGATCTTCAGCACGCCCGGCCCGAGGACGTCGCCGATCTGGCCCTGAACGGTTACCGTCCTCCCGACGTAGGCGCCGGGGTCGCCGGCGATGGCGTCTACTGCTACGGGGATGGCCGAGTCCTGCGCCCGCGCCGCGGTCGGCGGCGTCAGCACCAGCAGCAGGGCCGTCGCGGCGAGCAATCCTAACCACCTCCGCCAGGCGACTCTGCCGCCGCTCGCGAACGCCTGCCCACGATGGATCCGCTTCTCCATACCAGCACCTCCCTGCCTCACTGCGGGCCGGCGCAGCGCGGGCCGGCCCACCGACGTTTCCGCAAAGAGGATGCCTGCCTCCTGGAGACGCAATCCGGGGCCGTAGGGCCGGTGTACTAGACGCGGAACCAGCACGCGGCGGTCGACTGCCGCGCGGCGAGCGCTGGATGTATCGCTCGTCTCTGAGCCGACGATGCTCCCGGAAGGAGGGGTAACTCCGATGATTCGACTGATCTCTCGCGCGTCCCTCGCCCGTCTGGCGCCGTGCCTGCTAGCGCTGGCAGTCGGGCTGTTTGGCCTATTCTCCTGGTCGACCGGCGTTCGGCCAGCAGTAGCCGCCAGCCCGAAGGCCTACGTCGGCCTGTTCGGCGACAACGCCGTGGCTGTGCTCGACACCGGCGCCAACCGCGTGCTCAGCACCATCCCGATACCGGACGGGCCGCACGGCATGGCGGTCACGCCCGATGGGCGCCGCCTCTACGTCAGCAGCGACGGCGCGTCCGTGGTCACCATCATCGACACGGCGACCGACCAGGTGGCGGGCAGCGTCGAGGTCGGCCGGGCGCCGCACGGCCTGGCCATCACGCCCGACGGCCGCCAGGTGGTCGCCACGGTGTTCGACGACAACCAGGTGGCGCTGATCGACACGGCCACGAACCGTGTGGCGGGCCAGGTGGCGGTGCCGAACCCGCACAACGTCGCCATCAGCCCCGACGGGCGCCTGGCCTACGTCGCAGCCCAGCAGCAGGGCGCCACGGCCCTGGCGATTCTCGATCTCGCCAGCAAGGCCCAGGTCGGCAGCGTGCCCCTGGACAAGACGCCCCGCGCGCTGAGCTTCAGCCCCGATGGCAAGTGGGTGTACTTCACGCAGGCCGGCGTCGACGCCATCGTCGTCCTCGACGCGGCGAGCAACCAGATCGTCGGGCAGATTCCCGTTGGCGCCTCGCCGCACTACGCGCTGTTCACCCCGAACGGCGAGCATGCCGTCGCCGTGAGCCAGGGCACCAACGAGCTGAACGTCCTCGCGCCGGCCACGCGCACCGTCAGCAGCGTGGTCGCCGTCGGCGAGCTGCCGCACTGGGTTGCGACCGACGGGGACGGCGATACCGCCTACGTCACCAACGAGACCGCCGGGACGGTCTCCGTCGTGGACCTCGATCGCGGCGAGGTGACTGCCACCATCCCGGTCGGCCGAGCGCCGCGCAAGATCGTCGTGCTGCCCGACGCGGTCTACGGTAGCGGCGCGTCGCAGCCGGCGAGCGCCGCGCGCCCCGCTATGACTGAGCAACCGGCCCCCTCTGCCAGCACCGCGGCTGCCGTGCGACCGGCCCCGGCCGCGCAGCCGGCCGCCGCGCTGAGCGCGTCGGGGAGCCCGACGGCCCAGATCGCCGGTCTGGCCTTCCCGCCGACGATCTCGGCGGCGCCGGGGCAGACGATCACCTGGACCAACGCCGACGCCGTGCCCCACACCGTGACGAGCGCGGACCGCGCGTGGGACTCGGGCTCGCTCAGCCGCGGCCAGAGCTTCAGCGTCACTCTGGACCAGCCGGGCACCTACGCCTATGCCTGTCAGATCCACCCCTTCATGCGGGGCACGGTAGTCGTTGGTGGCTGACGGCGAAGGGGCGACCGGAAGGGGAGGCACCGTGGAGCGGTACAATGGACGGCAGGCTAGCGGGGGGACGGCCGGCAGCGAGCGACTGGAGACGACGATGGACGCCCTCCGCGCGATGCCGATCGATCCGCAGGCCGGCGACGAGGAGCTGATGCAGCTTCTCGCCGCCGGCCGCCAGGAAGCGCTCGGCCCCCTGTACACGCGCTACGCCCCGCTGATCTTCGGCCTGGCTGTCCAGAGCCTCGACCGGGCGGGTGCCGAGGAGATCGTCCAGGAGGTCTTCCTGGCCGTCTGGCGCCAGGCCCGCGTCTTCGATCCGGCGCTCGGCCCCTTCCGCCCCTGGGTCCTGCAGATCGCGCACTTCCGCATCCTGAACGAGCTGCGTCGCCGCAGCCGGCGCCCGCGGATCGAGCCGGACCCCGAGAGCCTCCACCTGGCTGCCGCGCCCGATCCCGGCCTCGAGCCCTCGGAGGCGGCCTGGCAGGAATACCGCCGGGCCGCCGTGCGCGACGCCGTGGCGAAGCTGCCGCCGCCCCAGCGCCAGGCGCTCGGCCTGGCCTTCTTCGAGGACCTGACCCACGAACAGGTGGCCGCCGCGCTCGAGCTACCGCTCGGCACCGCCAAGACGCGCATCCGCTCCGGCCTGCACAAGCTGCAGGCCCACCTCGCGCCGCTGGTACTCGGCCTCGCCCTCGGCAGCAGCTTGATCGGCCTCGGCATCCGCTACCAGTCGGAGCAGGCCGCGCTCGACCGTACCTCGCGTGCCCTCGCTCTGGTCACGGCGAGCGACGTCGAGGCTATGCGCCTCGCCCCGGCGCCCGGCGTGCCCGAAGCGACCCACGGGCACTACAGCGCCCGGCCGGGCACGCCGATGGTCGTGCTGACCCTGTCGTACTTCCCGCCGGCGCCCGCGGGGCAGGTCTACCAGGCCTGGGGGCGCGACGACGCAGGCACGTGGCGGTCGCTGGGCACCGCCCAGCTCGACCCGAACGGCCACGCTCTGCTGATCGCGGACGGCTCCTGGCTCGCCACGCCGCCCGAGGCGGTCCAGGTCACGCTCGAGCCCGCTCCGGGCAGCGCCGTTCCCAGCGGACCAGTCATGGTCGCCGGCCCGGCGCAGTAGGACTCCTTGACCCCCGCCCGCGGGGCGGCCGTGCAGCCTCGACCCCGTCCAGCTCCGCACACCCTACCTGACAGGCCGACCGGCGTTCCGGCTCTGGTCGGTGAGTCGGCGGAACATCTCTCGCCATCCGTGGGCCGCCGTGCGGGCTCAGGCGCAGGCGTGGAAGCTCTGGGGCGATCCCCCGCCGCGGTCACCGCCGACCGTCGCGCCGCACGTCGTGGATGATGGACGCGACTTCCTCGAGCTGCTCGCCGAGCAGATGCCGGCGCGGGCATGAGGCTGGCGCGGCGGCTCAGAAGTGGCTCGGGCCGTGGTTGGCCACGCTGGGGGCAGAGGGTAGTCGATCCCGCTAGTGGAATGCATCGTGTAAGATTACGGGGCTACCGATGATGGCTGCATCCTCCATACTGCCGTGGTGATGTGTGAGGTGCCTCCACTGTCTCTAGCAGCCAGGGTGGCGGCCAGTCGCTTGCCGAGAAAGCACTGGGCGACCGCCTGCTGACGAAGGAGACACCTTCTGCGGACGCCTAACACGCTGGCTCACGGGGGTGTTGCGTGCCCTGTCACACGTACTGGTGCCGTCATGGCCGGGAACGTCCGGTGGGTGGCGCGGGCCTGTGGAGTAAGACCCGGCTAGAATGCCGGCGGGCGGGGTGCGCAGCGCTCCCGGCCTCCGCCCTGCCAGCCTAGGGGACCCGGAGCGGTAGTTTGTCTCCCCGACGGCCCGACGGCCCGCTCCCGGCCAGCACGGTGCATTTAGTGAGCCGCAGCGGGGGTGGATGCGTGGAGGGGGCCGGGACTCCATCGCCCACTGCATTAGCCCCGCTTCGGCTCATCGGCCCATGGCTGTCCGCCGGCCGCCACGAATGTGCGCGCTGCCTCTGCCAAGCGTTCCCGGGCGACTTGGAGTTGCTCCTGGTCGCCCTCGCCTGCAGCGATGGCGAGAAACGCCGCCGCATAGCGACGGGCGGCATTTTCTAGGCCAGCAATAGCCGTCTCGCGCTCCATCTGGGCATCGATATGAGACTCCGACATCTGGTCCCTCTTGAAGTGCTCCGCCCGCCGCTGGCATCCCCATACCCGTTCGGCTCTGACCGCGCCAGCACCGGTACCTGCCCCGCCATGGATGTCGCGCTAGGTCGAGGCGCGACTCTCAAGTCTACCCGTTCGAGCCATCTCCTGTTGTCCGCTTTCCCATCATAGGCAAAAGGCAACAGTGTGGACCGTCATTGGCGCATGGACCAGGCGATGGCGCTACTGGTCTCCGGCTCGTAGAATGGAGGGCAATGGGGCGCCGGGCCCGCGCCCCGAACGATTCTGCCGGGGCCGAGGGCGCGGCGATGGCGCCGCGCCGGCACTCGGAGGGGAGTGGTCGGCATGGTAGCGAATAACGGTGGCTCGCCGAGCGGGGCCGGCGAGCGGGTGGCGGGCGAGCGCGCACAGGAGTATCTCGAGGCGATCCTGACGGCGATGGACCAGTCGGGGGCGGCGGTGACGCGCGTCGTCGAGGCCTACCTGGCGAAGCGGACGCCGCAGCGAGACCGGCTCTGGCTCACGCTTCAGGCCGGCAAGGAGTTCAACGCCGTGCGCCGCCGCGTGTTCCAGGCGCAGGAGGCGATGGACCGCGTCGAGCGTGGCGTGAGCCGGACGGAGTTCGCCCACGTCGTCCACGAGATGGAAGAGGAACTGGACCACTACTGCGCCTACGCCGCGCTGCTCGACGAGGTGCTCGCCGGCGAGCCGTACCCGGCCGAGCTGTGGCGCTACCACGGCTGGGAGCCCGACCCGCTCTGGCCCCAGCACTCGCGCCGCGTGCTGGAGCAGCGCGAGATGCTGGAGACCGCGGGCGAGTGGGGCGCCG
>Ga0070741_10013954_pt1 | contig 14031 bp, 11 predicted proteins | sample Coa_R1_4_FD_66440 | JGI IMG/M metagenome (GOLD analysis project Ga0070741, IMG submission 66440) | Surface soil microbial communities from Centralia Pennsylvania, which are recovering from an underground coalmine fire - Coalmine... | ecosystem: Environmental > Terrestrial > Soil > Unclassified ... | reverse complement strand
CGCCGAGAACCCGCTGCGCGTCCTCGATTGCAAGCGCCCCCAGTGCCAGGCGGCCACCGCCGACGCTCCCCGCCAGATCGACCATCTGTGCGACGCGTGCCAGGCCCACTTCGACCGCGTGCGGGCCGGCCTCACCGCCCTCGGCATTCCGTTCGAGATCGAGACCCGGCTGGTGCGGGGCCTCGACTACTACACCCGCACCACCTTCGAGTTCGCGGCCGACGCCCTGGACGGTGCCCAGAACGCGGTCGGGGGCGGGGGCCGCTACGACGGGCTGGTCGAACAGCTCGGCGGTCCGCCCACGCCGGGCATCGGGTTCGGCCTGGGCATCGAGCGCATCCTGCTGGCGTGCGACGCCGAGGACGTGCTCCCCGTGCCCGGCGCCATGGTCGACGTGTTCGTGGCCGACCTCACCGGTGGGGACCAGGCCCGTGACCTCACGCACGAGCTGCGCCGAGCCGGCATCCGGGCCGACCGGGCCTTCGACAACCGTTCCTTGAAGTCGCAGATGAAGTCGGCCGACCGCTCGGGGGCGCGCCTCGCCCTCATCGTCGGTCCCGACGAGGCCGCCGCCGGCTTCGTCACCATCCGCGACCTGCGCGACCACGGGCAGGTCGAGGTGGGCCGGGCCGACGTCATCGATCACGTAAAGAAGGTCATCTCGTCATGAGCATGCGCACCGACCACTGCGGTTCCCTGCGGGCATCCGACGTGGGCAGGCAGGTCACCCTGTGCGGGTGGGTGGCCCGCCGCCGGGAGCACGGCGAGCACCTCGCCTTCGTGGACCTGCGCGACCACACCGGCATCGTCCAGTGCGTGGTGGACCACGCCCACGACCTGCGCTCCGAGTACGTGCTGCGCATCACGGGCACGGTGCGGCTGCGGCCCGAGGGCACCGTGAACCTGGGCATCCCCACCGGCGAGGTCGAGATCGGCGACTGCGAGGTGGAGGTGCTCTCCGCGGCCGAGCCGCCGCCCTTCCCCATCAACGATCGCATCGAGGCGGACGAGACCGTGCGCCTCCGCCACCGCTACCTGGACCTGCGGCGCGACCGTATGCAGCGCAACCTCCGCTTGCGGGCCCGGGTGAACAGCGCCATCCGCAACGCCATGGAGCGCCAGGGCTTCGTGGAGGTGGAGACGCCCATGCTCATCGCGTCCACCCCCGAGGGGGCGCGCGACTTCGTGGTGCCGTCCCGCCTGCAGCCGGGCTCGTTCTACGCCCTGCCCCAGAGCCCGCAGCTGTTCAAGCAGTTGTGCATGGTCGGCGGCGTCGACCGCTACTACCAGATCGCCCGGTGCCTGCGGGACGAGGACCTGCGAGCCGACCGCCAGTTCGAGTTCAGCCAACTGGACGCCGAGCTGTCCTTCGTCGACCAGGAGGACGTGCTCGCCGCCATCTCCGAGACGGTGGCGGCCGCAGCCGAAGCGGCGACGGGCGAGCGGCCCGGCGAGATCGGGCGCATGACGTGGGCCGAGGCCCAGGAGCGGTTCGGCTCGGACAAGCCCGACGTGCGCTTCGGCATGGAGCTGGTCGAGCTCACCGGCGTGTTCGCCACCACCGAGTTCAAGGCCTTCCAGGCCCCGTGCGTCAAGGGCATCCGCGTACCCGGCGGGGGAGCCACCACCCGCAACCAGCTCGACACCCTGACCGACCAGGCCAAGCGCTACGGGGCCAAGGGCCTGGTGTGGATGCGGGTCGGCGATGACCGCGCCCTCGACTCGCCTGTCGCCAAGTTCCTCTCGGAGGCCGAGCAATCGGCGCTGGCGACGGCCATGGAGGCCGAGCCCGGCGACCTGCTGTTGCTCGTGGCGGACGAGCGCCCCAAGGTCCGCCACGTGCTCGGGCTGTTGCGCCTGGAGCTGGGACGGCCCCCGGTCAACGAGGGCGGCTTGCACTTCCTCTGGGTCACCGAGTTCCCGCTGTTCGAGAGCATCGACGAGGCCACGGGCAACCCTGTGCCCGCCCACCACCCGTTCACCATGCCCCATCCGGACGACATGGAGAAGCTGGAGTCGGAACCGCTGGCCGTGCGCTCGCAGGCCTACGACCTCGTCCTCAACGGCTGGGAGCTGGGGTCGGGCAGCGTGCGAATCCACCGGGGCGACATCCAGCAGCGCATCTTCTCGCTGCTCGGCATCAGCCCCGACGAAGCGCAGCGCAAGTTCGGCTTCCTGCTCGACGCCTTCCGCTTCGGCGCCCCGCCCCACGCCGGCTTCGCCTTCGGCATCGACCGGCTGGTGGCCATCCTGGCGGGCGAGGAGAACATCCGCGAGATCGTCGCCTTCCCCAAGACGCAGTCCGGCGCCGACCCCCTCACCAACGCCCCGTCGCCCATCGACGACCGCCAGCTCCAGGAGCTCGGGCTGCGCGTGCTGCCGCCGCCCAAGGCGTGACGCCGAGGCGCTGCCTGTCTAGACCGATCGGGGCATTTTTCATCTAGTTCCTTGACTGGCGGTACCTCCCCGTCCGATAGGCGTGGGTAATGGCACTCGCGGTGGACGACAAGATGGCCACACTGGCGTGGCAACACCCCTCGCTCGACGAGGAGTTCGAGGTCACGGCGCGCATCGTCGGCATCCGGGGGTTCACGTCGCCGTCGCTGGAAGCGGTCGAGCGCCGGCGGTCCGAGCTGTGGACCATCGCCTTCCTCGCCATCTGCGTGCTGGCCGTCGGCATGATGCTGTTGTCGATCGGCGGGGAGACGGTGGGGCCGGCCCAGCGGATCACCCGGATGCCCGCCTTCCGGATCGCCCTGCTGGTGTCCACCCTGGGGCTGGCGCTCTACGTGCTGGAGAAGGAGCGCAACCTTCGCCACCTGACCCGGCTCCTCATGGACGAGCGCATCCTCACGGCCGCCCTGTCCAACCGCTTGAAGGAGCTGGCCACGCTGTGCGAGGTGGGCAAGGCCGTCAACTCCGTGCTCGCCCTCGAGGACGTCCTCGACATCATCCTGTCCAGCGCCCTGGAGCTGCTGGAGGGCAGGAGCGGGTCGATCATGCTGGCCGACGGCGACGAGCTGGAGGTCCTGAGCGAGCACGGCAACGAGGCGGCGCGACACGCCCGGGTCCGCATCGGCGAAGGGGTCGCCGGGCAGGTCGCGGCGCGCCGCGAACCGCTCCTGATCTCGGGCCGCGTCGGCGAGGAGCGCGACGTTCCCGTCGCCAGCGCCGTGTGCGTGCCCCTCATCAACCGGGGCGAGCTGCTCGGCGTGCTCAACGTCAACGGTGGCGACGACCGGGCCTTCACCGAGTACGACCTGCGGGCCCTGTCGCTCTTCGCCGATCACGCCGCCATCTCCATCGCCAACTCCCGCCTCTACGAAGCCGAGCGCAGCCACGTGGCCGAGCTGATGGAGTTGGACCGCATGAAGTCGGACTTCGTGGCGACGGTGAGCCACGAGCTGCGCACGCCCCTCACGTCCATCCTCGGCTGCGCCAAGACGCTGCAGCGCCGGGAGCTGCCCGAGAAGATCGAGCGCGAGTTCGTGGAGATGATCGAGCGGCAGGGCACGCGCCTGCTGCACCTGGTCGAGGACATCATGCAGGTGCAGCGCACGGTGTCCACCGACAGCGTGTTGTGCCGGCCCGTCGACCTCAGTGCCTGCCTCGAAGAGGTCGTGCGCGTGCAGGCCGGCGCCGAGCGCCACGTGTCGCTGTACGCCCCCCGCGGGCTGGTGGTGTCGGGCGAGCCCGACGCCCTGCAGCGGGTGTTCACCAACCTCATCGACAATGCCTTCTCCCATGGGGGCGGGGAGGTCGAGGTCGAAGCGGTGGCGGGCGAGGTGGACGGCCAGCACGTGATCGAGGTGGCTGTGCTCGACCGCGGCCCCGGCATCCCGGCCGAGGACCGGGAGTCGGTGTTCGAAAGGTTCAAGCGAGGCCGGGAGGCATTCTCGCCGGGGATGGGCCTGGGCCTGTACCTGGTGCGCTCGCTGGTCGAGGTGCAAGGCGGCCGGGTGTGGGTCACCGACCGGGCGGGTGGCGGCGCCGCCTTCCGGGTGGCGCTGTGCGCGGTCCGGACCGACGAGGCGCGGCCGTGAGTGTCCGCCCCGCCGTCAGCAGCCCGGCCGACTGCCTTCCGGCTGCGCCCAACCGCATCCTCCTCGCCGAGGACGACCTCGACGTGGGGCGGTACCTGGAGATAAGCCTGGGCGTCGAGGGCTTCGAGATCGTGCGCGCCACCGATGGGCGCTCGGCCGTGGCCACGGCGGTGGCTCAACCCCCCGACCTGGTGGTGCTCGACATCGGCATGCCGGGCATGGACGGCGTGGCCGTGTGCCAGGAGCTGCGCCGCGACCCCCGCACCAGCGCGGTGCCGATCATCATCCTGACCGCTCGCATCCAGAAGACGGACAAGCTCCTCGGGCTGGAAGCGGGCGCCGACGACTACGTCACCAAGCCGTTCGACCCGGCCGAACTGGTCGCCCGGATCCGGGGCGCACTGCGGCGTACCCGCCAGTTGCGCGACGTCTCGCCCCTCACGGGGTTGCCCGGCAACATCGCCATCTTCCGGCAGTTGGAGCACCTGCTGTCCGGTGCCGGTCCCGACTTCGCACTGCTCCACGCCGACCTCGACAACTTCAAGGCCTTCAACGACCACTACGGGTTCGCCGCCGGCGACGGCGTCATCCGGGCCACGGCGTCGCTGCTCACCTCGTCGCTCGAGGACCTGCCGGACACTCCCCGTTTCGCCGGCCACGTGGGCGGTGACGACTTCGTGCTCGTCACCCCGGCCCCCGACGCCGAGCGCCTGGCCGACAGAATCATCCCCACCTTCGACGACATGATCGCCCAGCACTACGAAGGGGCGGACGTGCGCCAGGGCCACATCTCGGTGGCGTCCCGGCGGGGCGGCACACGGGAGTTCCCGCTGATGACCATCTCCATCGGCATCGTCAAGAGCACGCCGTGCCGGTTCCGGGCGCCGGCCGAGATGGCGAGCGTGGCATCGGACATGAAGAACGTGGCCAAGGAGATGGGTGGCTCGTCGTGGTGTCTGGACCGGCGGGCTGCGCCGCCTCCTCGGGCGGCGCCCGGCACCTAGATTCGCCGGCATCGCCGACGACGATCTGTTCAACGCCGCTCTGGAGGACCGCCTGTCCCACCAGGCACCGCTGGCCGCTCGCATGCGGCCCCGATCCCTGGACGAGATGGTGGGGCAGGAGCATCTCCTGGGCGAAGGCCGGCCGCTGCGGGCGCTGATCGAGGGCGACCGCCTGTCGTCCATCATCCTCTGGGGCCCGCCGGGGACGGGCAAGACCACGCTCGCCCGCCTGGTGGCGGAGGCGACGAGCAAAGCGTTCGTCCCCCTGTCGGCCGTGACCGCCGGTGTGAAGGACGTCCGGGAGACGGTGGACGCGTCGCGCCGGCGGCTGGCCGAGTCGGGCCGGGGCACGATCCTGTTCCTCGACGAGGTCCACCGCTTCAACAAGGCCCAGCAGGACGCGCTGCTCCCCGCGGTGGAGGAGGGACTACTGGTGCTGATCGGCGCCACCACCGAGAACCCGTTCTTCGAGGTGAACGCGCCCCTGCTCAGCCGCTCGACGCTGTTCCGGCTGGAGCCGCTCTCGCCCGACCAGTTGCGGGTCATCGCCGGCCGGGCCATGGCGACCGAGGGCGTCACCGCCGACGAGGACGCGCTGGCCTTCCTGATCGGCATGGTCGACGGCGACGCCCGGGCCGTACTCACGTCGCTGGAGGTCGCCATCGCCCTGGCCGGCGACCGCAAGCACGTCACCCTGGCCGACGCCGAGGCGGCCCGCAACGCCCGAGCCCTCCGGTACGAGGAGGACGACCACTACGACATCGTGTCGGCGTTCATCAAGAGCATCCGGGGGTCGGACCCCGACGCCGGCCTGTACTGGCTGGCCCGCATGCTGGCCGCCGGGGAGGACGCCCGCTTCATCGCCCGCCGGCTGGTGATCCTGGCCAGCGAGGACGTGGGCATGGCTGACTCCATGGGCCTGGTGGTGGCCGACGCCGCCGCACGGGCCGTGGAGTTCGTGGGCCTGCCCGAGGCCCAGCTCAACCTGGCCCACGCCGTGGTGTACCTGGCCACCGCGCCGAAGTCGAACCGGTCGTCGGTGGGGCTGTGGAAGGCCCAGGCCGACGTGCGCGAGCGCCCGGCCGGGCCCGTGCCCGCCCACCTGCGGGACGCCCACTACCGCAGCGCCAAGCGCATCGGCCACGGGGTGGGGTACGTGTACCCGCACGACGCGCCGGGCGGCTGGGTGGAGCAGGCCTATCGCCCGGACGAGGTGGCCGACCGCACGTACTACGAGCCGTCCGACAACGGCGAGGAGGCCGACCTCACCGACCGCTGGCCCGGCCACGAGCCCAGGTCCTGAGCAGTCTGGCCGCGCCCACGCCCATATCCCGGCGTGCGCGCCGTCAAAGCGCCGTTTCCGGGCGAGGGGTCACTATGCTCGCCCGCCGTGAGCGCCGGGGAGATCGCTGCCGTCATCGCATCGGTGGTGGGGACCATCCTGATCATTGGCTTCTTCATAGCCTTCGCCGGGCTGCTGCGAACGCTGCGCACGCTGACGACGGCCATCGAGGAGCTGCGGGCCGAGGTCGTGCCCCTGGCCGGGCAGTGGCGCCGCACCGTCGACCAGGCCAACTCCGAGCTGGTGCGGGTCGACGGCCTGCTGACCTCGGCCGAGTCGGTGACGGCCACGGTCGACTCGGCCAGCCGCCTGGCCTACCTGGCCCTGTCCAACCCGGTCATCAAGGTGCTGGCCTTCGGAGCGGGCACGGGGCGGGCCTTCCGCCGCATCCGCCGGGACCGCTGACGGCGATGTTCAAACGGATCTTCTGGCTGGTGATCGGGGCCGGTTTCGGGTTCGGCGTGTCGTTCTGGCTCATGCGCTTCGTGCGCGAAACGGTCAACCGGTACTCGCCCGAGCGGGTGTCGTCCGACCTGGCCGACGCCCTCAAGGGGCTGGGCAAGGACCTGCGGGCGGCCGTGGCCGAGGGGCGCGAGGCCATGAAAGAGCGCGAGGCCGAGCTGCGGGCCGACCTGTCCGGCCGCCGCTGAGCCCACACGCACCGCTGGGCCCGCCCCCCCCACCGCTTCTCGTAACGCTGGCGAGGGCTATTTGGGCGCCAGCGTTACGAGAATGGCTGTGGGGGTTCCGGCGGGGGCGCCGGTAGGCTGGGCCTCACCATGGATGCGAATGGGCTCCGGCGCGCCTTCACCCAGTTCTTCGTCGACCGGGGCCACACGCCCGTCCCGTCGTCGGGCCTGATCCCGCACCACCCCCGCGCCCCCATGTTCACCAACGCGGGCATGAACCAGTTCCTCCCGTACTTCCTGGGCGAGGAGCAGGCGCCCTTCCCCCGGGCCACCAGCGTCCAGAAGTGCGTGCGCATCAAAGGCAAGCACGACGACATCGACAACATCGGGCGGTCCACCCAGCACCTCACCTTCTTCGAGATGCTCGGCAACTTCAGCTTCGGCGACTACTTCAAGGAAGGCGCCATCAAGTACGCGTGGGAGCTGCTCACCCAGGTGTTCGGCTACGACGGCGACACCCTGTGGGCGACCGTCCACACCACCGACGACGACGCCGCCCAGATCTGGCGGGACGTCATCGGCCTGCCCGCCGAGCGCATCCAGCGCATGGGCGAGGACAACTTCTGGGAGATGGGCGAGACCGGCCCGTGCGGGCCGTGCTCCGAGATCTACGTCGATCGGGGTGCCGAGTGGGGCGAGGCGGGCGGGCCCGCCCACGGCGCCGCCGAGCGCTTCGTCGAGATCTGGAACCTCGTGTTCATGCAGTACGACCGCCAGAAGGGCGGCACCCTCGACAACCTGCCCAAGCAGAACATCGACACCGGGGCCGGCTTCGAGCGCAACGTGGCCATCCGCATGGGCACGGACTCGGTGTTCGACACGCCGTTGTTGCGCCCCATCGTGGCGACGGCCGAGCAGGTCACCGGCCGGCGCTATGGCGAGGACCACGAGGTCGATGTCACCCTCCGCATCCTGGCCGACCACGCTCGCTCCATCAGCTTCCTGGTGAGCGACGGCGTCTTCCCGTCGAACGAGGAGCGGGGCTACGTGCTCCGCCGCATCATCCGCCGGGCCGTGCGCCACGCCTACCGGCTGGGCGTGGAGAAGAACATCACCCCCGCCTTGGTGAAGAGCACGGTCGAGGTCATGGGCGAGGCCTACCCCGACCTGGCCCGCAACGCCGACTTCGTCACCGGCGTGGTCGAGCGGGAGGAGGAGCGGTTCCGGCGCACCCTGCGCTCGGGCATGGCCCGGCTCGACGAGGAGCTGGAGCGCAGTCCCGAGCGGGTGTCGGGCCCCACCGCGTTCCTCCTTCACGACACGTTCGGCTTCCCCGTGGAGCTCACCCGGGAGCTGGCCGCCGAGCGGGGCGCGGCCGTGGACGAGGCCGCCTTCGCCGAGGCCATGGACGAGCAGCGGCGCCGGGCCCGAGAGGGCGCCAAGGGCGACGAGCACGCCGAGATCGACGCGTACCGCGAGCTGCTCGACGAGTTCGGCACCACCGAGTTCACCGGCTACAGCGAGTACGAGAGCAAGGCCCACGTGCTGGCCCTGGTGCCGGCTCCCGGTGGCGACCAGAACCGCCTGGAGGTGTTCCTCGACCGTACGCCCTTCTACGCCGAGGGCGGCGGCCAGGTGGGTGACACCGGCATCATCACCACCGACACGGGCACCCTCCGCGTGCTCGACACCACGGCGGCGCTGCCCGGCTTGCACCGGCACACGGCCGAGCTGGTCGACGGCGAGGTTCACCCCGGCCAGGAGGCCACCGCGTCCATCGACGTCGAGCGCCGCGAGGCCATCCGTCGCAACCACACGGGCACCCACCTGCTGCACTGGGCCCTGCGCGAGGTGCTGGGCTCGCACGTCAAGCAGCAGGGCTCGCTGGTGTCGCCGGACTACCTGCGCTTCGACTTCAGCCACCACTCGCCGGTGAGCGCCGACGAGCTGGCCAAGGTCGAGGACATGGTCAACGAGCGCATCCTGGCCAACGAGCCGGTCCGCGCCTACGAGACGTCGAAGGACCACGCCGAGGAGCTGGGCGCCATCGCCTTCTTCGGCGACAAGTACGGCGACTTCGTGCGGGTGGTCGAGGCGGGCGACCGGTCCATGGAGCTGTGCGGCGGCACCCACGTGGGTGCGCTCGGCATGATCGGCCCGGTGAAGGTCACCGCCGAGAGTTCCATCGGCGCCAACCTGCGCCGCATCTTCGCCACCACCGGCGCCGCCACCCTGGAACGGGTGCGCGAGGAGGAGCGGGTGCTGGAGCGGGCGGCCGAGCTGTTGCGGGCCAAGCCCGACGAGGTGCCCGAGGCGGTGGAGCGGGCCCTGGCCCGGCAGAAGGCGTTGGAGGACGAGCTGAAGGCCCTGCGCACCCAACTGGCCGGGAGCGAGGGCAAGGATCTGGCCGCGACGGCGGCGGACACGGGCGGCTTGGTGGTCGCCCGCCGGGACGGGCTGGCCCAGGACCAGCTCAAGGACCTGGCCGTGGCCGTCAGGAACGAGCCCGGCATCCGGGCCGTGGTGCTCGTGGGGACGCCCGACGGCGAGCGGGTCGCCCTGGTGGCGGCCGTGGCCAAGGACAGCGGTCTGGACGCGCCCGCGCTGGTCAGGGACGCGGCCAAGCTGGTGGGCGGCGGCGGCGGCGGTCGGGGCGATGTGGCCGTGGCCGGGGGCAAGGACGTCAGCAAGATCGACGACGCCGTGGCCGCCGTTCGGGCCCTGCTTGTCGGGTCGTGAGCCCCCGACGCCGCCGCCCGCGACGCCCGCCCGTTCTGTGGCAACTGGGTTTCGGGGGCCGAAACTCAGTTGCGGGAGAACCGTGAGCGGGGGGGCCAAAGGTCGAGTCGTCGGGCTGGACCTGGGCACCAAGCGCATCGGCGTGGCCGTCACCGACCCCACCAAAACACTGGCGTCGCCCTACGAGGTGATCGCCCGCTCACCGGACGCCTACGCCCGCATCGCCCGCATCGTGGAGGAGACGGAAGCCGAACGGGTGGTGGTCGGCCTGCCGCTGTCGATGTCGGGCCAAGCCGGGGCCGCCGCCCAGTCGGCCCAGGCCGAGGCCGACGCCCTGGCCGAGCTGTTGCCCGTGCCTGTTGAGCTGTGGGACGAACGCCTCACAACAGTCACGGCCGACCGAGGGATGATGGAGTTGCGCATGAAGGCAGACGCCCGCCGCCGGGTGGTGGACAAGGTGGCGGCCGCCGTGCTGTTGCAATCGTGGTTGGAGGCCCGCCCGTGAGCGCTATCACCGAGGAGACGGACGAGGAGTACGAGTCCTTCCCCGAGGACAAGCAGGGCCGCAGCCGCATGGTGGGCCGGGTCCTGCTCGGGGTGGCGGTGGTCGGGCTGCTCGTCATCGTGGTGGGCGGGCTGTGGCTGCGGGGCCAGATCGACCCCGGGGCGGGCGGGAATGCCGTGCAGGTCAGCATCCCCAAGGGCGCCACCACCAGCCAGATCGCCGACCTCCTGGACGACCACGGCGTGATCAAGAACGCCGGGCTGTTCCGCTTCTGGGTGAAGTTCAAGAGCGCGGGGCCCTTCCAGGCGGGCGACTACCAACTGCGCGTCCACCAGCGCTACGACGACGTGATCGCCGTGCTCCAGAAGGGAGCCAAGGCCGAGGTCCTGCGCCTGACCATTCCCGAGGGCTTCACCCTGGCCCAGATCGCCGAGCGGGTGGGCAAGCTGCCGGGCCGGTCGGCGCAGCGGTTCTTGGACCTGGCGGCCAGCGGCCAGTTCCGCTCCCAGTACCTCCCGGCGGGCAACAACAACCTGGAGGGGATGCTCTTCCCGGAGACGTACGACCTGCGCCCCCAGGACGACGAAGCGGCCATCCTTCGTCGGCTGGTGTCGGGCTTCGACCAGCTCGCGGCCGAGTCGGGGATCGAGCAGTCCCAGACCAAGTTGGGTCTCACGCCCTACGAAGTGGTGATCGTGGCGTCCATGATCGAGCGGGAGGCCCGCGTGCCCGACGACCGGGCCATGATCGCCCGGGTCATCTACAACCGCATCCAGCGCAAGATGCCCCTCGGCATCGACGCCACCATCCGCTACGCCCTCAACAAACCCAGCGGGCCCCTGCGCCAGAGCGAGCTGGCGGCCGACAACCCCTACAACACCCGCAAGCGGTCGGGGTTGCCGCCCACGCCCATCGCCTCGCCGGGCCGGGCTGCCCTGGAGGCCGCGCTCAACCCCGCCCCCGGCGGCTGGCTCTACTACGTGCTGGCCGACCAGGACGGGCGCCACGTGTTCGCCACCACCGACGCCGAGTTCCAGAAGGCGGTGGCCAACTGCAAGGCCAAGGGCTTGGGCTGTTGACGGGCAACTGGCCCACTGCCACCACCCGCGTGGCCGGCGTCATCGGCCACCCCGTGCGTCACTCGCTGTCGCCCGTCCTCTTCAACGCCGCCTTCCGGGCCCTGGACCTGGACTGGGCGTTCCTGGCCTTCGACGTCCCCGAGGGCGAGGCCCCGGCTGCCCTCGACGGGGTCCGGGCGCTGGGGCTCGACGGGCTCTCGGTCACCATGCCCCACAAGGAGACGGTGGCCAAAGCGGTCGACCGCCTGAGCCACACGGCCGAACGGCTGGCCGCGGTCAACTGCCTGGTGCGCCGGGGGGCGGAGCTGGTGGGGCACAACACGGACGGCGCCGGCTTCATCGACGCCCTGCGCACCGACGAGGGGTTCGATCCCGACGGGCGCCGCTGCCTGGTCCTCGGGGCCGGGGGCGCGGCCCGGGCCGTGGTCCTGGCCCTGGCCGAGGCGGGGGCCAGCGAGGTGGTGGTGGCCGGGCGCACGCGCAGCCGGGCCGAGGTGGCCGCCGACCTGGCCGGCCCGGTGGGGAAGGCCACGGACGACCCCAGCGGGGTGGGGGCCGACCTCGTGGTCAACGCCACGCCCGTAGGGATGGACGTCCAGCCCGGCATCCCCATCGATGCCGAGGAGCTGCGACCCGGGTGCGTGGTCGTCGACCTGATCTACCATCCACCCCATACCCAGCTCCTGGAGGCCGCTCGGGCCCGGGGGGCGGTGGCCGTCAACGGGCTGGGCATGCTCATCCACCAAGCGGCCCACGGCTTCCGGCTGTGGACCGGCGAAGATCCCCCCCTGGAGGTGATGTCGGCAGCTGCGGTGGCGGCCATCGCCGGGAGGCGAGGCTGAAGTTCACCCATCGGGATGCCGATGCATGGCTTGGTCAACGTTGCCGGAGGTCACCGTGTCACTGCACGGAACGCTTGAAACGTTCGCATTGTCCGACGTCATGGCGCTCCTGTCCGCCACCAAGAAGACGGGCGAGTTGCGGGTCGTCGGAGGACGACTCGACGGCCGCGTCCACCTGAACGGCGGGCTGGTCGTGAGCGTCGAGGTCGGTCGCGCCGACTCCTACGTCGACGCCGTGTTCGAGCTGCTCCGCCTGACCAGCGGGAAGTTCTCGTTCGACGCCGACAAGCAGGCCGCCTCCGCCGGCGAGCCCGCCGAGGTCGAGCCCCTGCTGGCGGAGGCCCAGGCCCGGCTGGCCGAGTGGCGCGAGATCGAGGCCGTGGTTCCCTCGCTGGAGGCGGGCGTCCACCTGGTGGCCTCCCTCAGCGACCCCCACGTGACCCTGGCATCCGAGCAGTGGCACATGGTGGTGGCCGTGGCCTCCGCTCGTACCGTGCAGGACGTGGCCGATGCCCTTGACCTGGGCGAATACGCGGTCAGCAAGGCGCTGAAGGAGCTGGTCGAGGCCGGCGTGGTGGAGATGGGCCCGGCGCCCGTGGCTGAGCCCGACGTCGAGGCCGAGGCCGAGGTCGAGGCCGAGGAAGGGGCCGAGACCGCGGTCGAGGCTGAGGTAGATGCGCCCGAGGCGGCCGGCGAGCCCGAGGTCGAGCCCGAGCCCGAGCCCGAGTCCGGGCCCGCGGTGAGCGTGGCCCCGCTGGTCTCGACCCCCGGCGGGCCCCCACCCCCCGGCGAAGAGCCGGCCGCGCCCAAGGGCAAGAAGACCGCAGCCAACGCCGACGAGGCCGAGGCCGAGGCGCCCAAAGCGGGCAAGCCCAAGGCGGGCGAGCCCGCCGAGGCCGTGTCCGCGGCCCAGGCCAAGCAGCTGGTGAGCCAGCTCGCCGCCCTGTCGGCCGAGGCCAAGCCGGCCAAGCCGGCCAAGGCCAAGCCTGAGCCCGAGCCCGCAAGCGAGCCCGCAAGCGAGGCCAAGGCTCCCAAGGCCGACGCCAAGGCCGACGCCAAGGCCAAGGACGCCCCCGAGGCATCCGATGCAGCCGAACAGGCGGGCACGGGCGAGGGCGGCGAGGAGCCGCTCAACCGGGGCCTGCTGCTCAAGTTCCTCTCATCTGTGCGGCAATAATCCCTCGGGCCACGCACAAAATGGCGCACAGCGGACGCCCTCACGTGCCGATGCACTCGTAGGCCCATGTCGGAAGAAAACCGTCTCCTTGGCGCCCAGTTCGTGGCGGCCGGACTCCTCTCGCAGGAGGCACTGGAAGGCGCGCTCGACGAGCAGGCGGACACGGGCAAGTTCCTCGGCCGCATCCTCATCGAGCGGGGCCTGGTCACCGAGGCCGACCTCTACCGCATCCTCGCCCCCCAGCTGGGCCTCGAATACGTCGACTTGTCGGACTACTCGATCGACTCCAGCGCCGTCGGCCTCATCAGCGAGTCGCTCGCCCGGCGGTATCAGGCCCTTCCGGTGGGCTGGGACGAGGGCCGCCTCGTGCTGGCCATGGCCGACCCCGGCAACGTCTTCGCCATCGACGACATCCGGACCATCACCAAGAGCGAGGTCCGGGTCATCATGGCCACTCCGGACTCGATCGTGGAGGCCATCGACCGCCACACCCGCATGGACGGCGAGGCCGAGAACATCTCTGCCCAGGCGTCGAGCGAGTACGAGACGGACCAGGACACCCTGGCCAACGTCAAGGAGGTCGTCGAGGACGCCCCCATCGTCAAGCTGGTCAACCTCCTCATCACGCAGGCGGTGGCCGAGCGGGCGTCGGACATCCACATCGAGCCGAC
>Ga0070741_10013953_pt1 | contig 14031 bp, 7 predicted proteins | sample Coa_R1_4_FD_66440 | JGI IMG/M metagenome (GOLD analysis project Ga0070741, IMG submission 66440) | Surface soil microbial communities from Centralia Pennsylvania, which are recovering from an underground coalmine fire - Coalmine... | ecosystem: Environmental > Terrestrial > Soil > Unclassified ... | reverse complement strand
AAGGCTTCGAACCAATCAGGCAAAGTGACCACTGCCTGGCCGCGACGATCAAGAACCACCACGCCGTCATAAATGTTCTTCATGTCCGGCGATTCGACAAATGAGTGGTACAGGTACTTTTTATCAGGTTCGAGGGGATGATCGATCTTGAACGAGCCAGCAGCCTTTGACAAGGTGCCGAGTATTTGGACACCGGTTTTGTCGATCTTAATTCTGTCGCTGCCATCGACGAATAACAACATCTGCGCAGTGGCACTGGTATCAACTGATATGGCGGCCTTGAGAGCATCACTGGAATCAGTCCAGCGAATCTGGGGAAAGGTGCCGTTTCCCGTATGTTGAATCTTGATTCCGTTTTGTCCATCAGCTCTGATGTGCAAAGCAAAATTTGGACTGGTTGTTCCAATTCCTACATTGGTGCTGGCAAGAGCACCATTAACACCGCTTATACTGCCCAATACCAAAGAATTATTTGTCGAAACCAGAGCTTGAGTTCCGATCGCCGTTGCGTTCGACAAATCTCCGGAAGCTACATTAGCGAAGCTTCCGATCAGTGTGTTCGAACTGCCGGACGTATTGGCGCGCCCGACATTCCGACCTAAAAATGTATTGGAGGTTCCACTTGTATTAAACCGTCCGGCCTCTGTACCGACAAAGGTGTTATCTGCGGCCGTATTCTGACGTCCCGCGGCAGCACCAAGAAACACATTGTTACTCCCGGTTGAATTCGAAAGTCCGGACTCCTGTCCAAAAAAGGAATTAAAACTGCCGGTTATTGTAGTTTGACCCGCTGTAAATCCATAAAATGAATTGCCGCTGCCCGTCGGGCTTGCCGAACCTGCGCCAACACCCGTGAACGTATTGAGTAATACTGGATCGCCTATGCTCAGCACAGGGCTGTTGCCGATGTTGTATTGAGTAGCAGTAATTTTTCCTCCAATGGTGCCATCGCCGGATATATTGAAGTTGCTGGCCGCCTGCTGTGTGGTTGAATTCAGGATGAATGTTGGGCTGCTGGCGGCATTCAATGATCCATTGACGGTCAGGTTACCCACTATTGTCTGGTTGCCCGCGACGGAAAGATTACTTCCTATCGTTCCACTGCCTGAAATATTGAAATTGGCAGCTTGCTGAGTCGTTGTATTCTGGATGTAATTCGAGCTTCCTGCTGTCGGCGTGCGGGAGTCACTTAGCCGCGGGTCGCTGCTGAATACAAAGTCATTGACCGTTCTCATACTGAACAAAGCTGCATTAGCGGCCGTCTGGGCTGTATCCGCCGAAATGCTGTGCAGTGCGTAAGGCGTCGGCGCAATTTTCTGCCGGGGTGTTAGTGCAGTATAAGAGGCGTCAGCGGGACGTTTTACCTGAACGTCCAAGTACCTATCGGAACCATCGAAGGCAGTTGCACTAATCACGTTAATCGGCACATTGAAAATGCCAGCCGTGACCACGACATTGTTGTTTGCTACCGTTGAGCCAATCTGATTGCCGCCAGTGGCCGCATCAAACAAGGTGAACTGCATCTGGTAAACACCGTTTGCGCTGGCTGATCTATCGGTCAGACGTCCCTGGTAGGTAAAACTCTGATCCTGACAAACAGGGCTGTTATTATCAGCGACGGTTGCAGAATTGTTCAAAAGCCAGGTCAACTGTGTTCCGCTTGGGAAATCAACAGAGAAAACGAAATGATGTGTGCCAGGAAGAAATGTCGAAGGCTGAAAACGATTTGACGGCAGCGGAATAAACTGGTTCAACGCCGTGCCTGGTGTCAGGCTCTCATTACTGAGACTTCTGTTGGTGTAACCAAAAAAGGCCGTAAGATCGCCATTATGATTATCTCTAACGCAATCCAGGAAGTTACCAACATCCTCTCCGAAAGCAGTCGTTGGCAGCGTGAAAATCGCAGCGAATAATATCAGCTTGGCCAAGTTAAGAAAACATGACGAGAATTTCATAATGCCTCCCCGCGGGTCAATTGATCTGGCTGGCTGCCGAGAATGGCGCGCAATGTGACCAGGTCGCTCTTGACGATGTAGCCGCAAGCGCCTGCGCCGGTAGCGGCCGAGCGCAACTGTTTGTCGTCGTAATCGGTAACGATCAGGACGCGGGCATTGGCGTCCGCAGCCATGATTTGTCGCGTAGCGCTAAGACCATCAAGCACTGGCATGCGGATGTCCATCAACACCCAATCAGGGTGAAAGGTCGTGTAGGCATCCAGCGCCTCGCTGCCGTCAGAGCATTCATGAAATTCGCCCAAATCGCCGAGGAAATACCGAATTGCTCGTCGCATAGCCGGATTGTCATCGACAATTAAGATGGTCAACCGTCACACCTTCTGAATGGCAGTCTCAATACCGTTGAAGTATGCAATGTGAATGGGCGGGATAGTATCGAGGCGGACTCGTAATTTGGACTACGTGTGAACCCGTATTTGAATGTGGGATAAGAGCAAAGGACGCGGATTTAGCGGATGCTGCGGATGAAGACGGATTTTGATCAGCGTAAATCCGCTTGATCCGTGTCATCCGCGTCCTTTGCTCCGATTTTCTTATTTTCGTTACTGAAAAATTTCCTGACAAATGTCGGCTTGGGACCAAAGTTGAGCAGCAATCCAATCTCTATCTCGGTGGCCTTTAGGTAGTTGATCAGCTGTGACTCGTGAGCCGGATGAATTGCATCTGCGACTTTCAATTCAATAATAACTGTGCCATTTACAACAATATCGGCACAATACTCACCGATAAGATCGCCTTCGTAATAGACCTTAACACCTTGTTGACACACCACGGTCAAGCCTTTATTTCGCAACTCAATTGCGAGGGCCTTCTCGTATACCTTTTCAAGAAACCCATAGCCAAGACTGTTATAAACTTTGAAAAAACAACCAAGAATTTGTCTTGTAACGTCCTGTTCCTTCAATCCTGGATTCATTAAGCTTCTCTCACTCTAATTCAGATTTATGCGTCACTGCGAATTTCACCAACGCCAGCGTTCCCTTCAGCTCCAGCTTGCGGGCAATATTGGTCCTATGCGTTTCGACCGTCCGATGACTGATGAATAATCCCTCCGCGATTTCTTTGCTGGTCTTATCTTCAGCAATGAGTTTTATTATCTTCCGCTCGGTTGGTGTCAAGTCATTAATACCGGGTTTTTGCTTTGTCAGGGCGGCGGCACGACTACTGCGCTTTAACAGGTAGGCAGATAAAGAAGGGCTAAGAAACGGCTCACCTGCCGCAACGGCTCTAATACCGTTAACAATGTCGGTGACCGCGCTGTCTTTCAGTACGTAACCGTTTACTCCTAAATCCAGAGCCGCCTGGAACAACTCTTCATCGCGATGAATCGTAAGGAAAATAACCTGGACTGCCAGTTTCTCTTTCTGTAACGCTCTGACAACACCGAAGCCATCCAGTTGCGGCATATCAATATCGAGCACCGTTACAGCCGGCCGGAGCGTTCTAATCTGCTCCAACGCTATCCTGCCGTCGTCAGCCTCGCCAATGATCTTCAGACTTGCGTCTGTTTCGATCATTCGCCGCAATCCTTGCCTTACAATGGGGTGATCGTCAGCAATCACTATCGTGATTTCAGTTGCCATTATGCCAGCTCTCAATTCAATGGTTCAGATCAATGACTATTGCAATCGAGGTCCCTTGCCCGGGCGTCGAATCAATAATGTGTCTGCCGCCCAGCATGCGGACTCGCTCTGCTATCCCGATCAAGCCGAACCCAGGCCTTGCTTCGACAGAAGTTGGACTGAATCCCCTTCCGTTGTCCTGAATTGTAACTCTGATCGCGCTATTCTCGATTTTGAGCTTAATCGCAGCCGATCCAGCGCAGGAATGCTTAACGATATTGTTAACGCTCTCCTGTATGATTCGATAGAAGTTGATCTCTTCGTCTGGGGGAAAGATACCATCGACATTATCAAGCTCAACGGAGAAATCTATGCCCGAAGCTTCCGCCACACGACCGAGCATCGACTCAATCGCCTTGGTCAGCCCTAATCGATCCAATAAATAAGGTCGCAGGTTATAAGAGATTTCTTTGACTTCATCTATGGCGTGACCCGAATGATCAGAGATCTGTTTCAATTGCTCTCTCGTTAACTCCAGGTCGGCAGGACCTTGCAGTCCGAACAGCGCGTGATTTTTTATAATTGCGAGACTCTGTCCAAGGCTGTCATGCAGTTCGGCCGCGATTCGCTTTCGTTCACTCTCCTGCGATTCGATTAGGCGACGAGAAAACTCTTCCTGGGCTGCGCGCTCATGCTGTAGTTTGAGGACGCGCTGCTGGTAGATTAGGCCGGCCAGGATCAATACTGCTGCGACAACAATTGTCGCAAACCACCACGTGCGCCAAAACGGAGCAAATATGACGACACGAATGCTGCTGCCAGTCGTATTCCAAACGCCATCGCTATTGGCAGCTATTACCGTAAAAGTGTATTCACCAGGAGGCAGATGCGAGAAGTATGCGGTTCGTCTTGTACCAACATCGATCCAGTCATCATCCAGACCTGAAAGTTTATATTTGAAACGAACCTGCTCTGGTTTTATGAAGCTGAGCCCCGTGTAGCCTATCTCCAGGTTCTGTTGTCCTGGTGAAACTCTAATTCCCTGCCTGCAATCAACGGCCTGTCGGTCGAGAACACAATTTTCAATTACTACAGGAGGCGGTTGCGGATTGACAGGGATATTGATCGGATCAATCACAGCAACACCGCCTTGTGTGGGAAACCACAAACGGCCGTCGCGGGCCTTTATTCCCGCAGGTTGCGTGCCGCCATTGCATTCAATGTTGTTCAGCCCATCATGTGATCCGTATGCAACTGAAGTAATGAATTTCACCTTGCCATCGGCAAAATCATTAAGTTGCTGTTTGCTGACTCGGTAAATACCCAGATTGCAGCTAAACCAAAAATAATCGCGGTCATCCTCCAGAATTTGAAAGACTCCGTTGTTGTACAGGCCATCTTTGGTAGTAATTGGAGAAAGCTTGCCATTCTTTATGCGGGTCAACCCGCCATCGTATGTCCCAACCCACAACACACCGTCACGATCTTCGTACAGAGATCGAACCTTTTCACCCGCCAACCCATTTTCTTCTCGAAATGTTTGCCATTGGCCGTTCTGATAACGGGACAATCCTCCATAGCAACCGACCCAAAGCGCACCAGTGTGATCCTTAAGAATAACTTTCACATCATCGCCGGCCAAACCTTCTCTGGGAGTGAAGCGGACCGTGGCTCCATCTTTAGTTCTGAATACACCTGCATCCGAGCCAACCCAGATTGCGCCATCTTTGTCCGGGTAAATAGCCGAGACGTAATTTACTGCTGCTCCCAGTCGATCTTTTATGCTGGTAAACGTCCCGTTACGAAATCTGGCAAGACCGTTGTAAGCACCTACAATCAGATCGCCATTCAAATCCTCAGCCAGCGCAGTCACGTCTGCCATCGAGCGATCTTTATTGGAATAGAGCGTGAATTTGCCATCAGCATATCTGGTCAGACCTTTTGGCCAGGTGCCTAACCAGATGCTTCCTGTTTTGTCCTCAAAAATGGGATAAATATTGTTCGCGGGCAGTCCATCCTGCTCTGAATAAACCCTTATGGTATTTACATTGATCCTGCCTAACCCGTGCGTAGCGGTGCCGAACCAGGTCGTTCCCTCTTTATCTTCATAGATTGACAAAACCGAATTCTGCGGCGGTTTATCTGCAACGGGTTGATTAGCAAAATGGCCATCTTTATAGAGAAAGAGCCCGTAGTCACCGATTGCAAGCCATAGGTTTCCGAGTTTATCTTCAGTGATGACGCGAATTTCGCTTTCGGGTAATCCGTCCCTTGCAGTTAATAGCGTAAGTTTTCCGTCTTTAAAACGGGCAAGTTCACCCTCGAGAAAGCCGATCCAAAGAGTACCTTCGCGGTCTCTGTAGACTGTGCTTACTTTGGACATCGGCAATCCGTCCTGTGCGCCTAAACTGATGATGCCTTTTTCTGAGATAATATGTATGCCACTCGCATCGCTGTACCAGACCATACCGGAATGTTGACGAGAGCTGATGAAAAACTGTGGGTTACCTGTCGGCAGATCGTACGGGATCGCTCGTGAGCCGTCCCAGATGTAAAAACCACTACCTATATACGTTATGGTCTGCCCCAGGTGATCGGCCCAAATCTGGCGCACGTTTCTGCCAGGCAACCCTTGCTCGATGGAAAAAGTAGCGAAGGTGGTGCCGTCATGTCGAACTAACCCGCTATCTTCGGTGCCAATCCATAGTGTTCCATTTTTATCTTCATATAACGAAGTACAGCGACTGCTCTTCATTCCGGGCGTATTGCTTCTGTTGAAAATCGTGAACCGCACACCGTCGTAGCGAATCAACCCATCGAGAGAAGCCAGCCACAAATAGCCATCGTGCGTCTGCAAAATGGAATTAATTGTATTGTGAGGTAATCCATTTTCCGTAGTCCATGAATCGAAATGATATTGCCCGGATGCGGAACCAGTCAGACACACTGTAAATAAAAGCAGCGGAATTTCGATGCGCAGCAAACCCTTCACTAAGAGAGCCATTCTTGCGGATATAGAAGACAACATAACAAATCGGATCGTTGATGGCAGAGCGCCATGTCTGTTTTATGGACCATCTTCCGAATTTTATCAAGCAGACAGCCCGCGTGCGTCAAATCATATTTATAAGAAGTGGCAAGGTTCTAATCAACCGACGTGGAATACTGTTCAGGAACAAATCAGCTTCGAGGTGGATAAAACCGTACTCGCTGCGATAAAAGGCGCCAGCAACTCTGGTACGGGAATTTCAGACAAACTCTCGCGGCACATCAGTGGTGAAGACAGGTGTGTCTTGTCGACGACAGAGTATAGGAGGAACAAATGGCTTTAGACACTAAAACAGAAGAGCCGAAACCGCCATTTCCTGAACAGGAACAGCAACCGCCTGGACTAGAATCGGAGATGGAACCTCGCCCTGATTACGGCGAAGAAACATATAAAGGATACGGGCGATTACGAGACAAAGCTGCGATCATTACCGGAGGTGACAGCGGTATCGGTCGGGCCGTCGCACTTGCATTTGCTCGCGAAGGAGCTGATGTGCTGATCTCGTATCTCAACGAGCACTCAGATGCGGAAGAAACTGTCCGAATAGTCGAAAAAGAAGGCCGCAAATGCGTGGCCATTCCCGGGGATATTTCAGATGAATCGCACTGCCGCGAGGTTGTTGATCGTGCGATAAGCGAGTTTGGCAGACTCGACATTCTGGTCAACAACGCGGCTTTCCAAATGACGCACGACAATATCCAGGATTTTTCGACGAAGGAGACTGAACATACATTTCGAACCAACGTCTTTGCGATGATCTACCTCTGCAAAGCGGCCCTTCCGCATATGAAGGAGGGCAGCGCGATTATTAATACTGCTTCGATTCAGGCTTACCAGCCAAAACCAAAGTTGCTCGTATATTCCGCCACCAAGGGAGCAATCGTCACCTTCACTAAATCTTTATCTAAAGAAGCAATTAAACAGGGCGTTCGAGTTAATGCTGTCGCTCCCGGACCGGTCTGGACGCCGCTAATCGCAATGTCGTTTGATCCGGAGAAGGTAAAGAAATTCGGCGAGAATAATCCTAAAGGCAGACCTGCGCAACCGGTCGAACTGTCACCTGCCTACGTTTTTCTGGCATCGCAGGAGTCGAATTACGTTAACGGTGAAGTGCTGGGTGTCACCGGAGGGGAATTGCTGGCTTAATGATTTGCCTCTTAAGCAAGGCACTCTGTTGCGTCGGCGCGTACAACGGTGAGTTGACGCGCCGATCTGCAAAACAGATGAAGTCTTGATTTACCCTTCTGAGTCCTGTTTTCGCGGACGCTTCACCCGGGCTTTTTGTTTTGATGGATCCTTTATATCGGAATCGATATCCGTTTCTGTCAAAAGCTTTCCCGTCTGAGAGACTGTGCCCATATCAAAACACGCTCGATAGGGTACGAATTCGCATCGGCAGCTCTTTATATCGAATTGGCCTAAAGAGTTCCATTGAACGAATCCCAATGGAGCATAGTGATGCTCTATCCCATCGGGGAGTTCCTGGTTAGGAACCATCTTCTTCGTCGCTGTATCCAATGTTGCCGGCCATTCTATCGTTCCTGTCGCAACTCTCGCCGGAATCAACCAATAGTCTCCAGTGCGATACTGACCGGCGTCTCCGAACTGAATCTGGATGCCGTCTTCAAGATCGATCCAGGTAACCGTCGATTTTTCCTGTACCGCGATGACTCCGTTTGTCAAAGTGGTCTTTTCCGTTTGAACCTGATCCCATCGGCGGACTTTCGGGTGCGCACCTGCTTTACTCCAATCCAAAGCTCCGGATTGCGTAAAACTGTTCGGATCGACTGAGAGTTTTCCAGGTTCGACGTTTGTCAGTTTCACCAAAACTCCCGGCAATCCATTCAGATCACTGGTGTCGTCTGATAGCTCAATCCAATTGCCCGCTTCGAATCCACGAGAGCTCGCCACCTGAAGATCGTTGCCTGACGTTCCGAGCCACGACGTACAAACGCTGCCATTATCCCGCGACCATTTGAATGTGGCAGGTCCGGGATTGCTGCCATCGTGTATTTCAACCCGGTAGAGTTGATTTTCAAATCCGCGATATTTTGCATCAGGGGAAATAATGCAGGCATCTTCAATTTTCCTGCCGGGATCGATGCGAGCCGCAAGCAAAGCATTGCTAATGCCGTTAAGTAATCCCAGCGCGGTTTGGCAATCAATATCGGTGTTATCGGCCGCCGGCGCGGTTTGTACAGGCTCGCGTGTTGCTGTCGGTTGGGCGGTCGCCGCGGGTGCAGCAGAGGCAGCCGGAGCAGCCGGAGCGATAGATGCAGCAGGCTTGGCGTCGATCGCAAGTTGCGCGCGACTGGCCGAGTTCGCCAGCGCCGCTTTGTCTTGATTCAGGAGCACAATCCTTTTGCTGCCCTCCAGCGTTTTTTTAATGTCGCTTTCGGCCCAGGCTTTAACTTGCCACACGACCTTCGCCCTGGCGCATGTGTCGGGACCGCCCAGCGCTTTTTCGCGAATGTCGTCATCCTCAATCGAGGTAACCAAACGCTCCCAGACATCAAGATACAGAAAGAACGGTTCGCCGCTGTGTTTATCCAATTCCTGACCAAACTTATCAGTCTTCGGAAGTGGATAGTCGGGCTGGCCGATATAAAGACAATCCTGTTCATTCCCGATCATGATGCCGTCAACATAGTAACGACCTTCTGTAATCGTCAGTTTTCCATTGTTGTCAAAGATGAGTTTAAATCCACCTTCTTCGAGCGGCGCTCCATACGGCCCCGTCAGATCTCGTGTCAGGGTTCGCAGGTAATGAACCAGAATCGATGCCTGCTCGTTATCATCGGCGTCAAGGCTGACGCGACCCTGCTGCTTCAGCACTCGGCTGAAATGTTTATTCGGATCAAAGGTGTCTCGGGTGAAATCGGCTTTCATGGTAGCTCCCTCGAAAAAGTTTTATACGTCCCAAAGTAAGAACAAGTGGTAACCCTCGGATTAAGTTACAAAGATAATCCCGACATCCGTACCTGCCGGTGTAAAGTCTTCCAGTCTCGCGCGAAGATTTGCTTCACGTTGAGGCTGGAACAGATCGTGAAATGCGCCCATTTCGGATTCGTCGTCTGCTCCGCGTTTGATCTCTTTTGCGCAAGTCATCGCGAGTTGCGCGTATCCCGGCTTGCCGTAGCGAACGCTGGTGAACTGCGGCTGCAGCCGCAATTGCTCGCCCGCGATGAGAGCGGCGCGTTCAGTCGGATCCGTGATCTCGTTCGTTAATGCCTGAACAACAAGATCGGGCTGGCACGCGTAACGACGTGGAGTGCGACAACCAATCGGAACGTAACAGAAACGCATACATCCAAGTTGTCGTCGCGCGACGTTAACGCAGTTGTTGAAGATGCAGTTTTCGGCTAGCTCGATTGCTCTGACATCGATGATTCCAAACACCGTCGTTCGCTTGATCGTCAACAGGGTGTGCGCAACCGCGAAACCTGGCGCTCCGATCGCCTCTCTTTGCCCATCGGTCGCGTCCAGAATGCTGTCGGTAATACGAGTTGGAATCGGATCGACTGCGATCTCGCTTTCGTGAATCTGAATCGAGCCAATGATACTGTGCTCGATTCGCAGCGATGCCCGGATATTGAATAGCTCAAGGCTGGGTTCTGCCGGACGTTTGGGATTGCAGTTGCAATCGATCCCCCACCCAGGTACGAGCGTACAATGACGGATAACAACTTCGGATCCACATATTGACGGTCGCGAGCCCGTGGCGTCTTCCTGCGCAGTAACGTGCAATGGTCTTCCTGTTACCAGGAATCCGTCCATCGTGAATCGAGTGCTGGCTGACATCGTGACCGACAAAGCATCAGGCAAGTCTGTCTGCCAGTCGATTAACCGAATGACTGGTCGTACTCCGTTTGCCGCGCGAAGCTGCAGTGTCTGGCCTGTATTCAGCGTGATAGAGACAGGTTCGGTATAGACACCGCTGTCGGTAACTTCGATGACGGCGTCCAGCGGATTGTCCTGCTTCCAGCGATTCAGCGCGTCGCCGATTTTGCGAAGGACCGGTTGGTCGGGACCTACTTTGTAAAATACCGGTGAAACTGTTGTCCAGATTGTTTTTGTCTGATCCGTTGGATCTGGCCCCTGAATCTGTCTCGGTGAAGGATCGAAGATCTTTCGATCATATTCACCGCCACCCATGTCCGCACTGAAACCATAGTGATAGGTGACGCGAGCGCCCTTCTTTGGCAACTGGCTCGGCGGAAAGCTGAAGCGCCCAAGAATAGGATCGACCGCGATGTGCCCGACCGTCGGCACGTATCCCCAATTGGAGAGATCGGCCGGAACGATCATTTTAACAGGAACAGGTTGATTGGGATCGATTCCGTTCCAGCCATCCGCCCAGATGGCAAAACTCTTATTCGGACCGTAGAACCATTCCTTATGTCGCCAGAAAGCAAGCCTGCGTATCGGAGCAGGAACATTCGCTTCAGTAGCGATATGTGAAGGATCGATCTCTGCCTTCGGATTTGCAAACAACGGAGCATCCTGACCAAGCACGCTGAACGTGTGACATTCCGGTCCGTTGTCTTCGGCGCAATTGGCAGGCGAATGTGTGATCGAATATTCCTTCAGCCTCCAAACGAACAGCCCGACCGATGGAATGTTGCACCGTCCCTTAGTGTCGCAACTGTCGATTCTTCGCACGTCAACGGTGTGCGCCGTTCGGTCAAATGGCCCGTCGATCAAGTCCAGACGTTCTACCCGGTGTAGATCAACAGTGCCGAGACGATCGAGATGCAGGTAATCGATATTCTGGTTCCGGACGAGCAGCTTGAAAAACTCCACCGCGCGCGCCGGCCAGCCTGCTATATCACCGGAGAGAAGTTCCAGCAGCGCCAGCGTTCCTCTGCGTCTGCGATATCGAATGGTGTTGGCGACGTCGCGCCGAGGAATCAGGATGCGATTCAGATCTCGGCCTTCTCTTGTTGAATCGTCGCTCTCACTGCCTGCATCAGCGGCTGGTTTGTAACCAATCAAATCCGCGATGTAAGGAACGGCCCAATCTTCGGCTGTTTCGATAAACCAGTTCTCGTAGAGTTGAGCTATGTCGGCTTCAACAACATCGACTTGCTCAGTTATAACGCGCAGCAGCGCTTTTAGCGGATAGCCCTGCTCAACATCGCGCAAGCGATAAACAGCAGGAAGCAACTCGTAGAGTCGATCAGGTGAAGTGCTCATGCGGTCAACTCCGTCAGTATCAAAGTGTCAGGCACATCCGGGCTGAGTATCGCCAGTTGCGCTGGGCAAATGTTTGCCGAAACCGTTGTTTGGCCGCATCCCGCTTGAGACTGCGGTTCAGCGCCACGCACAAATATGAAGCGCTTTGGCTTGGTAGTTGTCGTTGAGATTTGCTGAAGTTTTTTCGTGAGCCGATCTGCGTCTGACGCGTCGCTTTCAGAAACGCTATCCAGGACATCTACATCAACGTATGCGACGCCGGGCACGTGCTGAATCGCGCTGATTACTTCGCTCAGGAAAACGCTTTGACCCAGGTCACGACGTTGAAATCCGAATGTATCTAACAAGACAGGTCGAATATTCGACGCCACCGATTCGAATTGATAATCGGGCAGGATTCGGACCTTTGCGCTGATTACCAGCAGCATCAATTCTCTGGTTTTCACCATGAATTGCTGGTCCTGATCGCCAAATCCGCGCAGCGCCAGTAACAGATTGCGATACAGATCCGAATTCTCATCTATCGGAATGTCGTCCGTTCCCGCGATGGTCAAATGTACTAATTGTGAAGAGCCATTCGAGAGACGAATTGAGCTGGCCTTGCCGATGCCTGCAAACGTTCGAGCAAAATCCTGGTAATCCTGAACCGATACCAGCCGATCCAATGCCATCACGGCAAGCGGAACATTGCTGCGAATCTGATCGATGCTTTCGCGGTCTGCTCCGCCGGATGCCCGAACGGGATTGGTAACTGCTTTGAGCCCGAGCGGTCTTGTCACCAGCAAACTAATCTGGTTCGCCTTAACGTTGCCAGGCTGACCGATTCCTGTCCGATAAACGGCCGTGACGTTCTCGGCGCCAGTTGCAGGTCGCGCGCCTTGCTTTCCGTTTCCGAACGTTATTGTGGTCTTATCATCGTCGCCTGTTTCAGTGACATAGTCGCGGTCAGTCGGACCTAGTTTGTCCAGGCTGTCGGTCTCGTGCCATAGAATATTGTTGACGCGCACTTGCAGCGTGCTGCTGGCTCCTGCTGGCGTCGGCGCAGCTAAATAAGTTAACGGTGATTGCCTGAGCGTGAACTCCTGAAGCGATTTACTGCTGTCGCCGCTGCCCAAAACCTCGTTGCGAGTCTCGCCGTGAGTCGCTTCGACGACATTTCCGTAAATAGTGACTGTGTCGCGCTTGTAGCAATAGGCAGGTTTATTCGCCAGTATCAGTGTGCTGTGCGCCTTGTCGCCGGGAACATTAGGATCAAAAGTTTGCTCGACGCCGGACAGCATCACGACTTCGGCGGTTTTAACGCCGTCAGTTGAGAGCGGCAGATCGGCGCGCTCGCCTGCGATGATCACCCATCTGCCGGATTTCAAACCGTTGTAGAGTCCGCTCAGTTCCAGCCGAGCTTCGCAAATATCTTTCGTGATTGGCGCTTCGGCCAGAGCGAGCTCTTCAGCCTTTGCGTAGACAACCGTCCGACGAATAATTATGAACCCATCGCTTGTGGTCTGAGCCGCGGAGTGAGATTCCAGGCTTTCCACCACGATCCCGGGCGCCTGCGGGAATCCAATCCAATTTTCTCTGGCAGTCGAGTCCGTCGGTTTCGCAAGCTCGATTCTTGTAGTCTTTCCGGAAATCCCATAAGCCGAGCGGGCAATGCCGGACTTGGGATTGGCGGCCTTTGCAATCAGCAGAGGCGGATTTGCGGGAAAATCATCGGTAGTCTTGCCGACGGCGCTGGTATCAACAACAACCCAGCTCCCGGGAAGAATACCGTCGTAACTGGAATCCAAATTGACCACAGTTGTATCTTCCTCGGATTGAACATCAGCGCCCGACCATTCGTCTGTCTGCGGCACACCACTTGAAATGCTTGTCAGCTTTCGCGGAGCATTGCTGCCAAATAACGGCGCGGCAACCCTGAAAGCGTAGATTTTCAGCGCACTTGGCCCGGTCACCGTTGCCGACGAGAGTCCTTGATACAACGCAGGACGAAGATCAGGTCTGAACGCTGTAATCAACTGCGGTCCTGTATCTTGATTCACGGAGAACGAATTCGAAACCGATCGCGGCAGGACCAGCGAATTTGCCGGCTGGAGCGATGGCGGCTTTGATATCAAAGGCAGCAATTTATCAAGCACACCCAGCGCACCACCTGCCGGTTGATTGGTTGCGAGAGTGCTCGTTACGCCGACAGCTTGTCCTTCAACCATAT
>Ga0070741_10013952_pt1 | contig 14032 bp, 16 predicted proteins | sample Coa_R1_4_FD_66440 | JGI IMG/M metagenome (GOLD analysis project Ga0070741, IMG submission 66440) | Surface soil microbial communities from Centralia Pennsylvania, which are recovering from an underground coalmine fire - Coalmine... | ecosystem: Environmental > Terrestrial > Soil > Unclassified ... | reverse complement strand
TTTGCCACCGAGACGCTGAGAGTAACCGAACTTTCTCCACCCGGCCCGCTGGCCACAACCGTGTATTCGGTAGTGGTTCTGGGGTTAACGGTTATCTGGCTGTTCGGAGCCTGAACGCCGATTCCTTTGATCTCTACTTTGGTGGCTCCTTTTGTTTCCCAGGCAAGCATGGTTGGCTGGCCTGCAGAAATCGTCTCGGGTTGAGCTTTGAAGAAGACGATGGTCGGTTTTTGCGGAACTGGCATTGGGGGAGCGGTTTCAAGCGCCGGCACCGGCGCCACGACGGAAATGTTTTCAGTCGGATTTGTGACTGGCTCGAGATTTGCCGGCGGCAGTTCGACTGGCGAAGGCTTCTCGATAATCACAGGATGCTCGTTCAATTTTTCGGCGACTGCAGTAACAGGCTTTACAGCTTTTCGCCTGACGCTAACCGTCTGAAACTTGAAACCCTGCGGAATTGCACAGTCTATCTTCAGTTTATCCTTTGGATGGATTGTGTAGCGGGGAGGTTTGATGTCATTGGCTGCGGCAATGCCGGGCCACGCATCTCCCTTTCCGCATTTATTTTCGGCGACTTTCCAGAGGGTATTGCCTTTTTTGACGTCATACGTGTCAGACTCGATGTTGACCTCGGTTTTTACTTCGTTTTTTTGTTTTTGCAGTTCCTTTATCTGCTGTTGCAGATCGGAAATTTGAGCCTGAGCTTTCCGAAATTCCGCGCCGGTTACCGTATCGACGTCGAAGAAAAGCCAGTACAGCGTCCATCCGGCGACAATCGATATCAGAATAATCCCAATCAGAGCAATCTGTCTGATCTGATACATTTTTTCCTTTCTCATTTCGGCTTTCGGCAATATTGCTCATGAGCTACTGTAGACGACCCTGTAAACAGGTGACGAATCAGTCTTGCGCAGAGTTTTATTGCGATCAGAAATTTTGATAGGCACAGTAGACGACCCTGTAAACAGGTGACGAATCTGTCTTGCCCGTAAAAATTCCGATCTTTCCGGCGTACTTTGCATTTTCAGTTTTGAAGAACCTTTTTCTTTTCCCGGGCAATAGCAATTTGAACAGCTCGCCTTGCCTGATCATCCCATTCGACAAAGTCGTTATCGTCCTCGACCCATACATACGTGTTTCGGCCGGGACGGTGCCAGGCTAAACAGTGGAATTTCATGCCGTCGAAACGAGTATTCCTTTCACCGAGCTGCAATATATACGGTATTGGCGTGTAGCGTCCGTGCTTCTGGTCGAACATCTCCAGGGTTGGATGTGCTTCGGCGAATTTCCTCAAGTCTAGCTTAGTCGGATTAATCATTTCTATGGCCTTGGCTTCGGGGATGCCGGAGGGAATTTCAATATCAATAATTTTCTCGTTTGACGGGGGAAGGGGAATAGGCAGTCGGAGAGACTCGCCGTTCATGGTTTTTGCCATGGCGCGCACTCTCCGGATCATGACTCCGATCGCTGTGGAAGCCAGAAATACCAAAAAAATAACTCCCGTGACCAGCATTCGGATTTGCCTAGTTCTTGTATCCGCGGCCTGAGCAGCCAGCTTCTGCTGGTTCGCCTGCTCGTCCATTTTTACTTCCAAAGCTTTTTTGGCGGCGGCAAGCTCATTGAGAGTCTGCCTGGCCCGTTCGGCCGCCGCCTTGTCGGCTTTGGCCTGGGAAGCGCTTTCTTTGGCAATGGCTTTTCGCAGACTGTCTATCTGCCTGCCGAGATCTTCTATCTTCGACTGATCGGTGTCCTGTCCTTGCGCCCGCGGCGGAAAGGAAAGAACAGCAAGAATCAAAAACAGGATCGTTTTCTTCATCTTTCTTGTCCTTTCAAAGTTCATTAAGACGTCACAGACGCCTCCATATACAAGTATGTGCCTGGAATATGAGGAGATGATGAATGCAGATTTCATGTATTCTTAACCGAAAAAATTCATACTTACCTTGGAATCTGAACGCTCTTTGAGAAAAAATTGAAAAGGAAAGGAATGCGTATCGAATGTCAATATAAAAAAGTTGATCCCGCCCGGAGGCTTGAAGATGAGATGAGAGCTTTTTATATCTCCGTCTCTCCGCTTTGGCGGCGAGGTGTTCACATTGAAAGCCGGCTCGAGCATCCGTTTCGAATGGTCTGGTGGTTCGGCATAGTCCGTTTTTGCCGGATCACTCTGAGCATCCGGCCGACCGGCCTGGAAAAAACGGAGGTAGACAATCTTATTCGAATTACACGCGAGTGGCTCCTGGAAATACTCCAGGAACCGTTTTTGGAAAATTTTGTTGTCAGGCTGGAAATACACATTACAGAAGGAGACATACATGACTAACCCTTCGGGGAAAACGTCCGCGCAAGTCCCGACTCTGGGACTAATCTGTGTCGGAGGCTGCGGCACGAACAATGCCCTTGAAGTTCTTCGCGAGCTCGATCCGGACAAACACGGACATCTCTACATACTCGTATGCAACACCGATCATCCTCAGCTTGAGCATCATTTTGCGGCTCAAAGCGGAGATGCGGAAGATCAAAAAGAAAAAAATCTGCAAAAATGGCTGAAGCGCCAGACAGGCGAATCGGCCCAGCTTTCTATTCTGCATCTCGGGGAGAGCGGCATGGGCGCCGGCGGTCTTCCTGAAGTCGGCGAAGAAGTGACAAGGGCTTCAATTGGTACAATTTGCGAATTTCTCGGTAAGGTCAAGGTGGTGGTTATTGTCGGCGGAGCCGGCAAGGGCAGCGGTTCCGGCGGCATACCGGTTATTGCCCAATTGGCCAAGGACGGCGGCAAGTCTCCGCTGGTTATTCTGACTATGCCTCGGGCGGCGGAAGGCGGCAAGCGCCTGAAGAAAGCTCAGCAGGTTCGCGACAAACTGAACGCCATCTGTCCGACCATCGTCATTTACAATGAAAACATTCCAAAGGAAAGCCTGACTCTGACCTATAAAGAGGTCTGGAGCGAGATAAATCTTTCCTGTCTCCTGCCGATGCTTCTCGCCCTTCAGGAAATCATTCTGGAGGTCGGCGATCTTAACTTCGACTTGAATGATTATGTCGCCGGCCTGAGCGAAGGCAACTTTGCCCAGTTCGGACGCTGCGATATCACCGCGGAGAAGGGAGAAAGTCTCAAGTCAATTGCGGAGCAGCTGCTCTCGAACATTTACCAGGACCATACTATTGTCAATAAGGCCAGGCAGATTTTCGGCTGGCTTCACGGCAAGAGTTGGACGGTCCAGGAGCATGACGCTCTTGTTGCTTGTCTTCGCGAGCAAATGTCCAAAGATATTCCCGAGGATGAGATAGAAATCAACTTCGGCATATATCAGACAGTTCAGGATGATAAAAAGTGGGCAGCTATCGTGGCCGTAGCTAAAGATCCTCCAGCCGACGCAGTTTCGCCCGGCGCAAAACATAAAGTGGCGGTTACCGGGGAAATCAGGATTCGGGCCGAAGGCGAAGAGGTTCAGGAGAAGATTCCATTGACCACCCGCATGGCCGCCGGATTGGGTTTTGGCAAGAAGGCGTCATGAACCGTCTTGTTGTCGGCGGTTTTCTCGCCGGAATATTTCTGGCTGGAACGGCATGGGCTGTCTGGTTCGCTTACTTTTGTAAAACCAGGCATATCTTCGCAAAGAAAAAGGAGATTCTCTATGCGCGGGCCGGAAAAAAAAAGATTTTCCGCCTTCACTCCGTCGATGTCTACTACACCTGTCAGGACCATCCGGAAGAAAAAGTGGAGATTGAGGACATTGTCCGCCACTTGAGAGAAAAACATCCCTTCGACCGGCTCGAAGTGGTCGAAAGGCATTCCCCCTGAACAATTTCCGCAAATAGCGGACACTCCCCGGCATTGGAAGCCGGGGAGTTTTTGTTGACAATAGATTTCAAATTTTGTATCCTCCTAGACAGGAGGTGCAAAACATGGCTTGCTCTTTAATTACCCAAGATGACAAGGGCAATGTTCAGCTAGTTGTCCGCGTCAAACAAAAACCGCGTCGAAACAGAATCCGTTTTGAAGGAGCAGATGATGAAAAGTCTATCTCACGGAAGAGAGCACGAATTGATGTTCGGTCTTACGTCGCTTCGGCAAGGTCCTGAGATTCCGACTGACATTAAGCGTCTTGATTTTGGGAGAGCTCTGTCTGAAGTGATATACAGCGATCTGGTTGTTATCGGAGACCCGCCGCACACATACGACCCGGCTAATCCCCGCTGGCCGAAAGCGAGGATGCTCTTCCGGGCGGTGGAGAGGCATTTGCCGCGCCGTCCGAAGCATGCATTGCGCCTGTATTTTGCCCACGAGACATCGCTTGATATTCATCACCATGTCGACGTTTTCTTTTTTTGGAAAGGATCCGTATGCACCATCGATCTTTCCATAAAAGAAAAATGGCCGCCGAGGGAAAATCACATTGTGGTCAATCTGCTTGATATGGACGATGAAGCCTATGATGTCCTCGGAAAGCAGATTGCCTGCATTTTGCGCTCCGACAGGCATCGCTCGTCTCTGTAAACGCCAGGCATATCATCGTATGCCTGGCGTTTTATCTTTTCAATATTAAAAAATATGCTATATTGAAAATATGATTTACAATCGAAAAACTTTCTTCCTCGGCCTGTTTATTTTTCTTATTCCGTTTTTTGGCTTTCCGTCGTCATGGAAAATGGCCATGACCATCGCTTCCGGTCTGGTTCTCATGGCTTTATCCGCCAAATTTGAAGTCAAAAAGCCGATCCGGCAGAAAAGAAAGGAGAAGCCGTTTAAAAGCGTCGCCGTCCAGCATGAAACCACTGAAACCGAGACTTCTGATTTCAGCCAACCTGATATAAAATAGGAGAATGCCAAAGAAACTGCTTTTCCCGGCTCTCATCATCATTTTTTTGGTCGGTCTGTTTTTTCTCCTGCCGAAAATTTTTCAAAGCCATTATGTTTCTTCAGCCTCTTTATTTTTTTCTCAGGCCACGACGACGGAAAAGACAGTCTCTTCGACACATATCAAAACACCCGATCCTGTTAAGGGCGTGTATATGACCAGCTGGATTGCCTCGGCTGCATACCTGCGGAATCCGCTGGTTAATCTGATCCAAAAAACCGAATTAAACAGCGTTGTCATCGACATTAAAGACTACAGCGGGAGAATCGTCTTTCCGGTGACGGATCCGCAGCTCAAAGCCTACGGCTCGGAACAAGTCCGGGTGCCCGATATGCAGAGTTTTATCCAGTCGCTGCATCAAAAAGGCATTTATGTCATCGGCCGCGTGGCGGTTTTTCAGGACGCATACTTTGTCAAATATCGCCCCGACCTGGCCGTCAAAAATAAGGCCGGCACGCAGGTATGGAAAGACAGAAAGGGTATTTCCTGGATAGACGCCGGTTCAAAAGAATATTGGGACTACATCGTGCTTCTGGCGAAACAGGCTCACGACATCGGCTTTGATGAAATCAATTTCGACTATATCCGCTTTCCGTCCGACGGCAATATGGAGGATATTTCCTATCCCTTCAGCTCGACTACGCCGAAGTCAGAAGTTTTGAAAAGTTTCTTTGCCTATCTTCACGACCATTTGAAAGATACCGGTCTGGTTACTTCGGCGGACTTATTCGGCCAGACCACTATTGCCACAAACGACATGGGTATCGGCCAGGTATTTGTCAATGCCCTGCCGTATTTCGACTATGTCGATCCGATGGTTTATCCGTCGCACTTCGGCCCGGGTGTTTTTGGCTACCAGAATCCGGAAGCTCATCCGTACGATATGGTCTATAGATCGATGAAGTCCGGGGTAGCGAGAGAAAAAGATCTTGCCAGTACGACCGGGGAGACATTGGCGGTGCTGCGTCCGTGGCTGCAAGATTTCGGCCTGCATCAGGATTACGGTCCGACAGAAATTAAAGATCAGATTCAGGCAACGTATGACGACGGTCTGTCATCTTGGCTGTTATGGTCGGCATCAAACAAGTACACTGAAGGAGCATTGGAAAGTAAGTAACAGATTTTCCACAGATCTGATTGTAATTTTACATTTTAATTGTTACTCTCGGAATAATTGAGTCTAAAGGCCTTCGGGCCTTTTATGATTAAAAAATTTGTTGATTTACATATACTATCGGAAATTTGCAGAGACATTGCTCAGGTCTTTTTTGCGTCGATGGCCGTTAATAAGTATATAAGTAACAGTTTCAGCATACCTGTTTTTGAAGGTCTTTTCTTTGCCTTGATTTTCTGGTTTTTGAGTATAGTATGTAAGTATCGAGCTAAACTAAAAACATTATAATGGATTTTTACATTGCTACAGCTATAATTCTTATTATTATAATTCTCGCCGGCATTTTTGCTGTAAAAAAATAATATGATACAAACATACATTTTTTTGATTTTGATGATCATTGCTATTATACTCATGATAATATTTGTGCGAATGAAATGACTACGATAATTATTGCAAAATCAGCAGATGATATTGTGGCTGGAATGATGAATATTTATATCGCTTCAGCCATAATTGCCAATTTGTTTCTTCTTTTGATTATTTTCGACAGAAGAAGCTATTTAAAAAGTAAGAAGAAATCAGATATAGACTTTTAATGCTATAATTAAAAAAATGGATCCGAATCGCATCACATATTTCGGCGAAACTGACGCTCGGAACAAGCGCATCCGCTTCGGCATAAAGGCCAAGGACCGACTGAAGCATGTCTATGTCATCGGCAAGACCGGGATGGGCAAGTCGACGCTGCTTGAGAATATGGCCATTCAGGATATTCAAAACGGCGAGGGCATGGCCTTCATTGACCCGCATGGCGGCACGGCCGAAAAACTTTTGGACTATGTGCCGGAGAATCGCATTAAAGACGTGCTCTATTTCGCGCCGTTCGACATGGAATATCCGACCTCTTTTAATATTATGGAGGATGTCGGACCGGACAAGCGGCACCTGGTGGTCGCAGGCCTGATGGCCACCTTTGAAAAAATCTGGGAAGACGCCTGGTCGGCGCGCATGGCCTATATTTTGCAGAATACGCTGGCCGCGCTTCTGGAATACCCCGGGGCGACATTGCTCGGCGTCAACCGCATGTACACCGACAAAGATTTCCGCAAGAAAGTCATTGATAATATCAAGGACGTTTCGACCAGGTCTTTCTGGGTCGATGAATATTCTAAATATACCGACAAATACGCTCAGGAAGCCACGCCGGCCATTCAAAACAAGGTCGGCCAGTTCGCCTCGAATCCCCTGGTCAGAAATATTATCGGCCAGCCGACATCGAGCTTTGACCTGCGCAAAATGATGGATGAGAAAAAGATTCTCATCATTAACCTGTCGAAAGGCCGGGTCGGAGAAGGCAATGCCCGGCTGCTCGGCTCGATGCTTATTACCAAAATTTACCTGGCGGCCATGTCCCGGGCCGACAAGAGCGAAAGCGACCTGGCTAAACTGCCGAATTTTTATCTGTATGTCGACGAATTTCAGAGTTTTGCAAACAAAAGTTTTGCCGATATTTTGTCCGAAGCCAGAAAATACAAATTAAACCTGACCGTGGCGCATCAGTATATCGAGCAGATGGAGGAGGAGGTCCGCGACGCTGTGTTCGGAAACGTCGGCACCATGGTTACCTTTCGGGTCGGCGCCTATGACGCAGAAGTTCTGGAAAAGGAATTCGCGCCGACATTTACCGCCGTCGACCTCGTCAATCTCGGATTTACTCAGATTTATCTCAAGCTGATGATCGACGGCGTTTCTTCGCCGCCGTTTTCAGCCAGAAGCATGGCACCGATCGCCCGGCCTGAAATTAATTATAGAGAAGATGTCATTGAAAGTTCCCGGCAGCAATTTTCAAAGCCCAGGGCTATCGTCGAACAGCATATCGAGGACTGGCACGCTCAGGCCAGGGAATCCGCTCCGGAAAGAGCGCCGAAACCAGTGGGCCGTCCGCCGCTCCAGCGCGTGGAACCGCCTCCGCGCCCTCAAACGCAGGACTTCCCGCGTCCAAGACCCACGGTAAATGAAAATAAAATGGCTTTTATGAAAGCGGCCGAAGATTTGCGGCAGAGAGAAGAAAAGAAAAACAAGCCGGAGCCGATCTCGCTTTCCCAATTGCGCCCCTCAGAGACACAGAAAAATCCGAGCAAAGAAAATGTCAAAAGTCTGAAAGATGCCTTAGCTCAGGTCATAAAAGAGGCTCCGAAAAAAGAAGAACCTAAACCCCAACTAAAACCACAGCCGAAACCTGAAATTAAAAAAGAAGAGTCAAGCAGGCAGGAAGTTCCAGAAAATGTTTTAAAAGATTTGCTGAAAATGGACGAAGAGAAATAAATCACACAATAAATTAATTTGTCAAGAAAGGAAAATTTTGCTATAGTACATTCGTGAAAGACAAAAAGAGAATCCTCATTTTCTCCACCGCCTATTATCCTTTTGTCGGAGGGGCTGAAGTGTCGATCAAGGAAATCACCGACGAGCTCGGCGATTTTGGCTTTGATCTGATTACCGCCAAAATGAAAAAAGACCTGCCTGATGTCGAAAAAATCGGCAGAGTCACCGTCTATCGCCTGGGTTCGGGCAGGCCGCTTCTCGACCGTCTGCTCGTGCCGTTTCGCGGAGCAAAAAAGGCCTGGCAGCTGGCGGCAAAAAATAATTACCTCTGTTTCTGGGGGGTGATGGTTACCTATGCCACCGGCGCCGCCTATATGTGCAATATATATCGGAACTGGCTCGGCAAGAAAAAAATCCCCATGGTCCTCAGTCTTCAAGAGGGCGATTCGGAAACCCATCTGCGGTATCGCTGGGGCGGCCTGATTCATCTCTCCTGGAAAATGGCGCTGAAGCGGACGGATTATCTGACCGGCCTGAGCACTTTTCTGCTCCATCGCGCCGAAATGCTCGGATATGACGGCTTGCGGGCTCTCGTGCCGAACGGCGTCGACATAAAGTTTTTTTCGAAGCCGATCGGCCCGAAAATCAGGCAAGAAATCAAGAAATCCCTCGGAAAAAAAGACGGCGATATTTTTTTAGTGACGACAAGCCGCTTGGTCAGGAAAAACGCCACCGATGACACCATTCGAGCCCTGAAACTTTTGCCAAGCAATATCCGTTTTATCGTCATAGGCAAAGGTCCCGACTGGAATAAGCTGCATGAACTTGCCGCCACTCTCGGTCTCGCTCATCGAGTGACATTCCTCGGCTTTATCGAGCATAAAGATTTCCCGCGATATTTGTCCGCCTGCGATATGTTTATCAGGCCGAGCCGGTCCGAGGGTTTTGGCGTTTCGTTTGTGGAAGCAATGGCTGCCGGCCTGCCGGTTATTGCCACGCCGATCGGAGGCATACCGGATTTTATCGATGACAAGGAAACCGGAATATTTTGTTCTCCGGACAATCCGCAGTCCATTGCCAAAGCGGTAGAACTGCTCATGAAAGATACCCTGCTGCGGGAAAAAATCGCCGAAAAGGGCAAATACCGCGTCATGGAACGATATTCCTGGGAAAAAATCGCGCAGGACATGAAGGCTGTTTTTGATACGCTATGAAAATCACCATCGCCACAGGCATATATCCTCCCGATATCGGCGGTCCTGCCGAATACGCCCGGCAGCTTTTTGGCGCATTACTCATTGCCAACCATGATGCCAAAGTGGTCGCGTACGGAAGCCTGAAAAAAATTCCGACAGGCCTGCGGCATATTATTTATTTTTTTAAACTGTTTGGTTCTATCGGTACTGACTACATTATTACCCTGGATACCTTCAGTGTCGGTCTGCCGGCAGTTGTATTTTCAAAAATTTTCAGAAAAAAAATCGTCATCAGGGTCGGAGGAGATTTTCTCTGGGAAAGCTACGTCAACCGCACCCGTGAAATGGTTTTTCTTTCCGAGTTTTATCAGAAAAAATTGAAATTTTCGCTCAAGGAAAAAATGATTTTCGCATTGACGGGTTTTGTGTTAAGAAATTGCCACTCAGTCGTCTTCAATACCGAATGGCAGAGAGAGATATTTCTGAAACCGTATCGTTTAGATATGCGTAAAACTGATATCATTGAAAACGTCTTCTTTCCGAAAGAAGCGACCGGCTTTCAGGAAAAAATTTTTCTTTCGCCGGCCAGAAACTCATATATAAAAAACAAGAGAAACCTTACAAACGCCTTTGAATTCGCCAAGAGCGGCCATCGCGAAATTATGCTGGATACCGACACGGTCAGCCACGAAGTCATGGTTGAAAAAATTTCCAAATGCTACGCCGTTCTGGCCGTTTCGCTCTCGGATGTCAGCCCGAACCTCGTTGCGTATGCTCTGCAATACGCCAAGCCGGTCATTATGACCAGAGACACCGGCCTGAAAAATCGCCTGCAAAATGAGGTTATGTTCGTCAATCCGCTTTCGGTCGAAGAAATTTCAGGCGCCATTGTACGCCTGCTTGACCCCGAAGTGTATCAAAAATATAGAAACAATATGCTCGAGGATACGCATACCCATTCGTGGAATGAAATTGCCCAGGAGTTTTTGGATATACGCCAAAAAATATGAACATATTAACCATCGGCTCGGACAGAAAATTATTTGACGAAGATGTCGCCGTTCTCGAGCGTGTCAAAGAGTATGCCAAGAAAGTCGATGAAATGCATATCGTCGTTTTCACCGGACGCGGTTTCAGGAAAAAGAACATCGGAAATCTGCATATATACCCGACAAACTCCTTGAGCCGGTTTTTGTATGTCTTTGACGCTCTTAGAGTGGCTAAAAAAATTATTGGTATGCATGGTGCACAGGTCATATCGGTCCAGGATCCGTCCGAGTCGGCTTTTGTCGGGTATATTCTCAAGAAAAAATTCAGCATTCCTCTGCAGATTCAGATTCATGTCGATATCTTTTCAAATTTTTTCGGACATTCGCCGCTGAACCGCCTCAGGCTGCTTTTGGCCAAGTTTCTTATCCCCAAAGCCGACGGCCTGCGCGTAGTAAGCAAAAAAATCAAAGATGATGTCAATAAAAAGTTTCCTGATCTTTCGATACCGATAGATGTTCTGCCGATTTTTGTCGATATCACGGCGATTTCTGAAATGGAGCCGAAGCGGAATCTCAAGGAGGAATTTCCCCGGTTCGAACACATCATATTCATGGCTTCCCGGCTGACCGAAGAAAAAAGAATCGACATCGGCCTGAAAGCGTTTGCGAAAGTTTTGAAAAAATTCCCGAAAGTCGGGCTGATCATCGCCGGTTCCGGTCCGGAACGGAGATATCTGGAAAATGTTGTCCATGAGCTCGGCCTTACGGACCATGTCGTATTCATCGGCTGGCAAAACGATCTTGTTTCGCTCTATAAAACCGCCGACGTATTTTTGCTGACCTCCGAATACGAGGGCTATGGCATGACCCTGGTCGAAGCCGCGGCCGCCGGCTGTCCGATCGTCACTACCAGGGTCGGCATTGCCGATTCTCCGCTTTTTCAGAACGGGGTCAATGCCTTTATATGCGCCATAGGCGATTCGGAATGTCTTTCCATGTATCTTTCGGAGCTTATTTCAGACGGGCCGAAAAGAAATTTGTTCAAATTGAAAATGCGGGATAGTATTACCAGAAATATGCCGAGCAGGGAAGAATATGTCGAAACATATGTTTCTCTGCTCAAAAAACTTTCATGAAAGACCTGATTAATTACTTTACCAGGCATGTGGTCGTCCGCTTCATTATTGCCGGCGGCACGTCGGCTTTCATTGATCTGGTTGCGTTGTATATTCTCAACAAAATTATCGGCCTCCAGTATCTGATTTCCGCGGTCATTGCTTTCCTGATCGCTTTCGGAGTCAGCTTTACCCTGCATAAATTCTGGACATTCAAGAGCCATGAGCAGGAAACGCATAAGCAGGCCATCATCTATTTCGGCGCCCAGCTTTTTTCTCTCGGCCTGAACACGCTGCTCATGTATATTTTTGTCGGCCATATCGGCCTTGAAGTCATTGTGGCCCAGGTGTTTGCCGGAGCGATCGTGGCCTTCGCCAACTTTTTCATTTCCCGTTATATCGTGTTCAGACCAAAAGCGGTATGAAACTTTTAATCTTAACTCAGAAAGTCGATACAGACGATCCGATCCTCGGATTTTTCCATGAATGGATAGCAAGATTTTCCGAAAAACTCGAATCAGTTTCCGTCATTTGCCTGCAAAAAGGGAAGTATAACCTGCCCAACAACGTCACGGTGTATTCTTTAGGAAAAGAAAATAAAGGATCAAAATTCAAATATATATTGAATTTTTACAGATATTTATTTCTTATCCGCGGTTCATACGACAAAGTTTTTGTCCATATGAATGAGGAGTATGTGCTATTGGCCGGCTGGTATTGGAGATTGATCGGAGTTCCCGTCTATCTGTGGCGCAATCATCCAAAAGGGAATGTATTTACCAGAATAGCTGTTGCATTCTCGACAAAAGTCATGGCTACGTCAAAGGATTCTTTCACCGCCAGGTTTAAGAAAACCGAAATTATGCCTGTCGGCTATGACGAGAAAATTTTCAGGCCGATGCCGAACGTCGTCCGCAAAAAATATTCCGTGCTTATGCTCGGCAGAATATCGCCGGTCAAACACATCGAACTGGCCATCGAAGCTGTCGAACATCTTGTGAATTCAGGCACGCAAGTAACACTTTCTATTTTTGGAAATATTTTAGATCCCGAGTATTACAGATATATTGTCGAAATGGTTTCAGAAAAGAATCTTTCTCACGTTATTTCCTTTGAGGGCGAAATAGACAAATCAAAATCTCCGGAAGTTTTTAACAGCTATGAAATCACCCTTAATCTGACCGAGTCCGGCTCGTTTGACAAGACCATTGCCGAAGCTGCCGCCTGCGGATCGATCCCCCTGGTTTCAAACAGCTCGCTTCGGAGAATTCTGCCGGATGAATGCATTACCGAGCCGAACCCGGAGCGTATTGCAAACGCCATCCAAAAATTGTTTAATGCCCATAAGCAAGTGGAGATTGCCGAAAAACTGAAAAAATTTACGGCGTCGCAAAGCCTGTTTGTTTTAATGGAAAAGTTCGTCGAGGAAATGAAATAATATGTATAAGAAAAAAACTGTCAGCGTGATTATTCCGACATACAATGAGGCCGACTCCATCCGGGGTGTTATCGACGGCCTTTTTGCCACCGGCTATGTGGACGAAGTGATTGTCGTTGACAATAACGCTCTCGGAAATACCAGGGAAGAAGTTGCAAAAACCAAAGCATTATTGGTGGTAGAAACCAAGCAGGGCTACGGTCACGCCCTGATGCGCGGCCTGCTCGAGTCAACCGGCGATCTGATCATCATGACCGAAGCCGACGGCACATTCCAGCCGGAAGACATAGAAAAATTTCTGTCATACAGCAATGATTTCGAGGCGGTCATCGGCACCCGGACCTCGCGGGCGGCCATTTATTCCGGCGCCTTTATGCCCTTTCCGGTGCGTTTCGGCAACTGGCTCTGGGCCAAGGTCATTGAAGTTCTTTTCAACGGTCCGTCTCTGTCCGATGTCGGCTGCACGTATAAATTGATCAATCGCAAGCTGCTCAACGGCATTAAAAATTTCTTTCCTCATTCCAAGGGCGACGGCACATTCTCTCCGGAACTTTTAATCTGGATGCTCCGGCACAATAAGAAAATAATCGAGATCCCGGTCATATATAAGGAACGGGTGGGGAAGTCCGGCTATACCGGCAGCGTCTGGCGGGCCGCCAAGCTCGGCTTTAAAATGCTGCCGATGATTGTGAAGTATCGGTTTAAGAACATATGATTATTTTTTCTTATAATCTCCGACCGACAGCCATTTTTCCAGCAGGCAGTATAAAATAATGAAAAAATATCGGCTGCCCATCTCTTTGATTTTCAATTTTGATTCTCCGGATTTTCTGTTTGTCCAGTAATTCGGCACCACTGTGAAACTGTAGCCGCGGACAATGGCTTTCAACGGCAGTTCGACAGTCAGATTAAAATGATGGCTTAAAAACGGTTTCAGTCCATCAATCGTCTCTTTCGAGTATAGTTTAAAGGCATTGGTAGTGTCGTTAT
>Ga0070741_10013951_pt1 | contig 14032 bp, 9 predicted proteins | sample Coa_R1_4_FD_66440 | JGI IMG/M metagenome (GOLD analysis project Ga0070741, IMG submission 66440) | Surface soil microbial communities from Centralia Pennsylvania, which are recovering from an underground coalmine fire - Coalmine... | ecosystem: Environmental > Terrestrial > Soil > Unclassified ... | reverse complement strand
CGAGGATCGTGCACCCATCGGACCACATAATCGTAGTTGTCTTTATCACCTACGCGAGAAAGATTAGCCGAGAAGTCTCCGCCGACCCTGTTTGGTCCTTCACCGATTGAGTGGCAGGCCAAACATCCTCTCGTTTCCAACAATTCTTTGCCGTGTCCAGCGTCACCTTGTTGCTGTTGTGGTAACGAGACGCCATCCCAGCCGGATTGCCAGATGAATGCGGCTACATTCTTTCGTTCTTCTTCACTTAAGCGGAACGTCGGCATCTTCGTGCCAGGACGAAACGCCTGCGGATCTCGCAGCCATTCGGGAATGAATTCCTTCTTTAACTTGAACTTCACTTCCTTCAGGTTTGGACCGACCTTTTTCTGATCGCGAAGCAGGTATTTTGTCTGAACCTCAAGTTGCTGGATTCTTCCGTCGATCTGGCTGATACGCTGATTGATATTGCTGTTATCGGCCAGCAGTTGCCGAGCGTCGGCATCGGTAATATTTGGATCGTTGGCCTTGTTCTTGTTGATCTCGATCTGATGGAAGGCATTCTCCTTGTCCATCTCGAACTGCTTGATCTGCTGTGTAGCCTTTGCGAGTCCGCCTGTCTCGCGGTCGAACCCTTCATACTTGTGGCAGCCCACGCAGCCGCGTTCCATGAAAAGCTCTTTGCCGCGATTCAGAACATCGGCGCCAGCAAGAACGACATCTTTGTTGTGACACTGATTGCAACCGGATTGCATGTTCTCTTTTGCATACATCGGCCACAGCCAGTGCTCATAATTTCCGTGAGCTTTCTCTTCGCTGGTAGTCGCGCGACCATTACCGCCGTGACACGCAGTGCAGCCGAACTTTTCGGGATCATGTTTCGCAAGCAGATCTTTATTTGGATGGCTGGTGAATGCCCCGGCGTGCGGACCTTTCATATCCTGCGCAGTAATCTGAATAGGCTCGCGTATCCCAACGTGACAGGATTCGCAGCGGTCTACAATATTAGCGTCGGGGATATTGATCTGCTGGATCTTAACATCGAAATTTTGGTATTTGTTGATCAGTCCCTTGACCTGCGTTTCGTTCAAGCCGTTGAGATGATCCTGAACATATTTATCCTGTTTATCCTGCAAATCCTTTTGTGGTTTGAGGGCAGCCGCCTGGTCGGCGGTCAACTGTGTTTTCTTAGCAGTGAGATCGTTGAAGCGTTGCTGCAGCTCGCTGAAATTCATGTCAAAGCTGCTCTTTGACTTACCATCATCGCTTGGATAATCGCGTACGCTTCGCTTGGTGTTCTGGATCTTGTCAATCTCACTTTGATAGGACGCCTTTTCACTCGCCGAATCAGTTTGATCGGACTTATATTTGATGGCGGAAATCTGAGCGCGGTCATCCTGAAAAGGATCCTGAATGGCCGCCAACTGATCATTAATAATCTGAAGCTGCCCAGCTATTCTATCAAGCTCTGGCTTGGCGGCCGCTTTTGCGGTCTCGATCTTCCCTTGCAGATCCTGATAATCGGCCGAGTCCTGGATATCTTTCACGTTCGCTCTGGCTGCCGGCAATACCTTCTTTTGAAGAAAGCTGACGTAACGATCTGCGAATTCGTTCTGCATACCCTTCCACGGACGCAGACCGAACAATTCGTCGTATAACGCCCAGGCCAGGGTGACCATCAGCAGAAGCGTGAAAATTAATATCGGTGCGCTTAAAGACTTATCAGTAATCGGATCAGGAACGGGCTCTGTCACTTTCTCAAGCGCCTGATCGCGGTCTAGATTCTCAGCCATCTAGTCCCTCTCTTTTTTATGTAGCGCAAGCTGCCAGCTTGCGTCTATCAATAAGAATTAGATATCGAATAATTCACAACCAAGCGACGAGGCGCAAGCTGGCATCTTGCGCTACGCCATACATCATATGTTGAACCACGGCGTTACCCAGATGTACTTAATGCGGAACACCAATCGCAAAATGATCTTGATCGGAAGACTCAACATACAGATTCCGAAAAACAGCGTAATGCCGATCTGCAAAAGGCTCATCCGCGCAAAAACTTTCCGATTGAACGGATTCCAGTTCATTATCTTAATGATCAGCCACCCGGCGGCCACTGTATACGCGCCGACCACAAGTCCCCCGAAGATCACCTTACCCCACCTGCTGGTGATGCCTAAGATGTCAGGCAAGTCGCGGTTGCTTTCGTAAATAACCCTACTGTGATCCCAGGTCATTCCGGGCCAGAACCACATCCATCCCGGTCCTCGAATGAACGTGCCAATCACAATCATCAACAGCCACAAAACCAGAAAGCCGAAACAGAAACCGGAGATGGCAAACTTCCTTTGATTCCAGGTGTAATAGCCAGAACCCAGCGGATTCGTGTCGATATACGGAATCGCCATTAATCCCACGATGATAAGCCCAGGCATCATCACGCCAGCGATCCACGGATCGAAGTAGACCAGCATTTCCTGAAGGCCAAGGAAGTACCACGGCGCTTTTGACGGATTCATCGTCAGGTTCGGATTCGCTGGCTCTTCCAGGGGCGCATTCAGCGTAATTGACCAGACAATCAGCAGCACAGTTACGATGATCGCGGCCAAAAACTCCACGCGCAGCAGGAATGGCCACACATGTATTTCTTTTGCCCAACCCGGTTTCCACGGAAATATTTTCCGGTGATGGGTTTTGGCTAGCTGCGGATCTCCCTCAAGCTGAGCAATCAGCTTGTCGCTTTTTACCGCCTGCCGCATCCCGTACCAGGTAAAGAACGGCACCAGAAACAACATAGCCACAATCGGAACGTTGTCCGGAGCCGATGCAATTGACCAAAGTTGGCCCCAATCCATAGCTACTCTCCCACGTATCAGTGTTCAGAGTGCAGCTTTAGCTTTGCTTTTTCATAAAAAGCAGCCTGAAGGCCGTACTCTGAACTAGCTACCTCTTCTTATCCAGTTTCGCTTCTGCTTCTAACATCACTGGCGCTGGACCTGAGATTCCGCCGTCCTTGCGAACGCGCCAGAAGTGAACACCCATAAAGACCGATGCCACCAGCGGAATGCCGATACAATGCCAGATGTATGACCTGAGCAAAGCGCTGGCGTCGACAATCGATCCGCCCAATAATCCAAATCGAATATCGTTGTAAGGCGTCATACCCAGTTGAGCGCCGAACGGGCCTTCGTGGCCTAAACCGGGTGTCGCTCGCGCCATGTTCGTTCCCACCGTCACAGCCCAGAATCCGAGCTGATCGTCCGGCAACAAATATCCGGTAAATGACAGCAACAGCGTCAAAACGAGCAGCAAGACGCCGACGCACCAATTGAACTCTCTAGGGGTTTTATACGACCCCGTGAGGAAGACCCTGAACATGTGCAGCCACACCGCAATAACCATCAAGTGAGCCGCCCAGCGATGCATATTTCTCAGCAATTTACCAAAGGGGACGTCATGTTCCAGGTAAAGGATGTCGCGGAAAGCCTGGACTTTTGTAGGGTGATAGTAAAACATCAATAGAACGCCGGTAAACGTAAGAACCAAATAGAGATAAAACGTTATGCCGCCCATTCCCCAGGTAAAGTCGTAACGGACTGCATCACGATTGATCTTGGCCGGATGCAGGTGCAGGAAGACGTTCGACAGCACACCAAGACTACGGCTTCGCGGAGTCTCGTCGTGCTTCACGCGGAAAATCGACTTATACAGTTGAGTCTTTTCCGGCTGCTTTAGGTTCTCGATATCTTCCTTGAGCTTCGCCTTCAGCGCATCCATCCCGCTCGGCGTAGACGGCGTCGCGCTAACAGAAGCGTCCGATTTTTTCTCAAGGTCGGTCTTACTCTTGGGTTCGTCCATTGCGATTCCACTCCAAAGCTCTAACCAAAACTAAACCTGAATAAATGCGCCCGGATCGTTGAATTCGTCCTTTTCGCCCTTTGGCCATTTAAACAACCGGCTGGTGTCAACAAGGATTTGACCTGAAGGATCCAGCTCCACGTGAGCGCGGTCCATGGGTCTCGGGGCCGGTCCTTCAAAGTTGATTCCCTCCGGCGTGTATCCGCTGCCATGACACGGGCACTTGAATTTGTTTTCGCTGGCGTTCCAGTCAGGCGTGCAGCCCAGGTGCGTGCAGCGCGCGTAAATAACGAACAACCGCTCGGTGTTCTTCACAACCCAGATACGGTACTGTTGTTGCCACTTTGTTTCGACACCAAGTCCGTAATCCGAAGGAAATCCAACGCGAAACACTGTGCTGGGCTCAAATATCGCGCGCGGAAGAAAGAAGCGCAGAATCATCAAAACATTGGCCACCAAAAAGCCCCACACACTGATCCAGACAACTCGACGACGAGTCTTGTTGACCGGGGCCACGCGCTGGCTAATTGTAGGACCGGTTGGTCTTGCAGCGGCCGGTTTGGCTGCCGGCGTCGCTGTGGCAGCAGGCTTTGCTGGCGCGTCAGCTTTTGCGGCCGGCGGTTTAGGAGCAGGAGCTGGCTTTTCCGGCTTTTCAGGACTGCCAGCATCGGGATTCTGTGCTTCATCCATACTAGAAACTCCGAATCAAGTCTCCAGGCCAAACTCTTCAGCCTGAAAAGATTCTCGGGAATCAGTCAGTTACATTTAACTCAGCCGATAAAAACTCGGCGCAAACCTTTTTGGAAACGATTTATGAATCGGGCCGGAACAGAGTTATTGATCAAATACAGCTTGGCACGGCGAAAAGTTGCCGGATTAAGAATAATAGATGTTCGAGTTGATTGATCCACCTGGGCCATTGCAGGCTTAACAAAACAGGCACTACAATAGAACAGCAGCCCGAACTCAACCCTACTAACTTTGATTATTATAAACGGCCCATCAGGAGAGACACGGCTTACAATAAGACAAATAAATGCGCTCCGCAAGTCTTTTTTGGCTTATTTTTGAATTATTCTTGTGATCGTAATCACTTATACGCAAAAGTGGCGCAGACATTCAGTCTGCGCACATTGCTTAAACTGGCAGTTGGATAAAAACCTTCTTGCAAATTGATGAACGGGCGCAGACTGAATGTCTGCGCCACAGTTTTCCCTTTATTTATTGCAGGTTAACAGGTTCCGAGCGCCCGTAATAAATGCCGTTAAACAGAAACTTGAATGTTCCGTGGGGCTGGCCTCTGAACAGAATCTCCGGTCCGAACATCAAAAGCTTTCCTGATCCGACGTTTGCATCGATTACCGCCGCGCTGTCCTGAAGATATTTCTGTCCCCAGGCCCAGCCACTGCGCAGCGGATGATCGGTGTCAAACCAGGCTACGGGTTTGATCCCATGCAGTCCCGCATCGGTTCGAAGTCTGAACGATGGGCTGTTATCAAAGAAAACATCGGTCTTCTCGTTCATTCCGAATGCCAGCGGATTTGTATTATCGACATGCACCTGAAGAACGGAGCCAGGCACGTAGAATTTATCTCTCGGAAGCGGACGATCAACGCCTTCAGCGTTCTTTTCTGTCAGAGCGCTGGTTATCGGCAACCCAAGATGATAGGCCAGGTTATTCGACGTACCTATCGTGATTACGGTCCCACCCTGTTCCATAAAGCGTTTCAATTGCGGAATGGTCTTGGCCGCAGTCACACTTCCCATACGGCTTCGGTATTCTTCTGGAATATTCTCAGCATTGTTTCCACCACCGAAATTTCCGCCGCCTCCGCCACCTCTTCTGCCGGTCTCCGTTCCTGGAATAGCGCCATCGACGAATATGATCACATCGTATTTCTTCGACAAATCGCCTTCATCCAGAGTTGGCGGATAAACAACGGTGAACGGAAATTCATATTGTTCAAGTATCCAACGCGTCCAGCCGGACGGCATCGATCCGCCGTAACGATCCCACAGCGCAACCCGAAGTGGCCGCAGTTTCAATGCGTCGCCTGTCGGTTTGTTCGTTACCGCATCGAAGCTCAAACCGAGATCAGTCGCGATTTTTTGCAGTTTTCCCAGAGTAGTCGCCTTCGCCGGGATGAAAATAGTTCCCGGCGCATACGTCCTGCCATTGGCGTCGAATTTCTTTGATAGCCAATAAACCTCCTCGTTTGCCGCTAGCAGTCGATTCGTCGCAATGAATGAATCGTTGGTTTGGTGACTTAACAGGTATCCGGCTATTGGACCCTTGCTGGCCGCCACATTTCCGGCCGGCGCTTTAGCCAACCCCTGAATCGCTTCAAACGGCCCATCGAATCCATCCAGTATGCGGTCGAAAACAACCCCCATCTGAAAAGCCAGCGTCCAACCCGCGTTATCGTAAGGCGGAATCGGCGGTCCTCCTGGGTAAGCGAAATCGTCCGGATGGTCCTGTGGCTCGAACATATCCAAAATATGCGGTCGAAATGCTTGTGCGGTTTTCACGACATACGATCCGGCGGGATAAGTCTTTCCGTTAACTTGAAATTCTCTTGTTGCTCGATCAATAACGATTCCATTTTTTATCAGAGTGTTCACAAATTTCGTCGCTGTCGGAAAATCGGGTTGATCCGACGGAATAATGTAACCTCGCGGGTCGCGAAGTTCCGGTTTATGCATTTCGTCAAAATATTTGATGGGCGTATTGCGGAAATTTCCCCCTCCACCGCCTCCCCCCGGCGCGGCATCGTTCGATACTGGCAAATCGCCTCCACCAGCTCGACGACTTCCCTGCTGAGCTTGACCTGAATCCTTTGCGACCTCTTCTTCAATTTGCTCGACCAAACGAGGATGTATAGTCCAGGTGTCTTTGCTTCCCCTATCGATTGAGTTCTTGCCCATCTTATAAATATTGAAGAGGAAGTCTTCCTTCATTTTCGCGGCCAGATCCAGAACGGATCGATTCGCGGTAATCGAATAATCGATTGACTGTCGGAAATGCCATTGTTGCGGCGCGATCGGGTATGGCAAATCGCCTTTTGGCAACTGACGAGCCGGTAGGAACGGGATGTTCATCGGCGTCGGATTACCTATGGTCTCAGTCAATAGACCGATCATATTGTGAAAATAACCTGTTGTGCGCAGTCCGCCATTCCACCAGGTCGAATACGAGGAGCCGGAGCGCATCGTCACGCCTGGTTTCCCTTCCGCCGCAAAACGTGTGTGCATCGCAGCACCAATCAGATCGACTTCCATTGGAATAATCGGATCAAAGTAATAGTTGAAGGGATCGCGAAACGGTGGAGAGAACATCACGGTGCCAGCAGGACCGGTCTGGTGATGATTATAGATGATCTGCGGAAACCAATCCTGATAAAAGACCTTGTTGATCGCTTCAGTCTCTGGCTGCGTGACCATATAAAAGTCGCGGTTATCATCATGTCCAATGTATTTCTGATATAGGACCGGCAATCCGCCCATCGTGCGTTTCGTCGGGTCGGGATTGCGCATATACCAGTTTGACACCAATTCCATACCGTCGGGATTTACGAGAGTGCAGAGAATGATCACATTATCCAGGATCCTCTTCGTTTCCGGATCGTCCATGCTGACCATCTGATATTCGGTTTCGATCAACTGCTGAGCGCCTAACACTTCAGTCGCATGCAGACCACCATCAATCCAGACGACAGACTTGCCTTCGATGGCAAGCGCGCGTGCTTGTTCATCGTTCAATCCTTCTGCAAGCGCAAGTTTCCTGGATATATCCTTATAATGATCCAGTTTCTTCTGATTCTCAGGCGAAGTGATGATCGCCGTATACATGGTTCGACCTTCGGCGCTGTGACCGATTTCAACCAGCTTCATTCGCGGCGATTCCTGAGCGAGTTTCTTCAAATACTCGACGTATTGTGTGTAATTGACCAGGAAGTAATCATCGCCGATGTTGTGACCGAACTGCTGCATGGGACTGGTGACTTTGGTTTGACCGAGTGTCGCCGCTGCCGTCAGCAGAATCAGAATTAAAACTTGCAGTGATAGACGAATCCGTTTGGTATGCATGCCTGATCCTCTTTGGGATGAATTGAACGATAGACGAAATGCTCAGAACGCTGATATATAACAGGACGATTGGAACCTCAAGACGGTTTCAACTAAAGCCATGTCGTTCAGGATCGAACAAGCTTCAAAACTGATTGTTTGACTGCAGTTACCGGTTTATATATAAGCAAGAAACCTCGACAAGAATGCACGTCATTGAGGGCGAGGCCCGTAAGGCACATAGATGCCTGGCAGAAATTGATTCAAAAAAATGACAAGCAGGACACCGATTAGATGAAAATCGTATTTTTTGAGTCCCCAGATAAATTTCGCAAGTGGCTCGAGAAAAACCACGCTACCGCAGATGAGCTCTGGGTTGGCTTCTATAAAAAAGCTTCAGGAAAACCGAGCATCACCTGGCCAGAATCGGTCGATCAGGCTCTCTGCTTCGGCTGGATCGATGGCCTGAGGAAGAACATCGACGAAATCAGTTATAAGATTCGGTTTTCTCCTCGCAAGCCGCAAAGCATTTGGAGCTCGGTCAACATAAAACGAGCAAAGGAGCTTATCGCTGCCGGGCTGATGAAACCGGCTGGAGAGCAGGCGTTCCAGTCGAGGCAGGAAAACAAATCGGGCGTATACTCATACGAGCAGCGACGGGATAAACTCGACGAGCCTTACGAGAAAAAGCTCCGACAAAACAAGGCTGCCTGGAATTTTTTTTACGCTCAGTCGCCGTCCTATCGACGGGCTGTTTTCTGGTGGATCGTGAGCGCCAAAAAGGAAGAAACCCGAATAAAACGCCTGGATCAACTTATCGAGCTCTCAGCAAAAGGAGAGCTGATACCGCAGTTCCTTCGTCCAGGAAAGCCGTAGCTCAAGCTGCCAGCTTGAGCCTGGCCTGCGACTTTTGATTCCCGTCAAACGCACAATACCATCCGCCAGGCCGCCGAATTTGTGACCCTTATCACAAAATCATGGATTTTGGCCGGACGCCGGCCGTATACTGTTCCTGTTGCATATCGGCCCTATTTCTCTCTATCCGGATCTCATCAACACCAGCATTCGCGAAGCTGGATAGGAAGGTCGTTTTTCAGAGGGCTGAAATAGCCTCGAAGCGGTTATTAATACTGGGGAGGGCAAGCTCAGCGGACGTTCGGTCCCTGACGTTATCAAGTGATCACGAAATCATCGCGTCTTTACGAAAGCGCACGAGCGATTTATCGAAAGAACAGGTTTCGTAGCCTGCTTCTGTTGTTCCTCGCCGTAATAATAATCGCGCCTATGGTTTTCCCAATTGTTCGTGACTTCACTTCAACTCCTTTTCTGAAAGATTCCCTTCCTGACAAGAATCCCGGAAGCGGGGTAAGCTCTGCCCCTTTCTTCGTCGCGCTCGATCAGCTTGGACGAAGTATTGGCTGTCCTAAAGACGATCCTGTTGCGCAGAGAGTATTGCAGGATTACGGCGCAGTCTTTGTGGCCAGAAACGTTGTGACCCCTTCCGTCTGCCTTTTTTCCAGTGAAGATGAAGTGTCCAGGTTTCAAAACGATGCCACATATAATTCCAAGGTTATCGGTGGCGCAACGGTTGAGCTCCAGCCACTGGCAATGCAGGCTCTTGATGCGGCTATAGAAGATGCAAGACAGATCGCACTGAAAATAACTCCGCTCAGCGGCACAGAAGCTGGTCGCAGAAGCTACGCGGATACTGTCAGGCTTTGGAAAACAAGATTTGAACGCGCCTTGATTCATTGGAGAGATCGCGGACGACTCTCTGACAACGACGTTGAAAAATTACGTAATCTCTCGATTCACGATCAGGTCGCCAAGGTGCTCGATCTGGAAAAAGAAGGTATTTTTTTCAGTCAGGATTTTTCGAAATCGATCCTCTACTCAGCTTCCGCGCCTGGAGCTTCCCAGCACATTTCGATGCTCGCGTTTGATGTTGTCCAATATAACAATCCGCGAATCCGCGCGATCATGGCTAAACATGGATGGTTCCAAACCGTCAAAGGCGACGTTACTCACTTCACCTACATTGGTGTCGAGGAAAGTGACTTACCGCGACTCGGATTGGTTCCTGTCACAATGGGCTCGCAGGTGTTCTGGGTTCCGAACCTGCCGACGAACAACTAGTCGCTGACTATCTATAAACAGCGCAGCCGCGTTCTTCGAGTTCTCGAATCCACGCCGGTATCTTGTATAGCTTCGTCCATCTCAGATCGAGTTTCTCAAGTTTCGGGAGATCTCCGATGTTTTCAGGCAGTGATACGAATCGATTGGCCCTCAAATCCAGAAATGAAAGATTTCTCAGATTTCCGATAGATTCCGGAATCGATGTTACTTTGTTGTTTCTGAGATCGAGAATCCGAAGATTTGTCAGATTCCCTATTGATTCAGGCAGCGTATTCAGATTGTTATCGCTCAAGCGTAGCTCCAATAGACTTTTCAAATTGCCAATCGATTCTGGAAGAGCCTCAAGTTTATTCTTCATCGCGTGCAGTTCTTTCAGATTTGAGAGATTGCCGACAGATTCAGGCAGACGAGTCAGCGAGTTGTTATAGAGCCTGAATTCCTCAAGGTTTTTCAACTCGCCGATCCAATCCGGCAACGTGGTAAATCGATTGTCGGTTATATTCAGATATCTAAGCTTCTTCAAATTTCGCAACGACGACGGGAGCTCACTCAACCTGTTGTCGCCGACATATAAAAAATCCTCAAGGCTTGTTAAATTGCCAAGCGATTCCGGAAGCGAATCAAGCTGGTTATGAGCAATATCCAGCATCCGAAGATTCGTCAGATCGCCAATAGGTTTCGGAATAGATTTAAATTGATTGGCCGCCAGATTCAAGACTTGAAGGTTCTTTAATTCCCAAAATGAATCAGGAATTGACGAGAGTTGATTGCCTCCGAGACTTATATCTTCCAAAGAGATCATCCTCTCAAGATCATCGGGTATTGAAGTCAGCTTATTATTATAAAGATTCAGCCTTTTCAGATTTATGAGATTCCCTATGCTCTCGGGCAATGAGGATAGTTGGTTCACGTCCGCGTGAAGCTCTTCAAGATTTGCGAGTTTTCCAATCGAATCGGGCAGCGATTCTAACCGATTATCATCAATGAACAACCGCGTCAGCTTCGTCAGGTTTCCGATTGATTCTGGCAATGAACAAAGCCAGTTCCCCGTCAAATCGAGTTGTTCCAGGTCAGTCATCCGATCAATTTCTTCGGAAAGAGACTCAAGCTTCGCGTATCTGTGCGAAATAGTTTTACTGGTCATCCACTTGAAAATGGACGCGGCTCGCTGTGACTGGTTAACTTCCATAATATAGAATCCTGTTAAGGCTTTGAATGGAGGAAAGCGTGAACCCTCTCTATGCATCCGCAATTATTAACGCAATTCGAGAAACAGATAAGAAATGTCCTCATTGCGGAAAAACACTCAAATACATTGAAAAACATCCCGGCCAGTTTTACAAGTGCAAGCACTGCTCTAAGCGTTTTATGGAGCGGGGACGAGAAGCGAGGCGATAATTCTTGATAGACATCGGCCCGATATGATCGAGCCGATGCCTGTGGCAGGCTATTGCTCTTTAGCTCGTTCGTTGCGTTTCACCCACCAGATGAAACCTACGATCGTCGCTAACAATGCGATTACAAAATAATCTTCAGGATTCATTTGGATACACCTCCGCCTGGAAATCGGCTGTGATCAAACCAGTGGCCGATCTGCAGGAATCAATAGACATTTATCTTGCTCACGCAAAAAATCGCAGATCGAGACAAACGAGTTTTTGCCTGAACGTTTCTGAAACTTAGCTGTTAGTGAGCGACGGAGGAGCTCGCGGTACTGATCGATCTGACCAGCATGAATCAGAGTAGTGTAGCGACTGCGGTTGATTGAAACGCCCTGCATGAAGCGTCGCGATCTGTTGTGAGCCAGTGAGAGCCGAACCTCGCGATATGAATTGTGATGATGAATACCTTTTTGTAGAGGATACCTGCGATTGTTCTAACGGGTTCGATCGATTAAATAGTGGGTATCGCTCGTTCTGATCGAGAGCATCAGTAACTGCGCTAACGACAGCTACGCTGGAATCTGCAACGCTATTATGAAATACCGGAACGACTCGAGTATTCGCAAAACCAGGCAGTGCCCCCGCAAACATAATGAGTCCGAGAGCTAATGTGGAACCCAGGTTTTGATGTAATCGTCGAACCGACATACACTATTATCTTATCACACAACGTCTTTGGCTTCGTGAGGAATGCCTTCAATTATGCCCGTTTAATGTCATTAGTCTGTCGAGATAATTCCTCAACTGTCGAACCGATGCGTCGAACGGTTCAATCGAAGCAAACATGCGCGATTGCATCACAGCCCCTTCCATAACCGTTAATGTAAACTGGGACAATTCGCGCAGGTTCACATCTTCACCCAAACGGTCTTTGCAACTTTCCAGACAACCTTTTCCAGACAACCTTTTCCAGACAACCATGGATAACGTCTGTCCACGCGCTGAAGTTCGCTGCAATCTTTGCGCGCGCCGACTCATGTAAAGAGCGGACAACAGCAACATTCGAGATCCAGCCTTCAGACGATGGCAAATCTTCGGTGGTACATCTTACTCAAATCGGATGGAAGAGCGGCGAAGAATGGGATAAAGCATTCGAATATCTGGCAAAGAGCAACGCGCAGCTGCTTAATATAGATTCGTCAAAAGACCAATCGACTGGGACGCGCTGATGAAGAAGAAGTGATCCGTGGGTTCGGTTGAGAACGTTATTCCCGCAATTTAGAACTCGCGTAAAGGTGCATCTTCCGAGTTGATTCCGGGCCCGCCTCCCTCAATGCAGCCCTGCTCTCTCAGGCAACGATTTGGACGCTGAACGCACTAATTGAGTGTTGTTCTTTCGTTGACAACTCTCTCTTAGTGACTCGATTTATATTGTGTTGTTGGCCTGCAAAAACGCTCTATTAAAATCTAATAGAGCGCTTTTGCTTTAGAAGTTACCTCAACGTCTGCCTGAAACCCGTCATATTAACATACTGGAAATACGGCGTTCCCGGAGGTACCTGCGTCGCGTTTAAGAAAGTGGCGTCAAAAACCCAGTTGCGGTCCGGAGCCACGTATGTCACTCCCACCGATCCGCCGTACTTTCGCGAGCCAGTAGCCTGGTGACTGTAATACAGACTGATCAGCGAGCCACAGTAGTTAAGGCTGACGCCGCTCCAGTTTTCCAGCAACCGCATAAAGTTGTGAACACCGCCACCGAGACAAGGGTTGCTGCCGCCCTGATTGGGCGTACCCAGTATCCAACTCTTGCTCTGCCCTGCTATCATCGCCGCGCGAACAGTAGTTTGAGCAGCGTATCTCGCATTTGCATCGCTTGACGGGCCGTTTGAATATGGATAACGGAAGCTTTCTCCATCTGCCCAATTGCTGGACAGGAATGTGATCACATCGCCAACGACAGAGGCCGGCACATTAGAGCCCGTGTACCCGCTGTACGGAGTCGGACCGCTGGAGCTCGCTCCGCTCGACACACCCGTCGCGTTGTAATTGCCTAGAATGTAAACTGGATTTTCCGATGCAAATGTGAACCCTTCGTTTGTGTTCCCAGGCAGGGTCGTGCCATTGATCAATCGAGCGCTGCGGCGGAAATAACTGTGATCCCAGAACGCCGCGTAGTCAGTTGCCTCGCCCACGCTATAGCGGGCCGATTCGTGAGTATAGTCCATCAACAACACACCGTCGCCGTTGATGTCTTCGCCGGACTGCAGCGACGTGTCAGTCGCGGGATTGGTGACGAAGATATTGGTCATATCGTACGAGCCGTTGTTGTTGAAATCACCGCGTCTGTCGGAAAGATACATAATCCAGCCCTCGCCACCATTTGTATCAATGGAAGTGCTGGCAAGTCCGTTGGCGAATTGGCCGTCAAACGTTCCGCTTAAAAATCTCTTCAGGTTCGCTACGTCTACATCGATCACACTCATCACGCCTACAACGGGAAGACCCTGGCTGGTGTAGTACCCGTTGATACTCAATAGAGGCGGCCTCACGGGCGTATAATCGCCCGCGAGAAATATCTTTAAAACAAAGGAGGCCGCTTCTATGGCGTTTTACTG